>Ga0315899_10000588_pt1 | contig 43595 bp, 38 predicted proteins | sample LakEriMetagenome_2_FD_203518 | JGI IMG/M metagenome (GOLD analysis project Ga0315899, IMG submission 203518) | Freshwater fungal communities from buoy surface, Lake Erie, Ohio, United States - Buoy 4 MA112 | ecosystem: Environmental > Aquatic > Freshwater > Lake | place: USA: Lake Erie, Ohio...
TGAAGACATGTACGTGACCGAATTCATCACCGGCGGCTCCGGCGCCACCGACGGCAACGTGATCTTTCCACGCACGATGAATCAGGTGCTCGGCATGAAGTTCAAGGTGATCCCCGGCTATGGCGGCACGACGCAGGTGTCGCTCGCCATGGAGCGCGGCGAGATCCACGGCACGGGAAGCTGGCACTATTCCTCCATCATGGCCTCCAAGCCGCAATGGCTCACGGACGGATCGATCAACGTGCTCGTGCAATTGGCGCTCAAGCGCCATCCCAAGGTGCCCAACGCGCCAACCGTCATCGAGCTCGCCAAGACCGACGAACAGCGCGCGATCCTCGAACTCGTTTTCGCGCAGCAGGACATGGGCCGCCCGGTCTTCGCGCCCCCCGGCCTGCCGCCCGAGCGCCTCGCCACATTGCGCGCCGCCTTCGACGCGTTCGTGAAAGATCCGAAAGTGCGTGCGGAAGCCGACCAGATGAAGATCGAACTCAACAACCCCATGCCCGGCGCCGAGATCGACAAGCTCATCGCCCGTCTCCACGCAATGCCGAAAGACGCGATCCAGAAGGCGGCGGACGCGATCAAGGCCGGAAGCTGAGCGAGGACGACATGGATTATCTGCGCAACGCCTGGTATGTGGCCGCCCTTTCGAGCGAACTTGGCGACAAGCCCGTCGCGCGCCGCCTGTTTGATTGCGACATGGCGATCTTCCGCACGCAGGACGGCGCGATCGGCGCCGTCGCTGATCGATGCCCCCATCGCTTTGCGCCCCTCTCCATGGGCGCAGTTCGCGGCGAGGCGCTCGAATGCGCCTATCACGGGCTGAAATTCGGCCGCGACGGACGTTGCGCGCACAATCCCCACGGGGACGGGCGCATTCCGCGCTGCGCGGATCTGCCCGCATGGCCGGTGGCGGAGCGCTACGGCTTCGTCTGGGTCTGGCCCGGCGATCCCGCGCGCGCCGACGCGAGCCTCATCCCTCACCTGCCGTTCAACGACGATCCTGCGCGCTTCGCGCCGGTTTACGGCTATCTGGACGTGGCGGCGAATTATCAGCTCGTCGTCGACAATCTCCTCGATCTCAGCCACGTCGAATATCTGCATCCCATGTTCGCCCAGCCCGAAGGCGTGAGCGCGCACAAGACGCAGCTCATCGTCGAAGACGACGTGGTGATCTCCAAACGCTGGAAGCCGAACGTGGCGATTCAGGGCCTCGCGCGCCTGTTCTGGACTTCGCCCTCGCAGCGGTTCGACGCGCGCGCGCACATGACATGGCGCGCGCCCTCCGCCATGATCTTCGATCTCGGCGGCACGGAATGCGGCGCGCCGGACGAAGACGGCGTGTGCCTGCCGCAGGCCCATCTCATCACGCCCGCGAGCGAATTCCGCTGCCATTATTTCTGGTCGCTTTCGCGCAACCGCAAAATTGACGACGCGCAGGCCGGCGACCATATCCGCGAGGTGACGCAGCGCGTGTTCGCCACTGAGGACGTGCCGATGATCGAAGCGCAGCAGCGCAATATGGGCGCAGTCTCCGACATCATGAGCCTGCGCCCCATCTCGCTTGAGCCCGATGCGCCGGCCGTGCGCGCCCGCCGCATCCTCGCCGAAAAGATCCGCCTGGAACAGGAAGCCGCGCGCGCCGCCGCTGAGTGACCCCGTCACAAAAGCGTCATGGACGCGCGTCAGGCTGATGGGATGCGCGAACGACCGCCCTTGAGCGAATGCGAGATCAAGCTCGACGCTCCACGCCCGCTCCTGCGCGAGGCCGCGCGCCGTCTGGGCCTTCTGGATGCGCCGGCGCGCAGCCTGCGCGCCGTCTATTACGACGCGCCCGACCGCGCGCTTGAGCAGGCGCGCATGTCGCTGCGCGCGCGCAGCGCTGAAGGCGCATGGACGACGACGTTCAAATGGCCGCGCAAAGGCGACGGCCTCTTCGTCCATGGCGAGGCGGAGGCGCAAGGATCGCCGCCCCAGGGGAACGCCGCGCCCGATCTCTCCGCGCTCGACCCGCAGGCTCTGAGCCTGCTGGAGAACGTCACGGACGCGCAGGCGCTCGCGCCCCGTTTCGAGACCCGCGTGCGCCGCCGCGTCGCGCTGATCGAGCGTGAGGGCGCGCGCATCGAGGCCGCTTTCGACGAAGGCTTTCTGCTCGTCGGGAAAAGACGCGCGCCCATCGCAGAGATCGAGCTTGAATGGATCAGCGGTCCGCCGCAGGGACTTTACGCCCTTGCTCGCGAAATTGTGGACGCGGGCCTGCGCATCGCCCCGCTCGCCAAATCCGCGCGCGGCTATCTGCTGGCGGCGGGCGAAACTCCCGCCCCGGTCCGCGCAAGCCCGCTGGCGCTTGACGCGGACATGCGCGCGGAAGACGCGCTCGCCGGCGTCGTTGAAACCACGCTCGCGCAATTCCTCGCCAACATGCCCGCGCTCGCAGGGGCGCATTCCATGGAGGCCGCGCACCAGATGCGCGTCGCCCTGCGCCGTCTGCGCGCCGGGCTCGCCCTGTTCGACAAACGGGCGCCGGAGGCTGGCCTGCGCCGCTTCCGACAGGAGGCGGGCGAGCTTGCGCGCGCGCTTGGTCCCGCTCGCGACTGGGACGTATTTCTCGCTGGCCTTGAGGATGCGCCCTTCGCCGCCGCGGACGCCGAATACGGCCTCATCGCCCTGCGCGCACGGGCGATGCGTCGACGCGCGCAGGCCCATGGAGAAGCGCGCGCCGTGGCCCAGAGCGCGCAGGCTTCAATCTTCGCGCTCGACCTTCAGGCCTTCGCCGCAGCGCGCGGCTGGCGCGCCGATCCGCAAGGCGCCCTGTGGCGTGACGAGAGCGCGCGCGCCTTCGCGCTGGCGCGCCTCGCGGAGCTCGACAAGCGCGCGCGCAAACGCGGCAAGGGCCTGCGCAGGCTCGACGCCGCGGGCCGCCATCGCCTGCGCATCGCGCTCAAAAACCTGCGCTATGCGGCGGAGTTCTTCGCCCCGGCGCTCGCGCCGGACGACCTGCGCCCGCTTCTCAAGCCCACGACGCGCCTGCTGGACATGCTGGGCGCCGCCAAAGACGCCGTGGCCGCCGCGCGCCTCGCCGCAAGCCTCGGGCGAAAAGCCGGGCCGCATCTTGCGCGCGCCATCGGACTGGCGCAGGGCTGGAGCCTTCGCGCGGCGGGCGCTGGCGACGAGCGCCTGCGCAAGCGCTTCGCGAAACTGCACGCGGCCCCCCGTCCCTGGTCCTGAGACGAGCCCGGCGCGCCCGCGCCCGCGCCCGAGCCCGCGCCTTCACAACCAAAACCGCCGTGCTATGGTCGCGCGAACGCCGCAGCAGGGCGCGAGGCCCGCACGGCCCAGGGAGGGAGACATGTTCGCCATTCAGGCAAGAACCATCGCCGCATGGTCAGCCGCGCTCGCGCTTGCGGGCTTTTGCGCCGCGCCCGCGCGCGCGCAGTCCATACCCGGCGCCGATCACTACGCCGGCAAGACGGTGTCCTACATCGTGGCGACGGCGCCCGGCGGCAATTACGACACCTATGGCCGTCTGATCGCCGAATTCATGCAGCGGCATCTGCCGGGCTCCACCTTCGTGGTGCGCAACATGCCCGGCGCCGGCCATCTCATCGGCGCCAATGCGCTCTACGCCTCCAAGCCGGACGGGCTCACCATCGGCACGTTCAACACGGGCCTCATCTACACCCAGCTCGCCGGCCACAAGGGCATCAAGTTCGATCTCAAGGACATGTCGTGGATCGGCAAGGCCTCCACCGATCCACGCGTGATCGCTGTGGCCGCGCAATCGCCGATCAAGACCTTCGCCGACATCGCAGGCTCAAAGGAAACGCTGAACTTCGCGACCTCCGGGCCGGGCGGCGCCAATTACGTTGAAATCCTCGGCCTCGCCGCGACCATGAAACTGCCGATCAAAATGCTCTCCGGCTACAACGGCACGGAGGATCAGCTCGCCATGCGCCGTGGCGAAATCGTCGGCACCATCGCATCGCGCTCCGCCTTCGAACAATTCGTGAAGAACGGCTACGGTCGCTTTGTCACGCAATTCGGCGGCAGCGAAACCGACGTGCCGCAAATGAGCAGCCTCGTGAAAGGCGAGGAGGCGACCCGCCTCGTGCAGCTCATCACCGTGCAGGGCGACATCGGCCGGCTCACCGCCGCCCCGCCCTCCGTGCCCGCCGCCCAGCTCGCGACCCTGCGCGCGGCCTATCGCGCCGCGCTTGAGGATCCTGATCTGCGCGCCCGCGCCAAAAAAGGAGACCTGCCCATCGAACCGTCCTATGGCGAGGACGTGGCGAAAGCGGTCGCCACAGCGCTGCAACAGCCGCCGCGGGTCGTGGAGCTTCTCAAGGAAGCCTTCGCCAGCGACAAGAAGTGAATGGATTAAAAAGGAGGATCGGCCCCGATGCCGCATGACGCCAACGACATGACCCATTGGCACGAGCCGAAGGCGGGCGAGAACGCCGGCTTCGGCAAGTTCAAGCGCCCGCAAATGCCCTATGACCGCTTCATGGAGGAGGAAGGGATCCCCATCTATCGCGGCATCGGCGTGAAGCGCGTGCAGGACCTGCCGATGACGGCATGGAAACGGCTCGGCGGCAAGGGCTCCTATATCCAGCTTTACGGCACTGAAGGCCTGTGGGGCCTTTATGTGGCCGAAATTCCCGCCGGCGGCGCGCTCAACATCGAAAAGCACCTCTACGAAAAGCAGGTCTTCGTGGTGGAGGGGCGCGGCTCGGTGGAGGTGTGGGGCGAAGACCCTGCGCGCAAGCAGACCTTTGAATGGCAGAAGGGCTCCCTCTTCTCCATTCCCCTCAACGTGAGCCACCGCTTCGTCAATGCGACGAACGCGCCCGCCCTCATTCTGTGCGGCACCACGGCGCCGAACGTGATGAACCTGTTCGACAACATGCGCTTCGTCTTTGAATGCCCCTTCGCCTTCACAGACCGCTTCGCAGGCGAGGCGGATTACTTCAAGCCGAAAGACGACATCGCGCCCGATCCCGTGCGCGGCCTTGCGATGAAGACGACGAATTTCATTCCCGACATCGTGAACGCTGAACTGCCGCTCGACAACCGCCGCTCGCCCGGCTATCGCCGCCTTGAGCCGCATATGGCCAACCAGCGCTTCCACCTTTGGATCGGCCAGCACGAGACCGGCCGCTACTCCAAAGCGCACAAGCACGAGAGCGCCGCCGTGCTCATCTGCGTCAAGGGCAAGGGCTACACCTACACATGGCCCGAGGCTCTGGGCATGACGCCCTGGCGCGACGGCAAGGGCGACAAGGTGCTGCGGCAGGATTACGAGCCCGTGGGCCTCGTCTCAGCCGCGCCCATGTCGGGCGACTGGTATCATCAACATTTCGGCGTGAGCAAGGATCCCCTGCGCCTCACTGCATGGTTCGGTGCCAACAATCATTCGGCGCTGAAGCCGGGCGTGCCCGGCGAGGCCATGGCCGACGTGTGGGCGATCGACGTCAACAAGGGCGGCAAGGCGGTGCCCTATTGGCTCGAGGACGAATATATCCGCAAGGAATTCGAGGAGACGCTTGCGCGCGAGGGGGTCGCCTCGCGCATGGAGGACAAGCTCTATCGCAAGCCCGAGTGAGCCACGCAGCCGCGGCATTAAATAGACGGCCCGCCACTCAGGCGGGCCGTTTTCTTTGGCTATTCGGCAGCGAGCGGCGCCGGCGTCTCGAAGGCGCGCGCCCACATGGCGCACAGATCCGACCGCACGATGTCGTCGAGGGTGAACTCGATCACCGGCACCGGCAGATCATGCAAGCGGATGAGGTCGATCATCTTCGACAAGCCTGAGGCCTCGCCGAGATCGCTCTGGCCCACGTCGCCGTTGACCACGGTGACGCAGCCCTCGCCGATGCGGGTGAGGAACATTTTAATCTCGCCGACCGTGGTGTTCTGCGCTTCGTCGAGCAGGACGAAGGCGTTCTTCCATGAACGCCCGCGTGCGACTTCAAAGGGCGCCATTTCAATGTCGCCGCGCTTGAAGGCGATGTCATAGACCGCCTTACCCAGCCGCTCCTGCAAGGCCTCCACGATGGGCGCGGCCCATGGCTGGAACTTCTCCTCCAGCGTGCCGGGGAAAAAACCCAGCGTGCGGCCGCACGGCACGTTGGGCCGCGTCAGGATGATTTTCGATATGGCTCCGGAGCGGTAGAGATCGGCGGCGTAGGTGGCGGCGATCCACGTCTTGCCGGTGCCGGCGGGCCCCATGACGAGGACCTGCGGATTGTGGCGCAGGGCGTGGATGTATTCCGCCTGTTTGCGGTTCAACGGCGCCAGCGGCGGTTTCGCGCGTTCGCGTCCGAACTTCTCGCGCTCGAATTTCCCTCCCACGAAGGGGACGACCGTCTCCTCACTCTCCGCACGGGACTTACGGGCGCTGCGCTTGCTGGCGTGCTTTGGCATTCGCTCTTCTCCATTGTGGCGAAGGGCTACGAAAAAGGCCCGCGCGCAGCGCGCACGGGCCTCGGTGAAACGCTGGCGCGACAGCCGCAAAAATCGGCGGCGCGGCGAAGGCGGAGAAGCGCGAACGGCGTTGGCGCTGGCGAGGAGCGCGGCGGTCAGACGGGTATGAATGCGCCTGAACGAATGCCAAGGGGAGACCCCAATAAGCGAACCGTTGAGCCGTAAACTAAATGATTCGCGCGACGTTTCCAAAACATCTGCGCGAAACATGCGGAGCGCGCTCAAAATAAAGGCGCGCAGACGCACAACGCATCACGAGGAGGCGCCTTGCGCACAAGAAAGACGCAAATGTTAACGCATGGCCAGCGCGCGTTAACGAATAAGCGGCCCTACATGCGCCGCGCGCCCGCCAACGGGCGCTCCAGAACCTCCGCGCCGTCAGCAGCGGCGGCGTTCTCACGTCCGCCGTTCGTCTCCTCGCCCGCGAGGCTCAGAAGAAGGCTCAGCGACTCAATGGCGTTCTGGCGCCAATGGTCGATCTCGGCCTGCAGGCGCTGCATCTCGTCGTCCAGATGCAGGCGATCCTCGCAGAATTCGGCTGGATATTCCGCTTGCAGGCGTTGCAGGGCGGCCTGGGCCGCGTCCATCGCGCCGCTGCATTCGCGACAATGGGCGAGCGCCTGCGAGCGCAAACGTTGCCTCAACTCATCCATCACGCATACTCCTTCACCAAGGACAATTCAGCGCCCCCTCGGTTCATTCGACTTCGGCGTCGCGTTCGCGCAGGACCATGCGCAGCCTGCGCCGCACGTTCGCCTGCCCTTCCACGTCAAGCGTCACGCCGATCCATTTGGAACATTCCTTCAGCGCGTCGCGCAGCCCGCCGATTTCGTCGGACGCTTCGCAAAGCAGGCGCTGATCTTCCTCGCGCCAGGCGGAGAGCTGCTCGATCTCCGCGCATAAATCAGCCTCACGCTCGCCAAGAAGACGCCGGGCCGCCTTGAACCCGCGCCTGAACCAGTCACGCGCCGTCTCGTGCGCGCCCTCGTCGTCGTCCTGCGCGAAGGGGCCGGCGGCGGGCTCGATCGTATTGGCCCACAGGGCGTCGTTCATGTCCTTGATGATGACGTCGCGCAAGATGACCATGGTCTCGCGCAATTGCTCGTTCTGCTCCTCGAGCATGCGGCAACGGCTGATCCAGACATGCGCGTCGGGAAACTTGCTCAGGTCGATCATACGCCTCTCCAAGCCTTGCGACGCGTCAGGCGCGCCGCCCTGCCCCCCGAAACGCCCCCCGGTCCAAACGAGCCGCCCAGCGGAAGCGCGGGCCCGCAAGCCCGCCGCAGTCACTCTGCCACGCACAGGCCTGCGCTCCAACGCATCAGAAGCATTATGGACGCAGGCGCCCTGCTCATCCATTCGGACGATGACGATACGGCGGGCGTCGAAACAGATGCGCCGGATCATCGCGTCTGCCGCGCCGGCGCGCCGGCGCCCGCCGCAGGCTCTCCGGGGCTCTTGTGCGAAATGAAGAAGGCGGCCGCATAAATGAGCGCCGCAGAGATGAGAAAGCCGACGAGAACGGGCGTCCAACGTTCGCCGGCCATGCTCTCAGCTCCGTGCGCATAGCGCCCCGCCGGCGCTATAACGCGGAGCCCGCCTGCGGGTTTCGCAGCGGCGCGATTTTTTCGCCTCGCCCAAAAGAAACGCGCGCGGCCCGATGAGCCGCGCGCGAATAGAACGTGGCGTTAATCGCCGCCGGTCTTAGCCGATGCCCGCCTTCACGCGTTCGGGCGTGAGCGGCAGCTTACGGAAGCGCACGCCCACCGCATCAAACACCGCGTTGGCGAGCGCGGCGCCCGTGGGGCCCTGCGAGGCCTCGCCCGTGCCAAGGAATGGCGCGCCGGGCCGGTCGATGAGCGCGACCTCGACGGGCGGAACTTCGTTGAAGGTGAGGATCGGATAGCTCGCCCAATCCTGCGAGGAGACGGCGACTTCGTCGAACTTCACCTCCTCCTTCAGCGTCCACGAGAGCGACTGGATGAGCCCGCCCTCGATCTGGTTGCGCACGCCGTCGGGGCTCACGATATGGCCGCTGTCGGCGGCGGCCACCGCGCGCACCACGCGCACCCGCCCGTTGCGGCGGTTCACCTCCACTTCAAGAGCCACCGCGCAATAGCCGGCGATGTTCTTGTACTTGTTGAAGGCGATGCCGCGCCCGTAGCCGTTGCGCTTCTGCCACTTGTCCCAGCCGAAAACCTCAGCCGCCTTCACGATGACGTCGCGCGCGCGCGGGTCTTTCATGAAGCGCAGGCGATATTGCACAGGATCGGCGCCCGCAGCGATCGCCAGCTCGTCGATGAAGGACTCGATGGCGAAAATGTTGGCGTAGGCGCCGAGCCCGCGCGTGGAGGAGACCCGCAGCGGCATGTCGGTGATGAAATGCGTCGTCACCGTCTGGCCGGGGAATTCATAGAGCGCGACCGCATTGCGATCGGCTGCGAAATTAGGCCCGCCGTTGTTCTGGGGCGTGGGAATCTCGAAAGGCTTTTCGAGATAGCGCGCCGACAGAAGATTGCCCGGCTGTCCGCCCGGACGCGTGCCATGCGGCGTCGAGTAGAGCGTGTAATCCCAGTCGAGGATGTCGCCGTTCTTGTCGACGCCGGCCTTCATGTTCATCACCATCGCAGAGCCGTATGGCTCCCAGCGATGTTCGCCCTCGCGGGTGTATTGCAGACGGATCGGCCGGCCCGGCATGGCGGCGGCGAGCAAAGCCGCGTCGGCGGCCGCATCGTCCGCCATGTTGTGCCCGTAGCAGCCCGAGCCCTGCACGTGCTGGCAGCGCACTTTCGAGGGCTCGACGCCCAGCATTCTCGCAATGGCCTGCGAGGTCTCGAAGACCGACTGGCTGTGCGTCTGGATCGTCATCACGCCGTCGGCGCCGAGCGTGGCGACCGCAGCCGAAGTGCCGAGCGACGCATGCATGTGATAGGGGCGATAATAGCTCGCCTCGATCGTCTTCGCCGGCGCCTCGCCGCCCTGACGCGGCTTGTCGTGGGTCTTGATGATGCGCGCGGGCTTGGTGGTGGTGAGCCATTTCTCCATGCCGTCGGTTCCCGGCAGGGCTTTCTCCACCTCCCATTTGGCGGCGGCGAACAAAGCCTGCGCGGCGGAATTGGCGATCTCCTCGCGCTCGGCGATGACGCCGAGGAAGGAGCCGTTGCGCACCACTTTCACCACGCCCGGCGTCTTCTCAATGGCGGAGGAGTCGAGCGAGACGAGTTTGGCCTTGTAGGTCGGCGGACGGCAGACCTGACCGAACAACATGCCCTTGGGCCGCAGCTCGTGGACGAAAATCTCCTCGCCCGTCATTTTCGCGGGGATGTCGAGGCGCGGCACGTCTTTGCCGACGTAGCGATAGGCGCTCGCGGGTTTGGGCTTAACCTGCCCGGTGGCTTCGCGCTCCAGCGCCTTGCCGAGCGCGAGATCCCAATAGGAGACCGACTTGCCGTCGGGCGCGGAGATCACGCCGTCTTTCACGGTGAGCTTATCTGCGCTCTGCCCGAGCTTTTCAGCGGCGAGGCCCACCATGATCGCGCGCGCTTCGGCGGAGGCCTGACGCACGGCCGGCGCGCAATTGGGCATGGAGAAAGAGCCTGCGGTGACGCCTTCATTGGGCACGAGAGCCGTGTCGCCGGAGATAATGCGCAACTGGGCGAGGTCGATGTCGAGCTCATCGGCGCAGATTTGCGCGACGGCGGTGAGAATGCCCTGCCCCAGCTCCACCTTGCCCACGAGCAGAGTGGCTTTCTTGTCGGTGTCGATGCGGATCCACGCGCTGATCATGCGCACGGAATTGAGGTCGCCCGGCAGACGCGGCTTGTCGCCGGCGGCGGGCGCCTGCGCTGCGGCGTCGAGGGGAATGCTGAAGGCGAGCGCGACGTAACCCGCGCCAGCGCCGGCGAGCAGCGCGCGACGATTGAGCATGAGCGGCGAAAGGGGCTTAAGCGGCTTGTTCATGATCACGCCTCCTTGGCCGCGCGCAGCACGGCGCGCACGATGCGGTTGTGCGCGCCGCAGCGGCACAGATTGCCATTGAGCGCGCTGCGCACATCGGCCTCAGTGGGGCTGGAATTGCGGTCGAGCAGCGCCTGCGCCTGCATGATCATGCCGGACGCGCAGAACCCGCACTGGGCCGCCTGTTCGGCGATGAAAGCCTGTTGCAGCTTGCTGGGCTTGCCATTCTCACGCAAGCCCTCAAGCGTCGTCACCGAGCGCCCGGCGACCGCCGACAGCGCGGTCTGGCAGGAGCGCACCGGCTCGCCGTCGACAAGCACCGTGCATGCGCCGCATTGCGACTTGCCGCAGCCGTATTTCGCGCCGTTGACGCCAAGATCGTTCGTGAGAACGAACAACAGGGGAGATGTGGGCGGCGCGTCGGCGCGCACCTCCTTCTGGTTCAGCTTGAAAGCCGTCATCGTTTCGTCCCTTTGATTTTCGCGCGGCTTTGGGCCGCCCGCCGCGCCCGCAACGGAAGACCCGTTCCGCAGAAGCGCATGCTTGGTCAAAAGTATAGAGCAGAGGCGGCCAAACCCGTCAAATCACGGGCGGGTTCCTGCGGATCTCGCGTGGGGCGACGAAGGTCCCCGTGGCGGGCGGCGGCGACCTTTGCTAGGGTGGAATCACATTCAGGGGCCGCCTGCGCGCGCCCGCTTCACCATGCGCGGGCGCAGGCCCAAGGAGCTCACGATGTCCCTTTTCGCCCCCTCTGAGATCGCAGCCCCGCGCGCGGGCTGGATCGCCCTCATGGCCGCGTCAAGCCTCGCCTTCAGCCTCGCCTTCGCCTGCGCCGCCCCGCTCGCGGCTCTCGCCGCTCTCGCGGCCTTGCGCTTTGGCCTGCGCGCCGGCGCGCTCGCCGTTCTGGGCGCCTGGGTGGCCAATCAGGCTGCCGGCTATGGCCTCCTTGGCTATCCGATGGAGGCGTCGAGCTTCGCATGGGGCGGCGCGCTGGGTCTGGCCGCGCTCGCGGCCTTCGCCGCCGCGCGCTTCGCCCGCGACCGCGCGAACAGCATGATCGCGGCGCACGCCGCCTTCGCCGCCGCTCTCTGCGCCGATCAGATCGCGCTCTATGCGGCGAGCTTCCTTCTGCCGACGGGACCGGAGGCCTTCTCCGCCGCGACCATCTCCTATGTGGCGCAGATCAACGGCCTCGCCTTCGCGCTCTTCCTGTGCCTGCAGGCGGCGGGCGAACGCCTTGGCCTCGCCGCGCGCGCGCCCATCGCCGCCCGCGCCTGAGCAAGGGGCAGCCCGCGCTTACTTCAGCAGCTCCGCCGTGCGCGCCACCACATCGGGCGCGATGGCGAAGGTCTCGGCGAGAATTTTCTCGATTTGCTCGCCGCTGACGGGACGGATTTCGAAGCTCGCGTTCTTAGCCTCCTGCAACAGCGCCGGATCTTTCATCGACGCCTCGAAGCCCGCGCGCAGCTCCTTCACGCGCTCCGCGGGCGTGGACGGCGGCGCCGCGAAGGGCCAGGCCATGGCCTGACGCGCGAAGACGAGGCGCAGCGCGTCGCGTTGCGCATCGTTTTTGGCGAAGTCGAGCGCCAGCGGCGCGTTCGGAAGATCGGGGTGTTTCCACAATCCCAATTGCGCGAGCACGCGCACCTGCCCGCCCTCAACCCATTTCGCATGGGTCGCCGAAAGGCTCGACCAGGACCAGCCGCAACGCCCGTGCACCTCGCCGCGCTCGAGCGCGAGGCTGATCTCATTCCCGCCGGGATAGCCGCTGACGATTTTGAGCTTCGCGCCGAGCACGCCGTTGAGGAGCGAGGAGAAGATAAACGTGTCGCCGCCCGCCCCGGTGGAGCCGACGGTGAGTTCGCGCGTGAGCACGTCCTCAAAGCGCGTCACGCCCGACTTGTCCGAGGCGACGCACACGCTCACCTCATCATTGACGCTGCCGATCCAGTTGAACTGGCGTCCATCGAAATTCGCGGCTTTGGGATTGAGCAGCGTCTCGAAGGGGACGCCGCGCCCGAACGTGCCGATGGAAAGGCCGTCGCGCGGGGCGACGCCGTAGAGCCAGTTGGCGAGGCGAAGCCCGCCGGCGCCGGCGTAATTCTTCACCACCACGCTGGGCGCGCCGGGCAGATGTTTGCCGATGTGGCGCGCGACGAGACGGGCGTAAAGATCATAGCCCGCGCCGGGGCTGGAGCCTGCATAGACGTCGAGCGTCTTGCCCGCATAAAAGCCCGCGCCCTGCGCGAAGGCCGGCGCGCCCGCGAGCGCAAGCCCGCACAGCACGGCGCTGGCTGCGAATGCTGACGATGCGCGCATCAGGCGCCCTCCCCTGTCTTCATTTGCGTCAGGCGAACGCGCGCCGCGCGCCGCCGCGCCTGATCTTCAGAGCTTCAGATTGAACAAGTGAATCGCATTGTCGCGGGTGAGGCGACGACGCTTCTCCTCGTCGAGCCCGGCCAGATGATGCTCCACGACTTCACGCGAATGGGGGAACGTCATGTTGAAATGCGGATAGTCGTTCGACCACATGCAATTCTTGTCGCCCCACCAGGGGAAGGCGCGCGTGCCGACGTAATCCTCAAGGAACGTGCCGAAGACATGCTCCGCGAAAATCTCAGACGGCCTGCGCTTGATCGGCAGCGGATCGGTGTTGCGGAACCGCTCGAAATAATAATCCCACTGCTGCAGCAGGAAGGGCAGCCAGCCGATCTCGCTTTCCGCGAGAAGCAGCTTCAGCTTGGGATGACGATCGAACGCGCCGGAGAAGATGAAATCGAACAACGTGTTCGCGGAATCGTCCTGCTTGCGGTTCACCGCATTGCGGATGCGCTCCACGCCGACCGCGCGTCCGCCCTTGGTGTAGGAATGACCCGTCAGGATGTGACAGATCACCGGCTGGCCAGCCTCGGCGCAGGCGGCCCACAAGGGCTCGTAATGATCTGACGTGAAGGGCAGGCGCGGATCGGGCACCTGCCAGAGCATGGCGCCCTTGAGCCCCATGAGATGGCCGCGCTGCATCTCCTTGATGCCCGCCTTAATGTCATAGACGGAGACGCAAGGCACGCCGTAAAGGCGCTTGGGATCGGCCTTGCAGAAGCCGTGCACCCAATCGTTATAAAGACGGAAAGATTCCTGCTGCGTCTCCACGTCCTCCACGCCGAACAGCGCCATGCCGTAATTGGGAAAGAGGATCTCCGCCTCCACGCCGTCCGTCTCCTGATCCTGCAGACGCAGATGCGGATCGGTCGCGCCGGGGGGCGAATTGCGGAACGGCACTTTCGGCAGATTGTCCTGCAGGCGCTTGGGCAGCTCCGTCCACAATTCGTCGGGCTCCATCACATGGGCGTCCGTCGAAATCATTTTCGGCATGGCGGCGATCTGCTTTTCGTTCAGCTCGGCGCCGATCAGCGTGCGGCGCGGAAAGCTGCGCGCGCGCTCTTCCGAAATTCCAGCGAACTTGATGGCTTCTGCGACGATCTCTGGCATTCCTGTCTCCAAACTGCAAAACGTGACGAGGGCGAAGCGCGCGCCTCACGCGGGCGAGAAATACTTGCCCTTGGCGACAACGCGCTGCTTGCCGCTCTCTCCGTTCTGCACGGAATTGCCGACCTTCACGGAGCCGTCGGCGAACACGGTCTGGCGGTTGATCTCCTTGGGGGCGCCGAAACGGGTGAGATCTTCAAGCCCGCCCTGCACGCGCTGGCCGCCGCCCACGCGCAGAAGAACGAGGTTTTCCGCTTCGTCAGCCTCGAACTTATATTCGACGTTCTTCGGGATCATCACGCCCTGATGCAGGCCCACGACCTCGGTGCGGCCGTCGCCAAACGTGAAGGTCGCCTTGCCCTGCAGCACGATGAACGCGTGATCCTCGCCGCGGTGCGCATGAAGCGCATTCTCGCCGCCGCTGGCGTAGACCTTGATGTTGACCCACAGATTCTCCGCCGTCGCCAGCGGATCATAGCTCGTGCCCTGTTCAAGCAGCGGCAGATTGCGCATGGAGAAGGTCACGGCCTTGTCGGTGGCGACCTTGATCTTGCTTTCAAACGCCTTGACGTCGTCCATGGCGGCGGGCCTCCCGGTTTCAGTGTTGATTTTGAAGCGGCGCGCCAAGGCTAGCCGAGCGCGCCCGCCCGCACAAGGGCGCGGGAGCCCGCCTGACTGCACGGGCTTAATCGCGCAGGCTTATCGCGCAGGCTTAATCCCGAAGGCCCGGCGCTTCCTGCCCGGTGCGCTCCACATATTCCGAATAGCCGCCGCCATAGACGTGCAGGCCCTCCGGCGTCAGCTCAAGCACGCGCGTCGAGAGCGCGGCGAGGAAGCGCCTGTCGTGGGAGACGAAGATCATAGAACCTTCGTAATCGGCGAGCGCAGCGATGAGCATTTCCTTCGTGGCGAGATCGAGATGGTTCGTGGGCTCGTCGAGCACGAGGAAGTTCGGCGGGTCATAGAGCATTTTCGCCATGACGAGCCGCGCCTTCTCGCCGCCAGACAGAAGACGGCAGCGCTTCTCCACGTCATCGCCCGAAAAGCCGAAACAGCCGGCGAGCGTGCGCAGCGAGCCCTGCCCCGCCTGCGGAAACGATGATTCCAGCGACTGAAACACGGTGTCATCGCCGTCGAGCAACTCCATGGCGTGCTGCGCGAAATAGCCCATCTTCACGCTGCCGCCGACGGTGACCGTGCCGGCGTCAGGCTGTGTCGCGCCGGCGATGAGCTTGAGGAGCGTCGACTTGCCCGCCCCGTTCACGCCCATCACGCACCAGCGCTCCTTGCGGCGGATGGAGAAATCAAGCCCGTCGTAAATGCGCCGCGCGCCATAGCCCTTCACCACGCCTTTCAGGGTGGCGACGTCCTCGCCGGAGCGCGGGGGCGTGGGGAAATCGAACAGAACGGACTGGCGCCGGCGCGGCGGCTCCACGCGGTCGATCTTCTCGAGCTTCTTCACGCGGCTTTGCACCTGCGCCGCATGGGAGGCGCGCGCCTTGAAGCGCTCGATGAACTTGATTTCCTTGGCGAGCATGGCCTGCTGGCGTTCGAACTGCGCCTGCTGCTGCTTCTCCGCGAGCGCGCGCTGCTGCTCATAGAATTCGTAATCGCCGGAATAAGAGGTGAGCGAGCCGCCGTCGATCTCGATGATCTTCGTCACCACGCGGTTCATGAAGGCGCGGTCGTGCGAGGTCATGAGCAGCGCGCCGTCGTAATCGCGCAGAAAACGCTCCAGCCAGATCAGGCTTTCGATGTCGAGATGGTTGCTTGGCTCATCGAGCAGCATGACGTCCGGCTTCATGAGCAGGATGCGCGCGAGAGCCACGCGCATCTTCCAGCCGCCCGACAGCGAGCCGACATCGCCATCCATCATCTCGGGCGTGAAGCTGAGGCCGGCGAGCGTCTCGCGCGCGCGCCCCTCGAGCGCATAACCGTCCAGCTCCTCGAAACGCGCCTGCGCCTCACCGAAACGTTCGATCAGGCTCTCCATCTCATCGGCGCGGTCAGGATCAGCGAGCGCGATCTCCAGCTCCTTGAGCTCGGCGGCGACTTCGCTCACCGGCCCCGCGCCGTTCATGGCCTCGGCCACGGCGCTGCGCCCGCGCATCTCGCCCACGTCCTGGCTGAAGTAACCGATGGTCACGCCGCGATCGACGAGCACCAGCCCTTCGTCGGGCGGCTCCTGCCCGCAGATCATGCGGAACAGCGTCGTCTTGCCCGCGCCATTGGGGCCGACGAGGCCCACTTTTTCGCCCTTCTGGAGCGCGGCCGAGGCCTCGATGTAGAGAAGCTGCGTGCCGTTTTGCTTGCTGATGTTCTCAAGGCGAATCATGGGGGCGGCGTTCCGGGCGCGGGGTCAGTAAGAACCGGCTTAAACCACGCCTGAGCGTCCGCGTCGAGAGATCAGGCGAGCCCCGGCGCGCGCGCGGCGATGAGCACGAGAAGCCCGCCGATGTTGCCCACATTGTTAAAGAAGTAATTCATGTGGATGCGCCGCGCGACCGGATCCTCCAGAAGCCACCAGCGATGGAACAGGGCGTTGGCGAGGAGCGTGAAGACGATCAGCAGCGCCGCGCCGACGGCGGGATGAACATCGAGCCCGACGCTGAGCCCGCCCGCGAACTGAAACGCGAAGCCCGCCCACAGGAACGCGCGCGGAAAAGGCACGCCGAGGCCAGCGAATTTCTTCACGTGGTTCTCCGCGAGCTTCAGATTGCGCAGGCCGATGACGACGAAAAAGGTCGCGATGCAGACCTGACCCGCGATCTGGATCGCGGAGGACTCCTGATGGAACATATCACCGCCCTTGCGCGGCGCGGCTCAAGCGCGTCGCCGCCTGCATTGTCTTTTGCGCGCGTTCTTATATCGTCCCGCCCCAATGGCGTCGAACGCTCCTGCGCGGCAGGCAAGCATGTTCCGACGCGCGCGACAAGAACCGGGAGGAGAGAATGTCCACGTCAGACTCGTCAAGCCACGCCGGCGCGCCCTATTCGCAACGCTGGAAGGAACAGCGCTGGCTGCTCGACGCGGTGGTGCGCACCGTGGGCGTTGAATGGGACCAGGCGCGCATCGGCTCCAAAAGCCGGCCTGCGGGCGCGGAGGCGGAGGCGGAGTTCCGCGCGGTCGCAACCCGCATCAAGCGCTATGACGATTTTGATCGCGAATTCGCCGCTCAGGCCCGCAAGCGTATGCGCATGGCCGCGCGCCTTGAGGAGGAAGGCCGCCTCGTCGCCGCGCGCGAAGCGTGGATGACCGCCGCGCTCCTGTGGTCCACCGCCTGCTGGCCGCTGCACGAACATGGCGAACGGCTGCACGCCTATGAGCGCGCGGTGAACGAATGTTTCGAAGGCTATATGCGCCATGCGCCGCAGCCCACGTTCCGCGTGGAGATCCCCTTCGAGGGCAAACATCTGCCCGCCTATATGCACCTGCCGCGCGAGCGCAAGCCCGGCGAGCGCTTCCCCACCGTGATCATCATCGGCGGCATGGACAGCAGCAAGGAGAACATGGTCAGCATGTATGGCGACCGTTTCCTCCAGCGCGGCTTCGCCGTGCTCGCCCTCGATGGCCCGGGACAGGCGGAGGCGATCACGCGGCGCATTTTCTTCACGCCGACCAATTTCGCCGACGCGGCGGAAGCGACCTATTCCTGGCTCAAAACGCAGGATTACGTCGACCTCGACAAGCTCGTCGTGCGCGGCACGAGTTTCGGCAGCTATTTCGGCACGGTCTTCGCCACGCAACTGGGCGACCGCATCAAGGGCTTCGCAGCGACCGGCGTGTGTCAGGAGCCCGGCTGCGACACGATCTTCAATTCCGCCTCGCCGACGTTCAAAATGCGCTTCATGTTCATGTCGGGCTTTGAGGACGAGGAGAAGTTCGACGCCTTCTGCAAAGGCATCGACCTGCGCCCGCTCGCGCCGCGCATCACCTTCCCCTACATGGTCGTGGCGGGCGAGAAGGATCAGCTATCGCCCATCGAACATACGGAGGCGCTGTTCGAGCGCATTCCCGGCCCGAAGCGCCTCGTGATTTTCGAAGGCGCCAATCACGGCGTGGCCGCGGCGCCCAGCGTCTCGAACGGCGAAGAGAAGGTGACCATGATCGCCGACTGGCTGCTCGACCGCGTGAACGGCAAGCCTTTCGTCTCAGAACGCTGGTTCGTCGACGCGTCCGGCGCCCCGCGCGTCACGCCCTATTGAGCGACGCGCGGAACGCGCAGGCGGGGCGAGGCTATTTCGCGCCCTGCTTGTTCGCCGGGATCTCCTCCACCTTGCCGGTGGGATCGATCGCCTCGACCGTGCGCTTGATGACGTCGGCGGGCGTGGCGAAGAGTTTCTTCACGAGCGCCTCGACTTCGACGCCGCTCTTCACGTCCACGTCCTGCAGGCGCTTGGCCGAATCCGCCTTGTAGTCGGGATCGGCCACGGCTGCGTCGAAGGCTGCGCGCCAGATCTTCACGGTCTCCGCCGTCACGCCCGGCGGCAGATAATAGGGATTGTTGAACTCATAGGGCAGCAGGAAGAATTCCAGCGCGTCGCGATCCTTCTGGTCCTTGATGAAGTCAAGCGCGCGCGGCACGTTCTTGAACTCCGGGTCCGCGTCCATTGCGACATGGACGAGGATCTTCAGCATGCCGTCGCGAATCCATTGCGGCCGGGTGGTGCGCAGCGAGTTGAGCGTCGTGCAGGTCGCGTCCACCTCTCCGCGCTCCAGCGCCAGAAGCGCCGTGCCGCCGGTGTAGCCGGAGATGGGCTTAAACTTCGTGCCGATGAACGAATTCATGAGAAGCGCCGAGCGCGTGGGCGCCGAACGCGCGCCGGTCGCCGCCACCGTCACGACGCGGTTCTTGGCGTCCTCAATGCTCGACACGTTGACCGTATGCCACACGGCGCACACGGTGTTGCCCTTGGCGAGGCTGCCGACCCAGGAGAATTTCGACACGTCGTAATTCGACGGCATTTTTTCGAGGAAGGGATCAGCGATCGGCCCCACATTGGTCGAGCCGATGGACGACCCGTTTTTCGGCGCGACGTTATAGAGATATTGCACCGCCTGCGCGCCGCCGGCGCCGGGCATGTTGGAGACGACCACCGCCGGATTGCCCGGGAGATGTTTCTGGAAATAGGGCGCGATGGTGCGCGCATAGGCGTCCACGCCGCCGCCGGCTCCGCCGGCGACGTAAATCGTCACAGTCTTTTCCTTCAGGTCGAAGGCTTGGGCGACGGCGCCTTTGGGCGCGAGAACCAGTCCGGCAGCAAGCGCTGCTGGAATCATGCAGAGCGTCCGCTTCATCTTGCGTCCTTTCGCTTTCATCCGCGCAGAACCTGCGCGCCTTGGGGGAAATCATGCATGCGCACGGCGCCGTCTTTGGTGATGAGCAGCATTTCACCGGTCTGCACGCCGGCCTTGCCGTCACGCGAGGTGACGTTGGGCTGCACGACGACGAGCTGGCCTTCCACGAAAGGATCCGTCGGCAGCGGGCCGTTGGGTCGGCTCGCCGCGCCGAGCACGGGCGGCCAATAGCCGCCGCCATAGCCGTGCAGAACATCGTCGACGGCGGTGAAGCCCGCCTTCTCGATCACGCCTGCGGCCTCCACGACGTCAGCGGGCAAGGCGCCCGGCCGCAGAACTTTCACAATGGCCTCGTAGGCCTCCATCGCCACCGCATGAAGGTCGCGATAAAGCGGCGTGGGCTCGCTTTCGACGAAGAACGTGCGCAGCACCTGACCCGAATAGCCGAACAGATCGGCGCTGATCTCGGAGAAGACCACGTCGCCCTTCTGCAATTTGCGCGAGGAGTGATATTGCCGCGGCGCAGGCGCCTGCGGATCCTCCATAGACGTCGCGCCGATGAAATGCAGGCCCGTCGTTCCGCCCTTACCCACATAGGAGCGCTCAACCGCGTTGGCGAGCTCGCGTTCGCTCACGCCCGGACGCGCGGCGTCCGCAAGCCCCTGCATGCCGAGGTCGGAGAACCAAGCGCCGATGCGGAACCATTCCAGCTCCTCAGGCGATTTCACCTTGCGCAGATTGGCGTATTGCTTGCCCATGTTAACGGGCTTGCCAAAGGCGGCGGCGATCTTCTCGTGATTGTCGAACGTGATCTGTCCGATCACGCCCACGCGTCCCTGTTTCGCGCCGCGCCGCTTCAACTCCTCCACCACATTGCCGAAAGTGGACTCCCCGCCCCAACGCACATCGGCTTCGCTCGCGATATGGCGGGCGAGCGCGAGATGGTTGAAGTAATGCACGAACATGACGTCGCGTTCGCCCGGCGTGAAGATGCACGCGGCCTCCGTCGTCACCGGCCAGTGCGTGAGCCAATGGACCACCGAGCCGCGCCAGCCCGATCCGTAAAACACGAGATGATCGACGCCGGCCTGCGCCATGGCCTCGCGCATGCGCGTGCGCCGCGCATCGACTTCCGCTTGCGAGAATTTCGGATATTCCGCCTTCAGCAAGGCGTCCGCATAGGCGCTCAACATGCGCGCTCGTCCTCCCGGTTCCGCATCATGGGGCCTTAGGCCCGGCGGGTTGAGTGGGACTTTAGCGAATGAGGGGGCGGCGTCAAATCAGCGGGGGCGCGTTTCGTTGAACGCGGTGGAGGCGACGACGCAAAAGAAAACGCCGCGGCGAACCGCGGCGTTTTGTTATTCAAGGCGCGAATGAAGCGCGGGCGCCTTAGTAGCGCGCGCGCACCGGCGCGGGCTCGGAGAGCGCGTAGCGCAGGCCAACCGCCACGATGTCCACGCTGCCCTTCGTCGTCGCGTAGAACGGCAACGATCCGTTGTAGCTCGGATTGCCCGGGACAAGCGCGATCTCGCCGTCCTTGGTGAAGATACGGGTGTAGCCCAGATCCACCGTCGCCTTCGGCGAGAGCTTGTAGGACAGGCCGGCCGACGCCCAGATGCGATCTGCGTCAGGCAGGCGCAGGGCGCGCGTGGCGAGGCTGACGGGCGAACGCTCGTAACCGAGGCCGGTGCGTAGCGTGAGCGCGTCGTTCCACTTGTATTCCGCGCCCACCGAGGAGAACCAGCCGTCGCGCCAGCCGAAGGCGAGCGAGGTGAGCCTGGAGCCCGAGGCGACCGGCCCCGTCGACGTGACGGGGAAAGAGTTGAACAGCGACCAGTTCGTCCACTCGTAGCCCGCGAGCAGCGTCAGATCCTTCGAGACCTGATAGCGCGCGCCAATGTTCAGGCTTTCGGGCAGTTTCACATCCGCTTCGATGTTCGTGCCCGCCAGCGTCGGCCCCGGGAATGGGAAGTTCGTGACGCTGCCCGACAGGCCGATCGTCATGCGCGAGCGATAGCCCACGCCCAGATCGAAGCCGGCGAAGGGCGTCAGCAACACGCCGGCGGTGAAGCCGTAGCCGACGCCGTCGCCTTCCAGCGTGAGGCCCGTGGCGTTGGGCGTGACGCCGAGCGCCGACTTCAGCGAGGTCTTGAAATACTCCACCTGCACGCCGGCGGCGACCGAGAACCAGTCGTTCACCTTATAGGCGACGTTGGGGTTCACATTGGTCGAGAAGATCTTCGACGTGCGCGCATAGACCTGACCCGCCCAGTTGAGCGGCGCCTTGGTGACAAGACCATGCGGCGCGTTGACCGAGACGCCGAGCCAGACGCGATCATTGAGCTGATAGCTCGCCGCGCTCGCCGGCACGACGGCCGAACGGCCGATGTCGCCGCTCTCCGGGCCATAGGCGTAGGTCGGCGTGGTCGCCTTGGCGGAGATGTTGGACTGCGGCGCGATGCCGGTGATCGTGAACGCCGTCTGCCAGCCGCGATATTGCGTCATGGTGGCCGGGTTCCAGAACATGGAGCCCAGACCCGCGCCGCCGGCGGCCGCGCCCGCGAACGAAGCGCCCTGTCCCGCCGCGCTCTGCTCGCGCAGGGCGAAACCGCCCGCCTGCGCCGCGCCGCACGACAACGCCGTCAAACTCGTGGCGAGCATAAGGGCGCGCCGAACATTGAACTGAACCATGGAATTCCCCCCTGATCTGCGCCAAATTAGGAAGCGAGAGCGGGGCCGTCAACTTAAGGGGACGGAATTGCGCTCCAGCTCATGATTTTTCTGGGGGCGCCGCGCGCATGTTTCGCTTAACGTGGCGAAAACGCCGCAAGGGAGGGGCGATTTGCATCCGCAACCGTCGACGACGCGCGCGCTGTCGCGCGCCATTCTGAACGCATCCACGCGCCTGTCCTGTCGCATATCAGCCGTGGGACTCGAACATCTCGACGCCGCCGGGCCGGGCGCGCTTCTCGTCGTTCATCACGCCAACCGGCGCGACGCGGCCGCCCTCGCAAGCCTTCTGCCCGCCGAATCGCTCTTCGTCGTCGACTGGGCAGACGCCAAACAGCCATGGGCCCGCCCCTTCCTGCGCGGGGCGCGTTGCCATCCCGTGCAGACGGCCGACGGAATGGCGCCGCGCGCGCTGGCCCGCAAAGCCGCGCAGGGTGAGCGCCTTGTGCTCTTCTGCGGCGGCGACCTCGCCAGCGCGGAGCGCGCGCGCGCCTACAAGCTCGCTGCGATGATCGCGCTGAAGGCGGACGCGCCCGTCGTCCACGCGCGCATCGAACGCAAGGCGGCCAGCTTCGGCCGACACGACCTGCGCGTGATCTTCACGCCCGCCCGCAAGCTCGCGCCGCCCGCAAGCCTGCGCGGCCGCGCGCGCACGGCCGCTGGCGCGGCGGCGATCTACGACATGGTGTCGGATCTCGCCTTCGCGCGCTCCGATCTGGACCGCACCCTGTTCGAGGCTTTCACGCAGGCCACGAAGGCGCTGCCGCGCGGACACGCCTTCGTAGAGGATCCCCTCACCGGTGCGCTTGGGGCGGGCAAGGCGCGCATCGGCGCCGCTTTGCTCGGCCGCAAGATCATGGCCCTCACCGAGGAAGGCGAGCGCGTCGGCCTCATGCTGCCGAACGCGGTCGGCGCCGCGGTCGTCTTCTTCGCGCTGCAAGCCGCCGGCCGCACGCCCGCCATGCTGAATTTCTCCGCTGGCTCCGCCAATGTGCTCGGCGCCTGTCGCGCGGCGCAATTGCGCATCGTGCTCACCTCGCGCGCCTTCATTGAGAAGGGCAAGCTCTCCGCGCTCATCGAGGCCATGGAGCCCCATGTGCGCCTCGTCTATCTCGAAGACGTGCGCGCCGGGATCACGCTCGGCGACAAGCTGCGCGCCATCACGGAAGCGGGCAAGCCGCTCGCGCGGCGCGCGCCGGACGATCCCGCCGTCATCCTCTTCACCTCGGGCTCGGAAGGCGCGCCCAAGGGCGTTGCTTTGTCTCATCGCAATCTGCTCGCCAATGTGGCCCAGATCCACGCGCGCGCTGATCTGACGACGCAGGACATCGTGTTCAACGCCCTGCCCGTCTTTCATTCCTTCGGCCTCACGGCGGGGCTGCTGCTGCCCGCTTTGTCGGGCATGAAATGCTTCCTCTATCCCTCGCCGCTGCACTACCAGCAGATTCCAGAACTCGTCTGCGCCGCCAAAGCGACCGTGATGTTCGGCACGGACACGTTCCTCAACGGCTACGCGCGCGCCGCGCAGGATCATCACTTCAAAACCGTGCGCTATCTCGTCGCCGGCGCCGAAGCGGTGAAGGACGCCACGCGCCGCATGTATCGCGAGCGCTTCGGCGTGGACATTCTCGAAGGCTATGGCGTGACGGAGACCGCGCCCGTCGTCTCCGCCAACACGCCCATCGTCAACCGCCCCGGCACGGTCGGCAGGCTCGTGGCGGGCGTCGAGACGCGGCTTGATCCGGTGCCGGGCATTCATGGAGCCGGCCGGCTGTTCGTGCGCGGCCCCAATGTGATGCTCGGTTATTATCGCGCCGAGGCGCCGGGCGTGCTGGAGCCGCCCGCAGGCGGCTGGCACGACACAGGCGACATCGTGGCCATCGACGAAGAGGGCTTCCTCGCCATTCGCGGCCGCGCGAAGCGCTTCGCCAAAATCGCCGGCGAAATGGTGTCGCTCGCAGCCGTCGAGACGATGTGCGCGGGCCTGTGGGACGACGAGCCCCTCGCCGTCATGTCCGCGCCCGATCCGCGCAAAGGCGAGCGGCTTATCCTGCTCACCGCGCGCCCGGACGCGACGCGCGCCGACGCCATGACGCATCTGCGCAAGATGGGCGCGACGGAGCTGATGATCCCCGCGGAAGTGATCGTCCTGCCGGAGTTTCCTGTGCTCGCCTCCGGCAAGACCGATCTCGTCGCGCTTGACCAGATGGTGCGCACGCGCGCAAGCGCGTGACGCCCCGCCTCAGGGCTTGAAGGGCCCGAGGGCCTTGATCGCCGCCTCCACGAAGGAATGGTCGACGATCTTCGCCACCTCGACCTTGCCCTGCACGAGCCCCTGCGAGGCGTAGAAATCCACGTCGCGCTGCAGGCTCTCGATGTTCACGCGCCCGTCGGGATCCATGCCCGTGGGCGTGATCTTGCGCAGGAGGTCCGCGTTCTTCACCGATGTGTATTCGATGAGAATGGGGATGACCTCCTCCGCCGTCTCGCCCGCAAGCCGCCCGTCCTTGAGCGCGCGCACATAGAAGCGGATGCCGCGCAGATAGGCGCGCATGAAGCGCTCCGCCTCGCCGCGACGGGCGACGAAATGGTCGCCATAGATGAGCGTGGCGATCTGATGGTTAGGATAGATCTGGTCGTCGCGCATGATCTCGACGGCCGCGCCGCGCTCCACAGCCAGCGTCGCGATGGGCTCGATCGTCGCGCCTGCGTCGATCGACTTGTTTTGCAGCGCGGGGAAGTGATCCGGGAACCCGAGATTGATGACGTCCACGTCGGAATATTTCAGGCCGACCGAGACCAGCATGGCGTTCAGCATCGCCGTGTTGCTCACCCCCGGCGCGTTGCCCGCGACCTTCATGCCCTTCAGGTCAGCGAGCCCCTTGAAGCGGCCGGACTCGACCAGATCCTTGCGCACGATCAGTTTCGTCGCGCCATAGCCCGGCGTCGATTGCGCCTTGTCGGCCACGATGCGGATGTTGATGTTGCGCGCGACCGCGTTGTACATGCCCGCCGACGGCGAGCCCGCGCCGACGTCGAGCTGGCCTGCGCCCAGAGGCGCGACCATGACGGCGGCGGAATTGAACGTCGTCATCGTCACCGTCAGCCCTTCGTCCTTGAAGTAGCCCTTCTTGTCGGCGATGAAGATCGGCGCGTCGCTGATCGCGCCCAAAGTGCCGACGCGGATCGGCGCCTGCGCTGCGGCGGCGCCGCAAAAAGCGAGAACGGCGCAGGCCGCCCCAAACGACGCCGCGACGCCAATTGACGCGCTGCGATGCGAACCCATAGTCATATCGTCCCTCCCTGACGCAACGCGCGGGCGACCATGCGCCCGCGCATCCTGTGATCTGATCTTGTGTGACGCGCGCGTTCAGACCTGCGCGCCGAAACGCTCGCCGCTGCCCACCTTATAGCGCTGTTCGGACACGTCCGTGCGCCCGCCCTCGCTCGCGCCCTGCGTATAGGCCGCCACCTGCAAAAGCTCGAGGTCGCCGTCGCCCACGTTCTCGAACCAATAGCGCGAATAGCGCGGCGTGAACGTGCCCTCGTTCGGCCCGAACTCGCCGATCACCACGTCGCCCGGCCCATAGAAGCGCACGCGCCCCTTCAGCACCATCCAGAACGTATCCATGCGTTTATGGTAATGAAGATTGTTCTCGCCGCCGTTCTTCTTCACCACCTGAACGGTGGCTTTCAGAATGTCAGTGCGGGCGAGGCCCACGAAGCCCTTGCCAGCGTTGACGGCGTCCGGCTTCTGATAGGCGAAAGGCTTGATCTTTCCTTCCGCCTCGCGATGCAATTGCTCCAGCTCAGCGCCCGTCGGCTCGCTCATGTCGTCCTCCCTGATGCGGCGCCGCGCGCCTTGTTCGCAGGCCAGATTAGCGGGCCCGCGGGCGAGCGCAAGGGCGAGGGCTGGCTGCGCGCAGGCTGCGGCCCGCGCAAGCGCTTGAACCACGCCTTGTTCCGCTGCGGCCTTGACGCCCCTGCTGCGAAGGCCGATCCTGCCGCCAAGTCGCGTCCTGTGAAACGCACCGGGGAAACGTCCATGAGCCGAAAGTCGCCCTTACGCGCCCGCGCGCGCGCCATCGTCGCCGCCCTCGCCGGCGCGGCCGCGCTCGTCGCCGCCCCCGGCGCGACCCGCGCCGATCCGGTCGCGGATTTCTACAAGGGCAAACAGGTGCAGGTGATCGTCGGCTATGGGACCGGCGGCGGCTATGACGTGTACGCCCGCGTGATCGCGCGCCATTTCGCCAAACATCTGCCCGGCGCGCCCACCATGGTGGTGCAGAACATGCCCGGCGCCGGCAGCCTGCGCGCGGCTAACCATCTCTACGTCAACGCGCCGAAAGACGGCACGGCCTTCGGCACGTTCGCGCGCAACATGCCCCTGCTGGGCGTGCTGGGCGGCAACAAGAACGTGCAGTTCGATCCGCGCAAATTCACATGGCTCGGCTCGCCCTCGAGCGCGCAGGACGACGCCTATATGCTCTTCGTGCGCAAGGACTCGAAGGTCAATACGCTCGCGAAGGCGCGCGATCCCAAAGGCGAGCCGCTCGTCATCGGCGGCACGGCGGAAGGCGCGACGGGCAACGACATCGCCTTCCTCATCCGCGACACAGTGGGGCTGAACCTGAAGCTCATCGCAGGCTATCCCGACGGCGGCGCGATTTTCATCGCCATTGAGCGCGCCGAGCTTGATGGCCGCTTCGTGGGGCTTTCCGCCGTCTCGGCCAATAAGCCCGAATGGCTGAAGCCCGATGGAATCGTGAGGCCCATGCTGCAATTCGCGCGGCGCACGCGCCACCCCGACTATCCCGACGTGCCGACGGCGCGCGAACTCGCCAAAGACGCCGACGCGCGCCGGCTCATCGAGCTTGCGGAGATTCCCTACATGCTCTCGCGCCCCTACGCGGCGCCGCCCGGCCTGCCGGCGGACCGCGCGGCCGCCTTGCAGAGAGCGCTTCAGCAAACCACCGCCGACAAGGAGTTTCTGGCCGACGCCGCCAAACTCGGGCTCGACGTGAGCCCCGTGGGGCCGGATGAGGCGATGGACATGCTCAACATGCTCGCCGAGGCGCCCGAAAGCCTGAAGGAGCAATTACGCAAGCTCCAAAGCGGCGGCTGAACCTGCCGTCCCGCGCCTGAGAGCGGCTGCGGCTGCGGCCGCGCTCACTCATACAAGCCGCGCCGCGCCTGACGCCCCGCTTTTGACGCGCGCGCCGATGGCGCGTATTTTCGCAAACACGAACGGGAGGCCGCCATGCACATCATCGACTCGCATTTCCACTGGTGGCCGCGCTCCGTCTTCGAGACGCTGTGCAAGCGCGAGGGCTTTCCGCGCGCCAAGCCCAACGACAAGGGCTGCTACACCTGCATTCTGCAGGACGGCGCCGATTACGTGATGAACTCATGGCCCGACTGGTTCGACCTCGACGAGCAATTCGCGCACATGGACGGGCTCGGCCATCGCGTGGACGCAGTGGGCTCCATCGGCCCCTTCTCCGTCTACTTCTCCGCTCTGCCGAAAGAAGAAGGCCGCGACCTCGCGATCCAGTGGAACGAGGAAATGGCCTGGGCGCAGCGCCGCTATCCCGGGCGCTTCTGGGGTTCGGCCGCCATTCCTTTTCAGGATGAGAAAATTGCGATGGACGTGCTGGAGGACGCCATCGGCCGGCTCGGCCTCATGGGCGTGAACCTGCCGGGCTCCATCGGCTTTGATCCGCGCATCGACGCGGAGCGCATGCAGGCGTTCTATGCGCGCTGCGCGCAACTCGGCCTGCCCCTGTTCCTGCATCCCACCGACGCCGTCTTCAACCACATGCTTGATGGCTATAACGGCGCGCTGCATCTCTCGCTTGGCCGCGTCATTGAGGTGAGCGTGGCCGCCATGCGCCTCGTGCTCTCCGGCACGCTTGAGCGCCATCCCGATCTGAAGATCGTCATGTCCCACACCGGCGGCGCCCTGCCCTATCAGTCGGGCCGCATGGACAAGAACACCAAGGGCGCGAAACTGCCCAAACCCGCCAGCGACTATCTGCACCGCATGTACACCGACACGGTGAGCCCCCATGCGGCGGGCATCAAATTCGCGATTGAGTATTACGGGATCGACCGCGTGATGTACGGCACGGACTATCCCTGCTGGGATCCGGCGACCTGCCTCAAACTGATCGACGAGATCGACCTGTCGGAGGCCGACAAGCGCAAGATCTTCTACGACAACGCGCGGCGCATCCTGAACCTGCGCGATCCTGCGCCCGCGCCTGCCGCGCAGACGCGCGAGGCCATGCCCGCGAAGTAAGACGCGTCAGGCGCTTTGCGCGACGTAACGCGCGGCGCGCCAGCGCATCCCCGCGACCTCGATGTCCACGTTCAATACGAACGGCTCGCGCGGGTCAAAACCTTCCGCTGCGCCATCGGCGCTCGCCACGCTCGCGAGCGGATAGGAGCCGCGCGGCTGCTCGACGCTCCAGTCGCGCACTTGTCCGACGCCGCCAAAGCAGCGCGCGAGCGCAGCGCCCATCCCCTCCCCCGCGTCAGGCGCGAAGGACGCGAACGCCGCCTCAGCCTTTGCGAAGAGCGCTTGCGCCGCGGGCTCTTTCGCAAACGAACGCGCGCTGCGGCTCCACACGCCCTTATAGGCGACGCTGACGCGTAGCGCGAAGGCCGCGCCGAAAGCATGCGGCCGATCAGCCCGCAGAAAACCGCCCGGCCGCGAAAGATCAGGCGCAAGGGTGATGAAACATTCCTCCGCCCCGCCCAGACGCGCGCCCTGTTCGCAAGCAGCCACCAGCGCCAGCGGATCATGGGCCGCGTCTGCGGCGACAGACGCGAGGCTCTCGCGCGCAAGAGCGTCAGCGCGCGCCGCAAGGCCGCGCTCGGCTGAATCCACGCCAGCGCGCGCCTGCGCAAAAGCGGGACTGCCTTCGATCAGCTCCACGCCCGGCGCGCCCGCGAGAATCGTCTGCGCATGGCCGGCGGGAAATCCATCGAGCTCAAGAACGCCGATGCGCCGCGCGCCGCTCTCGGCGAGCTTCTGCGCGACGAGCGCCGGCGGCTTCGGCGTCGTGACGACCTCGCCCAAAGGCATGACGGAGGAGATCCATTCCGCCACGCGCTTCGACAAGGCGGTGGCGAACAAAGGCTCGCCTTCCGCCGGCACAAGAACGAGGCCTTCGTTCCAATAGGGCGTGAAGCCCGTGAGCCAGCACACGGCCGCGCCGCGCGCAATGTTCGTGTAAAGAAGAAAGGCGTCGAGCCCCTCCGCCTTCATGCGCGCGCGCAACCGCGCCAGCCTGTCGTCCAGCGCGGCGCGCGGCAATTCGGCGGCGTCCCACGCCATCAATCCACGACGCATGTCGCCCTCACTGCACGCTGAAGAGTTCGCGCGGCGTGCCGCACAGATTTTCGTTGCCGCCCTCGCGCACGATGAGCGAATCCCCCAGCACCAGATAGCCGACATCCGGGTGATAGGTGTTGGGATGGACGATGATCGTCATGCCGTCGCGCAAGGGAATTTCGACGTCTTCCAGAATCTGCGGCTTCTGGTCGGGGAAGAGGCCCATGCCATGGCCGCGCACGCGGGTGTATTCAGACGTGGTGTATTGGCCGAGGCCGTATTTGCGGAACACGTCGTTCTCAGCCTTGGCGACAGCGGCGGCGGTGACGCCTGCGCGCGTGACGGCGATGCCCGCCTCCATCGCCTCAAGATAAACGCCGAACGCGCGCTTCTGCGCTTCGCTCGCCTCGCCCACGACAAGCGTGCGGCAGATCTGCGCGTAATAGCCCTCGAAACAGGGCGTGAGCTCCGTCGTCACCATGTCGCCGGGCTTCAACACCTTGCCGCCGGGCGGCGCCATGCCGCGCACCTCCTGCCCGCCCACGCCGATGATCATGAAATTCTCCGGCACGCCCTTGGTGCGGAAAAAGGCTTCGATCTCGGCGATCAGCTCATAATCCTTGCGGCCCGGCCGCGCGGCGTTGCGAAACACCGCATAGCCTTCGTCGGCCAATTGCGCGGCGCGGCGCACGCAGGCGATCTCCGCTTCGAGCTTCGTCATCAAAAGCCGTTCGATGATCTTCGCACCGTCGTTGACGCGCAGATCCTCGTCGCCGTGCAAGAGGCCATAGGGCAGCAGATGAAACGGCGCGGCGGCGATGGTGCGATTGCCCGCGCGCCCAAGGCGCGCCTTCGCCTCGCGAACGAGCGCGGGCGCGAACACGACGTCGCACGACAGCCCTTCGCTGCGCGCGCGCTCACATTCCGCCGGATCGTCGAGCAGAAGGCTGGCGCTTCCGTCGGGATGGACGAGCGCGATCCCCTGTCCCTCCTGAATGCCGAAATCAACCGCATAGCGCAGATGGTCCGCATGCCAATTGTTGCCGAAGACGAGCAGGAGATCTACGCCCTCCCGCTTCATCGCCTCCGACAGCGCGCCCTGACGCGCCGCAAACGCCGCCGAGATCATGCAAGCCTCATGCGCTGAGCGAAGAGGGAGCCGACGCGCTCGCGCGCCAGCCGTAGTAATCGCGCGCCTTGTCGGCGGAGACGAAGCCTTCCGCCACGTCGCGCGAGACGAGATCGCGCGCACGCGCCGACGGATCGCCATAGCCGCCGCCGCCTGCGGTGAGGAAGGCGACCGCGTCGCCTTGGCCGAGCGGAATCTCCGTGCCCTTGAAGACGATGCGCTCCGGCGCGCCCTGCGCGCGCACGATGGCGACGTTGTGCGCGCCCTCGCGTCCGCCGTGGAGGCCCCATGGCGGAACCTTGGTGCGCTCGCAATTGATCGTCACCTTGCAGGGCACAAGCGTGCGATAGGTGATCTTCACGCCAAGCCCGCCGCGCCAAGCGCCGGCGCCGCCGGAATCCTCGCGCAACGCATGTTCCTCGACGAGGATGGGATAGCGGATCTCCTGCAATTCCACCGGCGAATTGCGCACGTCGCCCTGACAGACGGAGACGCTGGCGTCCTCACCGTCTTCGCTGGGGCGCCCGCCCCAGCCGCCGCCGAAGATGTTCAGCAAGAGGAAGCGGCTGCCGTCTTCGCGGAAGCCGTAGAAAGAGCAGCCGCCCATGTCGCCCTTATGCGCGGCGGGGATGAAGTCCGGCAAGGCCGGCGCCAGCGCCTTAAGGATCGTGTCGATGGTCGTGGGAAGCGCGATGCTCCACAGGCCGATCGCCGCGCCGGGCTTCGCGCTCACGATGGTTCCCTCAGGGATCACGACGTCGAGCGCGCGGAAACAGCCCTCGTTCACGTCGAGATCCGGCGAGGTGATCGCCTTAAAGGCCACGCGCGCCGCAGCGATGCCGCCCGACTTGCCGGAATTCAGCGGCGAATGGGTCTGCGGATTCATCTGCGAGAAATCGACCGTCATCGTCGAGCCTTTGATGGTGACGATGGTCTTGATCCGGATCGGCTGGTCGAGATTGCGTCCGTCGTTGTCGAGCGCGCTTTCCGCCTCATAGACGCCGTCGGGAATCTTCTCGATGACGCTGCGAACCTTGATATCGGCCTGCTCCCAGACCTTCTCGATGCAGGCTTCAACGGTTGCGCGCCCATAGCGCTGCACAAGCTCGCCATAGCGGCGCGCGCCAAGCTGGCAGGAGGCGACCTGCGCGCGCAGATCCCCGAGACAGGCGTCGGGAAAGCGCACATTGTCGCTGATGATCTGCCAGAGCGTCTCATTGCGAACGCCCGCCTCATAGATCTTCAGCGAGCGCATTTGCAGCCCTTCGGCGAAAATCTCCGTGGTGAGCGAAGACCCAAAGCCAATGCGCATGCCGCCGATGTCGACCCAATGGGCGCGGTTGGCGGCGAAGGCGACCAATTCGCCGTCGACGAAACACGGCGCGTAGATCACGACGTTGTTGAGGTGCTGGCCGCAGACTTCATGATTCATGATCATGATGTCGCCGGGCTTGAACCCATCAAGCCCCCAGCGCCTGATGCCGTCCTCCACCGCCACGCCAAGGTCAGCGAGGAAGATCGGCAGGCCGCCTCGGTTTTGCGAGATCATGCGGCCCTTGGTGTCGATGAGTCCGCAGCAGAAGTCGCGCACCTCATAGATCATCATGTTATAGGCCGCCTTGCACAAGGCGTTGCCCATCTCATCCGCATAGGCGACGATGGAATTGCGCACCACTTCAACCGTGATTGGGTGAGCTTCCGCGCTCTTCGACTTATTCGACATGGGTCAGGCCTTCTGGGCGAGATCGACGATGAGATGGCCCGCCTCGGTCACGGTCACCTTGTCGCCCGGATGGATGAGAATGGTGGAGTTCGGCTCCTCGATCACGGCGGGGCCGACAATGGTCATGCCAGCCGGCATGGAGGGACGCCACAACACGCGCGCCTTCAGCGGCTTCGTCGCGTCGTCGTAAACGACGTCGCGCGCGCCCTCTTCCGCAGGATCAGTCGGCGTCCATTTTTCGGTGAGCCAGGCTTCCGCGATCGTGTCGTTGCGCGCGGCGGTGAGCACGAGACGCAGATTAACGATCTCAAGGCTCTCTTCAATCGCCGCCTGACCATAACGCTGGTCGTGCTCCACATGGAACAGGTCGCGCACGCGGCTCGTGTCGCCGGTCAGCATGTCAGGCGACGAGATCGGGATCGAGAGCGCATGCTCCTGCCCGACGTAACGCAGGTCCGCGTAGAAGCGGAAGTCGGCCACCTCGCCGCTCACGCCGTCGCGCTCCATCTGCGCATGGCCCTCGCGCCCCAGCTCCGCGTAAACGCGTTCCACCAGCGCTTTGTCGAGCGCGCCGAGTCGGCCCACGAGCGTGCGCACGAAATCCTGCCGCCAGGACGCCATGAGCATGCCGAGCGCCGAGAACGTGCCCGGCAGTTTCGGAATGACGACGCGCGGAATGAAAATCTCGCGCGCAATGGCGATGGCGTGCAGAGGCCCCGCGCCGCCGAAAGCGATCATCGCCGTGTCGCGCGGATCGACGCCCTTGTTGACGGAGACCGCGCGCACGGAAAGCGACATGTTCGCGTCGGAGATGGTCGCGACGCCCAGCGCCGCCTCCATGGTCGGAAGGCCCAGCGGCTTGCCCACTTTCTCGTCGATGGCGCGGCGCGCCGCCGCGACGTCGAGCTGCATCGCGCCGTTGAGGAAACGTCCGCCATTGATGCGGCCGAGCACGAGGTCCGCATCGGTGACGACGGGATCGAGCGACCCCTTGCCGTAGCAGGCGGGGCCGGGATCGGCGCCCGCGCTCTTCGGGCCCACATGCAGGCCGCCCGCCTGATCGACCCATGCGATGGAGCCGCCGCCATTGCCCACTTCCACAATGTCGACGACAGGCAATTGCATCGGCTGACCGTCGGCGGGCTCGCCGATCACATAGCCGTCTTCAATCGCGGGCTGGCCGCGCGTGATGAGCGAGGATTTCGCCGTCGTGCCGCCCATGTCGAAGCCGATGCATTGCTCAAGGCCGAGATGAAGCGCGAGTTTGCCCGCGCCGATCATGCCGGCGACAGGCCCCGATTCCATCATCGACACCGGCTGTTCGCGCGCCTGCGCCAGCGACATCACGCCGCCGTTCGACCGCATGATGTGGACCTTGCCGCCGAATTGCTCGCCGCGCAGATAGCTCTCGAGCGTGCCAAGATAATTGCGCACGCGCGGGCCGACGAAGGCGTTGAGCACGGTCGTCGAGGTGCGCTCATATTCGCGGAATTCACGCAGGATTTCGTGGCTCAGAGTCACGAAAAGGCCCGGCTGCGCGCGACGCAGCACGTCGCCCACAAGCCGCTCATGAGCGGGATTGGCGTAAGCGTGCAGGAAGCAGACGGCGACGGCCTCAACGCCCTGCGCGGCGAGCTCGCCCGCGATGCGCTCGACCTCCGCGACATCGATCGGCGCAAGCACGTCGCCCGCCGCATTGATGCGCTCGGAGACTTCAAAGGTGAGCCGGCGCTCGACCAGCGGTTTGGGGCGATGGAACCACAGATTGAACGCATCGATGCGATTGCCGCGGCCGATGGCGTAGACGTCGCGAAAGCCGCGCGTGGTGATCAGCGCGGTTTTCGCGCCCTTGCGCTCCAGCACGGTGTTGATGGCGATGGTGGAGCCATGCAGCACTTCGCCCAGTTTCGGCAGATCGCAATGGGCGAGCGAGAGTGCGTTCGCCACGCCGCGCGTAGGATCCGCCGGCGTCGTGGAGGTTTTGGAGGTGACGATCTTGCCGTCGATGCATCCCACCAGATCGGTGAACGTGCCGCCGATGTCCACGCCAACGATATTCATTCTTTCACCGATGCCTTAAGGGCGTGCGTGCGACGCTTGCCCGGGGTCAGGTTATTCTCCGCGCTGCGGACGAGCTCATTGAAGACGATGGCGATGGCCGCGAGGCAGCCGATCAGCGCGAAGAGCGGCGCGGGATTGTAGCTTTCCGCGAAGACGCGCGTGTAATAACCGACGCCGCCTTGCGAGACGTAAAGCTCCGCGAGAATGACGCCGAGCAGCGTCATCGTCATGCCGAGGCGCAGGCCCGTGAACAGGCTTGGCACCATATGCGGCAGGACCACATGGCGGATGATGTCGATGCGGCTCGCGCCCATGGAGCGCGCGGCGCGCAGATGCAATTCCTTCACGTCGCGCATGCCCGCGACCACGTTCACGATGATCGGGAAAATCCCGTGACTGAGGCCGAAGGCGATCTTCGCGGCCGGCCCCAGTCCGAACATGAGGATCACGAGCGGCAGCAGCGCGACCTGCGGAATGGCGTAGAGCAGCAGCACGATGGGGAAGAAGGCGCCGCGGCTGAAGCGCGAGGCGCCCACGGCAAGCCCCACGATCACGCCGAACACGATCGACAGTCCATAGGCGACGGCGATCTCCAGAACGCACATGGCGAGCGCGTCCATCACCTTTCTTTCCGGCAGGATCTCCTTGCGCAGCGCCTCCAGAATGGCGGTGGGCGGACGCATGAAGGCTGGGTCCGCCCAGATGCGGCCGTAGATCTCCAGCGCGATGACGATGGCGACGAGGAGCCCGATGCGCAGCCAGAAGGCGCTTTGCAGGATGCGCCGCAGGGGCAAGGCGGCGGGGGCGCCGGACAGGATCACAGGAGCGCTCATCCTCACCTCGACCGGATGCGGTTTTCGATATTGTGGACGATCATGTTCAGCGTCACCGAAGTGAGGATCACGAACATGATCCAGGCGTACATGCGCGCCGGCTCCATCAATTCAGCCGACAGCGCGATATTGCGCCCGACGCCTGCGACGGAGGAAATCGTCTCGCCGCCCAGAACGGAGGCGAAGCAGATGAAGAACCCGATGCGCATGCCGGTGATCAGCACGGGCATGGCGCCGGGCAGAAGCACGTGACGGAACGTCTCCCATGCGTTCGCGCCCATGGAGCGCGCGGCGCGCAGATAGCGCTCCTCCGCTTTCGAAAAGGCGGCGATCGTGTTGAGCGCGATGGGGAAGAAAGCGTAAGTGGCGCCATAGGCCACCTTGGAGCCCGCGCCAATGCCGAAGAACAGGATGAACATCGGCAGGAACAGCGTGATCGGGATCGTGAACAGGCCCGACAGAATGGGCTCGATCACGCGCATGGCGAGTTTCGAGCGCGTCACCAGATAGCCCGCCGACACGCCGGCGACGAGGGCGATGACGAACGCCTTGCCGATGGTCGTGAGCGTCACGGTGACGGCGGACCAGAAGGCGTTCGTGCCCACAAGCCGCTCGATGGCGGCCATGACCTCGCGCGGCGGCGGCAGGAACAGGCGGCTCACGCTGCCCGTTTCGCTCGCCAGATACCACGCGCCCGCGACGATCGCGACGAAGGAGAGCTGAATGGAGCGCGCGGCGAAAGAGGAGCCTTCCATGCGTCAGCTCCCCGCCGCCTGCGGATCGCGCTGCGACGCCATGGTGGCGCGGATCTCGTCGCGCAGAAGGGCGTAGCACTCGTTGCGCAATTCGCTGAAGCGCGGCTCGAGCATGAAGTCAGGCGAACGCGGATGAGGCTCGTTGACGTCGATGATCGTTTTGATCTTGCCGGGCCGCGCCGTCATCACTGCGATGCGGTCGGAGAGGAAGACGGCCTCTGCGAGCGAATGGGTGACGAAGACGATGGTCTTCTGCGTGGCGGCCAGCAATTGCGACAGGTCTTCGCCCAGCACCATGCGGGTCTGTTCGTCGAGCGCGGCGAAGGGCTCGTCCATCAGCAGAATGTCGGTGCCCACGCAAATGCCGCGCGCCATGTTCACGCGCTGGCGCATGCCCACCGACAATTGCTCGGGATAATGACGCGCGAACGAGGCCATGCCCACGGCGCGCAGGGCGGCCATGGCGCGGTCGTCCCATTCAGAGCGCGGGATGCCCTGGAATTTGAGCGCGATGTGGAAGTTCTCAATCACCGTGTACCAGGGAAAGAGCGTGCTTTCCTGAAACACGAAGGCGATCTTGTCCGGGTGCGGCTCGCCGTCCACGGCCCGCCCTTCGACCGTGCAGGTTCCCGTCGTCGGCTTGAACAGGCCGCCCACGATGTTGAGCAGCGTGCTCTTGCCGCAGCCGGACGGGCCGAGCAGGCAGACGAATTCGCCCTTGCGGATGTCGAGCGACACGTCGTCGAGGGCGAGCACGGCGTCCGCCTGTCCTTCGCCGCCGAAACGCTGCGTGACGTTGCGGATGGAGATCGCGATGTCTGTCATGGAATCCTCAAGGAAGGGCCGGGCTGCGCGATGCGGCGCGCGCCCGGCGGTCTTCGCAGCTTCAGAGCTTCACGGGCGCAAAGCCCGGCAGGAACAATTCCTTGGCCTCCGGCACGCGCTCAAGAATGCCGAGATCCTTGAGAGAATGGCGGATCGTCTCGACGGCCTTCGGGTTGAACGCGCCGTCGAAGGAGAGCATGGAGATTTCGTAATCGTAGCTCGCCTCGATCACCGATTCCGGGAGCTTCATCGTCTGCGCGATGAATTTCACCGTCTCGGCGCGGTTGTCGCGCATATAGGCGGCGGTGCGGAACCATGCGCGCAGGAAATTGCGCAGCACCTCGGGCTTCTCGGCGATGAGCTTGCGATGGGCGAAGATCACATGAGTATGGAAGTCAGGCACCGCGTCGCCGAACGTGGCGAGCAGACGCCCCTCCCCCGCCTGCACGAGGTTGAACGTCTCCTGAATCGAGTTCACGCTGCCGGCGAGCTCGCCCGATTTCATGGCGGCGAGGCGCGTGCGCATCTCGCCCATGGGCGTCACTTCGATGCCTTCCGGCCCCCAGCCCTTGGTGGCGGAGAGTTTGCGCGTCAGCCAGTCGGTGAGCGAGCCGGCGGTCGTCACGCCCACGCGCTTGCCCTTGAGGTCGTCGACGGATTTGATCGGGCCGTTCTTCATCACCACGAGCGACATGTTGCGCGGCTCGCTCGCCATGGCGGCGACGGCGATGCCCGGCACGCCTTTGGCGGCGTAACCCATGCCCGGGCCGGAGCCGAGGCCGATGTCGATGGCGCCGGCGGCGAGCGCCTGCTGCATCTGTCCGTCGCCACGGAAGACGGACACTTCAGCGTCAATGCCCACGGCGGCGAAAAAGCCTTTCGCCTTGCCGTAGTCGGCGCCGCTGAACGGAAAGGACGAGCCAATGGATTTGCCGATGCGCAGTTTTTCATTCGCGAAGGCGGGCCCGGAGGCCAGGCCGAAACCGGCGGCGGCGGCGCCGGCGATGGCGGCGCGACGAGTGATGTTCATGCGTCCCTCCCTGAGCAAGCGGGAATCTTCGTCCCCGCTCCCATTCGACGCCTGCGCCCGTCCGCAGGCAAGACGGCGCCGGGGCTTGGTCAAACATAGGCGGCAGGCTATAAGTCGCTCCATGATAAGTCTTTCCGGGCGGAAGCTTCAGGTTCTGGTGGCCATCGCTGAAACGGGCTCCTTCGCGGGGGCGGCGCGGCGGCTCGGCATCGCCCAGCCCTCGGTGAGCGCCCATGTGCAGGCGATCGAGCGGGAGGCGGGCGTCGTGCTGTTCGAGCGGGCGAGCGGCCGGCAGGCGAGCCTGACGGAGGCCGGGCGCAGCGTGCTCGACCATGCGCGCGAGTCCCTCGCCCTCGCCCTGCGGCTGGAGGAGGAGCTGGACGCACGCGGCAGTTCGGCGGCCACGACCATCTCCTTCGCCTGTCAACGCTCACTCGCCCACACCATCCTGCGCGCGCCTTTGGCGGCCTATGCGCGCGAGCGCCGCGACGTGCGCCTGTCCGTGCGCATCGCCTTTCAGGAAGACGTGCTGGCCGCCGTGCGCATGGGCGGCGCCGACGTCGGCTGCCTCATCGCCGATGCGCCGCCTGACGACCTGCCCTCGATCCTCGTCGGCCGCCAGCGCTTCGTCGTCTTCGCCGCGCCGGATCATCCGCTGGCCGGGCGCGCCCGGGTGGCGCCGGGCGAGCTCGCGCGGGCTGATTTCGTCGGCCCCGTCGCCTCCTCCCTGTTCGGGCGCACGCAACGCCGCCTGCTCTCGCGCGTGGGCGTGGAGCGCATGCACATTGTGGCGGAGGGCACGGAGTTTTCGCTCGTGCGCGATCTCGTCATGGCGGGCGTGGGCCTTGGCTGCTCGCTCCATTCCTCGGTGCAGGCGGATGTTGAGGCGGGCCGCGTCTGCGTGATCGATCTCGATGCGCCGGAGCTCTTTCTCGAAGCGCGCCTGCTGATGAATCCAAAGCGCGCCAACAATCGCAAGATCACGGAATTCGCCCAGTTCCTCGCCCGCGGCGCAGAGCTCGCCGAGGCGCCCGCGCAGGCCTAGAGACGCACGTCGCCGGTCAGCGAATAGCCCACGCCATGCAGCGTGCGGATGGGCGCGGCGCGGCGCGTCGCGCTCTCGATCTTCTTGCGCAGGCGGAAGATCGCGGCGTCGATGTTGCGCGCGGCGTTCTGGTCCTCGCCCAGCCGCTCGAGCAAGGTCTTGCGGTCGCAGCCCTGCGCGCCGTGAGCGGCGAGCGCCTGCAGGATCTGCAATTCAAGAGGCGTGAGTTTCACGTTCGACGCATTGGAGCATTTCAGCTCCGACTGGTCGGCGTCGAGGCTCCACACCGTGGCGCCGCCGCCGCCGCGCGCCACGCGCAGGCTCACCGTGCGGATGGCCTGCAGCACCTGATCGAAACGCACGGGCTTGTTGAGGAACATGTCAGCGCCAGCGGAAAGACCGGCGTTGAACGCGTCCGGCCCCATGCGGCCGGAAATGATGACGAGCCCCGCGTTCGAGCGCGCGCGAATGAGGCTGATGAGCTCGACCCCGTCGACGCCCGGCAGGCCGAGGTCCACCACAAAGAAGTCATAAGACGCGACGTCCGCCCCGGCGAGAAAGGCCGTCCCCGACCGGAAGAGGTCCACGTCCATCTGCTGGACGCGCAGGAAGTCAGCGAGAAAAGCGCCGTATTCGCCGTCGTCGTCGATGATGCAAACTTTGCGAGGGGAGGCGACGGGGTCCACAGCCATCATCCGGTCTTCGTCAAAACTCACATATGATGTCGCTGAGGCGTGAATACCTGCGCACTTTAAGAAAAATACTGTAACTGAGAATGATATATTACTTGTATTCATCAAATCATGATTGGAAATATTTAAAATTATTTGCATGAGGCATCATATATGATAAACACGACTATGGACTCAGGCGGGGCGACGCAGCCGTCGAGGCCAGCGGTCGAATGCCCCGGGATGGACCCCATGCGGTCCGCTCGACATGGCTGGGAGGTTCAAGTGAGCTACGCTAATACAGGCAAGCACCCGCCCCAATTCGTGTTCGACATGATCGTCGCGCAAATGTCGCGCGCGTTTCTGCATGAGGAGGCCTCGGCGGAGGATCTCGCCAAGGTCACAGCCGACAAATTCGCCGCGCTTTATGACGTCGAAGGGCTTGAGACCGACATCGTGAGCGGCATTGAACGCTTCATGGCCTTCATCGATCCCGTGCAGATTTCAGACGTCGATCTGATCCTGTCGTCCTTCGTGTGGTTCGTCGCCAATTACGAAGATCTGACGACCGCGCGCAAGAAGAAGACGATGTTCGGCAGCCCGCTCAAGGGCAAACCCAAACAGCCCAACCGCGCGTTCAACGCCGCGAGCCTGTTCAAGACTTACACCTATGCGGTCGGCTCGCGAAAGGCGCCAGTGCGCCCGCCCGAGTGGAAGCCGGAGGACGAGACGGAGTTTCAGTCCGTGTTCTCGCTGCTCTATCCGCAGGGAGAGACCGCAAGCGCGCAGGCGAGCTGACGGCGGGCGCGCGCCGCATTTGCCTCAGCGCAGAGCGTCACTTCGCATGGGAGCCCACGATGTCGCGCGCCCGCGCGACGACCTTGGGGTCCGTCTCGATGATCGAGGCGGCGATCTTCTGGCTGTCCGCGCCGCTTAACCAGGCGAGATCAAGCTGCATCTTGTTCGCCTCCTCGATGAGGGCGGGCAGTTTCATGGCGGCGTCGAAGGCCGCGCGCAGCGCCGCCAGTCGATCAGCCGGCACGCCGGGCGTCGTCACCATGGCGCGGGCGATGGCCGTGTCAGCGGACAGAAAGCGCAGAACGCTGCGGTTGAAATCGTCTCGCGCCAATTCCATCATCAAGGGCACGTCCTGCAGGTCGGGCGCGCGCTTGAGGGCGATCTGCACGAGATTGAAGATCTTGTTCTCGGCGATCCATTCGGGCCGCGTGGACTTCCACGACGACCACGAATTCGAGCCGCGGCCCTGAACCTCCCCGCTCTCCATCGCCAGATTGATCTGGTTGCCGCCCGGATATCCGGTGACGACCTTGAACTTCGTGCCCACAAGCTCATTGAGCACGTTGGGATAGATGACGGACGCGGTGCCGACGGTGCCGCCCAGCACGATCTCGCGCGTCTTCGCGTCCTCAATGGTCTTCGCGCCCGCCGTGTGCCAAACAGTCACCACGCTCGGCGTATCCGATGTATTGCCGATCCAGCCCAGCTCGCGCACGTCGTATTGAATCTGCCCCATGCCCAGCGCCTGATTCATGCTGGCCGTCTGCATGAGCATGGAAAGGACAGTGCCGTCGCGCGGCGCGACTTTCGCCAGCCAGTTCGACGCGACCACGCCGCCGCCGCCCGGCATGTTGCGCACGATGATCCCCGGCTTGCCCGGTAAGAGGTCGCCCATGTAGCGCGCGAAGAGGCGCCCGCGATTGTCGTAATCATTGCCCGTCGTGGTTTGCACCACCATCGACAGCGACTTGCCCTTGTAAAATTCCGCCGGGCTTTCAGCGCGGGCCTGTTCCAGCGAACCGCCCAGGACAACCATGCTCAAGGCGACCACGCTCAAAGCCGCAGCGCAGCCCATCGACTTCATCTTCATGCGTCCCTCCCGGCTCGTGATCTTTTCAGGCGCGGCTACGCGCAGCGCCTGGCCCTGATCTGCGGCCCCATGGTCGCGAGCTAAACAATTCAAAGGCTTCGCGTCAAGCAGACAAAAAATGACTGCGGCGAAGCGCGCCTTGATATAATCGACATTATGGCGGGCGTTCGCAGGACATGACATCCGTCAGACGAACGCACATCCGCGGTCGAGGTTTCAGCGCCTCCCGGCCTGTGCGGCCGAGCCAAAGCGAAACGGGAGAAGCCAATGCTGAATGCGGCGGACAACGAGCTCTTGACGCGCACGGGCGCAGGCGAACCGCTCGGCGCGCTGATGCGCCGCTTCTGGATACCCGTCCTGATTTCCGAAGAACTGCCTGAGCCCGATTGCCCGCCTGTTCGCGTGAAACTTCTGGGCGAACGCCTCATCGCGTTTCGCGACACATCCGGGAAAGTGGGATTCATCGACGAATTCTGCGCCCACCGCGGCGTGTCGCTCTGGTTCGGCCGCAATGAAGAGCACGGCCTGCGCTGCCCCTATCACGGCTGGAAGTTCGATGTGAACGGCCAGTGCGTCGACGTGCCGTCAGAGCCTGTCGAAAGCGGTTATTGTCAGAAGATCAAACTGACGTCTTATCCATGCGTCGAGAAGGCCGGCATCATCTGGACCTATATGGGGCCGAAAGACCGCCAGCCTGAATTCCCCGCGTTCGAATGGCTTGATCTGCCGGCGTCCCATCGCCTCGTCGCCAAGCGTTGGCAGGAGTGCAACTGGCTGCAAGCAATGGAAGGCGGCATCGATTCCTCGCACGTCTCCTGGCTGCACAGCGGCGAGCTGCATACAGATCCGCTGCACAAGGGCACGAAGGGCGCGAAGTTTCAGGGCGACAAAACGCCGAAGTTCGAGCTCGTGGAATCGCCCGGCGGCATGGTCATCGGCGCGCGCCGCAACGCCGAAGCCGATCATTACTACTGGCGGATCACCCAATGGATCATGCCGTGGTGGACGATGATCCCGCCCTACGGCGAGAACGCGCTCAACGGACACGCATGGGTGCCGATGGACGACGAGTCCTGTATCGCATGGTCCTTCACATGGCACCCTACGCGCCCCCTCAGCGAGAGCGAGTTGCACACCATGCGCCACGGCGGCGGCATCCATGTCGAGACGATCCCCGGCACGTTCCGGCCCGTCATCAACAAGGACAACGATTACATGATGGACCGCGCTGCGCAGAAGGCGGGGCGAACCTATTCAGGGGTTCACGGCATCGCCATGCAGGACGCGTCCCTGCAAGAAAGCATGGGCCCCATCGTTGATCGACGGCGCGAAAATCTCGTCTCAACCGACAACGCGATCATCATGGCCCGCACGCTGCTTAAGCGCGCCGCGCGGGCCTTGCAGAATGGACAAGAGCCGCAGGGGACGGCGCCCGACCATCATCGCGTGCGCTCCGCCTCCTTCCTGCTGCCCATCGATCAGTCCTTCGTGAAGGCGAAGACGGAGGATCTCAAGGCGCGACCCGGCGTGCCGCACACCGGCGTGTGAGCAAGCCAGCGGGCTCCAAATCAAATGTCGCGGCCCTCTCTCAGGCCGCGCCACGCCGAACGCGGCGGGGCAGAACGGATGAAGGTGGTTGAGACATGCTGCAACGGTTCACGAACAAAATCGCCGTCGTCACCGGAGGCGCGCAAGGCATTGGGCGCGCGACCGCCGAACGGCTGGGACGTGAAGGCGGTCATGTCATCATCGTCGACCGCGCCGCTGAAGCAGCGCACGCGACCGCCCATGCCCTCACCGCCGAGGGGCTTCGCGTCGAAGCTGAAGTCGCGGACCTGTCCACCTGGGCGGGGGCTTCGGCGGTTTTCGAGAAAATCATCGCCTCCGCGGGACGCATCGACGCGCTCGTCAACAATGTAGGCGGCACGATCTGGATCAAACCGTTCATTGAATACACCGAGGACGAGATCAAGGCGGAGATCGACCGCTCGCTCTGGCCCACGATCTGGTCATGCCGCGCGGTCGCGCCCCATATGGTCTCGCGCGGAGCGGGCGCCATCGTGAACGTCGGCTCGAATTCGGTGCGCGGCATCTATCGCATTCCCTATGCGACCTCGAAAGGCGGGGTGATGGGGCTAACGACCTCGCTCGCCATCGAGCTTGCGGAAACGGGAGTGCGCGTGAATTGCGTCGCCCCCGGCGGCACGGACATTCTCGACAGAGCCACGCCGCGCAACGCCAATCCGCCCTCCGCGCAGGAGGAGAAATGGGCGGCCGACATGCGCGCCTTCGTGCACCATCAAATGCACATGCATCGGCGCGGCCGCGTGGAGGAGCAAGCC
>Ga0315899_10000589_pt1 | contig 43594 bp, 35 predicted proteins | sample LakEriMetagenome_2_FD_203518 | JGI IMG/M metagenome (GOLD analysis project Ga0315899, IMG submission 203518) | Freshwater fungal communities from buoy surface, Lake Erie, Ohio, United States - Buoy 4 MA112 | ecosystem: Environmental > Aquatic > Freshwater > Lake | place: USA: Lake Erie, Ohio...
ACGGTGCAAATTCTTTGTGAGCAATCCGTCAATCAGGCAAGAGCTGGGGCGACCATAATTGCTCCTTCGGACATGATGGACGGTCGCATTGGTGCAATTCGAGACGCTCTGGATGCACATGGTTTCCAGCATGTAGGGATTATGTCCTACGCTGCGAAGTATGCTTCCGCTTTTTACGGCCCGTTTAGAGATGCTGTGGGGTCGGCTAAGAATCTTGCGAGCGGAGATAAAAAATCTTATCAGATGAATCCTGCAAACTCGGATGAAGCAATTCGAGAAGTGGCTCTTGATATCGAGGAGGGGGCTGACATGGTGATGGTCAAACCTGGTATGCCTTATCTCGATATCGTTCGGCGGCTTAAGGATTCATTTGAGATTCCGCTAGCGGTTTATCAAGTATCCGGGGAGTATGCGATGCTCAAGTTTGCTGCGCATTCTAATGCACTCAATGAGCGAGCCGTAGTTATGGAGAGTATGATGGCGTTTCGGCGCGCAGGTGCTTCTGCCATTCTTACTTACTTTGCCATGGATGTTGCTAATTGGTTGAGCGAGTTGCGCGATCGCTAGGGCTGGATTTCGATACCCCGTGTTGGATAGGAAATCAGTACGCCTTGGTCATCTAGTTGTTTAAGCTGAAGTTCTACAGGGCCATAACCCCACTTGACCAGAGAGAAAGGAATTGACGTGGCATTCGACGGAATGGTTGCAAGCAACTCAGATCGATTCCAGACTTGGATATCTGACTTGTGAAATGCTCCTTTGAGCTCAATTGGGATTTCGGTCTTTTCAAAAGACGCGAATTGTTCAGCACAAGTCCATTGAGGGGGATTCTCTTGTTCGGTGCCGTCGGTTAGTTGAATATCTAGAGTTGTTTCAAATCTGTGTTCTATGTTATCAGCTGTTTTTAGGCCTACGCGCAGTTCGTGAACTCCGACCGGCATTGCTTTTAGATTGAGGGAAATGCTTGGCCGAAATGCACCTTCAGCGAGAAACCGACCGTCCAAGGTTACCCAGCACACAGCGGGATCTAATTCGTTGCTTTCGTCGAGTTGTATCGTCAGTTTTAGAGGTTGGTTTCGGTCATGTATCTGAGCCGAGGTCTCGAGAGCAAATCGAGGAGGCTTCGCAAAAGGCTGACATAGAGGATCGCCGAGGATAAGTAATTGGTAGGGGCAAGTAACGGAAGCGTAGTAGGCTTCTGCGCTAGTTAGTCCCTCGGCGTAGCAATCGAAGATAAAGGGATGTGGAAATTTGTTAATGATCGCGTACGGTTCGTGCACGGCACCGCTTGTGATGGCAGCACCATATCGAAGAAATTCTGTCGCTTTGGTTTGTGACGGGTTGGTCATGGCACCGCCGAAGCTGGTAAGATTTTCTGCGATAGCACCAGCTTCGAACTCGATTAACTCTCTTCCCAACGAGAAATCAGCGCTACCCATCATCAGACCAGCGCATTTCGTGCCTTTCGGTGGGAGTCCACCTTTGTGGATAGTGGCTTCGATTCCATTCTTTTTAAGATTCTCGATAGCCTGTGCAAAAAAAGGTTGTCGCGTGGTAGTTCTTACGTCTGAAGTTTGGGTGAAAAAGACTTTTCCTTTTAGTAGGTTGTAGTCAGCTTTAACGCTTTGGCGCAATCCGCTGATGACCTCTTCTCTTCGCAGTCCCAAGTCTCTTGAAACACCTAAAACGACGCTGAGCAGAAAGGGAACTCCATATTTTTGGTCCTTAGTGACAGTAAGATTAGGAGAGTAGAGGTTACGAGCGTTGAAGGCACGAATCTCGGTGAACTCAGATTCGGAGTCTTCACAGAGTTTCAAAAGTCGTTGAAATTCTTTGTCGTCGTTTAGAAACTTTAGATCGGTTTGGTTTTCAATTGCTTTCCGATAGTTCCACCCGCCGAGAATGGCGTTCTCGAGTTGCTTCAAGCATTGTTCACGATTTAAAGCTTTCGCGGAAAGAAAAGCGGAAAGCAATAGCGTAGGAGAACGGAGTTCTTTCGGTAATTTGGCCGCCCCCTCAGATAGGATCTTTGCCATTCCCGACCAGTCTTTGGCTTTATCCAGTTCGACAAACTCTTCTTTGGCCCTCTCGTTTACAAAGATAGGTTGCAAGGTTTCTTGGATCGCTCGCCGAGCATACCAGTTGGCTTCAAAGGTCAGATAAGCGGGGTTCTCTGTCATTACGTAACGGTAGAAGAAAGTCAGGCCATTGATTGAGGCCACGGGAGTAAGGTACTTGGAGAGGTCCGGCACTTTTGTCGCGTCAGCAGCTACGTCGATGGAGGTCGGAAAATCGGTCGAATATGCGACACCTTGGATATGGTTTGCCGTACCTCGTTTTTGGAGTTCTTGCATAAGTGGAGCAAGAATTAGAGTTCGAAATTCATCAACGGTGATTCGGTCTCTTTCCGGGATTCCGGTCAGAACAACAACATTATTTGCAGGGATATCGCGAATTTGGCAAAAATGATTGGCAACCGTTCTCGACGAAATCGAGTCACCATTTACAACGACAACCCATTGGCCGGAGGTGGCGCCGGCCATTGCCTGAAGGCTCGCGAGAATCGAGAAAAGAGGAAAAAAGCCGGTGATGAGGAATTTTCCGAGAGGACGGAAGTCTTTATTAGAAGAAGACAAAAAATGCTCCAACAAGGTCAAAGGAAGCCCCTTTAAATTTCCGACGATCTCGCTACCATTTCTCGCTCGCATAGAACCTCGGCACAGTGAGACTTGTCTTTGTGGTTAGGGGGAATAAAGAACTCAACTTCAAGTAGTTTACTTGATTCGGGTTTTGCGGTCAGCTAACCGTAGTTGGAATACAGGACTTTGGATCAAAGTGAGTATCATTTTGGTTTTTGGTTGCCGAGGTCGGTTGATTTAGCAAAAAGAGTATTTTGAAAAAGAAAAGAGAGTGTAGCTCAGTCGGTAGAGCAACGGACTTTTAATCCGTTGGTCCTGGGTTCGAGTCCCAGCACTCTCATTGATGAAAACCCTCGATGGCCTTTAGGCCGTCGAGGGTTTTTTAATTGGATTTTTGCGTAGTGGACGAAGCGATGAGGCCTGGCGCGCAGCATGAGCACGGAAAATTCTTGTCAGGGCAAAACGAAGGAACGATTTGGTTGAGATCGGGGGAGATTGTTGGACTTGGATTTTTAGGCATGGGGGAGGAAAAAGCCTGCCGTAACTTCGCAAAGCCTTGTTACGGCCTACGAGGATACGGCGGTCATGCCAGGCGATCAGGACTCGTTGCCTCGTCCACTACCAATACGGACTCGTTGCCTCGTCTACGACGATAGGAGCCCGACGCTTTCTTATCACGCAGATGACAGGCTTGTTAGTATGCTTTAGCGAAGATCGCTTTTTGTGTGGTTGGTTTGCCAGTTAAGAAGCATACTCCCTCACTGCCAGTAGAGTCGATTGGAATACATCGAATGGTAACTTTGAGTTCGTCGAGAAGAGGCTGGACTTCTTCTTCGCTTGAGAACCAGCAAATCGCGAAGCCTGGGTTACCTTCAAAGTACTTTCGAAACTCTGCTTCGTTGGCAATATCTTGCGTGCGCGAAGTCCGGAGAGCGAGGGCTCGATTGAAGAGATTCGTTTGAATTTCATCCAAGAGGCCCACGACCTTTGTAAGCAATTCATCTCGACCGATACCTTGCGATTCATTCGTGTCACGTCGACCAACGAAAACGCTGTTGTTGGCAATGTCCTTTGGCCCGACTTCGATGCGAAGTGGAACTCCTCGTTTGACGTGGTACCATTTTTTCTCGCCACCGCGAAGATCACGGTCGTCAATGTCGACGCGAATGGCTGCTTCATCATACATCTGCTTCTTTAAGTCCGACTTTAGTGCTTCGCAATATGCGAGCACTTCGGCTCTTTGGGATTCGTCTCGATAGATTGGCAGAATGACTGCGTGAGTTGGTGCCAACTTAGGAGGAAGTACTAATCCGTCATCGTCAGAATGGGTCATGATGAGGGCTCCGATCAAACGAGTCGACACCCCCCAAGACGTAGTCCAAGCATACGCCACCTCGCCATTCTGATCTTGGAATTTGATCTCCTGAGCACGAGAGAAATTTTGGCCCAGGAAGTGTGACGTGCCCGCTTGAAGAGCTTTACCGTCTTGCATCATGGCTTCGATGGATAGGGTTGAAACCGCACCAGGGAAACGCTCTCCAGGAGTCTTCTCCCCTTTGATGACCGGCATTGCCATGTACTGTTCTGCAAACGTGGCGTATACGTCGAGCATCTGACGCGTTTCCGCTAGTGCTTCTTCTGCAGTTGCGTGGACAGTATGCCCCTCTTGCCATAGAAACTCGGCGGTTCGAAGGAACAATCTGGTCCGCATTTCCCAGCGGACGACGTTTGCCCATTGGTTGATCAGGATTGGTAGATCGCGGTAAGAACGAACCCATTTCGCGTAGGTTGCACCGATAATCGTTTCGCTTGTCGGGCGAACGATGAGAGGCTCTTCGAGGGGTCCTGCAGGTCTAAGACCACCCTCGCCATCTGGCTCGAGTCTGTGGTGCGTAACGACAGCACACTCCTTGGCAAATCCCTCGACATGTTTGGCTTCCTTTTCCAAATAGCTCATAGGGATGAAGAGTGGAAAATAGGCATTTTGGTGACCTGTTTCCTTGAACATACGGTCCAGGACGTGCTGCATGTTTTCCCAGAGGGCGTATCCCCAAGGTTTGATAACCATGCACCCACGAACGCTCGAATTTTCTGCCATTCCGGCTTCGGCGATAACTTGCTGATACCATTCTGGGTAGTCTTGGGCTCTGGTTGGGGTTATTGCGGTCTTCGCTGCCATGGGAACGCTTTTACGCTGAGTTAGTGATACAGGGTTGAATCTTTAGAAACAGTCCAAGAGTGTATCGAAATCGAGGGTTCCTAGCTACCGCCACTGACATGGTCACTTTAGACTGTTGAGATTCCCCGTCCTTAGCTGTCATCTCTCCCCCACCCGCTGTTATGCCAACTCCAATCCAGTCTCGTAAGCCCCTTACTGACGCCTCGTCCCTTTCTTTGTACGTAATTCAGGGAACTTTGCTCGCGGCGAAGGTTATACTGCTTTTTCTGATGTCTTCTGATTTGCTACGGGGCCAGGAAAGCAATGTCGCGTCCAGCGATACGATAAAGGTATTTGCTCCGGATCAGAGCAAAATTCCTGTTCCACCACCATCGAATGCGATGATTCTTCTCGATGGCAAGACCAATCGATTTGTAAGCATGGCAGGAAAATCGATCGATTGGCCAATTGAAAATGGTGTTGCAACATCGACTAGAACCAGTGGACGTGTCAATCACATTCTGTCAACGGTTCACTTTCGAGACGCCGACATCCACGTGGAGTTCATGGTCGCTCCTGAAGGTGAGGGGAACAGCGGTATTTACATCCACGGCCACTATGAGCTTCAAATCTTTAATTCTTGGGGCAAGCTGGAGAGCAACATCAGCGAGCATGACCAAGGGGCACTTTATGGATTCCAGAAACCGTTGGCCAATGCCTCGCGGAAACCGGGTGAGTGGCAAGTGTACGATATTCGATATCGCGCCCCTCGTCGGAACGACGCCGGTGAAATTGTGGAGCAAGGATCGGTTACCGCGTGGCTTAATGGGGTAAAGGTACAAGACAATACGAGATTTTCAGAACCAAGATCGGTGTATCACCCGTTTCGCTACGGAACAACCGATTACCTCAAGCCGATTGCGGCTCAATTAAAAGAACAACAAATTGGGCCCGTGTTTTTGCAAGACCATGAGAGTCCGACCAAGTTTCGCAACGTTTGGATCGTCCCACTTGATGACCAAACGATTGACTATGTGCCAAAGTAGTTGTCACTGAATGTTAACGTTTCCCCAGACAAGGCATTTCTTAAACGAATTATAAGGAACCCGTAGGCATGAATTGGTTGATTCCCACGTTTCGATGGGTAGGTATCACTGAAGGATGGTCATATTTGGTCCTTTTGCTAGTTGCGATGCCGCTCAAGTACGCGTTTGGAAAACCCATGATGGTCAGTGTCGTAGGTGGAATACATGGCGGGCTTTTCGTGGCTTATATTCTTTTGGCCGCGATGGCTACATGGTATTACAAGTGGAATATAGGGATGTTTGTGCAGGCTTTTGTTGCATCGCTGGTTCCAATCGGTACGTTTTGGTTCGACCGAAAACTGAAGGCAACCGTAGAAGCAAGTCGTACTAGCACAAAATGAAACGAGGAGGGTTTCCCCTCCTCGTAAGCTATTCAAGATATGATCGAACTAGGTTTCGATTAAGCCTTCTTGGCTTCTTCGTATAACTTAGTGACCTCGTTCCAGTTTACAACGTTCCAGAACGCTGCGATGTAATCTGGTCGGCGGTTTTGATACTTGAGGTAGTAAGCGTGCTCCCAAACATCGAGACCTAGGATTGGAGTACCTTCGATGCCTGCGACCGCTTTGCCCATGAGCGGGCTGTCTTGGTTAGCGGTTGAGCCGATTTCAAGCTTACCTTTGTTGACGACTAGCCAAGCCCAACCGCTACCGAAGCGGGTTGTTCCAGCAGCAGCAAACTTTTCCTTGAAAACGTCAAAGCTGCCAAAGGTAGCTTCGATGTCAGCCAGTAGAGCACCGCTGGGTTTGCCACCGGCATTCCAGCCGATAACATGCCAAAAGAAAGTGTGATTGACGTGACCACCCGCGTTGTTGCGGACTGCCATGCGTTTCTCTTCAGGAACCGCACTTAGATCTTTGATCAGCTCGAACTCCGTTTTGGACTCAAGCGGCGTGCCTTCGATCGCTTTATTCAAGTTGGTGATATAGGCTTGATGGTGCTTGCCATGGTGAATCTCCATCGTTTGCGCATCGATGTGAGGTTCCATTGCGTTGTAAGCGTAGGGCAATTTAGGCAAGGTGAATGCCATGGAATTCTCCCGAATATGGTTTGAGGAAACTTTTGAATCGTTGAAACATAGACAGTAATGAATTCTACCAAAATGCCAAGGTTAGGAAGTCGCCAACCCTGGTCTCTGGACGATGAAATCGCCGATTTAGCATGATGTTAACTATTTTTAGCCACATTCCGCTATGCTTGCCCCGCCCCCAAAATGGGCTACATACTTGCTCGCCTCCTTATTTTGGTAGAATTCCAAGGCTTGAAGGTAGGGATTCCCGCTACTCGGAACTGGGGCGGGCCACCAGAAGAAGCATGCAGCATGTCGGTTGAAAGAACAATAATGAGAACTATTTTCGTGGCGGGCTGTTGGTTGGTGCTTTGTTCGATGTGCCCTTTGTTGGTAGCTTACGAACCCAGCGATAAAGAATCCGCCAAAACGTACGATTACAACCGAGATATTCGGCCTATTCTGGCAGATAAGTGTTTTGCTTGCCATGGGTTCGACGCTGGGCATCGGCAGGCGAGCTTGAGACTCGACCATTCCGAAGGGGCCTACGCAGCTGGAGATAGTGGAAGCATCGCGATCGTTCCAGGCGAGCCTGAGAAGAGCGAGTTGTGGCAACGAATTCAGACCAGCGATGTCGATCTGCAGATGCCCCCCAAACAGTCTCACAAATCGCTGAATGAGCGAGAGCGTGGGATGATTAAGGCTTGGATTGAACAAGGAGCGGAGTATCAAGGGCACTGGGCTTTTCAGCCAATACGGCATCCTTTGATGGGTAGTGGCCAGGTCTCTGTCCAGCGAGAGATCCCGGCGACGGTTGATGAATGGATTTCGCTCCCGCTTCGAGATCTTGGGGTTACGATTTCAGAAGAAGCGGATCGAGCAACGTTGCTTCGGCGGCTTTCGTTAGACTTGACCGGTTTGCCCCCAACACCGGAAGAGATTGAAGGATTCATCGCGGATGTATCCATCGATAGCTGGGAGAAGCAGATCGATCGTTTGCTAATGGCCCCAGGCTATGGTGAGCGAATGGCTGTCATGTGGTTGGATGTTGCGAGGTACGGCGATACCAACGGCTACTTGCACGACATTCTTAGAACTGGTTGGCCTTGGAGAGATTGGGTTATTAGGGCCTTTCAAGAGGACAAACCGTTCGATCAATTCGTGATCGAACAGATTGCAGGTGATCTGTTAGAACAACCAACTGAAGGGCAAATTTTAGCGACTTCATTTTGTCGTAATCACCTCATTACGACCGAGGGAGGTACAATTGCAGCCGAGTTTCTCAACGAGTATGCAGCAGATCGAGTGCAAACCTTTGGGACTGCTTTTTTAGGGCTGAGTTTTAATTGCTGTCGATGTCACGACCATAAATTCGATGCTTTGACCCAAGAGGATTTCTACAGTCTTCAAGCCTACTTTAATTCGATCACAGAAAAGCATTCGGAGAACAATTCTGCGCCAGCTTTTGAGCCATTCATCGAGGTCGCTTCTCCGTTGCAGCCTGATGGCGAAAAGGTCAAAGTGATGGTCATGAAGGAAGCTCCGGAACCGACAAAGACGTTTGTCCTAACGCGTGGTCAGTATGATCTTCCGGACACCAATCGACCTGTGACGCGACATATTCCGAAGGTCTTCGGCATCGATCCCAACAGGTATCCACCAACACGGCTTGGGCTGGCGCAATGGGTCACTTCGGAAGACAATCCATTATTGGCTCGAGTGATAGTAAATCGCATTTGGCAGAAGTTTTTCGTGCAAGGTATCGTGACCTCTCTCGATGATTTTGGAGTACAAGGAGATTACCCATCTCATCCAGAGCTACTGGATCAGTTAGCGTACGAGTTTCAACATAGCGATAGATTTGGTGCTGAGCATGCTTGGAGTATCAAGTTTCTGATCAAAAAGATCGTAAGCAGCAAGACTTATAAACAGTCGTCCAAAGTGCGGTCAGAGCTTTTGATCAAAGACCCAGAGAATCGACTACTTGGATACTTTCCGCGACGAAGATTGTTGGGCGAAGAGCTTCGTGATCAAGCGTTGTATGTTTCGGGCATGCTTTCGCAGCAAGTAGGTGGCACACCGGTATTTCCGTATCAACCAGATGGGCTTTGGGAAGAGCGTGCAAACGAGGGGAGCAATACCAAAGTTTATCAACGAAGCAATTCTGAGGGATTGTACAGGAGGAGTCTGTATACATTTTGGAAACGAACATGCCCCCCTCCTTTGATGTCTCTCTTCGATGCACCTGATCGGACTTATTGCACAGTGAAGAGAGTCGCGACGAACACTCCACTGCAAGCGTTAGCGTTACTCAACGAAGAACAATTCCTAGAATGTGCCAAGTTGCTAGCGGCTCGAACGATGGAAGAGCGAACAGATGATGTTGCTCGATTACAGCTGATCATGAAGCGATTAACTGGACGTGAGTTAAGTCACCAAGAGTTGGTGTGGACGCAGGAGCTGTTGTCCGTTTCGCGAACACGATTTCGCGAAGCTCCCGAAGATTCTGAGCAGATTCTTTTGCAGGGTGTCTCGACCAATTCTGGGCAGCAGCCCAAAGAAGAGTTTGCGGCGTGGATGGTTGTCGTCAATGCTCTTATGAATCTCGATGAAGCCCTGGTTAGAAACTAAAAGGAAGTCATCTTATGGACCCGTTACACGAATACCTGCTATCGATTAATCGTCGTCAAATGCTCAATGGAGCCGCGGCGGGTGGTTTGGCTTTTCTCGGAAGCACTGCTTTGCAACAAATGCTTAGCGCTGATGAGCCTCCCAAAACTGGCTTCGACGGCGTTCATAAAACCAACGGATTAGGACTGCCTCATTTTCCTCCTAAAGCGAAACGAGTCATCTATCTCTATCAAGAGGGAGGCCCCTCGCAGATTGATACATGGGATTACAAACCTGAACTTAAGGAATGGTTTGACCGAGACTTGCCAGAATCCGTTCGAGGCACTCAGCGACTGACCGGTATGACGAGCGGTCAAGCTAGATTGCCTATTGCACCGAGCATGTTTTCTTTCCGTCGTCATGAGAACAATGCGAATGGCGTTTGGGTTTCCGATCTACTGTCGAAAACGGCGGAACAAGCAAAACGGTTGTGTGTCATTCATACGATGAAGACGGAGCAGATTAATCACGGACCAGGCATAACGTTTATGCAGACTGGTCATCAGCTACCAGGCCGTCCTTCGATGGGGGCATGGTTGTCCTATGGTTTGGGAACCGAAAACCAAGACTTGCCGTCGTTTGTAGTGATGATAAGTCAGGGGAGAGGACAGATGCAGGCTCTCTTTTCTCATCTGTGGGGAACCGGTTTTTTACCGGGCGAGCATCAAGGGGTTCAGTTTCGAGCTTCGCGCGATCCTGTCCTCTATCTGAACAATCCTCAAGGAATGGCTCGCGAAGATCGGCGACGAACGCTGGATCTGATAAGCAAGATGAATCAATTGCAAGCGGACCAAAACGGGGACAAAGAGATTACAGCCAGGATCTCTCAGTACGAAATGGCATATCGCATGCAGGCGAGCGTGCCAGCATTAACCGATTTCAGCGACGAATCTGAATCTAGCTTGGCCCTTTATGGCCCAGATGTGCAAAAGCCAGGTACATATGCTTATAACTGTTTGATGGCTCGCCGTATGGCAGAACGTGGCGTACGCTTTATCCAACTGTATCATCGTGGGTGGGATCACCACGGAAGTGTCCCCAAGGATTTGCCCATGCAATGTCAAGACGTCGATCAGGCCCAAGCGGGTTTGCTCAAGGATTTAGAACAACGTGGCTTGCTGGATGAGACGTTGGTTCTTTGGGGCGGGGAATTCGGGCGTACTGTGTATAGCCAGGGGGCTGTAGAAAAAGAGAAGTACGGTCGCGATCATCACCCGAGGTGTTTTAGTGTTTGGTTGTCAGGAGGTGGAATTCGACATGGAATATCGTACGGACAGACGGATGAATTCTCGTATAACATCGCCGAGAATCCCGTCACCGTGCATGACTTACATGCGACTATGTTGCACTGTTTGGGGATTGATCATGAGAGATTCACCTACAAGTCGCAGGGACTCGACTTCAAGCTAACGGGAGTTGAGCCATCTAATATCATTCGAGACATACTGGCTTAAAGATAAACCGCGTGAGGTGTACTCGAACAGTTCCTATTCTGCAACGGAACGCTTCTTGATCATCACAAGTTCGTTACCGAGGTCGTTGTAGCGAGATTGGGACATGAGTTCGCGAATGAGCAACACGCCCCGCCCCCGCGGTTGATCTATTCGTTCTTCTTCGGTGGGATCAGCTACGTTGCGATGATCGAACCCGCCACCTTGGTCTTTGATTTCTATAGTGATTTCTTGTCCAGAAACCGAGATGGCAACGGAAACAAGTTTGCTTTCGCACCGCTTGTTTCCGTGTTCAATCGCATTAACAAGAGCCTCCTCCATTGCCATTTGTACATGGAACATATCTCCACCAGGCCAATCTAGATCGGACATGGCAAGGATAGTCTGTTCTATCAACTCATGAGCGACATCGAGATCGCTAGGAATCGATTTTTCGATAGCCCAATTGCTTGGCGAATTCATTGGCAAAATTCCCTGCGTCAGGCTGGAGGAACTGTAAGGAGGTGCTTTGCACGATGCAAAGTGAATAGAGTGGAGTTCATCCGTTTACAGTCGGAAGGCACCTAAAGCATCTTCCTGGCTCTTTCTAAGGTCAAATACCCGATCAAGCTTAGTGATTTTAAAAACGTCTTGGATTTCCGCTCGTAGATTGCAAAGCTTTAATCGACCGTTCGCGGCTTTGATGCTCGAGTTCAGCTTGATAAGTTTGTTCAGCGCGGCGCTGGACATAAAATCGACACCCTCAAAATTGAGGAGTACCTGTGTACGTTTATCAATCGTTACTAGTGAAACCAGCTCGTCACCGAGCATTTCAATCGTGCCTGAATCGACGATCTTCTTGTCGATAAATCGAACGACACTGACCCCGTTTTCATCCATGACATTGATGCGACGGAAATTTCCCATAAAGCGAGCCTGACTTATCTAAAGTAATGAAACCGATAGGAGATGTAAGATTAAACGACTATGAATAGCTGTGCAATAAAGGGGCGGCCACTAGATGCGTAAATTCGCCATAAAATGGCTTCCTACACAGCGAAATGCCCCTTCGTTTTGCAAGGCACGGTCTTACTTTTTGTTACCAAGGTCCAATTTATCCCACTTTTTTTCACTAAGTAACTTGAGCGCAGCGGGAGAGATCGATGCGTTATCTTTGATCGTGAGTCGTTTCAGTTTTGGCATCTGGGTTATAACCTTGATTGATGCATCCGTGATAGCTGTCGAGCGAATCGATAGTTCTGTCAAGTTCGGCAACGTGGAGATTACTTCGACGGTGGCATCTGTCATTTGCGGGATGCTCCAAATGTCCAAAGTTTCGAGCGATTTGACAGAGCTCAAGTTTTTGAGCCCTACATCAGAAACACCACCCAGTTCGTGTAGATATAGTCGTTTCAGTTTGGGCATATCCTTGAAAACCAGCATGGCATCGTCTGCGACCACGGGCAAGTCTCGCAACGTTAATCGCTGAAGCGGCATACCTGCTAAAGCCTTTACACCGTCATTGCCAAAGCCTTGGCACCGGATGATCTCAAGTTGTGTCAGCTTGAGGAGCTTCGCAATGAATGGACCGGAGGCGTCGGATATAGCGAAGTCTTGGATCAGCAGGTTTTCAATCGACCCGTTTTCCGAAAGCAATTCGACGCCGTAATCCGTGACCGCGGTGCTTCTATGTTTCAACGCTTTTAGGCTGGGCAGTCCACTAAGAACCTTAAGGGTCAAGTCCCCTGCTTCCATATTGCCTCGTAGATCGAGCACCTTAAGCTCTTTAAGTTGAGCAAGCTTTCGAGTGCTGATGTCATTCAGGCGATTTTGCATCAATAGAAGAGTTTGCAACCCTTTTAGCTCCGAGATCGGCTTGAGAACTTGACTGCTCATATTGGCATTCGATGAGAGGTCAAGATCGGTCAAACCTGGGAGCGCTTTGACGATTCCTTCAACGGCTGAATCATCAATAACGGTGTTAGTCAGAGAAAGTGATTTGAGATTTTTCAGCTCAAATAATGGAGCCACGTCGTTCGATCCGAGGCCACGAAAGTTCAGAATCTGCAATTTGGTCAGATCGGTAGCTGTCGCAAACAATTTGATATCCTCAACGGTCAAAGCTGAACCGTCGGTGATGGAAATCTCCGTTATCTTGCCGTCCACCTTGGTCAGTTTTGCGACTGAACCTAATTGTTTGATGCGATCTTCAATGTCCGCTGCCAGCAGTTCCGAAGCGGAAGAGCCAATTGACGAGACTCCCACGCTAACGGCGAAGATTAGTATTGAAGACGAACGGAGGATTTTGGATAGCCAATTACGACGATTTGGTTGAGTCATTCGTTTCGGATTGCGTTTAAGGGTTTCGTCGGGTGATAGGTTGATTCGGGCGACACCATTTACATGAAAACTCTGCTCGTGGATGTGCAGAGACTCAGTTTCTTCCGGGTACCGAATAGTATAGCCTATCCCTGCGGATTCCCAAATAACGTGAATTCAACAACTTTGGAATCCTCAAAAATAGGCCGTTCCTAGCCAACGCGTTCGGGTTGGGATTAATGAAAAAAGCGTAGATCACGATCGACCTACGCTTCTATTACTTTAGTCTGTCCGGTCTTGATCCACCGTCGAGTTTCTAAGTCGCGATATCTAGCGCTACATCCTCGAACTTGCGTCAATCAAGGCTCTATGAACTAATCGAGACGGTGTTCACCTCGATACTTTGGCTTGATCAAATCGGCAACGCCTGGGGTCTTGAGCGCTGCAAGGTTCGTGACCTTGATATTTGCTGCATCCCATTCAACTTTTTCACCCCACTCGCCCATAGCACCGTCTTTGCCACCGGCCGCGGCGGCCCAAACAGCAAGATTACCGAGGAGAATTGTTTCCGTTAGTGGACCGGCACGGTCGATAAAGTTCGACTTGCAAATCGTTGGATTACCCTCTGACTTGGCTCGGAATAGTTCGTACATGTTGTTGGTGTCATTATCGCCTTTATCAACGGCGCGTTCGAAGTCTACCTTTGCTTTCTGAACACCACGCAATTCGTAAACACCGCAATAGTCGTCTGCACTATAAAAAGCACCTTTGTCACCAACGATGAGAACACCGCTGTTAGCGACGTTTTCGATTCCCCATTTGGTGAATACATCCATCGGAGGTTTGTTGCCTACTCGATCGTACCACCAGAATGGAATCGCTGGTCGCTCCGAAGTTTCTGGAAACTCAAACTTGATAACTGAGCTTGCAGGGAACGAATCAAAGTCGTGGCCGGTCGATTTCGCTTGAACAGAGATCGGATCCCGTAGCCCGCATGAAGCAAATGGGACGGTCAATTGATGGCAGGCCATATCTCCGAGAGCCCCAGTACCAAAATCCCACCAGCCTCGGAATTGGAATGCGTGATATAGTCCAGGCCAATACTCACGCATTGGTGCAACGCCGATCCAATTCTCCCAATCAAGGTTCTTGAGCGCTCGTTCAATTTCTTTTTTCTTGTCATCGGTCAGGGATGGAGCATCATCTTTCGATTCCATCTCAGCTTGTTTGGCAAATTTTTCCATAGTCATTCGGCGACCAGGGCCTTGTGCCCAGATCGGTCGGTTGGACCATGCATGAACTTCCTTGAGGGTACCGAGAACGCCAGACTTGAGTTGAGCGATTGCTTCCCGGGAGGAATCAAGTGCAGTTCCCTGGTTGCCCATTTGAGTGCAAACGCCGGTTTCCTTCGCGACTCGCGCGAGCAGTCGAGCTTCGTAAATAGTTCTGGTGAGTGGTTTTTGGGTATAGCAGCCGATTCCCAGTCTCATGGCAGCCAGGGTTACCGGACCGTGCATATGGTCTGGGGTGCTAACGGTCATAATGTCGATGTTCTTACCGTGCTTAGCGAGTAATTCGCGATAGTCGGTGTACTTTTCCGCAGACTTGAATTCGGGGGATTTGGACTTTCCTTCTAATGTGGATCGGTCAACGTCACACATTGCAATAACGTTTCCGAACTTGGCTGCATTCGAGGAGTCGCTGCCTCCTTTTCCGCCGACACCAACGCACGCTACGTTGAGGGTCTCAAGTGCGGATCGGCTGAGCGCCTTTGTGCTGCCCGCTGCAACGAAGTAGCCGCCGGCAATGGCGGTACTGGTATTCTGGATGAAGTTTCTACGGTTGAATTTTGACATGGAAAGGTTCCATTAGGTGAGGGACAGAAATGGCGACGCGGTAGCTCGTAGCTCTACGCCACTAGCTGCAGCTTGAGCCGAGTTAAACGCCCTTGTGGGGTTTGTGCATCTTAACTTATCAATCTTCGGAGAGCAACGTACCTGGACAATCGGCATTTTCGATCACTTTTAGTGGGAATGGTTGAGAATTTCATGTCTAGCGGTTTCTTGCGCCATCCGTGCAGCCGATTTTGATTGAGCTGAAGGAAACAACCTCGAACAATAATGTGGTCTGGAATTGGGCGGGATGCAGGAAGTTTTTTGACTCAGTGTTAATATGGCTTACCTGACAGATTTGCCCCAACTGTGAGATAGTTAACCATTGGATTTGGTGAGTTGGCGTAATCGCTTTTTATTAAGAATGGTCATCATGAGGAGTCTATTGCTCATCCCCACTGCGTTCGAAAAGGCGAAAATTGATCCAAACATTTTAGCCACGTTTAGATCGATGGGGCTCGACGTGGAGTTATGCGGATTCGGATTAATTGCTTCGACCGCACAGGCTACAAGACTTATCACCCAACGGCATCCCGACCGGGTTATATTGGCGGGCATCGCTGGGTTGTATCGGACGAAAAACGTGGATGAGACTTGGATTGGTCAAGCTGCCATTTTCGACCGAGTTGTTTCTTATGGCATTGGAGTAGGGAGCGGATTGAAGTTTACGAGCGCCGGAGCATTGGGCTGGAGTCAATTACAATCAGAAGAGCGTGCTGGTCCGCCAATCGATGTGATTACGCTGGATACGATTGGTGATTCATCCACAAAAGAAAGTATTAATGTGCTCGTGAGTGTTACAGCTGCTTCTGCTGATTACGAGGAGGCGAGCGGAAAGCTTAGATGTTTCCCTGATGCTTTAGCTGAGGATATGGAGGGGTTTGGTGTCGCAATAGCGTGTCAGTTGTGTCAAGTTCCGCTCTCGATCGCAAGAGGTTTCTCAAATTGGGTGGGAGATCGGGATCACAAAAACTGGAAGGTTTCTAAAGCTATGGATAGCGTTTGTAAATTGTTAATCGAGACGAGCAGGAGTCTTTCGAAATGAAACGGATTCGATTCGCCATTTCTACTTGTCCAAACGATACATTTGCTTTTCATGCAATGCTGGAAAGAAAAGTCGACTGGCGAGGCCTGGATTTCGACATTCAATTGCTTGATATCCAGACTTTAAACGAAGAGCTTTTGGCTAAGCGATTAGATGTCGCCAAAACAAGCTTCCATGCTGCACTTTATTTGACTCAAGACTATGGCGTTTTTCCGAGCGGCTCGGCTCTTGGTTATGGGGTAGGACCGCTTTTGCTTTCTGCAAAAGCCGGGACAACACCAATAGACTCTAGCAAGTTAACGATTTGCCCAGGTGAGCACACGACAGCAACGCTTTTGTTTCACCTTTTCTATCCCAATACAACGCGACTGAATCATGTTGTGTTTTCGGAGATCATGCCTCTGCTCAAAAAGGGGGCGGCGGATTTCGGTGTCTGTATTCACGAGGGACGATTTACCTGGCAATCCGAGGGCCTATCATTGGTCGAAGACTTGGGTAGTCGATGGGAAAAGGCTACTCATTGCCCGCTTCCGCTTGGGGGTATTATTGGTGCATGGCATCTAGGAAGAGATGTGCTAGAGACGGTTCAAGCCGTAATACACGAGTCGCTTGTTTACGGACTGGACCACCCTAGCGAAACCTTGCCAACGATGAGACGATTTGCCCAAGAGTTCGATGATTCTGTTTTAATGAAGCACGTTGATTTGTACGTCAACGACTGGACTCGGGAGCTAGGCGAGGTCGGCGAGCGGGCGTTGGACGAACTGTCGAATCGAGCGTTCGAGATCGGCTTGACTGGGGATCATGCTAAATTGAGACTGACAACATCAGCTCGACAAAGGTGACTTTAGTAGTAACCGTTTTTGCTTTAGGTGCATCAGTATGTTAAACCGAGTGTCCAAATGTTAAGCAGGCGAGAGTCGATAAAGTCTTTGGCGCTTTGCGGCATTGGTTGCATTACTTTGCGTCCCGCTGAGGCTAGTGGATGTTCCAACGATCAACATTTCGAAGAGATATCAATTCGCGCGATGGGGAGTGAATTAAATGTTCGTTGGGAAATTTCCGAAGTGGATGCTGTTGACGCGAAGCAAGTCCGCGATGAGCTTGCAGCTCTTCTAGAAAAGTGGAACGCAATCCTTAGTGATTACGATGATGAAAGCGAGGCCTCGAGTCTGACGCAAGAAAGAAACATAGGACGGTCGCAGATGGTGTCGATTGAGTTGGCAGAGGCGATAACAAAATCCAAAAAGTGGTTCGAGATTTCCAAAGGCGCTTTTGACGTCACATGTGGTGCTGTTACCGCCTTGCGTCGTAAACGTCGGGTGGTTTCTCCGGATGAATGGAAGTCCGCAATTCAAACGATGGGCTGGGACGGTATCGAGTGGGACGCAGAAAAGCGAGAGATCAAAGTTAATCGAAAAGGTTTGAAGTTCGATTTCGGAGGTATTGGAAAGGGGCTCGCCGTAGATAAGACCTATGAGTTAATGAACAAACTGGGTGAGGGACGGTTCGTCGTCAACTTTGCCGGCAATCTTCGTGCGGGCAACCCTCCCAGTCATCTTGCGGGTTGGCCAGTGGAGATTGACCTACTAGAGACGGTCCAGTCCGAATCTCCAAAGGCTTATCGGATTAGACTCGCCAATTTAAGTATGGCAACATCGGGGGACCAGTTTCAGAAGCTTCCTGACTGGAAAAGCAAATCGCAACAGGATCGGAGTAGCCATATACTTGATCCGAAGGATGGTGCCGGAGTAATAGGGCAGCAAGCGGTGACCATTTTTGCTGAAGAAGCATCGGATGCAGACGCTGCAGCAACGGCAGCTTGCGTACAGCTCAGGAGAAAAAATCTAGCCTGGCTAGACGATTTGAGCGGGCGACAACAAGGGATGTTCGGGTTAGCTCAAGAAATCGTCGGCGGCGAATCCAAAGTAATTGAGTTTGGAGGATTTTCTGAGAAATTGAAGCTCACACGTTCATGAGCTGTGATAATGTGCTAGAGGCCACGCAGTAAATTTGATACGATGATGGCGATAGACTTATCTCTCATAGATTTAAAAGGTCGCAAAATGAAAGCGTTTCCAGCAACCGGTTTTGTTTTTTTGGTTTTTTCGTTGTCGTTTAGTGGGTGTGGGTCCGGGAATGTTGACGTAGTCGATTTGAATAAGGTTCTTGATGCGGTTGCACTCGTACTCGCCGAATCAGACAACAAAAACGGGGGGAAAAGCATCGCTGTGAACGCATCTGCCGAAGTTGACTCCCAAGAAATGATGCTTCAAGCCATCGATCCGACTAAACAGGATGCAGAAAAGGAAAAAGAATTCCTGACCAAGTTGGCGACCACTATGAACGATCTCAAGGTCATGCAGGCACGGGTGGGAGTTTCCATGACCGCTGGCGGCGAAATCAACGGGTTTCTTGACCCCAATGGAAACAACGCGCAGGATATTGGTGAGACGAAAGAATTTACGGTTACCATCGACGTTGCAAACAATCGATTGGTCGCTTCAGACAACAATGGTCATCATCGCCCATATGGTTTTCAACCCGGCGGATTCATGACCGGTTATCTCTTGGGATCTATGTTGGGACGTCAAAACAGTTTTTATGGTGGAGCAGCGCCCTCGGTCTCTAACGCACAAATGAGTCCTCAAAATTACCACAAATCCGCAGTTAGTTCTGCGAAATCTGCGCGTGCTTCAAGTGCTAGAATGACGTCAGGCTCTAAAGGCTTTAGCTTTGGAAAATGATTTCCATTAGCTACTCTTGACCCGCGTAACAATTCGACAAAGTAAAAGGCTCCACTAGTGCAAATCACTGTTGGGAGCCTTTTTTCTTATTAGTTCTCCCTCGACTTTGCGGTTTCTGGTTGGTATACGGTAAGTACTGTGCAAGTCGATCGGCATGGAATGTCGCATCGGCTACGATACACGCTACCGTTCACTCGCCAGTTCGCATGGCTATGCATGGATTGCAAGGACGCGGTTAGAGAAAAGTAAAAGATCCACTTACCCGAGCATGGAGGCGAGGGCAATGAATCGAAGGCGGACTGCGTTCGAATATGGTTTAGTCTGGCTGATCACTTTAGCGATTATCGGTTGCGAGCATGCAGACCAGCTAGCGGATCAAATTTTGTCACAGGGAGAGAATGCCACCTCTGGTTCAACGAAAAACCTACCAACTGGTCAGTTCCAGCCAAGCAATCCGCCGAATCTTGCGGGAAAGCTTATTTCACAGGCCGCATCGAATCGAGCTCCAGGGCTCCCGATTCGCAACGGGCAGACAATCCTCATCGCCAGCTTCAACATTCAGGTCTTTGGCACATCCAAGATGTCTAAACCTAAAATTCCTGAGCATTTGGCAGAGGTAATTCGCCAATTCGACGTTGTCGCGATTCAAGAAATCAGAGACCGCAGCGGGGCTTCGCTTCCACTGCTTTTGGAATACGTCAACAGTAACGGATCGCGGTACGATTACATAATTAGCCCACCGTTGGGAAGAACCGCGTCCAAGGAGCAGTATGCTTTTGTGTTCAATACGGAGACAATCGTTTCCGCGACAGAGTTTAGCTATCTTGTTGAGGACTCCAAGGATCTGTTGCATCGCGAGCCCTTGGTCGCGAGATTTGTTTGCAAGGTTGCTCAGGGGTTTCAACCGTTCCGATTCACTTTAGTGAATTTTCATTCGGACCCGGATGAGGCGAGTGAGGAGATTCAAGTGCTTTCATCCGTTCTAAAGTCCATTCGGAATTTCGAGTATGCGAATGGGGGGGAGGACGACGTAATCCTTATGGGTGATATGAATGTTGAACCTAAGAATTTTGGATCGCTTGCACAGATACCTGGATTGGTATGGCTAATTAACGAGCCAACGAACACTCGTCGCACCAAGATATGGGACAACATTCTGATCGACAAAGAATTGTCGAATGAGTTTACGGGTCGAGCAGGCGTCATGGATCTGGAGCAACTGTTTCGTATTACACGAGAAGAGGCATTAGATATCTCAGACCATCTTCCGATTTGGTCTGAGTATTACGCCGTAGAAATGCCTTACTCGGGGACAGAACGCTCCGCTACGAACAGCACATCGTCTATTCGCTAAGCCTAGGCTGGGCATGATTACGCATAAGAGGACATCTTTGGAGCATAGAGTTCACGGCTCGGTTTTTCGACGGCGGGTAGTGGGAGTGTCTGATTTTGAATCCGTCTCCTCCCAGGCTACAGTGGCAATTTCGCCAGATTTCGACATGCTCTTTAACTGCTCGATTTTTTGTTTTGCTTGGCTCAGCCTCAATTGGCAATGAGTCACGTAACTTACCGCTTTTGCGTATTCTTCTAGGGATTGTTCCAATCCGAGCGAGTTGCCTTCGAGTCTTCTGACAGACTGCTCTAGGGCGGAGATTGCCTCTTCAAAAGTCATCTCCTTATTGATTCCACTCTCGCTGTTGCTCAATTTTTTCATTCCAAACGTTCTAATCGTTAAAAATAGTAAGCTTTGTCACGAAAAAGCTCTCTGTGTTTTACTTGAGTGCCAAGTCCCTATCTCACTATAACCTATCGTTCACGCGTAGATCACTCCATACCATATTATGGAGAATCCTACCCCCCTTAAGCAAATTCAGATGTCAACAAATAGGCGACGTATCAACAAAAAAGCAAAGCCAGGAGGACTAGCCTTGTCTATTCCGTCTGTATTGCCTGCTGCTGCGCGTCCCGGTCAGTACGAAACTTTGGACCGAAACATAAGGCAGGTTGAGGATCTATTGTCCTCGTCGGACCCACACATTGAATCTCAAGAAAGCGACTCACAATTTATCATCGACGACCAGTTCAACTGGGAGGAAAGTCCAATCCAGGCCTCGAGTCACACCATTGAAATGAGAGCCATAACTGAGCCAGATCTACAAGCCCATAAAAATGGAAGCCTGGGCCGAGGGTCTGCGCCTGACGCAATTGCAGCTGTGAATTCTGCAGTCCTCGCATTATTTGACGACAAACTACGAGAGATTGTAGAAAGCTCAGCGCAGCTCGAACGAGAACGACTCGAGATTCAAGAGTTACGAAGACAACTGCAACAAGCCATCGATTCTGCAGAAGTACGGATGGCGCAAATCGATCGAAGCTCTGGTGTTAATGATTTCGCATCGAGCACCGGAGCGATCGATTCATTACGTGCTGAAAATGATCGGCTAACCAGCCTGCTCAACCATACTCGCGCAGAGTATCAAACACTGCTTGAGTTTATCGAAAACGAGGACATCAAAGAGCTTACTACAAGTGTTCGTAACGAGCATTTAGAGCGTGAGTGCGAGTTGAATCGAGAGGTAGATAGACTTAAAGAGAAAATCAGACTTCTCGAAGATGATATCGGTTCGAGCATCGGAACTGGCTCCGAGGCTGAACTGAAAAAGCAGCTCGCTTCAGTACGAAACGACTTGATGGACGCGCGGCATGAATTGGTCGATCTAAGATTGCAATGCAATGAACTAGCAACGAGATTGGCCAAATTCCAGGATCCAAGCACCGTCAACCACGACTCAGTAAGTTGGGAGGATCGGAAGCAAGCGTTGCTGCACATGCTGGAGCAACAAGACCAAGAAGAGCTGGATAGCGTTGAGAAGGTTCTCGAGATGAAACACATCTTAGAGGAAACATCTGTCCAGATTCAAATTCGGGAAAAAGAGATTGCAGATCTACGAAGCTTGCTTGAGCAACAATCCGTAGCGACAAATGGGCTAGCTGTTGGCGCTGCAGCCATCGCTCATTTAGTGGATGCAGACGAGATTGTGGCCGAAGAACGTCTGCGATTGAAAGAGATGCAGTTGCAATGGGAGCAGAAACAGAGGCAGGGAGAAATCGAAATGTCTCTGGAACGCGCTAAGCTAGCCCGAGAGCGTTTAGAAATACAAGAGAAGATGCAGCAATTGGAGTCCGAGAGGGACGTAGTGTTGCGAGCAACAGAGAATTCCTCCCAAGCATCACCGGCTCCACACAAAGGAAGATGGTGGGCGCGACTGGGGCTAAAGGACGACTAGCTGTTTGCCCCAAAAGCCGGTCGAAACGGCCGATTCTACAAACGAATCTGCGAGTTCGTGCTAAATGGATAGCGACGATGCAGTCGTATGCAACGATAACATCGTCAAACTAGACCTCGACTCGTACGCTAGCATCCCATGCGTTGGGCAGATGTGAAACGAGTCGAAAGTTACAACAACATCTTCAATCGTTCGCCAATTAAAGCCTGAGAACAAAGAACCCTCGTGGACTCTGGCACACTTCGCCGATCACCTGCATCTTGATCATGATTTCCAAGCAGATTCATTGTTCATTTTTGTCGTCAATGGAGTCATCATTGATGAATGAAATACCACTGTTTTTGCCGCGAACAGGACTGACTCGTATTTCACGCCTACAAGATTGCGATTCAGCTCATAGGTGAGCGCTGGTTTAAAACAATGCTAACTTACCAAGTTAACCGAAGACGTCATAACTGCATGAGCGAGCCAAAAGTCAACTAAACTTTTTGCGATGGAGCGATATCCTTTTAGATCGTCGGGTTTGGGCACGTAAGCATTAACACCTGCTTGATACGACCGCAAAACATCTTTTGGCGCTTGCGACGAGGTAAAAACGATAATGGGAAGATGCTGCAAGACCGCATTGGTTCGGAAGAGAGGAATAATATCAAACCCAGAGCATCGTAAGAGATTTAGATCCAGAAGAACGATCACGCCGCCCCTCTTGTAAGCATACTCGATTTCTAGAATGGATGCTTCCACTTCCTCATAAGTTCCATAGATAAACAAATCGACACTTCGATCTGCTTCTGAGAGTGACTCACGAAACAAAACAACATCTCCAAGATTATCCTCAATCAAAATGATGCAGCGATTTTCTTGTCGTTGATTCATAGGTTTGGATATATAAATGACTTTAAGTTAATCAATATTATTTCTTGGTAGCGTGAACCAAAACTCAGAACCTTCATTGATCGCTGAATGTACGCCGATGGTGCCACCATGTTGCAGGATGATTTTTTTACATAGTGCTAGTCCAACACCTGATCCCGGATATACGTTAGTCGGGTGCAATCTCTGGAACATGAGAAAGATTCTTTCGAAGTGTTTGGGGTCAATTCCGATTCCGTTATCTATAACTCGCACAATCCAGCCATCCTTAAGTTCTTCACAGGTAATGCGGATTTCAGGGGCCTCTTTTCTTGAGAACTTAACAGCGTTCCCAATTAGATTGAGCAAAACTTGTTCTAATCGCTCACGGTCTGCGTGGATTTCAGACATATTGCATTTCGAGATACGAATCTTCTTCTCGTCGATGGAATGCTTGAGTGTCTCTATCGCTTTGTCGCATACATTCTCCAAGGAGCACGGATGGATAGAATACTGACCGGTGCTAACTCGTGAGAGTAAAAGGAGTTCGTCAATCATCTGTTGCATTCGCTTCGCGCCATCAACGGCGAAACAAAGATATTCACGGGCCTCAGTTGGAAGCGACGTGGAGTAACGTTCATCCAGAATCGCGCAGAAGCTTCTCACCATTCGGAGGGGCTCGCGTAAATCGTGGCTTGCTACATATGCGAATTGTTCGAGTTCAGAATTGGAGCGAGCCAATTCCTTCGCCTTAAGATTTAGTTGTTCAGAGTCGATTTCACGTTGTATCAGTAGCGTCTGCAGTTGTTGTTCCGTTTTCTTGCGTTGAGTAATATTCCGAACGACGACCAGCACTTGCTGATTATCCAGTAGTGTGAATCGGCCTTCAAACCATCCTAATGAACCGTTCACCATTAAGGAGTATTCGATCTCCTCCGTTTTTCCAGAATTACAGCATTTCTCAAAGGCGTTGATTATAGATGGTTGAATGTCTAAAGGAATTACCTCTCGGATATGTTTTCCGATAGAGAAATCTGGAGTTACAAAAAGATCTTGGTGAGCGTAATATTTTAGATAGATCCCATCTCTGCTTAGCCAAAAATACAAGTCGGGGAATGTACCGAGAATTCCTTCAAAGTCCATTTGCTTTTCTTCAAGCAGACGAGAAGATTCCTCGAGTCGAGATTCGTAGCGTTCGATTGTCTCCGCTTCTCTTATCTTCATAAATAGCTGGTTAATGCGAAAGGTTTCGCGCTGAAGTCCGTGGAGTGATAGTCCACAAAATGTAAGAACAATCAAATACGCTTGCATCACCAAATACTCATCTTGCTTATCCCGACCAGTAAATGGGCCGTAGCTTAAAACAGTTGCTGTGACCGTGAACCCCAAGATAAACGTAATACCTATGACTAGCATCGGTAAGCTATCTTGAACACAGAACATAATCCAAATACCAGCAATTATGCAGAGAAGTAACTCTCGCATGATATCCGTCTCAATGATACTAGAGTAGCATGCGGCGAGCGAGATCAGCAATGCGATGTATAGCAAATGGTACTTGGCCGTAAACGCGGCTACCCAGTCTCTTTTGGAGCAGTAGAGAATAGCAGAGAAAATCGGCAGCGCGAAAACCATCGCTGTTGAGTCTGCCCCCCACCACAATATAGTTGAATACACGAAATCAGATGAATCATTCAGGCTATAGGCAACCATGCTCCCGAACAATGCGCTTGCGAAACTTCCAGCAAAAATGGAAACCGTCAATATTGATACGGATCGCAAAGACTGCATCATCCATGGGTGATGCTCGAGTACATGTTGAGAAGGATCGATGTCGCTAAGATGCAGCATTCGACTTCGTCTTTGATGGAGCCAGTTAGCAATGCTCACGGTAAGCCAAGATTCGGCAGCGTTTGCGGCGGGGAATCCTATGCATCGAATCGCCAGTTCAGTTGGATTTGTAGGCCAGCTAGAAGTACTAATAAGAACACTAAGCGCTGAGCCAAAGAATATGGGAACTAACGCAGACTTTCCAAAAATTATGGTTGCAATCCACCCAACCCCAGCCGCTGGCCAGAATGGCGACGCTGTAGATCCATGAACAAGAAATAAATCACCTAAAAACGACAACGCGAAATAGATCGCAAAGATAACGAGTCCCGTTGTTTTCCCGAGCTTCGCCGTGGAACTCAAGCTGTCTTTCAAGAGCGTGCTGACGGTTAGGTCCATGGATTCACTTAATATTGCGGATCAATCGTGACGAGGATTCCCTAAACCCGCGTCATTCTTAGCCTGAACCATCAAGGTTGTTAGAGTAGAACAACTAGGTTCTAAGCATGCGCACCCAATCTGTATAGTAATCTGTGAGCTAACTTTATTACTCAGCACGTGAAGCAACCGGCTGCGAATTTGCTCTCGACTATCGGGGCCGACTCCCGGTAAGGCGATCACAAAGTCTGAAGGAATCAACCTGGCTATGTAGTCGGAACTACGAACTGATTTCTCGATTCGTGAGGCAACGTGTTTGATCAATTCCATAGACGGAGCATGGGAATCAGCCATTTTCAAGTTGACCCATAATAGGCACATCTCTGAGTCTGATGCGCATGCGGCGTTAAACGCCTCTTCTACTACATTTTGAAAACCAAATTGGTTGAACAGTCCAGTCTCTTCGTCGACACCGCTGTCATGACTGTTCATTGAGTTTTTACTTCGATCAATAGACAATTTTAGCGATAGCAAAAGAGAATCAACAGCAACCGTTTCCTTGTTATAAAACGAGTCTGCTCCGGCATCGATAACATCCGAAGCCATGGTGCTATCGATGTTGCCTGACAAGATGATAACTGGGACGTCTTGCCTAAAACGCCTGATCCGTCTAACGGCTTCAACGCCATCTGCGTCAGGTAAACGAAGATCCAGAATGATGGAATCAAAAGACTCTGCCCCCAGAAGCCTTTCCGCTTCTGCGACCGACGCCACATTCTTCAACTCGATATGCTTTACGCCAGCGCTACCTAAGTAATGCTTAAAAATCGCTACATCACCCGGGTTGTCCTCTATAAGTAGTACTTTCGACGTGTGCGTCCATGCCGAAGGCTCCTCGCAAGTTCCAAAGTAGTTTGATTCCATGGGTCCTATCGTAAACAATTGAACGAGAAATTACACTATTTTACGCCAGAAGCTTTTCGCTTTAAGCGAGTCATAAACAGGGAAAAAGCCGAGCGTTCTATGGGGCGATTTGAACGTGAATGGTGCCTGAAGAGCCGCCGTCAACCCATTGTGGGGGTATTGCAAAACAGCTTGCCTCTATGCAGACGTGTTTGGAATTTTTAAACTAGGACAGGTTTATTTCAAGTCGGAATATGGCAATTGAGTTTGAATGCTCTCCTTTTCACAGGAATCTCAGTTTCACTTACTGAAGGGTTGAGTGAATAATGAATAAGCTATAACGTTAGTAGCTTGCGTCAACCATGGCAACTGAGCTATTAAGCTCTTGTTTTATGGAAACTCCCGAAACTATTTCCCAAACCATCACGAATCGATTTGTTTCAAACTCGTTATGTCGAACTGCAGTGCAAATCGAACTTCTCGTTCCTCGAGGGAGCTTCTCATCCGCATGAAATTGTTGCAACAGCCAAGCAACTCCTCTACGCAGGCGTGGCAATCACAGACCGGAATTCACTGGCGGGCGTAGTAAGGGCACACACTGCGGCGAAGGACAGCGAAATTCCATTCATTGTTGGAACTGAACTTCATTTCATGGATGGTCCCGGACTCTTAGTTTGGCCTAAGAATCGTAAGGGCTACGGTAGCCTTTGCAAGCTTTTGTCTTTGGGGCGTCAGCGTGCTGAGAAAGGTGAATGCATCCTCAATTGGGGAGATCTGGGGGAATACCTAATCGATTGCGTCGGAGGCGTGCTCCCCCGTCTCACTTCTTCTAGTGCATGTCTACAAAAAGACACATTTCATAAACATGATGGCAGATTAATGCGGAGAAGATCTGGGGCACCGACCGACCCTTGGTTCAACTGGCTCCCGTTGGCAAAGGAGGTGTTTGCAGACGATGTTTACATCGCGACCTCGCTCTTAAGGGGTGTCGACGATAGGGCTTGGATTGACCAGCTTTCCGCTATTTCGCAACGCACTGGAATTCCGCTGGTCGCAACGGGGGATGTGCTTTATCACTCACCAGAGCGAATGCTCCTCCAAGATTGCGTTACAGCTATCGGCGCTGGAGTCACCATCGACGAGATTGCCCCATTCCGTCCCGATAGCTCTCAAAGGCATCTTAGAACGCTCGCCGAGATTTCCTCACTTTATAGAGGGGCAGAACACGCGATAAACAACACGGTCGAAATCGCCAATCGAATCGAATTTTCTCTCGATCAACTACGCTACGAGTACCCGAAAGAATGGGCTCCCGACGGAGTGACACCTATCGAGTACCTAAAACGCTTGGCTTGGTCTGGAGCTAAGCAACGCTATCCTGATGGGGTTCCCGAAAAGATCATCTCGATGCTTCGTTATGAACTGAGTATTATCGAGGATCTTCGCTATGAACCTTACTTTCTAACGGTTTGGGATTTGGTTCGATTTGCTCGATCGAAAAATATACTTTGCCAAGGCCGAGGGTCTGCTGCTAATTCGGCTGTTTGTTTTTGCATCGGGGTCACCAGCGTCGATCCGAGCAAGTTTGATTTGCTGTTCGAGCGATTCATCAGCAGGGAACGAAACGAAGCACCAGATATCGATATCGACTTCGAGCATCAACGACGCGAGGAGGTAATTCAATACATCTATCAAAAATATGGGCGCACCAGAGCCGGCATGACCGCAGCCGTAACAACGTATCGTATTCGCTCTGCAATTCGTGATTGCGGCAAAGCAATCGGGCTGTCCCAAGATAGGATTGATCGACTAGCAAAAATTGTCGAGGGACGTGGTTCAGAAGATGGATTTATCGAACATTGCTCCACTGCAGGGATCGATCCAGCTTCTCCTCTGGGCAAGCGATTTATCTATATAGTGGAGTCAATCACTGGATTTCCTCGCCACCTCTCACAGCACACTGGCGGTATGGTAATGACGCAGGGCCCGTTGTGCGAGATTTGTCCGATCGAAAACGCCTCCATGCCAGAGCGCACCATTATCCAATGGGACAAAGATGACTTGGACGAAATCGGTATCCTCAAGGTAGATTGTCTGGCGCTTGGAATGCTTTCAGCCATCCACAGGAGCCTTGACCTAATACGAGTTCATTATGAACGCTCTTACAACTTAGCTACCATACCGGCCGAAGACCCTACTGTCTACGACATGATTTGCCTAGCGGATACGGTCGGTGTTTTTCAAATCGAAAGTCGAGCGCAAATGAGCATGCTCCCTCGACTCCGTCCGAGATGCTTCTATGACTTGGTTATTGAGGTGGCTATCGTAAGACCGGGCCCCATCCAAGGCCAGATGGTTCACCCGTACTTGAAGGCTCGCAGCACCGGCATTCAGCCTACCTATCCTACAGAGGCCATCAGAGATGTACTCAAGCGAACGATGGGGGTTCCGATATTTCAAGAACAGGCGATGCGGTTAGCTGTGGTAGCAGCAGGCTTTACCCCAGGGGAGGCTGATCAATTACGTCGAGCCATGGCAGCATGGAGACGGCCTGGCGTTATCGAGAATTTTCGTCGCAAACTCATCGACGGCATGCTCGATAATGGCCTCGAACAAGAATTCGCGGAACGAGTTTTTACGCAACTTCGAGGTTTCGGCGAATATGGATTTCCCGAATCGCATGCGGCCAGTTTCGCGCTTCTGGTTTACGCTTCCTGCTGGATAAAACATCATTATCCGGAGGTCTTCTGCTGCGCATTGCTCAATAGCCAACCGCTCGGTTTCTATTCACCGGCACAACTGATCCAGGATGCACAGCGGCACGGTGTAAAGGTACTGCCGGTTGATCTGAATCAAAGCAACTGGGACTGCACTCTTGAGGATGGGCTATCCTCTAATCCAGTCACTAACGATCGGAGTTCAAATCGGCTCTCATTGCGATTAGGCTTGCGAATGATTCGAGGCTTGAAGCATGACGAGGCTGAGCAGTTGGTTACCAATCGATCTAGACGAGGCAAGTATCGTGATCAGTCAGACATCGTTAAGCGAGTTCGTTTAGAACAACCAACCCTGGCTATACTAGCAGAATCTGGTGCACTTAATTCCATTTCCGGAGATCGTCGCGCTGCATATTGGCAATCACTCGCTCGCGAAAAGTCTTCTGCTGAAATGCCCCTCTTTGAAACGACCGGGGTGGACGATGACGAGATGATCCCAGACACGTTGATCAAGCTAAATCCGCTCGAAGAAGTGTACAGCGACTATGCCAGCCTCGGTGTATCTCTCCAAGGTCACCCGATGAGCTTTTTTCGGAACGTCCTTAACAAGCAACGAATCAAAACCGCAGCGGAACTTCTGGAAACAGATCAGGGACGATTCGTGCGCGTCGCAGGGTTAATCGTTCTCCGTCAACGCCCAGGAACGGCAAAAGGAATCACCTTTGTCACGATGGAGGATGAAACTGGCTCGATCAATTTGGTTATCAAACCTCAAGTATGGAAAGATCACTATTTAATCTGCAAGCAGTCGAACGCATGGTACGTTCAAGGTGTTCTCGAAAAACGCGAGGGGATCGTCCATGTTGTCGCCGCTCGCATAGAAGATCTACAGGAACTGGTCGGTCCTCTGAATTTACCGTCGCGGGACTTTCGCTAGCAAACACCAGTGCGTTGTTGCTTATTCGTATCGCGAAATCGGTCTAGTACGCATTTTGCTCGTTTGATACAAACGAAAATACAAGCTAGAAACACCCAACCTATACCAGGAGACAATGGAATGTCAGGTAACTTAGGACTGTTTAATTGGATACGAGAGGGAGTACGTCAATCCGTTCTTCTTGGGGTTTCCGATGCACTCGAATCAATCGGTTCTCCTGAGAGTACGGATAAGCTTCACCCGGCATTGCTCGCAATCGATACCAATCGATCGTCTGCCGTTCTTGAGGCTTCGGATCCGAGTGTTGCTAAGAGAACGGGTGGCACAGCATCTCCAAGAAAGCGATTAGGGCGATCCCTCAAAGATATCGAGCCCGTATCCAAGTCCTCGACTCCGAACACCTAACGATTTCCGTTGAGCAGATCTCTTCCAAAATCGCTAACGACTTGTTTGATTGCCGCACTTCTACCGTGGTGGGCTGCAGGTTGCAATTCGACCCTCTTCACACGATGGGGAGCAAATCAAGTTCCGTTGGATAAGTCTACTTGGTTATCCAACCCTATATCACTGCCTGTAAAGGATAGTGAGTTTCTTTGGAACCAGATAGTCGACGTTGTTGATGATTACTTTCAGATCAAAAGTGAGCAGCGTCCCACGGTCGAGGCCACGCATTGGCTCGAGGGAAAGCTAGAGACGGTTCCTCAAATCGGCGCAACAGCGCTTGAACCGTGGCGAAAAGATGCCGGCTTCGGATTTCAACTTTGGGAAAGCTCTCTTCAAACGATCAGGCGAATCGCGACCGTTCGTGTTGTACCAACAGAGGCTGGCTTCGATGTGTCTGTGGAGGTATTGAAAGAGATCGAAGATGTCGATAGATCACTTCTCTCCTCGGAAGGCTCTGCAGCAAAAAGGCATGACGGTACAGTAGTGCGAGTTGACGATCAACTTGCTGGCGGTCCGGTCAATCTCGACTGGATTCGACTGGAAAACGATACCGAACTAGAACAGCGCATCCTACGAGAAATCCTGGGACGCACAACGAATGTTCGCCCTCCAAGAAATCGAATTCTAAGTTTGAATTCCCTTCGGCCTGGAAGCTAGGCCGAAGTTCATGGCGTTGTAGTCGAGCGGCCAAATGGAAATGCTCGAAAACGTCTGATGTGCTAATTTGTTACTAACCTAACAGCTTGCCCTACAGTTGAGTCATCAAGTCACTTAAGGTTACATTTTTGTAAGGCTCGTCCTCGATTTGATTTGCGGGAACATCTTCCCCCCCAATCAGGATTTAGGCAGATATAATGGCGTGCTCGATGAATCGCCGAAACGCAAGCCCCCTTAGGAGAATGATTTTGGAAACCGTTAAATCCCATTTTGTTGCTGCATTGGCTGGAATTGTTGTCGCAAATTTTCTTCCCAACACTTTTGCGTTTTCTCAGGAGAAAAGCGTGAAACCGGGTATCAATGATTCGTTTGTAAAACCTAACCCGGATGAGTATGTAGAACGTTTTGAGATTGAAAGCCGAGAAGTATTCTCACAACGCGAAGAGATTGTCAAAGCGTGCAAAATTGAAAAGGGAATGACTCTTGCTGATATCGGCGCTGGGACCGGGCTGTTTACAAGAATGTTCGCCAACGAGGTTGGGGCCGAAGGAAAAGTTCTCGCGGTGGATATCGCTGAAAACTTTCTGGAGCATATAAAAGTTACCAGTCGATCTTTAGGTCTGCGAAATATCGAGCCCGTTCTATGCACCCCAGATTCGACTAAACTGCCGCCCGCGTCAGTTGATATAGCCTACATCTGTGATACTTATCACCACTTTGAGTTTCCGCAGAAAACGCTTGCGTCATTGCATCAAGCGTTGAAACCAGGGGGGCGGGTAATCCTTATCGATTTCAAACGGGTAAAAGGAGAAAGCTCAGAGTGGACCATGAATCACGTTCGTGCGGGTCAGGAAGTATTTGAAGAGGAGATTATCGCAGCTGGATTCCGCAAGGTTCGTGAGCACAAGGCTATGCTCAAAGAAAACTATTTTATCGAATTCGAGAAGACCGAGAGCGTAGACAAGTAGTTGCACCGACCCCATTTCTTGAATCTGTTCATTTCTTAGGTTGAGCGGCTTTAGTCTTAAGAGCTTGGATTTGTGAGTCAAGAATTTGTGTCATCGCAGGATTGTCAGCCAATCTTTTCTTAAGCTCTTCCAATTGCTGAACCATCATGTCTTTGGCGGCGGCTTCGGATTCAAGATCGCCAGCGTTCCCAGCAAAACCTCCTTGAAAATTCTGCTGATTAAAAACTACAGCCCCATTTACTTGATTAGGGCCGAATTGTCCAAACTGTTGTGCTCCTCCATTCATGACTCCGCCAAAAGCCCCATTGAAACCGTTCGCTGGAAATCCGCCAGGCGGAAAGCCTCCAACACCCCCCATCGCCCCCCCAAGCCCTTTGCTGTGCTCTTCATAAAGCGTATGGGCGGCCGGGTCTTTTTTCTTGAGGTCACCGAGATTTTTTGCAACGAATTCTTTTTTCTTTCCTCCCTCTTCAGTGCTGACTCGTATAGCGCCTCGTGGCTCATCTCGAAACGTTGTAACCTTGCCATCCTCTTCAATGCGAATCGTTTTAACTCCGTTGGAGTTGGATGCCGAAACGCTTCGTTTGACTCCGAATCCATTTCCAAAGCCGGAGTTGGGATCGTTCCAGCCCGGAAACGCTTCGATTTGTTCACTCGATTTGGTACCTAAAATTTGCCTAGCGCGATCGGCTGTCGAGGGTTGATCGCTCTCGGAAAGCATTTGGAGAGTGATCTTTGCGGCTTTACGTGTCTCTTCAGATGGGCTCTTCTCCATAAGGGTTCCGAGGACTTCTAACGAGTAAACGATTAACTCTCGTTTATCCGACAAGGCAGCTTTCGCCAAAAAGGGAATTGCAGCAGCATCAGATTGCACGAGAGACTCTTTGGCCTTTCGTCTCTTGCTCAAGCTAGGTTCATTGAGTTGTTCGATCCACGCCTCCATTTCATTTGCTTTAAGATCTGCCTCGGTGGTGACTGCGGGCGCAGTTGGTTTGCGATCTTGTTCAGTTCCTGTATCTTGGCTGAAAACTGCGGTAACCCAAATAGGCTGCAAAATCAAGCAACGAATTATGTGTCTAGTTCGGATGAGATTCCATTGTTTCCAGTTGAATTTGTTCGGCATAGTTATTCATCCCTCTGATATATAGGCAACTGCCTCGCTGCGACGGTCAACGTTAGGATAGCGAGTGCAGTCTTGTAAGTGTTACTGTAAGATCCTGGTTGACTTTCTCCCCAGCTACCATCGTCATTTTGCTCATCGAGTATCGATTCATACATAATAGGAGCAAATTGACTCCAGTATTTGTCTCCCAATTGAAACATTGCTTGAGCGCAATAGTATAGGGCAAAGTAACGATGATGGTCGTTCGGGTTGGGAACGTGGTTTAGTAAAAACTCTGCAGCGGGCTCAATGGCTTCGTGGCCATGCTCGCCACAAAGCTCTAAACATAGGATTGCCAATCCCGTCATGGACGGAGTCCCTGGCGTGGAACCTGGCATGTAGGCAAAAGCCCCATCCTCACGGCGGCATTTGAGAATATACTCAATTGCGTCGGCAATATGTTCATCTGGAATCGCAGCACCATTTTGACGTGCCGCCCGCAGAGCCATAATCGACCATCCTGTAAGCGATAAATCGCTATCGATCGAACCAGGTGCATAACGCCAGCCCCCCGCATGTACTCTTGGCTTAGGGACTTTTTGTGATTGGAGGAGTACCAGCAGGGCACGAGCCAATAATGCCCAATTCAATCAAACGTACGAACTTGATCACCGTCAGTTTTTTGCCGGTTTTCCCCGAATTGCTATCCCAATACGTTGCAGCAATAATGCAACTCAAGACAGTAACCAAACCAGCGACACCGGCGACCGAGTTTGAGTATTGGATATCCACTAAATGGCCAGTGATCAACCATCCTTGCCACCAAATCAACCAGCATACAGCAGCTAAAACCAATAGAAACGCGATCGAGTTGGTAAACACCGGTTGCCCTCTCTGTTTTGCCAACCAACGAAGGATGATAGATTCGGAAACAAGCAATGCTAATGCGCAATAAGCAAACAGGCGCCACCATTCTTCTTTCACCGGCATACCTGACGCAGCTTGTGTCCATTGCGTCTCGTCAATAATTCGATCCATATTAAGAGATTTTGAGATCCATTGAATCTGTTCTTCGGTAGCTCTGGATAGATCAGATTCGTACGCATCTCGTTCGATACTCAGTCTCCAGGTCTCTGTGTGAAAAGATTTTCCAAAAGGTACTGATAGTTTATAAAGGCCCGGGCACCTTTCACTCCGCAAATCGACCTTCCAGTGTCGTGCATCGCGTTCGATGGGAACTTTTTTCTCGATACCTAAGGGGCTTGTGAGGGTGGCAGTGGAATCGCTTTCCAACGAGTTGCCAGTCAAGGCTTCGTCGTCGAACACCAGCGGTATTTGGGCAATCCATGTTGTAGTTGGTTTCTGATGAAAACCTGTAAAATCATTCTGTGCGAGGTAGCGAGTTAGAATATGATGCCAAACGGGAAAACTTATCCGATTGATCAAGTTGTTCGATCGTGGTGTCGGACAAGATGTTTGTACGATGACTCGCCCCTGCCCGACGCTATGTTCTGCGAAGAATGGGTATCCATTTAGGTAGTTAAGTCTCGAGTAGCTATTCGGACCATTTTGCTGATCCAGCGTACCTGTTAGCCAATATTCATCAAACCTCCAATCGGACAAGTCATGTTGACCGGACGCCAACCAAGACTGCAGTGCCGGATGTTGCACCGACGACCAATCTAACCCAGTGGAAGCTTCATCTGCTTGTTCTCTCTTGGAATACTTCGTCAGGGCGAACGGCATGATATGATTTAAGTCGCTTTGCCAAGTGTTGTAAAAGTCAGGGTCGCAGTCCGCACCCAAAAAAACGAACACACCACCCCCACTTTTTACGAACTTCGCGACTTTCTCAGCCATCCCTTTCGATAAGCGCGGAACATTGCATAAACAGATAACGTCAAAGCGGTCGAATAAATACTCAGAGTCTACATCGAGAACGGGAATTGACTCTATTTTGTTCTGACGACTAACAGGGGTTGGATTCTGGTACCAAAATCTTTATGTTTCCAATCAGTTGGACCAATCGCTCGAACTCTCCAACGCTACGAAAAAAATAGAAGCGAAAGAAGAATCGATACCCCAAGATGGATCCAGCTTCACGATTGAACATCGTAGAAATAACATCGCACAAGCGAATTCGAACGAAAGCAATGACGCTGCACAGAACCCCTTCGGCGATCCACTAGAACAAAACCAGACCCTTCTCTCAGCCAATAGCCAACAGGTGTTTGCGACGGTGACCAAAGCAGAACAATTAGATCCAAGCTCGTCGATTGTGAAAGGTCTTTCTCTAGGTAAGGAGAGTGTCATCATTTCGGAGGGAGAGCTCGAGATTGCAATGTCTGGAGGCGTTAAAGTCAATGTCTTTGCCCCCTGCCGATTGGAACTGCAATCCGAGAATTCACTTCGACTGATAGCTGGAGAACTATCATTGGAAGTTCCGAATCAAAACACACAGTTTCAACTAGAGACACCTGCCATCGCAGTCGCGAATACGGATTCGGCATTTGACATTGTTGTTGAAGAAACAGGTCGCACCGAAGTTGAAGTACGAAGAGGTGGAATTGCTGTTCAGGCGCTCGACTACCCGAATGCGCAAGCTTGGAATCTCAACGCCGATGCGACCAACTCGCTGGTGGTTTATACTCCTGAAGACTCGTTCATGGATGGGTTACCGCAAAATCGCGAATCCAATGTGACAAATAAGGTAAGTGGTCCGATTGCATCATTCGCCAAAAGCTTGTCTGGCGAAAAGATTGGAGTCATTACTTTTAACGGGCAGTCCAGGAGCTTCGATGACGAAGTGGTCTTTTCTAAAGTGCGCGAACAAGTTTTCCGAGGGGTACGAACGCCAGGAGAATCGTTGGCTAGAAACTGGAGTCGATTTGTTGAAACAGCAGCTAACGAGCCACAGCCAACAGGTACTATAGAGCTGAATGGTAAGGAGTATTCGTTTGACAACTATAACGAAGCGGTACTAGCTCAGAATAATGTTTTGGCGCAATTCGCACCAAGCGTTAACGCTGATAATTCGAGTGAGCAATCCGATGGCCAAACTGTCCCGCCAGTTACAAACAATGAAACTTTGAGGGGATTTCAGGGGACGCCGTTTATTCGAGGGCAACGGCGAGATTTTCATAATTTTGAGGAGTATCAGACGGCCTTGAGAGAGTTGATGGGACCAGCAGCCGAGTTCGGCTTCTTCTCGTTTGGAAAATGATCCCTTCACTCTAATTCGAATCGCGTAACCGCTCACTGTTTAGCTGAATTAAATCAACTGTGCCATGGAGTCGCCCATGTGGGCAAAGACTTCGTGTTGTTGACTCGAATGCAGAATCAGATCATCATCGAAACGAATTCGATTGGGCTCGAAGATCGTGATGGTAGAAGAGCCGCCGAATTTAAAAAATCCCTTTTCGTCCCCTTTGGCAGTGGGTTTCCCAGGCTCGTACGTTTGGCAAATACTTCCTACGCAGGTAGCCCCGACTTCGATTAATAGTACATTCCCGAAGCGTTCGGACTTCAACTCGGTTATGCATCGTTTGTTGGACGCGAGAATATTTATATTCTGTCGAAGAGCAATCGGATTGACAGAGTAGAGAGGACCTTTAATAAGCTTCGCACTCCCCGGCAGTCCTGAGGTAGGAAAGTGGAAACGATGGTAATCAACGGGGCAAAGCCTAGATAGAAGCAAGCTGCCAGATTCGAATTTTTCGAATAGGTGGTCATCGTCTAGTAGCTCCCTAAGACTGAACATTTGCCCCTTTACGAAAAGCCCTTTGGATTCAGAAATATTCGGAACGCATAAATGTCGTCCGTCAGCAGGAAATACTGCCACAGAACTCGAGCCATTCACAGGCCGTGCGACGGGCTTTAGTTTCCTGTAGAAGAAATCGTTAAAGCTCTTAAAGTCCGAAATTTTCGACTCGAATTCATTGGGATTAAGTTCATACTTCGAAACGAAAGTAGCGATCTTCTTAGAAGAAGACAATCGATCCATACGCCAGCCGTACCAACGCGAAAAGATTGCTCGCTTGACCAGTAGGCTAAGAGAAACACGTCCAGCAATAGTGCCGTATGTCCACTTCAAAGCTCGATCGCCATAGACCTTTTCGGTTTTGATGGTTTGGCTGTAACGGTCGAAAAAATGGATGTCGTCCATAGAAGGTTTAAGTATCGATTGGTTGGATTTAAGAATGGATGCATTCTGACGATCGCATCGAAATTGATCAAACGCATTCTTCTTCATCGGAAGAGGAAGATTCACCAACATTTTTGTTAGCCTGAGCTAGCCAATCTATTTTTGCTCGAACGGTTCGACGGTCCAATTGCAACAGTTTCGCCGCCTTTTCAAAGTTTCGGGTTTTGGAATATGCGATTTGACAGTAAAGGGCCAAGAGTTCGTCAGCGGTGAGTTCGAGCTTGTCAATCTGATTTACCAGTTTACTGCTTGTCGATTCAATCACTGCCTGGGATTGATCGGGGCTATATGAACCGTGGATTAGGACATTTCTAGCACATTGCTCCAACTCCCGAATGTTGCCAGGCCATGAGTAGTTTGGCGGTAAATTGTTACGAATCCAGTTCCGAACTTCGTCAACAAATGAAGAGTAATCGTCTGGCGAGAGACGTTGGCAAACGTGCATCACCAGATCGTCGAGTGCTTCTGGCGAATGTCTGAGTTGGCAGGCAAGGGAGGGCGTTTCGATAACGTCGGAACACAAACGATAATAGAGATCTTCGCGAAACGTCCCTTTGTTGATTTCCACTCGAAGGTTTCGGTTGGTCGCGGCGATGATCTTGCCGCGAAATTCACGCACTTTAGTTTCACCGACGCGTTGATATTGGCGGCTCTGTAGTAGCCTCAGCAGCTTGACCTGAGTAATAAGATCTAATTCTCCAATTTCGTCGAGTAGCACCGCTCCTAAATCACCTGATGCTTCCAGCCAACCAGCTCTAGCTTCGCGGGCATCTGTAAACGCACCCTTTGAGTGACCAAACAATTCCGATTCCATTAACGACTTCGAAAATGCTGACAGATTGATGGCGTGATAATGTTCCGCCGGATCGATCGCAAAGCTTTGTTTCTTTGGATCAAATGGTATATAGCGAGACATCCCGATCGCTTGAGAAACCAGTTCCTTACCACTTCCGCTTGGCCCTTGAATAAGTGTTGTGACCTGTCCCAGAGACTGATAAAGGCTTTTTCGATACCGCCGAACATTATGGGTAAAGATCGATTGCCAAATTTTGGCACGAAGCTCTGCAATGGGCTCGGATGTTCCAACCACACATTCAAAGATACTAAAAAAGGCTCGATACACTTGGTGATACAAAGCGAATAAATGAGTCTTTTCTTTGAGCGAGGGGAGTGATACACCGGGAAGCTCAAACCAATGCGAAAAAGCTTCGCTATAGCGTTTCCAAGCGATTCGGTCCGCTTCGGCGGCTGCGGCATCGTGCATTCTTAGTTTGCCCCAGGTTTCAAAAAGTTCATAGAAGATTAGATAGACAATCAGATCATCATAGAGTTGCAGCTCGTCATCACTGAAGGATGCTCCTTTGATGATGCTATTCCTGAGCATGGAGCCAAGTTTTTGGGATTGAGCTGAAAGACGGACAAGGTTTTCTCGTCGATGAAAATCCGGGGCTGGATTCAAGCTCCAATAAACGGATGGCTCCTCGACGTAGTCAGCGCCGAGGGCTTGCTTTTCGAGTTCAAATCGAGCGGCAGTAAATGGGTTCGTATAGCTTAACTCACCGACAGATTGAACAAACAATAAAACGTCTCGACTAATAAATCCCATTGGTTGTCCCCAAAAGCCAGGATATAGCTTGCGCAACTAATGTACATACCACGTACATTTTATGCAATCCCACCCAGCACTAGCGATGGGGAACTCACGCCTCTATTTGCCGTAAGTTGTTTCAAAGAAAGACCTTACGTCGAGTCTTTTTTCTTTGGCATTGCGTTTGCGTTTAAGAGTTAACGTTAATCCACTTTCTCCCCCTAAAGGAAACACATGATGAAGACGAAATTACCAATCTGGAAAAGAACTTTCGGATTAGCGGCCATTATTGGTGCCGCAACCATTGGTTCACTCGAGCCCGCAAACGGATCGGGATTGCTGATTGCCGATGGTGGCTTTGGTGGCGTGCTTGAAATCAAAGAGCACGATGTATCGGTCACTATAAATAACGGGATCGCCGTTACAGAGGTTCATCAAGTTTTTCGAAACACTGAGCAACGTATTGTTGAAGCATTGTACACCTTTCCAGTACCCAACGGTGCCAGCGTTAGCAACTTTAGCATGATCATCAACGGACAGGAGATGACAGGAGAAGTGGTCGAGAAGAAGCGCGCTCGCGAGATTTACGAGAGCTATAAAGTCACCAAGCGAGACCCTGGGTTACTTGAACAAATTGATTTTAAGAGTTTTGAACTACGAGTCTTTCCAATTGCTCCGGGAGCTGAACAGGACATTAAAGTAACCTATTGTCAGCAACTCGACTTTGACCACGACAATGCCACATACGTTTACCCACTCGCGACGACAACGCGAACGAATATCGACCAAACGACCAAATCGAGATTCTCATTTACGCTCGACGTTAAAAGTGAAATACCGCTCGTAGGAGTTAGCAGTCCCTCTCACGGTGAGGATTTCGTGATTAGCAGTCATACAGACAAGTACTCTCGAGCGAGTCTTGAAGTAAAAGAGGGGGACCTGAGCAAAGACGTCGTTGTGCATCTTGATACCGAGCGCCCCAGAACCGGTGTGGATTTGATTACCTCCAAGCAGAACGGCGAGGACGGTTACTTTATGCTTACGATGACTGCAGGAAAAGAGCTTGAGGAATACGGTGCGGGCATGGATTACGTTTTCGTGGTTGATATCTCGGGTAGTATGGCCAACGACGGAAAGCTTGGTCTCTCTCGACGCATCGTCGATTCGTTTGTTGGAGCTCTGGGGGCCGATGACCGCTTTGAAGTCATGACATTCAATACGATGCCCAATACGCAATTCGAAAAACTAAGTGAGGTGAATCCTGATACAAAAAAACTAACATCTGAGTTTCTCGAATCCCAGCGAGCCAAAGGTGGGACTGTTCTTCGTCCTGCGATTTTGACCGCTTACAAATACAAGGCCGATGATAGACCTCTTAATGTGGTTGTTCTTTCAGATGGCATGACGGAAACCAAAGAACAATCAGAGCTTTTGAAACTGATCAATGAAGCACCTGGAAGCACGCGAGTGTTTTGTATCGGGCTTGGTAACGAAGTCAATCGACCCATGCTAAAACAGTTAGCGGAGGGTGCTGGAGGTCTAGCCGCGTTTGTTTCGCAACAAGACGATTTCTCGAGACAATCTCAGGCATTTCGCAGAAAGCTAATGCGTCCAGTGGCTAGTGACGTTTCGATTAAGATAAATGGCTTGGAAACCTATGATGTAACACCAAGAGACCTACCTGATTTGTACTACGGCTCACCACTGCGAATCTACGGACGTTACAAAGGTTCCGGAGTTGCTAAGATTGACCTAAAAGCGGAGATCATGGGGCAATCCATTCAACAAGCGTTTGATGCAAATCTACCTGAAAGCAACAACGAGAACCCCGAGATTGAACGTATGTGGGCATTCAATCGTGTCCAAGAACTAAGTAATGAAATGCGCCTCGGAGGCGATAAAGAATCGATTGTGGGCCAGATCGTAAATCTTTGCGAAGGGTATTCTATCGTTAGCGAGTATGCCTCGTTCATTGTGTTAGAGAATGATGCAGAATACAAGCGATGGGCGATTGACCGTCGAAATGCAACCCGCGTTAAGCGAGACAACATCGCTCGCGAAGCATTAAAAAGGGAACTAGAGGGGCTAAGAAACGATTCCATAGCAGGACTAGGTCCACAAGATCCCAACGCAATCAACACTCAACAAGGTGTCGACCTAGCATCCACTCCAGCAAACAGAACGTTGCCTCCATCCGTGTCAAATGGAAACAACATCAACTGGGCGAACCAAGGCAACAATCAGTCTCGAAGTCCCTCGACAGGTGGAGGAGGTGCGATTGATCCTATCACTGGAATGATCGCTGCCGGTTTGGCAGGAGCAGCCGCGTGGGCCGCAAGAAGAAAGAATCGTTCGCTGTAGATCAATGGCATAATCCATGACTTTGTATTGATAACGTTAATTAACGCCGAGCTTGTTACTCGGCGTTTTCGCACGCACCGATTACCTTATCACTCGATAGATCATTCTGCACAACGGATTTAAGTTATGAATATCCTTCGCCGAACTTCCTGGACGATTCTAATCGCTAGCTTTACCTTAGTGCTCCACTTCACGCCGTCTGTTGCACCTATCTTTCACCTAGAATTGAAGGAGCCAAGTCATCTTTTGAGTTATCGTATTCTCTCTTGCCATGCTTTGCATTGGTCTTGGAACCATCTCGCATGGGATCTACTCATGTTCACTGTACTGGGAGCGATCTGCGAGGGGATAGATCGGTTTAAATATATCACTTATCTAGTATTGTCTGCGATTTTGATCCCTAATGTCGTTGTCGCTTGCCATGCCGATTTGTCGACTTATCGCGGGTTGAGCGGATTAGACTCGGGACTTTTTGCCATGTTAGCTGTCGATCGAATTTTGGAGAGTAAACGCAGGAGGGATCAAGGAGGGGTGATTATTTTTTCCGCATGCTTGACATGTTTGGCTATAAAAATGGTTAGCGAAACCTATTATGGAGGCAATCTGTTCGTGTCTGATTCTTCGTTCGTTCCAGTCCCTGTATCCCATTTTACGGGTGCCGTGGTCGGTGCAATGGTTTGTTTACTATTCCACGAACAACGCGAGCCTAAAGTGTGCGAACGGCTGGGCAGCTTAATCACTCGTGATCGGTTTACTTCGATTTTGCCCACTTCGAATTGGCCCAGAGATTAATGTTTGGAACATTGCGATCGAGGGTGTAGCCGCCATCGTACTGACGCCACGCCAAACCTATGATCGAAACGCCTCAAGACTCAGTGTCTTGTTGATTTAATCAGGTCACGATAGGTACATCGACGTTCGTTGTTGATGTTTCTAGCGAAAACGTCCCCTTTCTCACTTCTAGAGATAGACGTTCTCCTTCAAGAAGAATTGTAAGTTTGTCGGACAATAGACCCGGCTCAACATTCTTGATCGCGGCTATGCCTTTCGGGTAGGCGCTTAGCCAGGTGGGGTAGACAACCTCCAAGCGATTACCACTGAGCCTTGTCATTCGGAGCTCGGATTTACTTGGTAATTGACTCCCACGCATTGATAGAAAGCCACTAAATGTACTCTGCTCTGCTTCGTCGTAACCAAGAGCTGCACGAAAAACTGGGTAGACAAATAGATATTTAAAGTATCGCAGGTATCGAGAGACTTGAACAAAGATCAATGCGCATACGACAAAGATCAAGAGGTTTAGCAAAGCAGACAACGTGGGAGAATAGGCATAAAGTAGAGCAAGTCCAAGGCACGCGATTTTGTTGGTTGCTTCGAAAATGCTATCGACAAAAGGAATGGGAATGAGCCAGACAAAGAATTCACATCCAAGTTTAATCGTGTTGATCACAACGATGTTTGTCGCTGCGGCCAACGTGAAAACAAGATCGGTAGTCAGGTCTCCCATTCCGGCGTGCATTATCTGGGGCGCCATCGACATATAGGAGGCCTCGGCTGCTGGTTGACTTGCAAAGAACGATGAGAACTTCATAATCGCGAGGATGATTATTGCAGAATAAGCCTCTAAAGTTTCGGCCACCAAAGCAATTGGTTTGCTTAGCTTGGTGAAACGTGGGGCACTGGTGACAATCGTCAAAATGAGCATCACCCAAAACAAAAGCTGATTCTTCATTGGCCCCAGGTTTCCGAGTAAAGGGCTGTTTTGCGTTGCCCACTCCGGGCCGAAATTCGCTAAGCCCGAGAGACAAGCGAGTCCGAAGAAAGGCGAAAGAGCTATCGCGGACATCGGCCCAAGCCACTCCACCGCGGAGATCTGTTTCGCAAACTCTGCAGCATTCGCAATCGGTTCCGCCCCTTGTTCCCCTTGGCCAAAAACCAACCCAGATGAAATGAGAAACAAGCTGCATATCATCACAAGGGCTTTGACTTTGTTCATTCGACCTCGTTCCTCGTTCTAATGGCATTCTGCCAGGGGTTATAGTTGGGGTGTTTTGAGTGTGTGCGATTTAGTTGCGCGTGTTTGCAGCACTGTGCCACGACTGTGTCGTCGGGACGCGCTAAAGGCGTAAGTTTTGCACATGTTTTTCTGCTGCATCGAGACATTATATCGGAAACCATCTTTAGAATTCCAATAATGATCTAGTTAAAGCAGTCGATTTGAATCTTCAGTCTTCTGCGAGTGACAATCATCACACTTCGACTTAATTTTTCCTTCCTCACCCCCTTTTCTAGATCTACACTTCCAATCATCTGTACGCAGTTGGTTCGGAGGGATGAACTTACCGACCAGCACAGCATGCAAATTGATGTTG
>Ga0315899_10000590_pt1 | contig 43582 bp, 35 predicted proteins | sample LakEriMetagenome_2_FD_203518 | JGI IMG/M metagenome (GOLD analysis project Ga0315899, IMG submission 203518) | Freshwater fungal communities from buoy surface, Lake Erie, Ohio, United States - Buoy 4 MA112 | ecosystem: Environmental > Aquatic > Freshwater > Lake | place: USA: Lake Erie, Ohio...
GAAACGCCGAGTCTTTCGGCGAGGTGCTCGCGAGCGAAACCGTTCGACGAGTCCTAGCGAGTCTCTCTGATGCCGAAACCTCGAAGGAAGAAATTGCTCTCGCGCTCCTGATGATGAGAAAGCTGATCGAGGACGGGTACATGCTATCGCAAGAGGAAACGGCGAAGCTTGTTGAAAGTCTTAGCCCATTGCTAGGCGTTCCAGCCTCGACTCTGCCAGTGGTTGATGTATTCTCGTTTTCCGAGGATTGTTTTTTGCCCAAATGGAGCACAGGTTTTCTGGCTTCCACTGGTCCCTTTTTTCATACCAAATCCAACGGACACAAGGAGCGAAATGTACGTGTTGATAGCACGATTTTGGCTCTTAATCTAATTGACTCTGCCAAGTTACAGGAGCAGATGAAGCCGCAGTTGCTGAGGTTGCTCGAAGAGTTGGATGCAACGCGACTTTTCGGTAAGACGCTTTTCGAATTGACCACCCGGGCACCAAATTATGATTGGCTAGCGATCGCTGTCGACGCGCCGACTGAGTTTAATCAGCTTTTGCTACGTCAGTTGGTCTACGGTCAAGTGGCAGCGACACTAGGTCAAGACAATGCAGCAATCTTTGCCCGTTTCGCGACTATGAAAAAACCCGATTGGGATTACCAGGTTGCTGAATATGCGAAAAAGATCAGAGCCGAAGATTCCGATGGCCTAAATAGGTTAAAAGCATTTTACAACAACAACAAAGACTTGCAGATTTCCGAATTACTGGAAAGCACACTCATCGAAAAAGGGAGCGCTGACTATCTCAAAGCGGTTATCGGCCATTTGCATATCAGCTTATTGAGTCATGTCAATGGAAACCAATTTCCCGCTAGTTTAGCGAGGGTGGCAGAGGGACTCGACAAAGAAGCTCGTTTAGCTCTTTTGTATAGAGACTTCTCTAGATTGGAAGATTTTCGATGCGATGATCCTGGTGCCATGGAGGTGCTGCTCAAATGGTGTGACGAGAAATTGCGAGATCAAGCATCCATAATGTCAAACCCGGATTCGGAAGCGATAGTAGACTTTCTCGCACGACTCGTCTTCGAGCAAAAGAACGTCAGCGTGGAGTGCCAGCAACTCATCGCGGATCGGCTCGAGTCCTATTCGGGATTAGGAGCCGAGGACTTTTGGCTCAAGTCGCCTCTTTACAATCCAAAGCTCCATGAGTCCCATTTCCGAAGTATTTCGTACTGCGAGCCAATGCGTCTGGCTGTTCTCCGCAAAGCGATACAAGTCTTGGCCGCTAAAGACGAGTACAGTGACAAGTTACGTTGTCACGCATGGATAATCGTCTTGCATAGCTATGAAGATACCAGCCGGTTAGCACCAGCAGTTCGAGACGAGTTACGAAAGAGTATTGAGTCGAAGCTGGAGCAATGGGCCAAGAATCCGGAAGAATGTCTCGTAATGACTCCCGTTGATGATGCCTTTGAGGTAGTCGCCAATCGGAGGCTGGCAGAGTTATCGTTGCTGAGTGATTCTCTCGACGGTCTATTTCAACGCTTTTTTCGAGGCGTTTTTCCCTCAATGGTTGACGAGTTAGGTGTTTGCGAGATCGGACTCGCAAATAGCTATTTGTTACGACTCAAGGCTGATGAGTTATTCGTACCCTCTCTGTCATGCCAGACTGCAATTCAAGCGTTGCATGAGAAATCAGAATTGATGGGACGCGATCTTATCAATTGCAATGTTTTGGCGTCGTTGTTTAAACTATCAAGAGTGCAGGTCAACACTACGCCAACCGTCAAGCAGATCCCAGCATTGGTCAACCATTTAATCTACGTGCAAACGGGTACACTACTCGGAATGGACGCTAACGAATTGGCCGACCGCCCTTACAAGCTTTATGAGCAAGATCAGGAGAGACTGGCACGTTTCATTCAGCCGGGGGATACGCTGTCGATCTTTGTCTCGGGATTGGCTAGTGGGGAACCACCGGTCATCCAAGCCGGTACGCGAACACCCATTGCCGGGTTCCCTGTGATTGTGTCACAAGAGAGTACGATCTTTGTTCCTAACTTGGGAACATTCGACACCAAGGATAAGGACTTGGAGCAGCTCAAAAAAGAAATTGTGGACAAGGCCCAACCGTTACAAAAGCTAAATGCACAGCAGCATGTTGGCCAAGTGAACGTAGCGTTCTTGCTAAGGCACAATCAGCAGTTGGAGTTGCGAAATGTAACCGGCACCGCAGCAGCCAAGTGATCCCCATACCAGCCCGCTGCGCGAGCAAAGGGATCGATGGCCAGTAAACGTCCCCGAAGCATTAGCAACCCGAACGCCGATCCCCCTAGGTGCTAATCGCATGCGAAGGATCGCATCAACGGTTCGCGCGATTTAGGCTTGAATTAGAACGGGGCAATCCCTCACCTCGCGCTTTCGGGCTTGTAATACCAGCCCGCTGCGCGAGCAAAGGGATCGATGGCCAGTAAACGTCCCCGAAGCATTAGCAACCCGAACGCCAATCCCCCTAGGTACTAATCGTGAGCTGCCGATTCGCATTATGATTGTTTTCTCGCCGTCCAAAAAGAACAAAAACCGTGATATGGCAGAAACATCGAACGCAGAAAAATGAGTCTCGCATCTTTCGCACGAATCGAAGGATCGATACAAAGTCTGGCAGAGCTTGGGCACGACGAAAGAGTGAAAAGCTGACTTTGACAACTAATCCCTCGGGTGACAGAATAAAGGACCGGCGCACCTCTAAAGGAAGCTACTCACTATGCAAGTTCATATCGTACACGAAGCCGCTGCTATCAAGTTGGCTGCCGAAGCCGGTTTTTCTAGCGTTGAGGAGTATGCTAATAAAACGATCAAGCAGGCTGCGGATCTTGCGGCAATTCGTGTTGGTATTGATGACGTACGCGATGGCCGAGTGACTCCACTCGATGAGGTTGACAAGGCATTTCAAGAAGAAATGAATTTTGCAAAACGGACCGGAACATAGTGTTTCGTGTTCTTCTCTCCGATGCTGCACAATCTGATCTTCGCAGCAACGATACGTCGCGGAGCGAAAACAGGTCCATGGAAGAAGCAGCGGTCGTCGAATCACTTGAGATCATACCTGTTCATACGTTACAAGAAGCAGTCGGCTTTCTCAATGGTCAACTGGATATTGATCCCGTTCCTTCTCGACTGGATGAGTTGTTTGCCTCGTTCTCCCAATACGACATCGACTTTAGCGACGTACGTGGACAAGACATGGCCAAGCGTGCTCTAACCATCGCCGCCGCTGGCTCCCATAATCTCCTCATGTTAGGACCTCCTGGGTCTGGAGAAACCGAGGACATGACGAGCGGATGTTCCTACGACGCTGCCATGAACGTTTTTTATTTTACACCGAGCAATCAAAGGGGGTACCCAAAGCTTGAAAATCCCAAGAATCCCACGAATTTCTAACTCGGGAGTGAGATTAACTTTCGAGTAAGTCGCATTCGATGATTATCGCTTTGCCAAACGCTCGCAATTCTTTAGAGACAGTAATTCGGCCTAAAAATGCGATTCTCATCCGGACGTAAACACATCATTCATCGATAAATTCTTCCAGCATTAGTAGGAACGCGAGAATTGTGGGTGCAACAATTACTACAACTGAATCCGATGGTTTATCCAGCAATTCCATAACCTGCTCCCAGTAGACAATCCCTATAGATCCCACGCTTCTGTGTAACACCAAAAAATCATCTCTGTTGACCACCCCTATAATCATCCAATCTTCTGGCACATACTTCCCGCACCTATATGCAAACCAGGAAAGACTGTGTTCAAGGGGCTTTTCTGAAGCACGAAATCCGAACACATCCGCACAAAGTAGGTTGACTAACACTGCAACACCACAGATAGGTACGCGAAATTCCTGTTTGTTGGGCGTACCACCATTGTTTTTCGACAGGAATTCAAGATATGCGATGGGTAAATTAGAATTCGGCAATTCTTGCAGTTCTTTTACGCTAAATCGCTTACCCACACCTCGGAAATACAAGTCGTCTTCAAGAGGAATATGGTCCATTCGGGATTACCGTGGGTTTGGTATGATTTTGGGTCAAAGGAGACCCCATGGAAGACAAAGAATTATACAGCACTTACCAGGAATAAAGACCCCTTGGACGGTCAAGGAAGTGAAGCTTAACGTGCATGCCGCAGAGATTGCTGTTCAGGTGAACCGATGAAGAGGCTCGCACGCACTTTGAAGAAGCGAATTGATAACATCGTAACTTACTGTACTCACGGGATAACGAATTCAGTGGTCGAAGGCATCAACAGTAAGATCATGTCCATCAAGAGAGGAGCAGGCGGCTTTCGCAATAGAGAGAATTTCAAAACAGGAATCTTTTTCTACTCCGGTGGACCAGACCTTGACCCACGGTAATCCCGGATGGACCATCATTTATTCGTACTCTTGCGTATCCTGCATCAAACAATCTTGCAGTTGGTGTCAACAAATTTCAAGCCTGTTAGTCCTGCTTTTCGATAGGCAGCTTCGAACTGATCCGTTGCAAACAATTCCGCCCCATGTGAAACAATCCAGAACAGAGTAAGCTTGTCCAGTTTCTTGCCCTCAAAGACGTAAGTCTTTACGTTACGAAACATCTTCTCCTTGATTCCAGGGCCAGTAAAGTATGTAACTTTTGCTGTCGGATGCATTTCAACAATTTGCGTCGGACGGACACCAAACCAAGCTCCCTCATTGAAGGGATGCTGAAATTTCTCCATCTCAATCGCATCTAGATTGATCTTTACCAGTTTAGCATCAAGTGGCGGTAGTAGCTTGATAGCACTTTCATGGATACATTTGTCCACCGCGCCATACGGCAGAAAATGGCAAGTCCGCCCATTGGATTCGACTTCAGCAGTATGGTTTAACAATTGCTCTTCGAGCAACTCCGGACTCGTAAATGAAAAGCCAAACCCGTTGATCTCATCTGCAAGCTCATTGCCGCTCTTTCCGTAGTCGATACTAACGCGAAACACTCTCATGTCTAACCTCGGCGTTTGTGTTCTATGGCGAATCTAATCTTTGTCTCACACTAGGGTTTATAGATTGTAGCCAGGGGTTGAGCGCTAGCGACACCCCTGGATTCGATCCCAATCCTTCTTCCCATCCAGAAAGGATGGCAGAGACATACACATGGCTGGCATCCCTACCGGGATGCAAAACCCGTGCGCATCTCAACAGGAGGTGTCGCATTCGCTCAACCTCCGGCTACAAGCTTCAATCCCTAGGGGATCAAAACCGACGAGGTCGGGGGCGTACATCATGAGATCCGTAACAGCCAACAAGCACTGGTCCCAAGAATATCGACTCGGCTTGTGAGGTCGAATTGGTCCGCGCCAAAATTCGCAACAATTCGGCCCGTAACAGTTTTTGTTATCGCTCACTTTTTTCAACGCTCAAGAGCGAGAAATGACGAGTGATGAAAGTGAACACAAGAGTCTCGATCGGCAAAGCAAGAAGTCCGGTATCAAAAACCAAATGGTGAACACGGTAAAGGGAAGTTGACTGTGCTAATAAATCATACCATTGGTAAGGAAGCCTTACCCAAACTGCTGCGGCTACGATTCCCATGAGTGACGGTAACACCATTCTGTTCCCTATTAATACCCTTGAAGCACCACTAGCAAATGCGGCGATTAATAGAGCACCTAACAACACATCGTTCGCTCGCAGATAAGGCAGATAGAGCCATGCCAAGACGAGAAAGCAAAATGCAAACGTCGAATAACAATACAAAACGCGGGATGGGATCGTAAAGCGTGGAGACGGAGTTCTAAATTTCGGAGGAATGTAGGGATCAATCATAAGTTGGTTAAACTTCAAACTGCGTTAGAGTCTGTCCGTTGCTGAAGCGAAAGGCCACGCGCGATTAAAGGTTGAGCCTTCATAGATATCCGGTCGGCCTGTCGCCCATGGGTCGAGAACAAAATCTGGAATTGCGGCTAGTTCGTTTTCATTTTTCGCAAAGTCAATTGTAACGAAATTGTGTGTTAACCAACCAAACAGCGATGCAAAAGGATCATAGGACTTGGTCGCATCAACATACCGCGTAACCTTCCAGTGGGTACCATGCGTTAAACCGACGATTTCACGATGAATTGCATCTGCCCATGCATAGCACTTACACTGGTCTTTCTGATCTCCCGTACGCTTGCCAGAATACCAATTTTCTAACCAGCCATAATTCCCCCCATAACCAAACATTTGTGCATTCGAGCCTTGAAGCCCATGGAAGCGATGGCCTCTATCGCTTACGAGGTCGACATATCTTCTGGCAATTTCCCTAGCTGCAATTTCATCTGCCTGCGTTCCACCGTTTGCACGCGCTCTTGCAATTAACGTATCCTCAATGTTTTTCTGCCAGAGATGCCGCGGCGAGTTCGAGTCAAAATCCGGTCGATTCCCAACGAAAATCGGTTCCGTAAGCGAGTTGTAATAGCTATTGGCAAAGGCGATTCCCATAGCTGGTGCGATGCCGAAAGTCGTAAACAAGAACATTAGGTTGCCTCCTGTTATCATCGCATTAAAGTCGTACTTCCGGCCTGCGTACGCGCCTCCCAGTCCGATAGCTAAACCAGCTACGCCGAAGAACATCCCCGAAGGATCGATACCTTGTATCGGATCGCCATGTACATATCCATATTTGTGAAAGGATTGAGGATCCTGCGAGTTTCCTGCGAATGGATCGAGGCGATCAAAACGGCCTGTTCTGGCGTCGTACCAGCGTGCTCTCAAGTACTGCTGACCAATGCGGAAGTCAAACGCTTCACCACTGTAGAGGTAAGTTGTGAGGGGTAAGGTGCTAGACGTTAGTGAGGAACCGCCGAGGGCAAGAAGGTTGCCATAGGCGTCGTAGAAATAGACTTGCATTCGCTGCTGGTCATCGCGGGCTATGACCCCTGCGAGATCGTAAAGAACGCGGACGCTGCCGTGTCCGTCGGTGCCGAACATGTTGGTTTCACCTTCATCCCAACTACCACCAGCACCTGCTTCCGGAAGATAGATGGTTTGTGAAATCTGATCATGCCCCACTACGTAGACTGTTTTCTTAGTCGCGTTGCCGCTTCCAACCTAGCCCGTGTGACTCGTTTCGATCTTTCCGTTTGCGTCACCGTGATAGTACGACGGGAAATGGAACTAATTGGATCTCGGAGAGGTGCCTGTAGTCGTAGCAATACCAAAGCCTTAGAAAACTACTGTGTCTTTACCCTTCAGCTTAATCATTAGCTAAACTATACTGGGGGTTAGACACTGCCCGCAGATTAACCGTGCCAAGAAATTCAAATTCGAAAATGGCTCAAATCGATCGTATTACCTTTGACCCGTCTGTGATGGGTGGCAAACCGTGTATTCGCGGTATGCGAATAACCGTGTCAACCATCCTAGGCCTTCTAGCGACGGGTCGATCTCGCGAGGAAATTCTTAAAGCCTACCCTCACCTTGAAGATCAGGATATTGACCAATGCTTGGCCTATGCAGCCTGGCGTATGGAAGAACGAGATTTACCATTATCAATCGGATGAACATTCAAAGTCTCGATCAAGAGTACTTCCCATTTGATCTTTGCTTCTAACTTGAAGAACTAAAAGGACAATCGGCAAATAGAGTTCTTACATCTTTTTGCCCCCACATCTTTTTGCCGATCTTTTGAAAGCTTCTTTGGAGCGAAGCCCATTTTATGAGGCCCATCGAACACAGACCACCGTTGTCGTGTTAAACTATTGGCCCATTGATTTTGCAACTTGTTTGTCGCTGCTAAGCACCTTTTCGTTGAGACGCTCCCATGTTGGCCAAGCTCCATACTTATTCCTTGCTTGGAATCGAAGCTCTACCGGTCGAAGTAGAAGTTGACCTCTCCCCCGCTGCTCTACCCAAAACCGTCTTGGTAGGTCTCCCCGAACAAGCAGTCCGAGAAAGTACCCATCGTGTGGAACGTGCTATGCACAACGCTGGCTTTATGATTCCTCATGATCGGATTGTTATAAACCTAGCACCCGCTGAGCTCCCAAAGCAAGCCTCCAGCTTTGACCTGCCTATATCGCTCGGTATACTGTCCGTCTCCAATCAGCTCGATGCCAATCGCTTTAGCCAATACGCTGCCGTGGGTGAACTATCCCTCGAAGGGCACATGCGAAGCGTCAAGGGAATCCTCTCAATGGCTATGGCTGCCGCTAAGCAGCCTGGCATCAAAGGGATGATTGTGCCTGCGGTGAACGCACAAGAAGCAGCGGTTGTCGAATCGCTTGAGATCATACCTGTTCATACCTTGCAAGAAGCCGTCGGCTTCTTAAATGGTCAGCTCGACATCGATCCCGTTCCCTCTCGACTGGATGAGTTGTTTGCGACGTTCTCGCAATACGACATCGACTTTAGCGACGTACGTGGACAAGATATGGCCAAGCGTGCGCTCACCATCGCAGCCGCAGGTTCCCATAATCTCCTCATGTTAGGACCTCCTGGGTCGGGCAAGACTATGTTAGCCAAACGTCTGCCATCTATTCTGCCTGTCTTGTCCGCAGAGGAGTCGATCGAGACCACGCGTGTTTATTCTGCCTTAGGTCGATTGCAAACCGGCCAAGCGCTCATGGCCCAACGGCCCTTTAGATCGCCACACCACACAATAAGTGATGCGGGACTTGTCGGTGGTGGCAGCCCTCCTGCACCGGGCGAGGTATCGTTAGCAAATCATGGGGTTTTGTTTTTAGACGAACTACCAGAATTCAATCGCAAGACACTGGAAGTTATGCGACAACCTCTCGAAGATGGTGTTGTCACCATTTCGAGAGCCATGAGGAGTACGACTTTTCCCGCACAGTGCATGATGGTGGCTGCTCTTAATCCCTGCCCATGCGGTTATCGGACAGACCCGCGCCGAACATGCAACTGCACCGCACCTCAAATCGAGCGCTACATGGGCCGTATTTCGGGCCCACTCTTAGACAGAATTGATATTCATATCGAGGTGCCAGCTGTGTCGTTTAACGAACTGTCCGCTGGCCCCCCGGGGCGCAGTAGTGCGGAGATGCGTGCTGAGGTCGATGTGGCGCGATCGATGCAAGACGAGCGGTTTGCGAAGTCAACGACTCGATCCAATGCTAAGATGAGTAGTCGCGAGATTCGAGAGCATTGCAAACTAGGGTCTATTCAACGGGAGCGGATGCGAGCGGCCGTGACCGATATGGGGTTATCGGCGCGAGCTCATGACAAGATCTTGCGAGTCGCCAGGACGATCGCGGATTTGGAATCCAGTGAGTCGATTGAGCCTCATCACATCGAAGAAGCCATCAATTACCGCATGCTTGACCGCGACATCTTTCATTAACAGAGTAGAACGGTTACATCCGGTAGCCGAAGTCGCCAAGACTTTGGATAGCACGCCAGCAATACGTCCAATCTTTGCCCAGGTCGGCTACGTCTGATAGCAAAAGCATGGCTTTCGTGTGCTATACTATTAGCAAACATGAGGAGATAATGACAACAACGGCGCAGGTTTACGCAATGCTTGGAAACGAGTCTCTTTGGGAGATCGCGTTGCGATCACACCAAATCTTAAAACAGTCCAATATTCCACACTCGATTTGTGGTGGAGTCGCCGTTTGTTTGCATGGGTATCAACGTAATACGACGGACCTCGATCTGATCATCAACCCGATCGACGCTGCCGCAGTGAAAGACCTATTTCTCGGCGAATCTTTTGTGTGGGATGAAGAGCTAAAGGAGTTTCGAAGTTCGTCTGGCATACCGGTGCAGTTTCTTATGGCAGGTGAGCGAGCCGGCAAGGGTGCGGAAGTCAAAATTCCGGAACCGGTTGGAGAATCAAATGTTGAAGAGCGAGATGGCTTGTCCGTTGTGCGTCTTTCGAGATTGATCGAGATGAAGCTTGCGTGTGGGCAAAGCAATCTGCGACGGACCCACAAAGACTTCGCTGACGTTGTCGAATTGATTGCCGTTCGCAAACTGGATGGTTCATTCGCTCGTTTTTTGCACCCAACACTTCGGCAGACGTATCGTGAGTTGGTTCACCACGCGACCGCTGGCGAATAGACCCTCTCGTTGAGACAACTTTGGGTGGACAGCGAAAGTCTCAATTGGTCTATCATTCGTTGGGCAAATAAAAAACCACCGGCGATTATCGCCGATGGTTTTAAGTGTTTTTATTTGTGTTGTAACCGAGATCGCTTAGTAGCGACCACCACGGTTGGAATGATCGCGACGTCCGCCGCCACCACCACCGCCGCCGTATCCGCCACCACCACCACCGTGGCCACCACCACCGTATCCGCCGCCACCGCCCGAAGGTCGGCTTTCTCGTTCACGTGCTTCGTTGCACGAGATTTCGCGGTCGGCGATTGTGGATCCGTTCAAGCCTTGGATTGCTGCGCGGGCTTCTTGCGAATTGCCCATTTCAACGAAGCCAAAGCCACGTGAGCGGCCGGTTTCGCGGTCCATGATGATGCTAACCTTGGTCACATCGCCGAAACGGGAGAATGCATCACGCAATTCGCCTTCGGTCGCACGAAATGAAAGGTTTCCAACGTAAATATTCGTCATAACAATACTCCTATCCAATCCACACATCGATCATCAGACAATAGACAAGCAATCTCGATCGGTTCTAAAACCGGCAAACCACAAGATCTTGAAGACAACGCGAGCAAATCAGAAAACCTAAGAAGAAGCTGATCCAGTAATCGAAGCACGTGCTCGATTCTAAACACCGAATCGCTAAACTTTACCGAGTCAAACCAGCAGACAATCAGATCTCAAAAAGACGGATCTTATCAAGAATGGGCGGACGACCTGTTAATTCATCGATACCTAAGTATCGACTTGCGGTTATTCCGAGTCAATAGATAAATCTTTATTTATCGAATTATTCGGATGAATGCAGGCAATGCTAACGAATCGAGCGATTGGCTTTCGTTTACTTTTTGCGTCGCAATTCGCGGATGCGATGCGATTCACTATCGCCAATCAAAATCGAATCGTCATCGTCGGCGTAAATCCCATGGAGTCGATTTAATCGACATCGCAAAGCCTCTCCGTTGGGCCCATCCCCGGCCTCGCCAGTTCCCGCGACTAAGTCTATGGTTCTTCCCTCTTCGCTAATCCGCCTTACGGAATGACTTTCTGTGTCGGCCAACCACACATCGCCTCGCGAATCGATCGCAATGCCTTTAGGTCCACTCAGCTTCGCTCGTTTGGCCTCTCCTCCGTGTCCAGTAAATCCTTTTTCGCCTGTACCTGCAACATGCCAGACTCTTTGATCGGTCATGGAGATACGAAAGACTTGATTCCCCTCGCGTGTTGCTAACCACATATCACCGCGCTTGTCGAAATCAATGGAGCGAGGTCCATTAAAGGTGACATCGTTTAGGTGCGAACCATCGGACGTTGGGCCTGGTGGTTTACCTCCTGCAAACGTCGATATTTGGCCGGTGCTTAGATCGACCACTCGAATCGCATGATTACCGATGTCACAAATGTAAAGTCTGCCATCAGGGCCAAATTGAATACTATGCGGCTGTTTCAGCTTGGCTTGTACAGCCGGGCCGCCGTCTCCCGAGTATCCTGGTTCACCAGTACCCGCGATCGTGTCGATTCGGTCTGCCTGGAGATCGACTCGTCTAACGACATGATTGCCCATGTCGACAATATACAGCTTTGCATCAGGACCAAACCGTATCTCGTGCGGAAGATTTAGAGATGACTTGCGAGCCGGTCCTCCATCTCCTCGATAACCTTTTTCTCCGTTTCCTACGATAGTCTTTAGAATTCCGTTGGAGTCGATTCTGCGAACCAAATTGCCTGAGTACTCGCAGAACCATATGCAGCCATCGGGTCCACGAATTACTCCAAATGGGTTGTTTAGCTCTGCCTCAACTGCAGGACCTCCTTCCCCACGAAATCCGGCCTTTCCTGTGCCAGCTAGATTGACGACCTCCCATTCATCTCCTGACAAAAGGCCTGGAGCGAATACGCAGACCACGATCCAGACAATCGGTAGCCAAATCAGAGAGACTTGAACATAAGGTTGCGCTGATGAGTCTTGTGTTTGTCGATGGTTCATCGTTGAAAGATGGGCAAGTAGCCTTTGTCGAGCTGCATCATAATCAAGCTACAAGCGGTCGTGTAGACTTTGTGGATCCCTCCTTCAACCTCCCAGCCTCCATCGCTAGATTGCTCGGAGACGATGCGGTCGTACAATCGATCGCGGAAAGGAATCCAGTCTTCGTCTCCTTGTCGATAAACAACTTGGGAATAATACATATAGGTATAGTGCCAGTGACCAAAAAGGGATTCGCCAGCCGTAATGGAATACAGTGCGTTACGGCAATAAGCGAGCATCTCGGGGACTTTTTTGCTGTCGTAGTCACCTGCATTGTATAGAGCCGCTAAGCTCGCGGCGGTAATTGCGGGCCGCGAGCTACCTAGCTGTTGGCTTGAGTAACTGATGCCACCATCATCGTTCTGACATTTGTAGATGTAACGTTTGGCTGCTTCGATGATTTCATTCTGAACGGGGATGCCGGCGTTTCGGCAACCTCTTAGTCCTTGGACCTGAGTTATGGTTGTTGAGCCTTCGTCAAAGTTATTGTCGTCTTTGGCGCTAAGATATCCCCACCCACCATCGGGCGTTTGTGCTTGTCCGCAGAATTTGACCGCTTTGGTCAATACATCAACTAGATCGTCTCGTCGATCTTGAAGCCCCTCTTCACCGAGGACTTGTGACAAGAACAACATAGAGAACCCGTGACCATAGGTGTATCGCGAGTCGTTGATGGGATCGCCGATGAGGCCCGTCGGTTGACATTGGCTTATCAAATAATCCACCGCCCTCGCGATGTACTTGGAATAGGGACCTTGGGTGATGGTTGAACCACTGCAAATCATAGCAGTTCCGGCCAATGCACCGATCGCGACTGGATAAGGGGGCGTATTCCATTGTCCTCGGCTCGATTGGGTCTTTGTTAAATAATCAAGTCCCCGTCGAATCGAGTTTTCCCAGTCCGGGTTGCGATCCGTTGCTCGCCTCGTTTGTGCTGAAAGGGGTGATTGCAGTCCTAGGCTTAACCCAGCAATCCCCAAGCCAGAGAGAAAGCGTCTTCGATCGTGGGAAAGATCGTTAGAGTGATTCGTCGAATGGGGGTTATGGGGCTTTGGCAATTTTTGTTCCTCTTGCGGAGCGGTACCGAAATGGTTGCGGCATGTTGATCGAACCCTCTCAAATGGCTTAGAAAGCAGCGTTTTCTAAGCATGGCAAGTACTGTTGTAGCGTAGTTGCCCATCGAATGCAAAATGACCGTCGGTCAGCAGACATCTGAGATGTGGGCATTTCGCTAGCGTTTGAGTCGAATTGTAGTCGCGAGGCAACAGGCGTTTTGTTTGTTTGGCTAGCGACCAACTACCTATAAAAGTCTCCCAACTTGCGGCTGTGCTAGCAAAATTGCTTGCAAGATTGGAGTAGTCGCAACTGGGGGAAAAAGTGTACTCTTCGGGCGATGCCTGTCTCCAACTCTTAGATCCGAGGTATGTTGACCCCGCCTAGAATAATCAAATCTACAGCATTTCTGATGGTCGCGATGTCGATTGTGATCGTTTCGTGCGCCCAGCATACGTTTGGGGTACAACGCTCTACTCCTATCGTGGAGTTAGGGTTGCGCATTGTCTGGGGGGGAAACGAGCTCAATTCCTACATCGGTGAAATCGAGCATGAGGACAGTCCTCTCAAAGTTTCGCACGAGTTGAGCTTGGATAGAACCGGAACGATCCGGAAATCTGATCAACCTAATCGAGTGTTGGTGCTGGACCCCGAAACTCGGTTCGGTGGGTGCGATATATCAGTTACGGGTAAGTTGGACTCTGTATTGAGATTGAGGTTCAAGCCGGAAACGAGTCGTGGCTCGCCGATAGATGATTCCGCTGAGCCACTCGAAACACAATTCACTCTGGAGCAAATCCTATCCGGTCCTAAAGAGCTTGTGTTGGGTTCAAAGTCGAGAGTGGTCGTTGATCGTGTTCCAGGTGATAGGCTTCGCGTTAGCAACGTACGTCCTAGTTGGGTGTTTGCACCCGGGGAATCGCTTCCCATTCAAATCACCCCAAATCTTACGACTGCTCATAGCCAAAACGGGACTCTCGATTGGGAGATGCTGGCTGATGGAGATTCGAATTCGATCGAACGAGGATCGGTATCAGTCAGTTTGGACGACAGCGGTTCATCGACTGCAGTGAGTCTAGGGGTGATCAACGCTCCTCTCCGACCCGGTGTTTATGAAATTCAGATTCAATTGAGGCCTCGACGGAGCTTTACGCAAGTATTCCAGAGTAGCATTGCTGAACGTCGTATCCAATTCATTGTTGCTTCATCAGAAGTAAACACCAGTGATTCTCCGGACGATAACAATCGCAACCGTGACGCATCAATCGATTGGGAGCACTCATCGCTAGGTAATGAGTTTCTGCCCGGTAGATCTCTTCCTGTTTCTGTTCGGCCATGGGGGCGCGTTACCAACAATCTTAGAAAGTTAGCGCTGAGCAAAGAGGATGATGATCTGCGATCGGTTTCGCTCGGACCTCGTGAAAGCTTGAGTTTGCCAATCGATGATTTGCAATCTCGCGAACCATACCTGTTTTCCTTTTCCACAGAATCGACGATGGATGGACTCGAACTCCATTTTTCGGAGATCGTCGAGTCTGGCGGTGAGACAAAGGTTCGTCCTATCTCCGTTTCCAAAATTCAGCCAACTATTGGACGTTTGCTTGCCAACTCGCCAGCGGTTTATAACGAAAACTATTCGTATCGACTCACATCCTCGAGCACGCGAGCCCTCGTTCGAATCACCAGTATGCGTGCACACGGAACCATCACTTTAAACCAATTTCGAATTCAACACTCCGATGGCAAGCAGCAATATAAGCTCAGTCATGATATGTCTAGGCACAAAGATGCGCCGAAGATCATCGAGACCATGGAGGCTGACCAATGGCGGACATTGCTGACTCGAGGTCGGTACCAGCGAGGCAGGAGTCGTTACGATACTTGGTCTACGATGGCTCAAGCTGTTGAGGATTGGCTCAAGCTGTGCAAAGATCGTGGCGCAAGTTGTGTTGCCATTCCGGTGCTTTCTTCGGGCTCGACTTTGTACCCAACGGAGCGGATGCTATCCAGCCCATTGCTGAATACAGGCGTCTTCGATTCCGCTGCTCGAGATCCGAGCACCAAGGATATCGTTCATTGGATTTACGTTCTATGCGATAGGTACGATCTCGATTTTATACCAGTCTTCGAATGGAATTGTTCATTGCACATCTTTAAAAACCTGCAGATAAAAGAGGACATGTGGGGAACTCAGGGAGGGGAGCTCGCAGGGGACGCGGGTAGATGGAATCCGTACCACCCAGAAATACAAGCCGAGATGAAGTCCGTTCTTAAGGAATTTGAGCGGCGATACAGTCAGCTCAAGGGATATCGAGGGTATGCAATTCACTTAGGCAAAGGGAGTAATTTGGCTTTGGCTGAGTCCATCGATCAGATTTCAGATCCGATTGTTAACAAGCTACTGTCGGATCAGTATGGCCGAATTCCCAACGAAATGGCGGAACGTCGCGTTGCACTTAGCCAACTGAGTGGCAATGCCATTTACTTAAAGCATCAGCAAGCGTTGATGGGCATAATCAATGAATGGAATTGTGATCTGGCTTACTTATTCACAGATATTCCGCCATCAGTTGTGGATCTAGCACAAACCGGTGGTCCGTCTATGGTCTACGTTCATGCGTCTAGCCCCAATCTTGGGGCATGGATTGCTCGCCGCTGGTGGTTAGATGGGTTTCGGCCGATTGCTTACCAGACAAACGTTATGGATACTCAGGCTGATATGAGAAGCGTTATGCCGGCTCATGCACAATGGCTTACGACCGCGATACCCATTGAAGGGCAGGCTTTACAGCGACGCATCGATCGCATTCGAGCATGGAGGTCTCAGGACTCGACTCGTGCAGCAATCCTCAATGCGAACCCATGGGAAAGCGCAGTCAATTTACAATGGAGTGTGATTCCTCAGAATCTGAGAGTAGACAATTCGGGATGCAATCTTGTTGATGTGGATCAATCGCCAACGGCGAGAATTCTAACCATTCCTGCAAATCAAATCGTGGTTTTGAATTGGGAAAATCCTAACGCAACCCTTCATACATGGGGTACGGACGAGTCTCCATCGATGCAATCTTATCAGTCGGCTTTGCAACGGGTTGAGGCTGCCGTAAATCTGTACAGCATCCCGGCCGGTCGGAATGATTTGCTACTCAATTCCGATTTCGATCAGACACTAGCGGGGTCTAAAGGGGATCTTATTCCGGGTTGGGGGAATTCAATCAATCCCAATGCTCGCATCACTCTAGAATCCGACTCGCCACACTCGACACCTAATCACCTGCGAGTGGAATGCGATAAAGCAGGCGCCGCTGCTTGGTTGCAATCATCGACATTTCAGCTGCAATCAAATCGATTGCAAGCCACGATGCACTACAGAGTTCAGCCAGGCAACACGATGAACTTGCAGTGGACTCTGTTCATCTGGAATGAAAACAACTCTCGTTTTGATGTTGTGTCACGCCGCAGTGCATCGGTGGACTTTAGCAAGCGAACCGACAACTGGGGCAAGTGGACAGAGGACTTCTCTGAAGAGCTTACAGATTTCGGTATCAATGAGAGCAATACGTTCAGGCTCCAGTTGGATGTCCAAGGTGACTGTACCATGGACATCGATAGTGTCTCTATCGCAACGGATTATTTGCTAGAACGGGAGCGAATCGATTTCCGGAATTCTCTGTTTTTGGCTCGACGTTCGTTAAACGAAGGCTCATCGGAAGCAATCTATCGCTTGCTCGATTCAACGCTCGTTCGCACGCTGCTTTTATGGATGAAGGATGCTGACGATAACGGCCCGGAATCCCCAGTGAATATCTCGAGCTCTAAGCTGGACGTCCCGATCGCCAAACAACCGGAGGCTCAAAATCGACCTGAGCCTGAGAAGCGATCAGCCGATCGTCGATGGAAGTTCTGGAATAGATAGGTTGTTCGGTTTGCCGATAAGCCGCGATCAATCGATCATCAATGTTGGATCGATCACTCGTTTGTTTTGCCAGCCCCCTTGTAGGTAGCGAGTTGTAAAGATGATCGCCAATAAGATCACCCAGACAGTAATTACTCCCCACCAATAGTAGAGACTGTTCCAACCAGTTAGCTGTCGGACAATCAATGCACCGATAACCGTTGACGCTCCCGCAAAGATGTGGCCACCCAAGACAAAGTAGGTGTCGCCTGCACCCTTTAGTGCTCCAACGTATACGATTTGGAAGGCATCAAAAACACAGTAGCATGCGATAAAATATAGCAAGGGCCGAAGAATAGGGCGCATCTCTTCAAATCGAACTGGATCGACATCGTAGGTGTAAACGGTCATCGCCAGATCGGGGAATCCACCATATAGCACGACATAAATCAGGCTATAGGCAATGCCTATTAGCAGGCCACTAAACACGATTCGCCTAGCGGTTTCTCGCTCATCGGTGACTAGATATTTGCCAACTAACACTCCCACGGCTGTGCCTAATCCTACCAATGGGATAAACGCGATGATATTGACCCCTAGCGCTAAGGTGGTGGCCGCAGCTGCTTGTTCGCCCAGTTGCCCAACAATCATCATGATGATCATAAAGCTCCAGGATTCCGCAACGACGGAAACCCCAGCGGGCCAGCCATAATCGATCAATTGCTTCATGAGCTTCCATTGTACCATCCTGCCTCCTCGTACCTCCCTGTGAGGCCGATTATCTGCTGGCGAATCGGATGTTCCATCGATGATGGTTGATGTTGCCGGTAAATCGGAGATAAGCTTGTCAATGGAGTCTAATCGTCCAGTCTCTGGTTGTCTCGAACGGGCAACTCCTCGGATCAAATCTGGCCAAGCAAAGTAGATCAATACCACGAGCTTGAGCGATATTGCGATACTGCTGGCCAATGCCGCTCCAGCAGTTCCCCACGCAGGAAAGCCCATCAATCCAAAGATAAATAGATAGTCGAGCACAACATTTAGCGTTGTCGCGACCACATCGGATATAAGCAGGACACGTGTCCGGCCAGAACCGGCATAAAGCCCAACGAGTGCCGCGGAAAGAATCGATGAAGCAGAGGCTGGTACCAGCCACCTGAAATACTCTGCCTCCATCGTTGCCAACGTCTCAGAATGGCCAACTAGCAGAAAGAACTGCCGAGAGAAGACTGCAAAAAGAACCAGGATCGGAAGCACGGCGACCGCCAACCAAAGACCTTGGTAGACGAACTGCATTGCTCGATCTGGACGCTTGGCTGCTAAGTATTGAGCCACAAACGTATTGGTATAACCACATATTCCCATCGGTAAACAGGTGATCGCCCAGGATACGACACCCGCTGTCATTGCCGCAGCTGCTGCACCTTCACTCCATTTGTAAAGGAGCATTCGGTCTACGAATAGCGTGATCGAAAACAATCCTGTCGAAAGCATTAGCGGCCAAGCCGTAGATATGACTTCGCTTAAATCTTGTCTTAAAGTGCGCATAATATCGTACAGACACGTGCTGGTTCGCGGTTCGGGAAACTAAGGAAGAACCCAACGCAAAACGATTAGCATCATGATGGCAGGCAAGTAAACAAGCGAAGCCCTTAAAAGCTTGCGAGCTGTCTTATCATTTCGGTCTTTGAGGAATCGCCACGAAGCAATCACTTGTGACCAACATGCCAGAACGCCTAGCAACGCGATTCCCCAGGTCAAAACCGAAACCGGACTCAGGACAATGATCGACAACGGTATCAAAGCAACCGCACCAATGATTGCGTGCCAGCCTGCAGCAACGCCTGTCGGCTCATCGTTGGTGATCATCCGAAAACCAGCTGTGGCGTATTGCTCGCGGTAGAGCCACGCAATGGCCATAAAGTGTGGAAACTGCCATAAGATTACAATCCATGTTATGGCCCATCCATCACTATCAAACGGTCCACCTCCAGCCGCCGTCCAGCCAATCATCACCGGTAAAGCGCCAGGTAGTGTGCCAACAGCGGTGTTCCACCACGTCACTGATTTGAGCGGAGTGTAAACCCAGCAGTAGACAAACCAAGTTGCCAAGCCACATCCCATGGCCGCATAGTTAACGCATAGCCCAATGTACAAGCTCCCGAGAATGACTAATAGCCAACCAAACGTGGCTGCCTCAAATCCTGTAAGCCTGCCGCTCGGCAAGGGTCTGCGCATGGTTCGTGGCATGAGCTTATCCCGCTCTCGTTCGAACCATTGGTTCAATGTGCTGGCGCTACTGGCTATCATCGCGGTCGCAATGAGCGTATGTAGCCAAACCCACGCACCGATCGTGGTATCGAGAATCTGCTGGGCTGCAAAGAGCGCCACGGCCACCGTCAGCAGAATCATCAGCGTGATTCTGGGTTTGGTCAGAGCTAAGTAGTCTTTCCACCACGGAACCGTGTCTAAATCCCCAGTCACGGATGGCTTGCTAACTGGGCCGGACGTGGGTGGAATCGCTCCCTGTTCCTCATGGCTGATGGTTGTGGCTGTGCTCATGAAGGACCAGGAAATAAGGCGAATGGAGTTGCGTTTTAGGGACTAGTGTGCGAGTGAACTGGTGTTGGCATCAGCGAGACGCGCCGGGATCGTTTCGAAGGCAGGCACCGCTTGATATCGTCTTTCGACACGACATAGTAACCAAAGTGAGCCAGCTATCAACAGCGAACCGGTCGCCTGGTGACCATTAATAATCATTGTTTCCACAAAACCTCGGCCATCAATCGTGTATTGGGCGAAAAATTCGTTGAGTTCTTGCCAAGGTAATGCATAACTGCTAATCCATGTTCCTATTCCCAGGCAAACTTGGACCAGCACCAAGCCTACCATCCACGTTGCTGGCACTTTTAATCCGGTTACACCGCGAAACTTGGGCGATATCACGGTGCAGAACACAGCGAAGATGATCCCGGTGATCAAAGTGGCTACAAGCAAATGGGTATGCACGAACGATAGAAACAAGGACGGCTTCCACTGTGGCAAAGCATGTCGCAAATGTGCACCCATAATCAACTGAACAATCGTTAGTACTAGCAATATTCGCAACGTCCAGCGGAGTGAGTTGGATTGAATCGACTTCGGGGCAGTCCTCCAATCTTTAGAGTTGATCATCACAATGCCACATGCCAGAGCAAAAACCAGGGGACCGCAGCAACCGTGTATCAGAGCAACAATTCTAGCATCTAGCAAAACACGTACTCCACCTAGAATTCCTTGGCTGATGATCGCGAGCAGCAACAGCCAACACGCAATTCGACCAAACCGCCGCGGCTCATGTTTGCGAGCAACAAAACAAAGAATGATGGCTATCAAGCCAACGAGACTGGCTAACAGCCTATGTCCATGCTCGACAAGCAAATCAAATGGGCCGAACAACCAAGTCGTCCAGGGATACAAGAACATGTTGTAGCCGAACGTACCGGGCCAGTCCGGGACAGCCATGCCGGCGTCATGGGTTGTAACTAAACCGCCAAGCCAAATAAGTGGAAATGTCAAACAAGAAACCAAGGCCGCCCAGAAGTATACTTTTTTGGATTGTGATTTATTCGCTCCGCTCGACAAGGCGGAATCACTGGTGGTTGCCATGACCTATTGTGCTCCTTTCGTCGAGTCTATCGCGGTCGGGCTCACCGATGCCGGTGCCGATGTAGCTCCGGTCAAGCTCGCGATATACCTAGCCAAATCAAAAACGTTTTCGAGGCTGAAGGCATTCGGGTCTGTTTCACTCAAGGTAGCTGCAGGCATCGGTGTGCCATCAACGCCAAGAATAATCCTCTTAACAATGTCTTGTTCCGTCGAACCACCACGCAGACCTCCGAGATTAAAGTTGCGAGACCGATCCACAACTGGCTTCAGTGCACCGAATGGTTTCATGACCTTCCATTCCGATTTCTTGGCTGGGTCGATGCCGACGCGAATCGTCCAATCCTTGGTCCATTCGTCGTAATCCTGCGAGATGCCATCGCCCTGGCCATAGAGACCATGGCACTTGAGGCAGGATGCTTTGTCGCTCGTGAACAGAGCTTTGCCCCGGTCGATTGAAGCCGTGAGTTCGGCGGAGGGCAACTCGGGAATCATCGGTATTTCGACGACGTTGGAAGGAGCATTGACCCAGGTTTCGGCAACGGTTGACGCGACTCGCGTGGCGTCTTCCAAGTTCGGTAGGTCTTCGCTATCGACAGCTCGCTTTAAAAGTCGTCTTTCGACTTCACCTCGTACTGCAAGAAACACAACATACTCAGCAAGAGACTCGATGTCTTTTTGGAATTCGGGACGGTTTCGGAGGGCTCCGAACGCGGGCATCGACGTGCCAGGCAAGCCATGTTCGATGACTTTTACTAGGTCGGATCGCAGCGGTTTGCTGCCGATGCTAGTTGATTTGAATTTAAAGGTCCCTCGGCGAAAGTCCCTTGGGTAGGGTGCTAACAGCGAAGCAGCCGGGCCTGCACCGTCACCGGTGATTCCATGGCACTGGACGCAATGCTTGCGATACAACCCTCGCTCTACCTTGTCATAGGCTCGCCCTACCGGACCCGCACAGCGTTCTACTTCGGCCATATCAACGGCCGCAGGGGCCCCTTCAGGCCATTTTGGAGCGTCTGGGGGGCCGAACAGCTGTTCCACGAGTTCCCCTACGGATCTCGCCAGCTCGTCAACCTTCTGTGGCTCCTGAGACTCCAGAAAGCTCGCTGCAGCCAATTTGTTGGGCTCGAAAGCAGGTTTTGAGCATCCGGAAGCCAAAATCCCTGCGGAACAAATCAGCAAAGCAATGCTGCCTAAGTTCGAGAACGAGGACTTTTCCTGAGCAAAACACATAGCAGGATCTTGAAAGATTGGGAAAGGGACATCGGACGGGTGCTTAAACTGCGAACCGAGTCGAAGAACCGCAAGATTGTGGCACGAAACACTAATTTTCGCAGGGCCAAATCGCCGCAGATGAGGATACCAAGCCGGCAATGCCTGGCGTGGCGGTCGTGCCGTACGGATCGCGGCCCTTTGCTGAAACCGTTCTAGCTGCTCTGGTTGCGAACATAATCGTTTTGCTACGATTCCCGACAAGATATTCGGCCGATTTACAGTATGTCGGGCAATTTCTACATCGAACAGGGAAACCAGCCGCAGGCTGCTTCCCCCTAGAGTTTTTGACGATATCGCAACGGTATAGCTTAGCGGCCATGGAAACTTCACTTCATCGAAAGCTCAAGGAACTCTACGCTGCGAGTCCTGAATGCATCGAGGTTGTGGAGTCAAAGTACCGTATTGACGCTATCGATCACGATGGAGTTATCGTTGAGATTCAGCATTCGGGCTTGGGAGCGATCCGGAAAAAGATCCGCCAGCTTCTGGATGACGATTACTACGTTCGCATCGTAAAGCCATGTTTGCAGTCGAAGTTGGTCGCGACGATAGACCCAGAGACGCAATCCATTCTCAGGCAACGAAAAAGCCCCAAGAAGATTCGTCCGATCGATATATTCCGTGAGTTGATTCACTTTACGCAGGTCTACCCTCATCCTCAGCTTACGCTCGAGCTGCTGTTTGTGGATAGTGTCGAGATACGAGTAGATACTCCACGCCGAGGTCGTCGAAAGCAGTACAAGACTCTGGACGTTGATTTAGTTAGAGTTCCAGATCCGTCAGAAGCTATTATATTGGCGACACTAAACGATCTTTGGGATTTGTTAGACCGTCCCAAGCTACCGAAACGCTTCGATACACAACAGCTTGCGGAAGCGATCGGAGAACCACGGTGGTTTGCTCAGCAGATCGCGTATGTTCTCAAATCATGCGGTGCTACCAAGGTCTGCGACAAACGCGGTAACGCCATCGTCTACCGCGCCGCGTAAAAGCTTTACAAAAGCCGTCCCTAGCCAGCGCGATCTATGGGATCTGATTGACTATTGCCCTGGATTCGACTCGGCGTTTTACACAATCTTGAGAAAAGAATCGCCACTACTAGGGGAAAGCGGCCATGGTGAAGCCGTATAGACTGGTAAATCAAAGCTAAGTGTCGTAAAACATTGGAGTTGCGTAATCTACGCTCCAGATCACAGCGGTTCAAAAACAGAAAATTCAGACGGCAAAAACATGGCACGAAAAGTTATCATCGATTGCGATCCAGGCATTGACGACGCCGTTGCCTTGATCCTCGCGCTCTTTGACCCACGATTGGATGTCGTTGCCATAACGACCTGTTCGGGAACGGTCGAGAGTGATCGCTGCACTCAAAACGTGCTGGGTCTTTTGGAACGATTGGATCCTCCGAGGATCCCTCGTGTCGGCGCAGGAACTGATCCAGAGGATGCGCCCGTTTCGGATAATCGATTTCTACATGGAATCGACGGTATTGGGAATTTGGGATTCTCCCCCATGCAGCGGCAACATCAAGTCAGCAGCGAAAAGCTGATAGTCGAGACGATCAAATCGGATCCGGATGACGTTACTATTTTATGTTTGGGTCCATTGACGGGAGTTGCGCGAGCATTTCAGAGAGATCCGTCGATCATGGAACTCGTCGACAAAGTGGTCGTGGTAGGCGGCTCAGTTGATTGTATCGGAGATGTCACAGCAGCTGCAGAATTTAATATGCACTTTGATCCCTCGAGTGCATCATCAGTTTTTCGATCACACACGACGAAAACTCTGATCCCTCTCGAGACAACCAATCAAGTTACCTTTGACTTGAACTTACTCAATCAGATTCCGCCAAAACATTCCCGAGCGGGTGAAGTGTTGCATCCGATGCTATCTCATTTGTTCCGAAGCTACCGCCAACATCGAGCGCAGGAGACCATCGCGTTACAAGCTGCGATTGGCATCGCCTACTTGGTCGAGCCGATGCTATTCCAATCTGAAGAGCGAGGTCTCGAGGTCGAAGAGCTGGGTGAGCTAACGCGCGGTGCGACCATCGTGGATCGGCGTGCTTTCGCCGCGCATCAACGCGGGGTTGAAATCGTTACATCGGTCGATGCTGACGCGGTCAAGGACTGTGTAATCAACGGATTGAGATTCGCGGGTCAAGAAACCGGGGGAGCCTAGACCGTGGCTCGTTCTCGCATTGGTCCGCTCGCATTAGAAGCCCCTTTGGGCCCGCAGGGTTCCAGTGTTTATCGAGCCATTCACGTTCAGCAGCGATCGCAGGTTGCGGTTCGAGTTTTTTCTATGCCCATGGGCATGACCCCGGAACGCAAACAAGATTTCGCTCAATCGCTTGAGCGCATCAAGCAGTTAAAACACCCGGGTATTGTCCGCTGTTACGGAGGTGGCTTTGATGCCAAAGATGCTTATCTCGTTTATGAATTAATCGAGGGCGAATCATTAGATGTACATTTGTCCCGGCGTGAACGCCTAACATGGGAAGTTGCATTGGATTATGGATTGCAGCTTTGTGATGCATTGCAATATGCCCATTCGTCGGGTTGGATACATGGACGGATTCGACCTGATAAATTGCTGCTGACCTTGGGCGGAGAAGTCGTCAAACTCAATGAGATTTGGAGTGGGCCCATACAGCAGCGACCACCTCGACCGGACGAACTGATCTACCAATCACCGGAGCAGATAGAAGGCAAGAAAGCTATCGAGATTGCATCCGACCTGTATGGCTTAGGTGCAACACTATATTATGCGCTGACCGGAAAGCGCCCTTATCAAGGAGAAAATGCGGGGGCAGTTCGGCAAGCGGTTTTGGCCAGTCCTCCGCCTCCTGTCGCAACGTTGGTTTACGATTGCCCTGTTTGGCTCAGCGCGATCGTGGAGCAGCTTATGCAGCCAGATCCGCTCAAGCGTCCGTTTTCAGCTACGGCAACAGCCATGGCCTTGCGGGAAGCACAAAAGCGGGCCGAGTCGGGAGTCGGTGTCATGCAGCACGCACTCTCCGGATTTAGCCCTTTGCAACTCAATGTTGATAAAGACGAAGCCGAAAAAGTAGTGCTCGGTAAAAAGAAGCAGAAACGAAAGAAACGTGCGGAATCAAATGAGATCGATGACCAGCCAGGCATGCTGGAACGACCGATCGTTTTAGGTGCCATCTTGGTCGGTATCGTCGGGTTGATCGTGTATCTGATGCAGCCGCCCGGTTTATCGACTCTGGAAACGCGAGCCAAGTGGTTTTTAGATCAAGGGGACGTGGGTTCTTTGAATGAAGCTCGAGATCGATACTTGATCCCGATTATTGAACGATTTCCAGATTCTGTTACTGCGGAATGGGCTAGGGATCAACTCGAAGAAATCGAAATGGTCAATGCGGAACAGCGTATTCAGACCAATCGCCGCTTTGGTCGCGAACCGAATAGCGAAGGGGAACGAAAATATGTCGAGGCAAATCAATTCGAACAATTCGGGGACCGTGTCACCGCTCTCGACAAATACCGAGCTATCGTCAACCTTTTAAAGGACGTCGAAGAAGAGAAGCCGTTTGTTAACCTCGCGAGACGCCAAATCCAAAAAATTGAAGATAGCCCTCCCGATGCAAACGAGCTACGTGAATTTTTGCAGACTAAGCTAGAAGAAGCTGACAAGAAGTACAACGACGGAGATTTGCTGGGTGCAAAACAAATTTGGGATGGAATCATCAGTCTGTATACCAACAATCGAGAAATGGCGCCACAAGTTGAACGTGCGCAATCTCGGCTATCCAAAACCAAAGAACTTTAGAACTAAATCCAAGACCTACCAGATGATCATCCTCACCAACGATACATGGAATCCAAATGCGTTTCGTCAATGGATTGTTTCGTTTGCCGTCTTATTTCTTGCGACTGGCGTTATTGGTTGCGATTGGGGAAGCAAAGAAAAGCAAGTCTCGGCACCTGCAAATCCTAACGCGAATGGGGAAAAGCCTGCGTCGGGAACTGATGGGACCTCGAATCCGGATGGTTCGAAAACTCAAAAGGATGTGACTAAAGAAACCAGCGGCGAAGCGAACAAGATCCCTACCGAAGGCAAAGGCGAAATTTCTCCAAGTGCACCAAGTGAAGTGGTTTCCGTAGTCGCGGATTCAGAGGATCTACAGAAAAAGGCCAAGCAATTGATCGTATCCTGCATCGAGCATTATCGAGATCTTAAGTCGTATGAAGATGCAGCAGTATTCAAACTGAAAGTGCCTTATCCTACAAATCCAGTTAACGAGTTGATTCCTTGTCGGGTCGCTTGGGAAAAGCCGAACAAGTTAGCACTAGAGGTTGAGTTACTTAAATCGTCGTGGACTCCAGAAACATTCGAGTCTGTTTACGAAGATGGGAAATCGACCCTACATCCCAATCAAAGATTGGTCCGGCCTCTTCCAGAAAATGTGACCAGCGATTGGCTCTTAAGAGACCATCTCGAGCAGCAATTGATCAATCCCATGTTCGGCTTGCCACTCAACATTGGGTTTCTTTTGGATGAGAGTGGAAGCAAAGCATTTTTAAACGAAGTGACCACTCGATGGTTGAGCCCTGCCGAAATTGATGGCGTTAAGTGTGAGAGAATTCAAGTGAACTTGCAAGAGGTCAGCTGGGTTTATTGGATCGATGAACCTAATCGTCTTCTACTGAGACAAGAGTTCCCTCATGCTGTATTGCGAGGTGTTTTGCCGCCGATCCCATCGACGATTGCGGCTTCCGATGTTGTTTGTCAAATCGATTATCTAGGGGTGAAGACGAACGAACGAATTGACTGGGCTCCGTGGGCGATTAAGCCTCGCGAAACCGATTTGCAATTGAGGCGATTTATTGCAACGCCTGCTAGAGATGTTCCCCGGCAGCTTGGAAGCAGGGTTGAACCGTTTTCGTTAAAGGATGTTGATGGCAAGATATTCTTTGATTTTGCTGAGCGCAAATCGACGGTCACTTCGTTTCATTTCGTCGACGATACGGAAGCCAGTCGAAGCTACATAGATGAGCTTTATGTAGTTCGTCGACAGCTCAAGGATCGTGGGGTTGGTGATGAGTATGAAACCATATTGGTTTCGAATCGGCCTGCGGATCGGATGGCTGCGGTCATGGCCTCGTGGAATTGTACGCTGCCGCTTGCAATCGACACGGACGGCTTGTTAATGAAAAGCTGGGGCGTCGAAGAAACTCCCGCGACCGTTGTGGTTGGAACGGACAATAGAATTCAGCACTTTAGTCAACAGCGATTGCCATTGGGTATGGTGTCCGATGTTCCTAGTCTTGCAAAGGGTGGTGATTTAGCCACGCAAGCGATCAAAAATGCGGTCGACAACGAAGCGCGTTACAGTGCACTGTTACATCGATTTGCTCTTGCAAGAGATGAGTTGAAAAAATTGCCAGCGGATTATCAGGAGATCGCTAGCTTTCCGTTCTTCTTTCACGAAATGAAACAGGACTGGAAAATCTCGTTTGAGGATGGAATCGTCGCGGCTGTCGGCGAGATGTTTTCAGCGGGATTGGATAAGCCCGTCGTGGATCCAGCAGAGATTTACGGCGTGGGATATCCATCGACTCGCGTGATGACCGTGTTGGACGATGTGGGCAATCTTTGGTCGATTGATCAAAGAGGAAATCGAACCATCGTGGCAACACTTCCTGTTGAGAGTACAGAAAATGCGAAGCGATTCTGGATCTATCCCGACCCGTGGAAGCACGAAATTATCTACATCGTTCCGGAAGGGCTATCCCGCTTTTGGTTTGCTGTCGCTCCTAGAACGGTTCCTCCAAATTGGAAACCACTCAAGGTTGACGAGTTTCCATTGTCTGCCGATGAGACCATTGTCAATGCGTCATGGGTTTTGGCTGATAGCCAACCTGCATTTTGCTTGATGACGAGTTCGTCGAGAGTTATCGCGATAAATCCAACGACTCAGGCGAGTGAAGTGCCTGTCGATAATTCAAAACAGAAAGCTGCTATCAACAGTATTGTTCCGAAGCTAAACAGTAAGAGTTCTCCGGATGCTTGGGCTTTAGTTCGTGCCGACGGATCAATCGAATACATCGAATCAAAAGTGCCAGCGAGCGACCTAGCAAAGCCACAATCGCTATTGTTTAAGCCAGAAGTGGGACCTTGGTTGTGGGGCTCCTCTCCAGTTGGCCCCCGATTGGTAGGCCTCGCGAGAATACCGAGCGGTGAGTCAGCCGCAGTGGTATTGGATGAGTCGTTTAAGAGCTTATCCACTCAGTCTTTGGCAACACGTCCCGAGCAATGCCGACTGCTTTCCTCCATCTCAAGTAAGACCGGAGCTTTCTATTTTTTACTTACAGCCCCTAATCGAGTTTTGCATCTTCAGACCATCGGTGGCAAAGCACCTGATCAAATGTCGTTTGGCCGTCGTATATTTGGTGGTTCCATCAACGCATTGGATGACGGTGTTCGCATTGTTGTAGCGATGGACGGGGAGGTAAGTAGCTGGACCGTCACCTACAAGGAGTAGAGCCAAGAGAGAATGACCGAACCCAATGCGTTTTTTGTCTATGGAACGCTCAAAAAGAAGCAGCTTCGAGGAGGCATGTGGCCCAGACAGCCAGCGAGCGTAGTGCCTGGAGTTGTTCGAGCAAGACTTTTTGATTTAGGGCCCTATCCGGCTGCACTAAACGGAGATGTGTGGTTGCTTGGCGAGATTTGGCAGTTCCAGCATTTGGACTTAGCCGAAACCAAGCGAGTTCTCGACCAAATAGAAGGGTACGAGCCCGGGGCGTCCAACAACGAATATGTCCGAGATGTCGTGGACGCGCATTGTGTCTTTCCGGAAAACTGTATTTCTGCGGAAGACCCAGATTCAACAATATCGTGTTGGATGTACCTTTCTCCTAACCAAGATCTCTTGGTCGGAAAGCGAGAGATTGTACCCTTTTGCAGTCTTTCTGACGTTTTCTCGACAGTCGAAAAGGACTGGGGTAACGAAAAAGTAGCATTTTGGCCTGATCCAAAGGCCAGGGTTCCTCGTAGTTTTTCCGAAGAGTGAATAATCGATCTAGAACGCCAAGTTGTTCTAGTTATACAATGGAGCACTGAGAACGATGCCATCATTGGGTTCTTAAGCTTCGCCCTTCCAACCTACCGCCTCCCGACGAACATGAAAAACAGAAGATATCGAAACTCGCAATCCCTACGAACTCGCAATGCATTGTTGAAGCATATGCTCGAGGGTATCGTCGCACGTAAGAATCGTGTCGGCTGTACAGCATTAGGGATAGCAGCGCTGGGAATGGTGACTTTCGCTGGTCCGAATACGAGCATGGCTCAGGACAAAACCGAAAAAGCCGATCCCCCAGCCTTAGTCATTCCGGTTCCAAAGCCAGGCGAAGAGGATTTCGATAAAGCGATTCAGTTGCGAATCAAAATGGATTCGACTGATCAGTTGAAGGAAGCCATTGGACTAGCGGAATCCGCCATTTCGAAGGGGCTATCTGAGGACAGCGAAATTGCAGCTAAGCGATTTCTGGGTTCTGCTTACACAGAAAAGGCAAAGGTCAGTATTCAAACCGCTCTCCAGGGAGGCGGTCCTAGATCGCGTCGCAGTAAGCTACTTCTAGATGCATTAGACGATGTATCCAATGCAATCGAATACGATGCCTCACAAACCGATGCTTACACGATCAAAGCACAGATATTGATCGATCGTCAAGAGTTTGAAACAGCTCGAGAAGTGTTGAACCAAGGTATCGAGTATTTTACGCCGCTCTACGAAGCCAAAAAGAGTAGTGAAAATCGGCAGAGTCTTTCCAAGTTGTATCTCGCTCGAGCTGAATCGGGCGATGAGCCTAATGAGCAGCTAGCCGATTTGGAAAAAGCGACTGAGATCAACCCTTTCGACGATGTGCTCAGCAAGAGGTATTTGGCAGGTCTCGGCCAAACCGGTCAGTTCGAGAAAATGCTTACCACTCTGGATCGAATGCTGGAGTTGAATTCTGAGAATGTCGAGTTGATCTCCACGAAGATCGCGACACTTCTTCGGTTGAACAAACCAGACGAAGCCATTGAATTCAGTTCGAAATGCATCGGCTTGGCTACTGAGGATGAGGCCAGAGCTGCTTTGCTTAGACAACGCGCTTTGCTGTATCAATCCAAATCTGCAGGCTTGACCGTTGGAGCGACAGCAGACGAAGCAGCCGAAGACGAGGCTAAGAAAAAGAAGAACGACGAAGAAGCCAAGACGCTTTTGGACTTAGCCAAAGCGGATCTCGATGAGTCTCTCAAATTGATGAAAGACAATGTCCAATCGATCTTTTTGAGAGCTCGCCTAGCAGCTCAAATGGAAGATGCCGAAGGCGCCCGTAGGGACGTCGACATGGTTTTGGAAGCCGAAGAGCAAAATTTAGAAGCTCTGCTGTTCAGCGGTGAGCTAGCGATGACTGAAGGCAACTTCGAGCGCGCTGCCAAAGATTTCAAAACACTATCTGGCCAATTTGCGGATGGTACACCCCAAAAAGAAGAGCTGCTCAAGAAGCTTGCTGTTGCCTATTGGCAAGCGGATCAAATCAAACAAGCACTAAAGACTCTAGATCAAGTCATTCGGCAGAACTCAAGCAGCTGGGATGCTTTCCGATTGCGTGGCGAAATCTACTTGGGGACCGGAGATCACATGGAAGCCACAGTCGCTTACGAAAAGGCACTGAGACTTATGCCGGAAACAGCAACCGCAGCTCAGCAATCGAACTTGCTCAATAACTATGCCTGGATACTTTCCACGAGCCCCGAAGATAAGGCTCGCGACGGAGCGCGTGCTTTAGAACTCGGAACAAAGGCTTGCGAATTGACCGACTTTGCCGAGGCTCACTTGGTAAGCACGTTGGCTGCTGCCTACGCAGAGACGGGTGATTTTGATAAGGCGGTTGAATACGCTAAGAAAGCTGTCGAGTTAGGAGAAAAGGAAGAGAGCGAGCAAATCGATCAACTTCGTGAAGAGTTGAAAAGCTACGAAGAGAAGAAGCCTTGGCGGGAAAAGAAACTCCCTGCTGGAAACCCCTAACATCGGTGCTTCGGCTTGCTTAATATCTTTGAATCATTGCTTCCGTCTTCGGAAGTAGGCGCCTTTGAGACATCGCTGAGCAATCATCCTCGACGGGCCGTAAGACTCCGCGACGATTTCTCAGTGTCTTCGTTACCATTCGAAACGATCCCTGTTCCATGGAATGATCGGGGGTTCTTCCTGGCCGATACGGAATGTCGGCCTGGTGCATATCTCGAATACCCTGCCGGTTGCTACTACATCCAGGACGCCGGTTCCCTGTTGCCTGTGAAGCTATTAAACCCGCAACCTGGCGAAGTCATCTGCGATTTATGTGCAGCGCCTGGAGGTAAATCAACGGCCATCTTGGAGCGAATGAATGGCCAGGGGGTGCTAGTTGCTAACGAGCCCATTCGTTCACGTACCAACGTCCTCAAATATATGCTGGGACGTACCGGTTTACCAAACTATCTGACGACGGAATTGGATCCCGATCAAATGGCTCAGGAGTTTGGAGGCGAGTTTGATGCTGTCTTGGTAGATGCTCCCTGTAGCGGGCAGATGATGGTATCGAGAGAGAAACGTGATTCCAACGCATGGTCCAGTCGCCAGATAGAGCATAGCGCCGCAAGACAACAAAGAATCCTGGACGCTGCCATTAAGCTTTTGCGGCCTGGCGGGCGACTTGTCTATTCGACCTGTACGTTTGCTTTGGAGGAAAATGAAATGCAGCTTTCGAGGCTGCTCAGTCATTTCGAATCAGGGGTAACCCCATTGTGTAGTGATGATCTCAAGAGCTGGGTGTCACCAGTTCAAGCAGGCTGTTATCGGCTTTGGCCCCATCGCGATTCATGTGCAGGAGGATTCGCCGGTGGAATCTTACTGTCTAGCGAATTTGAACAGGAGATTGGCCACGGTAACCACCGGCGTGAGGGAACCAAAAAATTTCAAGCTGCTCGAAATCAGTCACGCCATTCGCGACTGAATAAGAAAGACACTGTGGATCCAGTTGAAGAACTTGAATCTATCGGTGATGTCATTGATGGGCAGGTTCGATGTATAAACGAAGAAGTATATTACGGAACGAAAGAGGTTTGGGATCTGTATGAATCGCACCGGACCGTCGCACAGCCGCCGTTGGTGATGGTACAAGCGGCAAGAAGACGAGAGCCTAGTCATACACTAGCTTTATCGAGAAAGTCATGGTTCCAATCCTCAGCATCGATCTCTTTAGACAGTGCACAAGCCATAAGTTTTCTGACAGGTGAATCACTTCGTGGGCTAGAGCAATCAGCAACCACGGAATGGACACGCATAATGTGGAATGGCATGCCCATAGGCTGGGGCAGATACTCTCAAGGTCAGGTCAAGAATCATTTGCCCACCTGGGCACGAACCACAGGCCTAAAACCAAAGTAGCACAATTGCCCTCAATTAATCCTGTAAAGCCAGCAAAAGTGTGATGCGTATAATAGAAAAAACGCATCACTTTTGACTACAGGAGGTATCGAAATGGGTAGCAAATTGATCGAGCAACTCGCTTCCAAAGCTCCCGCTGCAGCAATGTTTCGCTGCATCTTCGAGCGTGTTCTTTCTGAAGAATCGCTCAACAAGATCTTCCAAGATCACGCAAAGATACAAGTAGAATGCGAGATTCTGTTTTCTCATTTAGTCGATATGATTGGGTCTGTCGTCACCCAAGGTGCCAAGAGCTTAAATGCGGCTCATAGAACCGCTGGTCATGAGTACTCCAGGCAAGGCCTGTACCTGAAGCTCAATGGGGTGGAAACAGACGTTTCCTCTGCACTTCTTCGGGTTAGCACACAGAAGCTCACCGAGATTCGTAAAGCGACCAAGATGACGCATCCCGATGTCATAAATGGCTTTCATACCTATGTCATTGACGGGAAGACCTACAATGCAACCGAGCATCGACTTGTAGAGTCACGCACTGATGCTCGCGCCCCACTTCCAGGCCGAGCAATCGCCATGCTCGTTATCCAGTGCGGATGATTCATAGCCTTGATAAGGCTCATTGTCTTCGGTAATAGTGCCCGTAGTACTACTAGCGGAGACAAACTCTTCGGTAGAAATCTGCTTATCAGAAACGCCAAGCATGACAAGCGATTGACGCACAGCAAGCATAATCGCATCCGGGCCGCATAAATAAAACTGGTAACTTCGCGATATTCGGAACAAACGCGTCGAGCTCTTGGGCGCTTATGTAGCCCGTCTGTTCCTGCCATCGATCGGATTTAGATTGATCGGGCAAATTGCTGGGTGCTTGACTGTAGAAGTGCAGCATCTTGACGTTGGTGAACTGCTCCGCCAGGTGCCTCAGCTCTGCTTCATAGATCAAGTCGCTCGAAGTGCGAAGAGCATTTACCAAGTAAATGGGGCGTGACCAGACTCGATCGGTAAGGTATCTCAAAATCGACATGAGTGGCGTTATACCTACACCACCAGATATCAAAACTATTCCGTCAACACCTTGGTCTTCAAAGAAAAACTTGCCAGCCGGCGCGCTGATTCGCAGTTGATCGCCAGACTGGACTGTATCGTGCAAGGCTTGGGAACCGACTCATTGATGATGCTCGATTCACTAGTTAATGGTTCGTCGACTAGGAATCCTCGTTCCATACGTGGCTCGGACGTTAGCTCTGTCGCAGCCAGTTCCCCAATATCCTCGGTATTCAATTCCGTTTTGTGTACGGGATTGAACCAACGATAAAGTCCAGCGGACGCAGCCAAAGTACCGGCAGCGCCCACTGCTTTCATGAATTTGCGGCGATGAATGTAACTTGAGTACGGAGTAATCTCCTCCCTCAAATCACGATCAGAATAGTCTTGGTTCAATGGTCATTCCTTTCGTGACGTTTCTGATATGTTAGCGATCCACGTATTCGCTTCGCACAATCCTCTAACGTTAGACGTTGCGCTCCAGGATAGTCTTACGAAAATAGGTTACCATTCGACGTTTTTTCATATCCCGGCCATTCTTATTGTTTTGGTAGGCATCCCTACAATGAAGCGAGAAAAGGTGTGCTATTGCTACATTTGAGTTGGGCTACCATTCACGTTGCGTTTTGGTTTCCCAACTAGATAAAAGAGTGCGGGAGTTACAAGCTGATCTAAGAGAGTCGATGCGATCATGCCTCCCAGCAATACCACAGAAAGTGGGTACAAAATCTCTTTCCCGGGCTCACCATATCCAAATAGCAAAGGTATCAAACCTACGAAACTGGTCATGGCTGTCATCATGACCGGCGCAAGTCTTTCCAAACTACCGCGCACAATCATCTCTTTGCCGAATGGTAATCCCTCAACCTCCATTAAATGATGGTAGTGCGATATCATCATAATTCCATTTCGACTAACGATCCCAATCAAGGTGATGAACCCTACCCAGTGAGCCAACGATAAATGCGTTGACTGGATCCAAACGACTGGCCAGTCGTACCACGGTTGCTGCAGAAGTAATTGCATATCGGGACGGTTCAAGACGAGCAACGCAACAATCGAACCTAAGGCCGCAAGAGGCACATTCGCGATCACTTGTAACGCTGCCGAATGAGATCCCAACGCCTTGATCAGCAACCAATAAACCCCCACGATACTAAACAGTGTGGCGCCCCATAGCCTGAGCGTTGCTTGTTGCTGAGCCTCGAACTGTCCGCTATAGTCGAGGTAATACTCCCCTGGTAAAACTCGAAGTGCATCTTCGATCGGTACGAGAACATTTCGAATGTCTTGTACTACGCTTGCCAAATCGCGATCCTGTACATTGCAGAACACAGCCACACGTTTTTGAACGTTCTCTCGATTCAAAACGTTGGGGCCGGTCGTATCTAGTATCTCTGCCACTTGGGAGAGAGCAACTTTGGCTCCGGATGGTGTTTCAAGAATGGTCTCTTGAATAACGGACAAATTTTCCCGTGACTCTTCGTCGTACCATACGACCAATCCAAAGTACTTGTCGTCTTCGATGATCTGAGATACTACTTGCCCCTTGAAAGCTGTTTCTAGAACCTCCGCTACGTCGCCCGGCGTTAATCCATATCGAGATGCCTCCTCACGTTTAACGCGCATTTGCAATTGCGAGACTTCGATTTGAGGTTCAATTTGCAAATCAACAACGCCAGGAATCTCTTGCATACGGGCCTGAATATCAAAGGCTGCTGTTCGAAGCTCACGGAGATCGGGCCCAAACACTTTTACAGCGATTTGAGCGCGGATTCCCGACATCATATGATCCAGTCGGTGCGATATAGGCTGACCAATGTTGACCGCGACGCCGGGGATGCTCGAGATACGATCTCGGATATCGGCTATTACGTCCGATTGAGGGCGACCGTGGTACTCGAAGCTCCAAAGGTGTGCAACGGGAATCACACGCAGTATGGAATACATCCATCCTCCTCGCTCCGTTTTGTATTCCGCCAACCTCACTTCCAGCTCGGAGTTGTTAACACCCTCGGCGTGCTCGTCTAGCTCTGCTCTTCCGGTTCTTCTTGAGACTGAGAGAATTTCGGGCACGTTTAGCAATTCGTTTTCGACCCTACCTGCAATTCGTTGACTTTCGGCTAATGATGTGCCCGGTTCCAATCGCAAATTGATGGTGGCGGTCCCCTCGTTAAAGGGAGGTAGAAATTCGCCTCCCATCCACGGCAACGTAGAACAACTTAACAACACGAATATGCTAACCACCACCAAGACCAATCGAGGACGCTCTAAAGTCCAACGAATCATCCGTTCCGCCCAGTGTTTGAGCCAACGCATTAGCAATGGCTCACGCTTTTGAGCAAGGACTGGCGCGTTGGGAAGGAGAACAGTCGCCAAAACTGGTGTAAACGTAATGGCCACAACCAGTGAGCAAAGGAGGGACACGATATACGCAATTCCCAAGGGAGCGAATAGCCTGCCCTCAATGCCGGACATTGTGAATAGCGGCATAACCACGAGAACGACAATGAGTGTTGCGTAAACGATCGAGTTTCGTATTTCACACGACGCGGAATAGATAACATCGAGGATGGGTCGTTTTTGTTCTAGGGGCATGAGTGTATTCTCCCTCAGTCGACGATAGATATTTTCTACATCGACAATGGAATCATCAACCAGATCGCCAATCGCAACCGCGATACCTCCTAGAGTCATCGTGTTGATGGTAATGCCGAATAGATAGAAAACGATTAACGTCAAAAAAATCGATAGTGGCATCGACGTTAGCGAACTGACACTGGTCCGAAAGTTTCCCATCAAAAGGAATAGTACTATCACCACCCACACCGCGCCATCTCGCACGGCTTCGCTGACGTTCTCGATAGCTGCTTCGATAAAATGACTTTGTCGAAATACATCTGACTCGATCTGAATATCGTCAGGTAGTTCTTTCTTCAAAGACGTCAACATTTGGTCGATTCTTCGGTCCAATAGAATCGTGTCAGCATCCGGTTGCTTTTGAACTGTTAGCATAACGGCGGAGCCGCCCCGCAGAGCCTGAAACGGACGTGCCTCATCGCTGCTTCGACCGTCGACTGCGGCATTGATATCAGGCTCTATCTTTACGACCACAGACGCATCGCCTCGTTTAATAGGCCCGCCTAAACGAACGTCTGCGACATCCCTTATCCGGATCGGAACTTGATCTCTCCAAAGGATCGGTGTCGATGCTACTTCCTCCAAGGTGAGGGATTGTCCCTGGATTCTCAAAAGAGACTCTTTGTCCCCTCGATTCATGACACCTCCGCCGGCAATGACGTTAGCTTTCGCGGTCGCTTCACTCAACTGAGCCAGGGTAACATTTCGAGCGGCCAGCCTAGATGGGGACGTGAGGACCTGATATTGCTTTAAGATGCCCCCCATGACGGAGACTTGAGATACTCCCTCGATCGCGAGAAGTCGATTGCGAACGGTAAACTCCCCCAATGTACGTAGCTCCATTGCCTTGGCATCCGTCTCGGCTTGCGTAGCAGGTTCGAAGTCGCTTCGAATTGCCAGTAACATGATTTCGCCCATGATGGAGGAAATCGGAGCTAACGTAGGATTGGTGCCCGGTGGCAATTTAGATTGCGCGAGCTGTAGCTTTTCGTTAACGATCTGCCGATCGATGAAGATGTCGGTTCCCCAATCGAACTCGACCCATACAATAGAAAAGCCAATAGCCGACGACGATCGTACTCGCTTGACCCCCGTAGCTCCATTGAGAAGCAATTCGATCGGTCGCGTGACTAGCACCTCAACTTCCTCGGGTGCCAACCCTGGAGCCTCCGTCATAATGGTCACGGTAGGTCGATTCAGATCGGGGAATACATCAACCGGTAACTCGCGAAACAGAAAAATGCCAAAGAGCGCGCACATCAGAGACACAAAGGCCACAACCGCACGATTGGTCAGCGAGAACCGAATAACACTATTGAGCATGATCCGTTACCTCAGCGATGCGAAAGCGGTTTGCAACTCACGACTTCCGGAGACAATGACCGTTTCTCCTGACGCTATTCCTTGTAGAATTTCCACATGCTCTAGATCGGATCGTCCCATCACGACACGTCGTCGTTCAACATATCCATTTTCTTTTTCCACAAAGGCGAAGTAACTAGTTCCGTCCTTGATAATGGCTTGGATCGGAACTGATAGGCAATTCACACCAGGCTCTGAAGAAATAGAAATGGACATCATCATGCCAGCACGCATCTTGGGAGCTGCATTCGATGACACGGGCTCGAACCAAAGTCTTTGCGTTCGTGTTGTCTCATCAATGATGGGACTGATGCGCGTTAGCTTAACGGGAATGCGGAGCTCGGAGTTCGCAAGAAAAGTGGCGACTCCGATTGCCCCCGCCTTCAAAGAGCCTGTTGTACTCGACGGAGCATTCGCTTCGATCCAAAATTGACTTAAGTCTTGAATCTCAACCAAGGCTTGACTGGCACTCACGGTGTCGCCAAGGATGACAGCGGATGATGTAACGGCCCCGTGGAGCGTAGATCGCAACGGCAAGCTATTCAGGATGCGTCGATCCTCGATGATCGACTGAATCTCTGGCGGTAACAAACCAAGCGATAAGAGTTCTCGCTGCAATCCCTGCGAGCGAATTTCTTGTTGTTCGGCTTGCGACTGAATCTCTAGAACCGCGCGTGTCGAAATCGCGTCGCCTTGTATTGTTGCGAGTCGCTCCGCCCGTCTTCTCAAAAGTCGACCTTCCAACTCGGCCGAAATGAGATCGAGTTGCATTCGAAAAAAATCGGGCGATGCAATACTAACCAACGGCTCGCCAGCATTGACCGCTTTACCGGGACTGAGTGCATGAGACTTGATGGTGCCGCCTAGCTGGCTCGATAACTGCATTCGATTGGCGGGAGGAAGCACAATGGTCGCAGGCAAAAGGCTGGTTTGAGATAATTCTCGTATTGCTGCGCGACTCGTGGTAATAGCGAGCCTCTTTTTGTCAGCATCCGCTAGCTTGAGAACGCCCAGAAAAAACAAACTCGAAAGTTCATGCCCTCCCTTTCGTACGATTCGATCACCTGGATAAATATCGCCTTGAACGACTTCAACGAGAGTCTCTGCCGAGCTATCGGAGATGATGACTCGATTGCCGAGTTTTACGTATTTCTTTTGATACTCTGACGAACTCTTGGTTGAGGCTTCTTCGACAAACACATAATTTTGAAGACCATCGCTAAACACGGCGCTGTGAGGAACTGCCAATTTACCTTCGCTCAACGAGGTTTGAATCTCAGCTTTTCCAACCATGCCCGGGATGACTTTAGGATGGGAGATAGTGGACCATGCCCAGGTGATTTTGGTTTTTGCATCAAATCCCGCGTCGATGCGATCGATCACCGAATCAATCGTCACTGCCGCGTCGGGAAAATGGATCGCAACACGACCTCCCGTGTTGACCTTGAAACTATCTTTTTCTAGTACTTGAAACCTTACCCATATTTGGTCTGTATTGACTATCTCGAACAGATGTTCGAACGCCTCCACGAACTTGCCTTCCGCAAGATCCGAATGCACTATGAGGCCAGCTATGGGAGAACGGATCGGGTAAAGCATCTCCTTGCTTTCCCAATCATTCGAATGCTCAATACCCAAACTCTGAGCTCGGACAATGGCGATATCCATACGATTATGGCTTTGCTCAAGAGCAGTCTCGAGATCCAGCAAACGCTGCATTGGCACCGCGCCTGATTGCGCCGTTGGACGTGTGATGTCCAGTAAGCGTTCATTAAGCTGGTGTTCGCGCTTCGCTTGCAAAAATTCGGTGCGTAATACTTCCAATTCCCGGCTGCTTAACTCGGCGACAATCTGATCTTGATTCACGTGATCACCGGGTCGAACCAAAAGTTTTGCGATTCGACCTGAGATTTGCGCTGATCCAAAGGCTGTAGACTGCCATGGAGTAACAGTCTCCGCATAAACCTGGGTCAGCGTTGCCACGTTTCCTATCGATACTTCATCCGCAACAAGCCCTATGGAGTCTCGGGCCTGCTTGGATAAGGTGATCTTGCCACGAGCCGTGTCAACTTGAACACCCTTAGTTGGTAAAGGCTGATGGCCTTCATGAGCGAACAAAGGCATTGCCATTGAATAGAGCAAGCTCGCAAAGATTACAGCTGCAGCTTGCCCGGCACGAAACATTGCTAGTCTCTTGATCATACGCTTATCGCTTGATGAAGCTTTCTGGATCGGGAAGTGGATCGGCCGACGTCTTTGCCGTGTTGATATACTCGTCGATGCAGGGAGGGCAGCAGAATTGATAGGGCTTGCCGTCGATAATCCAAGTGAACTTGGCATTCGCTTTGGTGCTTGTAATCGGACAGAGCATATCACCGACTTTGGGCTTCATATCATGTTCCGATTTGATCCCCTTGAACTTTTCCGAAGCGGTTACATTTCCGTTTGCCTGAATGTCCGCGATGGTATAACGTCCCCCGGGGGTAAGGTATAAATCACGTTCCGCTTGGTCGGCGATTTTGTCGGGCATCTCAGGTGAATCGGAATGGTCGTCCTGGCCTGTTACGAATCCCAAACGAAAGCGTTCCCCGTCTATGCGAATATTGGGTACCGTGACATCGAGTTTCTTACCAACAAACTCCGAGGGCAATTGGCCGACAAACAGGGACGTCTTGCCTGAGGTATCACCATCCTGTGGGGCTGGTTCGAATGTCATGGCGGTGGAATCAACACCCCCTTCTTCCTTGACAAATCCATTCAGCGTTTGAGCATCGACTTCGATAACGCGACTTTCATCTTTACCCAAAGTATAAAGCCGAATGGTCCCTGAGCTTTCCACGACAGCCTCTACGTGATAGCTATCTCGACCGAGCGAAATCATGATTCCGCCGTGAGATCCAGGTAAGTGTTCATGATCACCTTCGGCATTGTTTGGAGAAGCAGATGACGTGGTGGGACTACCAGCAACATTTGGTACCTCGTTGCGATGAGGGGCTTCTGGTGAAGCGATGTCAGGTGGCTTTGGTGAACCGCAACCAATCGAAACGGCAAGAACAGCCAGCAGTGTGAAGAAAAGGGGATTCGTAAATCGAATATTCTTAGTCATATGATTAACTCCTTAATGCTGTGGTGTTCCCTTATTTCTTTAGATGGGCTTCGTAGAGATCATCAAGCTTCTTCAAGAATTTTTCCGGTGCGGATTGCATTTTCTTGATACATGGGGGGCAGCAAACGAAAACGGCGTGCCCCTCAACTATTCCGAATTTGGACTCAGACGTGATCTCGTTGTCGGTCATGACAAGGCAGTGTGCCTGAGCTTTTGCAAAGTTACTACGGATCGTCTCTAAGTGTTTTTCATCAGGTTTTGATTTCATGCATTCTTCGCAGCAGACATAAAGAGTCTCCTTCGTTTTTGGGTCGGTCCATTTCAGTGGTTTGCTCTGTGATTTGAGCTGCTCTCCCGTCATTGGACAGATTTCTTGAACTGCCAATCGCAATTTTTCTCTACGTTGGTCTTTGGGTTCATCTTTCGTTGACTGGGAAAAGCTTTGGGATGCAAAAGCTAGCAACGCGGCTAGGGAAATGAAAAATCTCTTAAATTTGATCATGGTATTCCTTACGAAGTTGGGAAGGTAATGGGCTATTGGTTAATTCAAATCTAGGTTTGCTGAGGGGTGTTGTATCTAGACCAATGTGACTTGATCGAGATCTATCGATTGACGTTATTGGTTTCTGAAAATTCGAAGGCCGGCAGATCCATATCGCAGTGTGTTTGACAACTGGAAAACATCGTTTTATGTGCATGGGCGAACAAAGATACAACGATGGGTGGAAACGCGATTCCTGCTCAGCAATTACATCTGGAAAGGAAATGTTGATGAAACGTTACTAGCTAGAAACTAGTATACCGATAGGACACGGATTTAAAGATCCACTGACCGGTTTCAATTCGTCCAAATGCAGGCTATAGATTGCCAAGAGTGTCCGCCAAGTGGCGGCGGTGCTATGTATTGCCTAGCTAGATGAGAACCATAACAAAATGGCTTGAGGTCATAGACAATTACGGAAACGGATCTACTAGGCTTTGTCTGAAGAACTGGCGACTCAGACGATTCGCTTCCAACCAAGTATGATCTGTTGCAACCACACGGTGCTTCAATTTGGGTTATTTTGCCAAGCCCTACCCCGGAATTGGCTAACGCTGGAGATTCCCGTGAAGCATCTTTCTTTGACTGTGCAGCGCATTTTGGACAAGCAAACTTCGGAGCCTCGGCAACTTTCGCTACATGACTTCTTGGTAGGTATTCGATAACCGATCGAACGAAACAACAACATGCAATCCCCCCTAGGATTTGGCTATACGCAATCGCAAGCAGCAATAGGGTTAGAAGGGATTTTCGCAGCATCTGTGTTTTCCAAGCCTCGTTGGTTGGTCGGTCGAACACTATCAAATTCAGCGCACGAGCTCTCTTCGTAGTATCACCATTAGTTTAGCTGAGTCAACATGATAGTCAGCCATCATTTATCGATTATCAAGGCTCCCGGCGACGGGGCTCGTCGACGCGAAATAGGAAAGCGATCGACTTTTACGGTTTCTATACGCTGTGTTTGGCTGCCAGGGACGAAGGTCGATCCTGCCCAAGATATCGAAATCCGATTTATAAAGCGAGAAATCAGGAATCGAATTACCTAGAGTTTCTTCGCTTTATCTCAAGGAACGAAACATATTGCTGTATCGCACAGATATACTAAGTTCTTTGCGGTTCTATCAATTGAACCGCTTTGTAGCCCCCATCTCACTTAGATGCGTTCCCTATGAGAATCACTATGATGTATTCTAAATCTGCCCTAGTCGCGTTTGCCCTACTCTGCAATTCCTTTGCTGCAAATGTCTCTGCTCAGCTTGGTGGAGAGACTGGTCCAACTCCGACTCCCGTTTTGTTACCGGACGATAAGCCCATTGAAAATTCACCAGCTTCATCCCCCAATCAACTGAATTGTTGGGTCAGCCGCAGCAATGAAGAAGCGATAGCCGTTTCCGTGTACAGGGACAGCAGCTTACAACTGGTGGGCAAGCTTCGTCGCTATTCCAAGGGTGACGAAGAATTCGAAGACAAAGATACTGAAATCAAGTTGACCACAACTACAAATACACCTCCGATGAAGTTGGTCCCTTTTAAGTTGGAGAAAGAAACCAGCAGCAAGTTTCAAGATGTCTTCAGCATGATGTATACACCTGCAACAGGGGATGCCATCCGCATCGGTTATTTGAGTTTTATTCGAGGCAATAAATCCAGATTGTCCTCAAGCGTGGTGATTCGTTTGGATCACAACAAGATCGTTGGCACTCCTGACCCTTGTGGCGGGCCACCCGTTGATGATCTTGGCGAAGAGGAAGAGATTCGACGGGCGCCATCAGCAACATTTGGTGAAAATGCTCCTGGTGCGTCCCTGTCGTTGATTGTCGTCAATCCTTAACTGGAACATTGGGTTATTTGTTGCGGATCTCGATGGTCCTGGCCAAACGAAAACCTGTTGTGATAGAGAGATATTCCGGCGCATTGACGGTCGATGTGCTGGTCGCGGCGGATAGTGTCGATTGCTTGAATCTGCCGCCTGCCAAAACGAAGAACATAGGCTTCTCGCTGGTGGAGTCTCGCTCGTCGTTTACAAAGGACTGAAATTGTGGCCTTAAAGGCTGTTGATAGGCTGAGTCAGTCCATTCAGCGAGATTTCCGCCCATATCGAACAATCCGAATGAGTTGGGACGGAGTGTTGCGATCACCTGGCTGGTGTTGGCTGCATGTGGTTCGGTCCATTCATAGTACTTGGTGTGTTTTTCATTATCGCCAAAGTGCCATGTGTTTTGAAAGCCACCAGAGCATGCCAATGTCCATTCCGCTTCGGTTGGTAATCGATAGCCTTTGAGATTTAGATGATCAGGTTTCGGAACAGGGTAGCTATCTTTCTCACTCCATACATTTTCGTAGCACCACTCCTGCTCCGGAATCTTTTCTCGCTCATTTAACCACTGACAATATTTTACAGCGACGAGCCATGAGACGGCATTCTGTGGCTTGTTGCCTTC
>Ga0315899_10000591_pt1 | contig 43544 bp, 49 predicted proteins | sample LakEriMetagenome_2_FD_203518 | JGI IMG/M metagenome (GOLD analysis project Ga0315899, IMG submission 203518) | Freshwater fungal communities from buoy surface, Lake Erie, Ohio, United States - Buoy 4 MA112 | ecosystem: Environmental > Aquatic > Freshwater > Lake | place: USA: Lake Erie, Ohio...
ATCCACAAGTCTGCCGTCTGGCGTGTCGGGCAGAACTCTGCGCTTACCTGGCCGCATCGCCACTCGGAACGTCGTTGTCCTGCCAGCCATCTCAGGCCTTTTGGCGATGCCCTGGTAGCCAGCGTCGGCGTAGACAACTGCCTCATCGCCATGCAGCAGCTCAGCCGCTGGGGTCAGGTCATGCACATTCGCAGCGGTGGTGACGACTGAGTGGATCAGTCCGGAGTCCTTGTCGACGCCCAGGTGCATCTTCATCCCGAAATACCACTGGTTGCCCTTCTTGGTCTGGTGCATCTCTGGATCCCGCTTCCCATCCTTGTTCTTGGTGGAGCTGGGCGCTGCGATCAAGGTGGCATCCACGATCGTGCCCTGCCGCATCGTCATCCCACGTGCGCTGAGGTGGGTATTGACGGTCTCAAAGATCTGCCCACCCAGGTCGTTCTTCTCCAGCAGATGCCGGAAGGTGAGGATCGTGGTCTCATCCTGGATCCGGTCACTGATCAGATCGATCCCGACAAAACGACGCATGCTGGGCACCTCGATCAAGGCCTCTTCCATGGCCGGATCACTGAGGGAGTACCACTGCTGCAACAGGTGGATCCGCAGCAACCGCTGCGCGCAAGCCAAGGGCTACGTGGCCAGCGGGTACGGAGGATGCCCACCCTTCTTGCTGGTCTTGGGGTCGTGCGGCTTGATCAGCCCGATCAGCAGCTCCCATGGCACGACCACCTCCACCTCCGCCAGGAACTTCTCGCGCTTGGTTTGCTTCTTGGCAGTTGTCTGCTCGTAGTCAGAGAAGCCGAGCTGCCTGCCGCCCATCAATCCAGTCCTGGCCTGCGATCACAGGACCATTCTCGCGGAGGCTGGCCTGGTTTTCCAGAGTCTCCCTAAGGAAGCTCTGGGCAGCGGCGCCCCTGGCGAACTGATCCCTGAACTAGTTCGCCAGGGGTTGCAGGCCCTGATCGAGGCAGAGGCCGCAGCAGCCCTCGGTGCCGATCGCCACCAGCGCACCGCTGAGCGGCGCGGACACCGCAACGGCAGCCGTGAACGCCTGCTGGCCACTCCCGCCGGTGACGTGCAGCTGCGCATCCCCCGCTTCCGCACGGGGAGCTTCTTCCCCTCGCTGCTGGAGCCCCGCCGCCATGTCGACCGGGCCCTGTGGGCAGTGGTGATGGAGGCCTACGTCTCCGGCGTCTCCACCCGCAAGGTCGATGAGCTGGTGGTGGCGCTGGGCTGTGAGAGCCGTGTCTCCTAATCGGAGGTGAGCCGCATCTGCCAGGGCCTCGACACCCAGGTGCAGGCCTTCTTGAGCCGGCCGCTGGAGTTCAGCCGCTACCCGTACGTCTACCTCGATGCGACGTACCTCCATGGCCGTGACCAGGCCCGCAAGCAGGTGATCTCTAGGGCCGTGATCGTGGCCGTCGGGATCACGGCCACGGGCCAGCGGGAGGTGCTGGGGATCGAGGTAGGCAACAGCAAGGACGAGGCGTTCTGGACCGCCTTCCTGCGGCGTCTACGGGATCGCGGCATCTCGGGCGTGCAGCTGGTGATCAGCGACGCCCACGCCGGACTCAAAAAGGCCATTGCGCGCTGCTGCCAGAGCTGCAGCTGGCAGCGCTGCCGCGTGCACTTTGCCCGCAACCTGCTGGCCAAGGTGCCGAAAGGCAGCCAGGACATGGTGGCTGCGGCTCTGCGCTCGGTGTTCGTCCAGCAGGACGAGCCGGCAGTGGAGGAGCAGTGGGATCAGGTGATCACGATGCTCGCCGAAAACTTCCCAGCCGCTGCGGCCCTGATGGAGCAGGCCAGGGAAGAGGTCCTGGCCTTCCGGGTGTTCCCCACCGAGCACTGGCGCAAGATCTGGAGCACCAACTCCCTGGAGCGCCTCAACAAGGAGATCAAGCGGCGGACTCGCGTCGTCGGCATCTTCCCCAACGACGCCGCGATCACCCGCCTGGTGGGAGCGCTGCTGCTGGAGCAGCAGGAGGAATGGCAGCTCGATGGCCGCCGCGTCTTCTCGGAACTGTCAATGGCCAAGCTGGACAAGATCGGCGATCAGCTCCAAGATCAACCAACAGCCGCACTTGCTGCAGCTGCCTGATCACTGAATCTCCGATCAGATCACAGGCCTCGGGTTTTACACCACTCCAAGGGACGCAACCGGAGCTCAGCCCAGCGGCGTCCTGAGCTCTGCAGCGGGCAGAGCCTGGGCCAGCACCGACGTGAACGCGGTATCCACGCTCAGGATCCGCGACCCCAGACCAACCCGCCGGGCGCCGCTCGCTTCGGCCAGGGCCACTTCGAACGGCACGAAGCCACCCTCCGGGCCGATCATCACCACCGCCGGCACGGGCGGAGCCTCAGCGAGCGAGAGCGGAGCCCCCATGTCGGTAATCCAGCAGGGGCGGCCGGCGCACAGTGCCGGCAGCTGGTCTTCCACAAACGGGCGAAAACGCTTGTGCAGCTGAATTCCGGGCAGCAGGGTGTCGCGGGAGCGCTCCAGCCCCATCAGCAGCGCTTCCTGCACCCTGGCCGGCTGTAGCAGTGGGCTCTGCCAATAACTCTTCTCCACGCGGGCGCTGTTGATCAGGTGCAGGTTCTGCACCCCGAACTCCGCGCACTGGCGCAGGATGCGGCGCAGCATCTTGGGTCGTGGCAGGGCCAGCACGATCTCGAAGCGATGGCGCGGCGGCGGCGGCTCAGCCAGGGCAACCCGCAGGCGAACCGCACCGGGGTCGAGGGCCTCGATCACGCCAGCACCGCACAGGCCACCCACAAGCCCGACCCGGATGGTGTCGCCGACGGCGGCCCGCAGCACCTCGCGGATGTGCACGGCCCGGCGATCGCGCAGGACGACCCGCTCCTCCCCCTGCCAGTCGTCGGGCTGCAGCAGAAGGATGTTCACGATGGTGCCGGGTTCAAGGGGTTGCCAGAGCCCTCAACTGAAGGCGAACCACTCAAGGCGCCGGGGCTGGCCATCGGGATCCGGGCCGAGCAGCTCGGCGCCGCGCACCGTGCCGTCCAGGCGATACCAGGGGTCATCGCAGATGGCCGCAAAGGCCTGACGAGCCTCCTCCAGGGAGCTGAACTCACCGACGGGGACACTGCCCCAGGCGTCGTGGGTGCGGATGGAATACATGATCCGAGCGGCGCTCAATCGATCAGCAGAGCCCCCAGGGCGAGCAGCAGCAGAGCCGGCAGCCCCTGCACCTGTTGGGGACGGAGGGGCAGGCCGAGGGGAAGGGATGGGTCGATCAGGCTGAGCAGTACGCCGCCAAGCAGAAGGCCGGCGCTGAGCAGCAGCAGGCTCAGGCCCACGGCCTTGAGAAACCGACCCGAGCGGCGCTGCAGGGTGAGCACGGTGAGCACGGTGGCGGCGGCCAGCACCAGTTCGCCACTGGCGGGTGCCAGCAGCAGGGCGGCCAGCAATACGGCGGCACCGGCGAGGGTGATCCAGCGATCGCGCCCCTCAGCAAGGCTGAGACTCGGCAGGGTCAGGGCCGGGGACGACAGGGCCGGACGGGGCAAGGCGCTGAGAGTGGGGAGCGCCGGCAGGCTCGGACGGGCCGGTGGTGGCTGTGCAGGACTCCGGCCCGCCTCCCGCTGAGAAGCCGTCAGGGCAGCACTGCTCACCTTGCCCTGCTGACGATCCTTGAGGCGATCCATCAGCACGGCGTCGTAGGCCGCCTCGATGCGGGCGCGGGCCTGGAGATCGTCGCCCACCTCATCGAGACGCTGCTGACGGGCCGCCTGCACCGCATCGAACCCGGCATCAGCGGCGATGCCGAGTCGTTCATAGGGACTGGGAGCGCCGGGCTGGTCGGCGCCGCCGGAAGGGTCAGATCCCTGGGTCATGCGGATGTGTGGACGCGGCCACGAGCTCTGATCAGCCTAGGCAGGACGGTGCATCAGAACAGGGGCTCGCTGTGGCGGAAGCCTCCCTCGAGCTGCAGCTGGCGCCGCTGCCGCTCGGCCTCGTCGCTGTGCATGCGGCAGCGGCGCTTCAGCAGCGGCATCTGCGGTGGCAGATGGCTGCCTTCTCGCATTTCCACATCGCCGCCACCGGGGACGAAGTTCACGTAATCGCAACCCCCGTCTGCCCGGGGGCGCACCAGCCAGAGGGGCCTCGCCATCGCCAGAACCGCCGTTGTGACCTTTCGTTGCAAACGATTCTGGCGGCTGCGGCCGCCCGGCGTGGCTCAGAGGGCAATCGGTTCCACGCCGCTCACCACCGGCGCGACGGCGCTGAGCTCCAGATCGGGATGGTCTTCGCGCAGCTGGTTGAGGTTCCACTCGTTCTTGAACAGCAGCACCGGCCGATCCCAGGCATCGCGGACGGTCTTGCAGTTGAAGATGCGGCCCACCGCCTCCAGAGCCGGCCAGCCGCCCACCACCCAGCGGGCCACGCAGAAGCCCAGGGGCTCCAGACGCGTCTGCACGCCGTATTCGTTCTCGAGCCGGTACTGAACCACCTCCAGCTGCAGCTGACCCACCGCCGCCAGGATCGGATCGCGCTTGCTCTGATCGGTGTCGTAGAGGATCTGCACCGCCCCCTCCTCGCGCAGTTCGTTCACCCCCTTGCGGAAACTCTTGAAGGCCGAGGGGTTGGGGTTGCGCAACCAGGCGAAGATCTCCGGGCTGAAGCAGGGGATGCCCTCGTACTCCACCTTCGGGCCGAGATAGAGGGTGTCGCCGATGGCGAACATGCCCGGGTTGTTAAGACCGATCACATCGCCGGGGTAGGCATCTTCCACCACCTCTCGGTCCTGGCCGAACAGCTTCTGGGGGCGTGAGAGCCGGATCGTCTTGCCGGTGCGGGCGTGCTGCACCGTCATGTCCTTCTCGAACTTGCCGCTGCACACCCGCACGAAGGCGACCCGGTCGCGGTGCCGGGGGTCCATGTTGGCCTGCAGCTTGAACACGAAACCGCTGAAACCGGGTGCCACCGGCGCGATCTCACCGGCGCTGCTGGCGCGGGGCATCGGCTTCTGGGCCAGCTCCAGGAAGGCGTCAAGGAAGGGCCGCACACCGAAGTTGGTCATTGCCGAGCCGAAGAACACCGGGCTGAGTTCCCCGGCATGCACGAGTTCCAGGTCGAGTTCGTTGCCGGCCCCCTCGAGCAGCTCCAGCTCCTCCAGCGCCGCCTCCAGCAGCTCCGCTTCCACGGCGCCGCTGCTGCGGGCTTCGGCAATGCTCAGCACCTTCTCCTCGGAGGCCCGGCCGCGCTCCGCGCGCTGGAACAGGATCACCTCCCGGCTGCGGCGATCGATCACACCGCGGAAGCGGTCGCCGCTGCCGATCGGCCAGTTGACCGGCCAGCAGGCCAGACCCAGCTCCTGCTCGATCTCATCGAGGAGCTCCAGGGGCTCCCGCCCCGGCCTGTCCATCTTGTTGATGAAGGTGAAGATCGGGATGCGCCGCATGCGGCACACCTCGAACAGCTTGCGGGTCTGCGGTTCAAGGCCCTTGGCGGCGTCCTCCAGCATCACCGCGTTGTCAGCGGCGGCCAGGGTGCGATAGGTGTCCTCGGAGAAGTCCTGGTGGCCCGGGGTGTCGAGCAGGTTGATCGTGCTGCCGCTGTAGTCGAACTGCAGCACCGTCGAGGTGATCGAGATGCCGCGCTGCTTCTCGAGCTCCATCCAGTCGGAAGTCACCTTGCGCTGCTCACCCTTGGCTTTGACGGCACCGGCCTGCTGGATCGCACCGCCGTAGAGCAGCAGCTTCTCGGTGAGGGTGGTCTTGCCGGCGTCCGGGTGGGAGATGATCGCGAAGTTGCGGCGGCGGCTCACCGCCTCGGCCAGGGTCTGAAGCTCCGGATTCAGACCGGTGCTGGGGGTGCTGGTGCTGCTCGTCATGGCGCCAGCCTGCCAGGCAGGGTTGCTGGGAGCACACCCCACACCTCCAGGTAGCGATCCGCCACGGCAGCCACCCGCAGATCGGCGGCCAGACCGGCCGCCTCAAGCTGCAGCGCCACCTCCTCCACGCGGAAGGCGGCATGGAGCGAAGCCAGATAGTCGTGCTGCAGCACCGGCGGCGCACCGGCCAGATGGCGCTGACGCAGGGCCTCGGCTGCTGCTGCACTGGCGGGACGGCGCAGATCCTTGATGTAGACGCAGGCTCCGGGAGCCGCCAGCTGGCGCACGGCCTGCCAGAGCACGGCCGGATCGTGCAGATGGTGCAGGAGGCTGTTGCTGATCACGGCGCTATACCCCCCGGGCAACTCCGGATCGGGCAACAGATGCCTGGCGAAGTGCAAGCGCCCCCGCAGGGCCGGCTGCTCGAGCAGGATCCGCTCGGCGAAGGCGAGCATGGCCTCGGCACCATCGACGCCCAACACCGTGGCCTCTGGGTAGCGGTGCGCCAGCAGCACGCTGATGTTGCCCGGGCCGCAGCCCAGATCGATCAGGCGCGGACCGAGGCCGGCGGGGAAGCACTGCTGCAGACGCTCGATCAGGGCCTGATCGCCGGCGCTGAAGTCGGCGCTGGCGTAGGCGAGCGCCTGCTGCCGGTCGTCCATCAGCTCAGGCTCAGGAACGCGATCCAAGGCGGCACGACGGCGGCCCCTCAGTGTGACGGCCACCGCCAGCAACCACTGCTAGTGGCAGGCACGCCTTGCAGGCCCCATCGGTGGCGTTATGGTGCCGAGACTGCCCACGAACCATCAGCGCGTGACCCTGTCTGTCCCGAAGGCGGCCGCCACGGCCGGCGCCAGCAGCGATGCCAGCGGCCTCGCCCCGAACGGCGCCCTCAACAGCCCCCGCCCCGACTTTGCGGCGACGGCGCCGGCCGCCAACCCGGTCTTCTACCGGACCTACAGCCGCAAATTGCCAGCGGGACGCGAGAGCTGGCGGCAGGTGGCGGAGCGCAACCTCGAGGGTCTGCGCAAGCTGGGCCACCTCAGTGATCAGGAGGTGGGGCTGCTGAGGCGCATGCAGAACGAACAGAAGGCGCTGCCCTCCGGTCGCTGGCTCTGGATCGGCGGCACCCCCTGGATCGAGCAGCAGCACAATTTCTCCGGTGCCTACAACTGCACCTCCACCAATCTGGTGGACTGGGAGGCCTTCGGTCTGATGATGGACCTGGCGATGATGGGCTGCGGCACCGGAGCCATCATTGAGCCGAGGCTGACCAACCGTCTGCCAGTGGTGCGCAACCAGCTGCAGATCCTCAGCGTCAGCGACATCGGCGTCACTCCGGTCGGCCAGCGCCAAGAGCACACCAGCCATACGATCAGCGGCCAGCAGGTGGCGATCCGGGTGGGTGACACCCGCCGCGGCTGGGTGGACAGCTACCAGCTGCTGCTGGAGCTCTGCAGCGATGAGCGCTTCGATGCCGACCTGCCGATCGAGATCACGGTCGATCTCTCCGATGTGCGGCCCGTCGGCGAAACCCTCAAGGGCTTCGGCGGCATGGCCAATCCGGTGAAGCTCAGGGATCTTTACGGCCGTGTCGCCCAGATCCTGAACAAGGCCAGGGGACGTCAGCTCACCTCGGTCGAGTGCTGCCTGTTGATCGATGAGGCGGCCGTCACGATCGTGGCCGGCAACATCCGCCGCAGCGCCGGCATGCGCCAGTTCGCGGCCGACGACCTGGCCGCCGCTGGCGCCAAGGACAACCTCTGGCAACAGGACAGCGACGGCAACTGGCGCATCGACCCTGAACGGGACGCGCTGCGGATGGCGAATCACACCCGGGTGTTCCACCACCGCCCCAGCCGCGAAACGGTGCTTGAGGCGGTGACCAAGCAATTCCAGAGCGGTGAAGGCGCGATTCAGTTCGCTCCTGAGGCGATCGCCCGCTCCAATGCCGATCTGCTGCCCACAGCGGAACTGCGCCGGGAGTTCATCGGCATCTACTGCGACCAGGGCCGGGAGGAAGCGGGCCGCTGGCTGAGCAGCCATCACCCGGAGCTCACGGAAGCGGAGCTGGAGCACCGCCTCGGGCGCTATGGCCTCAATCCCTGTGGCGAAATCCTCGGCGCCGATTTCCACTGCAACCTGGCGGAGATTCACCTCAACCGCATCGATCCCGATGACCTGGTCGCCCAGGAGGAGGCCTTCACCGCTGGCGCCCTGGCCGTGGCCTGCCTGCTGAATCACAGCTTCGAGGTGGAGCGATACCGCCAGAGCCGGGCCTGGGATCCGATCGTGGGCGTGAGCTTCACGGGCCTGTTTGATTTCTTTGTCCACGCCTTCGGCACGCCCTGGCTGACCTGGTGGGAAGCCGGTCGTCCGGATACCGAGGAGGGACGTGCGTTCAAGGCCAAGGAAGCGGAATACCTGAGCCGCTGGAAGGAGATCGTGAACAAGGCGGTGTGGGAGTACTGCGATCGCCACGGCCTGCGCCGCCCCAACCGCTGCACCACCGTGCAGCCGGCCGGCACCAAGAGCCTGCTCACCGGCGCCTCCCCCGGCTGGCACCCGCCCAAGGCGCAGCGGTTCATCCGCCGCATCACCTTCCGCAAGAACGACCCGGTGGCCCTGGCCTGCATGGACTACGGCTATACGATCGTGCCGTCTCAGTCCGACAAGGACGAGCAGGGCCGCCTGCTGGATGATCCGTTCGACCCCCGCTGCACCGAGTGGCTGGTGGAGATCCCCACCGAGGTGAGCTGGGCCAATATCCCCGGCGCCGATGCGGTGGAGATCAACAACTTCTCCGCCATGGCCCAGTTCGACTTCTACATGCAGGTGCAGCGGCATTACACCGCCCACAACACCTCCGCCACGGTGGAGTTCCGTGAGCATGAGATCGAGCCGCTGGCCGATGCCATTCACCGGGCGATCGACAACGGTGAGGGCTACATCTCGGCCGCACTGCTGGCGCGGTTTGATGCCAACGCCACCTTCCCGCGCCTGCCGTTCGAACCGATCGACCACACCACCTACGAACGCCTGCAGGCGGAGGTGGTGCAGCGCCGCCGCACCGGCGATTTCTTCGTAGCGCTGCAGCGCTACGACAGCGGTGAGCTGATGGAAGCGGGCCCGGCCGGTTGCGATTCGGACAAGTGCCTGCTGCCGCTGGCGAAGCCGGAGAGCTGAGCTCAGGAGGTTGTCAGCAAATCCAGGGCGATGGCCACCTGTTCGAGCAGCTCGCAGCAGCGCTCGTACTGGTGCTCAGGCGCGAGGCTGACGGGCAGGGTTTCGATCATGTCCGCCAGCTCACGCGTACGCACAGCCAGCAGGTTGGTGGAGAGAACGGTCATCGACGGAGCGAGCGCACGGCCGCGGGTCCCTGTCCCCAGCATGACCATTGATCTCATGAGTCTCGGATGAGAGCGGCACGGCGTCGCGCCGGCCGTGGGAGAATGAACTTGGCCCGCAAGGTCAGCCCGCGGAGGGGTGGTCGAGTGGTTGATGGCTCTGGTCTTGAAAACCAGCGAGGCGAAAGCCTCCGTGGGTTCGAATCCCACCCCCTCCGCTTCCAAGACCACTGCAGTCATCCGGCCAGGTAGAGGTGCAGGAGCGCTGAGGTCCAGCGTTCGCTTCGGCAAGTCTTAAGGCTTCTCGTAAGTTCAATGACGAATGAGCGAGTATTCAGCCCACTGAATGCGCGCGCCGGGCAATCGGATAGTCGGATCGGCATCTCGATCGGCGCTTCGATCGGCAGCGTTCTGGATCACCCACCGGCGAAGCGCAACAACCACGGCCTGCCAGCGGCCAACGATCACCATTGACGTGAACACTGCCTCCTTCACGCCCAGCCGACAGGACAGCAAGAAGCTTGGGCCACGGAGCAACCAGGCACAGCCCGTAACACCCCGATGGGGTTGCAGGGGAAAACTGCTACAACGGGCTCACACACCTGATCCAAGCCAGGGCGATGAAACGGATTGTGATCGGCTGCGACGGCACCTGGCATGATCTCAAGCAGGCCTATCCGAGTAATTTGGCCAAGATGACACAGGCGGTTGCGGCGAGCGACAGCCATGGCGTCCATCAGATCGTTTATTACAACGAGGGGCTTGGCACAGATCAAATCAGAAGCGAAAACTCACTGATCGATAGCGCAATCAAGTGGCTCGGCGGCGGCGTAGGTCTTGGCATCGACTATAAAATCCAGAAAGCCTATACATTCTTGTGTCTCAACTATGAACCTGGCGACGAGATCTATCTGGCCGGTTTCAGCAGAGGTGCCTACACGGTTCGCTGTCTTGCTGGCCTGATCTACAACGCAGGGCTACCGCGCCGCCAATTCGTGCGAATGATTCCAGAGGCCTACGAGCTGTATCGAGACCTGGGCGATTCGACCAAGCCCTGTGGCGACGATGCAAAGCGCTTTCGCGAGGAGTATGGCGACAGGCCTCCGATCAAGGCCCTCTGCTGCTGGGATACGGTCGCCTCGCTTGGGGTCCCGAACCTGTTCCAACGACTCGGCCTGAGTGAAAGGCTGAACAGCCGCTATCAATTCCACGACTGCCGGATCAATCCCCTGATCGAACGTGCATTTCACGCCGTGGCCATCGATGAGAACCGCAAGGTGTTTGAATACACGCCCATGGAACCCACCAGACCTGACCAGCTCGCGCAGAGGTGGTTTGCCGGTGGGCACGGCAGCGTAGGCGGCGGCTCAGAAGCGGAGCGTGAGGTCTCCGACAGACCACTGGAGTGGATGCTTGATCGCATGTCAGCACTAGGCCTCGCCATCGATACGACCAACGTTGAATACGGAATAACCGGCGATGGCCAATTTGAATATGGCATCAAGCACACCCACAACGCCCCCTTCAAGATTGGCCGATCACCGCTTGGGCACAGGCAGCGCCAGATACCAGCCCAAACAACATTTGCCGATCTCGACATCAGCGTTAAACGGCGCTGGCAGGACAAGAGCTGCAACTATCGGCCTGCGATCCTCGAAAGCCGCTTCGGCCAGGAACTGGACAACTGGACTGAGCCAGACTGAATGCCAATCGGCTCGAACGGCGCAAACGGCAGCAGGCGCAACAGTTGCCAGCGCCGCCCGCGGCTTGTATGGGCAGGCACCCATCAAGCCGATGACCTACGAACCCGGAACGAGCGAATGCCGCGTCCTGATCGACAGCAAGGCTCAGATTGAGACCATTCTGCTCAACCTGATTCGCCTGGACAACACCGAGGCCATCCGCGAGCAGCTGGTGGCGGTGCACAACCAGCTCGAGGCCCTGCATGATCAACGCCGCGAGCTGCGGCGTTCCCCTGCCGACTCGGCGTTGCTGTAATCAGAACATCCCCCCGATGCCTGAAGCGGGCCCATGGCCAACCCACGCCCGCTGCCGATCATGCTGCTGTTGGCGTGCATGGCGACCCTCGGGGGCAGCCAGGGGCGGGCCGATGCACCGGGGGGAGCCCTCAGCATCCGGGCACGGCAGCCGATCGAGCAGGTCGATCAGGATCTGCAGGCGCAGGGGTGGCGGCCGGACGGCGACCCGGCCCTGGAGACCTATGACCGCGAACTTTCGGGCAACAGCCTGACGAGCCTGCGCGGTTGCTCCGGCACCGGCGCAGGCTTCTGCCGCTACGACTACCGCCGCGGCACGGATCGCCTGGAGGTGATCACCGTGCCATCCCAGGATGGCGACGGCGTGGTTCATCAGTGGCAGCTTGAAGGCGGGGCCGGCACCAGCCCCTAACCTGCGTGCGGCTACCTCTACCTGCCCGGCCGATGCTGTTCGACAACGACAAACGTCCCGCCTGGTTGAACTGGCTGTTCCTGGCGATCTTCCTGTGGTCCAGCTGGCAGCTGGCTGGGATGTGGTTCAGCCAGATCCATCAGGGATAGGCATTGGGCACGAAGAACTGCTCGTGGATGGGGGGCCGCTGATAATCGCCGGCGGGCCGCCGCGGCGGCAGATCGAGAGCCGGTGGAGTCATGTCCACATAGGGGACCTTGCTGAGCAGATGGCGTATGCAGTTCAGGCGGGCGCGGCGCTTGTCATCCGCCTCAACCGTGAACCAAGGGGCCTCAGGGATGTTGGTGTGGGCGAACATCTCATCCTTGGCCCGGGAGAACTCCACCCAACGATCCCGTGATTCGAGATCCATCGGGCTGAGCTTCCAGCGGCGTGTGGGGTCCTTGATCCGCGATCGAAAACGCTCCTCCTGTTCCTCATCGCTGACCGAGAACCAATACTTGATCAGGGCGATGCCTGATCGCACCAACATGCGCTCGAACTCCGGACAGGACTGCTCAAACTCTCGCAGTTCCGCATCACTACAGAACCCCATCACCCGCTCCACACCGGCGCGGTTGTACCAGCTGCGATCGAACAGCACGATCTCGCCGGCGGCAGGGAAATGCTCCACGTAGCGCTGGAAATACCACTGGCTGCGCTGGCGGTTGCTCGGCACTCCCAGGGCGACCACGCGGCAGCCGCGGGGATTGAGAGGCTCTGTGATGCGCTGAATGGTGCCACCCTTACCAGCCGCATCACGCCCCTCGAACAGCACGATCAGGCGAAATCCTTCCGCCTTCACCCAGTACTGCATCTTCACCAGCTCCTCCTGCAGCCGGCTCAGCTCCTGTTCATAGACCTTGCGCGGCAGTTTCGGCATCAGCGCCGTCTCTCCGGACCATCGCCAGGCCTCAGGCTAGGAACGACCTGAGGATCTGCCCAGCCGGGGCGAGGGCGATGACGGTGGCGATGAAGAGGGCGGTGGCGGTGACGACAGCAGCAGGGTGCGCACCAGGCGCACCAGACCACCGAGCAGCAGCGCCAGGGCCAACAGTGCCAGGCTGACCAGCAGCAACACGGCCAGTAGCTGCAGCAGACCGAGCAGCAACTGCGACAGCCCGTTGATCACCAGGCCGATGGCTGTGCTCACCAGCAGCAGGCTGTCGAGATCAATCCAACGGGGCAGCTGCAGCAGCACCACCAGCAGGCCGATGCCCGCCGCCATCAGCAGCAGGGCATCGGTGGCACGACGAAGGCGGGCGGCCGGCCGGCGCCGTTTCGCAGCAGCCCCTGGGCGGGGCCGAGCAACCTGACGCCCGCCGCTGACGAGCTGCAGGCGACGCGGACGGGTCATGGCTCGAGGGTGTGACCGGCACCGCGCATCCAGCGCTCGAACTCGATCAGCACCAGTTCATTGGGACAGTCGACCAGGCTGAGGTCACCAACAGTGCAGTCACCCTGGCCGCCGTGGTGGAGGGACAGGTGGAAGTCATCACCACTGAGGCCGCAAACCTCAGGGTCGCTGCGGACCACCACATCCAGGCAGGCCCCCAGCCGAGTGACGCGGCGGCGCAGTTCAGACCAGGTCATCGCGGTGATCACGTCAACACCAGTGTGGGGGGATTGACGCCGACGTCAACGGGACGGGGCGGAGGGTGCGCTCGTGCCGGCGGGAGGGGCGGACGGCGCAGGGCGAGGGGTGGGCGGGATCAGGGCGATCAAGGCGGCAGCGACGGCCAGGATCCCGAGACCGGCCAGGGGTGCGGCCAGGACCTGGCGCAGGGGCTGACGCCTGCGCAGCTCGTAGCGCCGCAGGGGCCTCGGTGCGGTCAGCTCGAAGGGCATGCCGATGCGGGGATCGAAGCGAAGCTGATCGAGGCAACGCACCAGATCCGCCAGCTCTGCATCATCCAGCTGCAGCTGCAGCGGTGGCGTATCGGGCTGACTGCTGCGCAGCTCCAGGCGATGACCGTCGTCGCCGGGTTCGATCGCCACAGGCGCGTCATCACTCCCGAACGGCCGCGCCTGACCGCTGAGCAGATGGCGGGCGTAGGCGAGCACGACCGCCATCAACGCCTCGAGATGCTCGCGTTTGCCCTCCAGTTGCGGGCGACCAGCCAGCTCCAGGCTGAAGCCGGTGAGAATGCCGAGGTTGTCACCGCTCTGGCCGGCGGAAAGATCAGGCAGTCCCTCCAGCACAAGGCGGCAGCTGGTCTGTTCGTAGCGGGTGGATAGCTTCATGGGTTGGGGATGCGGGTGGGCGTTCAGCTGGCCGCATCCAGCAGGCTGGCCCGCAGCCGCTCAAAGCCACCGGGACCAGCGCTGAGCGCCATGGCCTGGATCAGCTCACGGCTCAGACCAGGACCCTCCTGAGGATCCAGCAGGCGCTGGACGGCGCCGCGACGCAGGTTGAAGCGTTCGCGCAGCAACTCCTCCAGCCGCCCACGGAACAGCGCCCAGCGCTGGGCGGTGATCGCCGGGGGCTCGGCACTGGAGAGCAGGCTGCGCAGCATCGGGTAGAGCCGATCAGCCAGGGCCGTGAGGATGCGGATCAGGGCATCAGCCTCTGCCGGCTGCAGGGCACCGCGACGGGTGGCACGACGCAGCGGATTGGCGCAACGACGCTTCCACAACTCCACGCGATTGGGCAGGACATCCGTCATGCCCATCTCCTCGCTGAGCCACACCATCGCCTCGCCGCCGTTGAGATCGAGGGCTTCAGCGCAGAGCAGCATCAGGTCGAGTCGCTCGATGCCCCGCCGGGAAAGGGGGCGGCCGGCGGATGGCATCAGGGCCGATGGGGCGTCGCTCATGGGGGAGATCCTGCCAGTGATGGCAACCATCCGTCGACCGAGCGCGCTCGGGACGGCGGGCGGGGGACGGAACGCCTGCAAGAGTGCTCAGACACACAGCGCGGATTCACTCGCACCATGGGCACCCCGGAGCTGCGCGCACTGGTGCGCGAGATCCCCGACTTTCCCAAGCCCGGCATTCTGTTCCGGGACATCAGCCCGCTGCTGCGCCAGCCGGAAGCCTGGCAGGAGGTGGTGGGCCAGCTGGGAGCCATCTGCGATCGCCTGCAGCCGGAGCTGATTGTCGGCATCGAGAGCCGTGGCTTCATCGTTGGCATGAGCCTGGCGACCGACCGGCGCCTGGGCTTCGTCAAGGCCCGCAAGCCCGGCAAGCTGCCGCCGCCGGTGGAAGCGGTGGATTACGCCCTGGAATACGGAACCGACCGCCTGGAGATGATCCGCCAGGGTTTCGAGCATCGGCCGCGTGTGCTGATCGTTGACGATCTGCTGGCGACGGGCGGCACCGCCGCTGCCTGTGCCGAGCTGGTGGAGCGCGTCGGCGGCGAGCTGTGCGGCATGGCCTTCGTGGTGGAACTCGCCGATCTGGGCGGCCGCGACCGGCTGCCCGCCAACCTGCCGGTGGAATCGCTGATCGTCTACTGACGCAGTGCAGCTGCTGGTTCCGGGCGACTGATGACTCAGGCCTGCCGCTGGATCAGTCCTGCTGCAGCTGCCAGGTGAGCAGCCGATCCAGCTGATCCAGGCTGATCAGGCCGAAGCGCCACAGCACCACCGGCAGGGGGGCCTGCTCCAGTTCCGCCTGGCGCAGGCCAAGCTCCAGGGCGCTGTCGCTCAGGCCAAGCTCCTGGCGCAGCCTGCGCAGCAGCGCCTCACTCGGCGGCGGCTGTGGAGAGCTGCAGATCACCATGGCAACGGCGCGGGGACAGGGCTCGGCCCCATGCTGGTCAGGGGCGCCGCAGACGCAAGGGGCCATCGGTCATGGCGCTGAGCAGCAGACGGCGCAGCGGCTGCAGGGCCGCCAGCAGGGCCAGGGCCAGCCGGCGCAGCGGCAGCAGCAACACGTGCCGATTCGAGAAGATCCGCACCAGGAGATCGGTGGCCAGCAGCACCACCAGCATGTCGAGGATGCGACGGCGTGCATAGCGGCCGGGCAGCCGGGCAGCACTGAAACGCCCCTCGGCGCAGCGACGGGCCTCGGCAGCCAGCACGGCCACATCACGCCAGCAGAGGTTGAGCCCCTGGCCGCCGACCGGATGGCAGCGGTGGGCCGCCTCGCCGAGCAGCACGCAACGGCGACGGTGCAGGGGCCAGGCCAGCTCCCAGGCCACCGGGAAGGCCCGCGGCTGATCGAGCAGCACCTCCGCCTGCAACTCCTCGGGCAGGGCGGCGCTGAGGGCATCAAGGAAGGCGGCGCCATCGAGGCTCTGCAGGCCCTGCAACCGCGGCAGCGGGGCACTCCAGACCAGCTGGTAGGCGTCGTTGCCGAGGGGGAGCACGGCGAACGGCCCCTCGGGGCGGAACAGCTCCCAGGCCTGGTCAGGCCGCCCACCCCGCAGCCGCACCTGTACGGTCAGACAGCCCTGGCGATAGGCGAAGCCCCAGCGGCGCAGACCGGCAGCCAGGCGCGTCGGTGACGCGTGCCCATCGGCTGCCACCAGCAGATCCGGCCCGGCATCGGTGGAGGGCGGAACAACGGACGGCGGCAGACCGAGCTGGAGCTGAAGGCGCGGCTCGGTCCGCAGGGCCTCGAGCAGGGCGGCCATCAACGGCCGATGCTGCAGGATCCAGCCCACCGCAGCCGGATCCCCGGCCGCGGTCCGATGGTCAGCCGGCAGATCCCGCCCCGTGAACACGACCTGGCACTGCAGGGCGCGATCCCAGAGGTCGAGCCGTCGGAACGGCGCCAGGGATGGCTGCAGAGGGAGCCAGAGATCGAGCTGCTCGAGCAGCTCTCGACTGGAATGGGTCAGGGCGTAGGCGCGCTCGCGCTGGCAGAGCTGCGCCGGCGTGAGCGGATCCCAGAGCTGCACCTGCCAGCCGGCACGGGCCAGGGCCAGGGCCGCCAGCGCACCGCTGGGCCCGGCGCCGTTGACCCTGGCCCGCAAGGCCGGCGGCGTCTGGGGCATTGGCAAAGGCACGGGCAGCAGCGACAAAAAAACCGCAGCACGAGTCTGTGCTGCGGTGATGGCAAACGGTGGAGCTGTGGCTTGATGGATCGAGCGGATCGGGACCGGCTCCCGGCTCGATCAGCCGATGCCCAGCAGGCCGCGGGTGAAGGCTTCGCCGCCTAGGGCGAACTCGGTGGCCAGCAGGGCGATGAAGCCGAGCATGGCCATGCGGCCGTTCAGCTTCTCGGCGCGCTCGTGGAAGCCCCAGCCGTTGTCGGCGTCCACCACCTGCATGCGGGGCTCGGTGGCGAAGGCGTTCAGACGGCCGCCGTCCTCTTCGGTGACGGTGGCGCCGCGGATAACGGAGGGAGCAGCGGGGTTGGCCTGGACCATGGAGACCTCGCGGAGGTGGTGTTGCGGGAATTGTAACGCAATATTGCGCGGTGTAACAACCCCGTTACCGCTCAGGTCAGCCGGCGCAGGCAGAGCTCCTCAAAGGCAGGGCGCAGCAGGTATGGGTATTCGCCCACCCAGAGCTTCAGCTGCGGCAACCAGGCATCGCTCAGGGCGCCGATCCGCGAGAAGTCCTTGCGCTCGCTCAGCACCAGGCAGCGCACCACCATGCCGCGGCGGATTGTCTTGTGCTTCTTGTCGTACGGGAAGCGCACGCTGCCCAGGTAGCCGTCGTCGTCCTCCAGCTCCAGGCACAGCCAGGTACGCCGGTTCTCCACCAGCTCCAGCCGCCCCTGCCGGTCGGTTGTTTCCTGGCGCCCCTCCACCAGCTCACGGGTGTAGAAGTCGGCCACCTCCCCCTCGAAGATCGCCGCAGCGGGGTAGCGCCGCAGCGTGGCGTTCCTGCGACCGGCCTCGAGGATCGGCCCCCACAGCACGTAGAGGAGGAAGACGAAGCCCATCACCAGCATGATCGGCGCCAGCCTGCTGGACATCGCCACCCCCTGGCTGACCAGCAGGCTGATCACCCCGCCGATGATCGAGATGAACAGTCGCTGCAGCAGCTTCTGCGGACTGCCGCTGCAGGCATTGAACTGAGGGCCCGTGGCTACCGCCGGAATCAGGCGGGGCAGCTCACCAGGGCGCAGCGGAATCAGCATCGGGTCGGCTTGTGCACAGCGTCAGCTCCTGCCCATGTTGCCGCCCGGGACCAGGGCGCAAAGAGGCGCCTCAGAGCAGGCGCTCCAGGCCGTACACCAGCCCCCCGAGGCTGCGCACCCGCCGCACGCTGAGCAGCACACCCGGCATGTAGGCGGAGCGGTCGATCGTGTCGTGGCGCAGAGTGTAGGTCTCACCAGGGGCACCGAACATCACCTCCTGGTGGGCCACCAGGCCCGGCAGACGGATTGAATGCAGGCGCAGGCCGCTGTCGCGCTGACCGCCGCGACAGCCGGCCAGGGTCTCGTGTTCCTCCACCTGCGGCGCGTTGAAGCTGCGGCCCAGCTCCTCCATCAGCTCGGCGGTCTTGATGCAGGTGCCGCTGGGGGCATCGGCCTTGCGGTTGTGGTGCAGCTCGGTGAGCTCGGCGAATTCGTAGAAGCGGGCGGCGGCGGCGGCGGCCTGCTGCAGCAGCACCATCCCCACCGAGAAGTTGGGAATGACCGCGCCCCCCACGGAGGCCTTGTCGGCGAAGCTGGCCAGATCGCTCAGCTGAGCGGGCGACAGGCCGGTGGTGCCGATCAGCGGATGCACGCCGTAGGCGATCGCAGCACGGGTGTGCTCGTAGACCACCGAGGGATGGGTGAAATCCACCAGCACGGCGCCGCCGCCAGGGCCGTCATTGCGCACGGCCTGGCTGGCCTGGCAGAGGCTGCCCTCAAAATCGGCGGTGATCGCCACCTCCAGTTCGCCGAGCCCGAGCTCGAGTCCCACATCGGCCCCCTCCTTGCCCGGGGTGGTGTCGATGGCGGCCACGAGCCGGCAATCCGGCGCAGCGCTGATCGCCTTCACCACCTCAGCGCCCATGCGGCCGAGGGCACCGGCCACCACCACGGCGATGGGCTTGGCGGGGCTGGAGGGGGCGCTGCTCATGGCGAAGGGGATCGGTCCGGGCACTCCCCTTGAGCCTATGGGCGCCCCTCGCCAGGATGGGAACAGGTGGCCCCGGTGGCCTCCCCGCCAGGTCCCATGCCAGCGCCGCTGACCGTGATCATCGCCGTGGCCCCGGCCGGCGCGGATCCGATCCCCCCGTTCTTCGTGGCCGTGGCCCTGATCCTCGTGGCGGCCCAGCTGCTGGGAAGGCTGCTGGAGCGCTGCGGCCAGCCGCGGGTGATCGGTGAGATCCTGGGGGGGATCGCCCTCGGCCCAAGCCTGCTCGGGGCGCTGGCACCGCAGCTGGAGCAGACGCTGTTCGGCCAGGCCGTGCTGCCGCAGCTGAACTTGCTGGGCCAGCTCGGCCTGGCGATCTACATGATGCTGCTCGGGTTGGAGCTGGACCCGGCGCTGCTGCGGGGCCGCCTGCCGATGGCGGGACGGATCACCCTGGCGGGGGTCGGGCTGCCCCTGCTGCTCGGGGTGGCCCTGGCACAGGGGCTGGCAACCTGGCAGCCCCGGCTCCTGCCAGGCCACAACACCCTGGCGGGCTCCCTGTTCCTGGGCACGGCCATGGCGATCACCGCCTTCCCGGTGCTGGCGCGGGTGCTGCAGGAGCGCCACCTCACCGACCAGCCCCTCGGCATCCTGGTGATCAGCGTGGCAGCCCTGGACGATCTGCTCAGCTGGCTGCTGCTGGCAGCGGTGGTGGCCCTGGCGCGCTCGGACAGCGCCCTGGGAGCCCTGACGCCGCTGCTGCTCACCGGCGCCTGGGCCCTGGTGCTGCTGCTGGGGCTGCGGCCGCTGCTGCAGCGCTGGTTGCCGCGGCAGCAGGGGGCCGGCGGCGAGCTGAGTCCAGCCCTGGCGATGACGCTGCTGGCCGGCGCCCTGTTGAGCGGAGCCCTCACCGAGACCATCGGCGTGCACCTGATCTTCGGCGCCTTCCTCTGGGGTGTGGCGCTGCCGCGCGACGCCGACCTGCCACGGCGGCTGCGGCAGCGGCTGGAGATGCCGGTGCTGCAGCTGATGCTGCCGCTGTTCTTCGCGTTCAGTGGATTGAACACGTCCCTGGGGGACCTGCGCGAGCCATCGCTGTGGCTGGTGACCGCCCTGGTGCTCGTCGTGGCCGTGGCCGGCAAGTTCCTCGGCACCTGGGGGCTGGCCCGCCTCAGCGGCGTGCCGCCGCGGCAGGCCAGGGCAATCGGCTGGCTGATGAACACCCGCGGCCTGACCGAGCTGGTGATCCTGAACGTCGGCCTGAGCGTGGGCCTGATCAGCAGGACCCTGTTCAGCATCGGCGTGCTGATGGCGATCGGCACCACGCTGATGACCGGCCCCTTGCTGGACCGGCTCGGCTATCGGCGTCAAGCCCCTGAGGCCTGCCTGTAACACCCTGCGCCGGCAGCTCGCGCAGGGGCGCTGCCGTCCGTAGGCTCCTTCACATTGCTCAATCCGCGCGCATGTTCACGCAGGTCCGCTCCGCCTCCCGCCGCGTCAGCCCCGCGGAGGTGAACGGTCGGGCCGTGATGCGGGCGGTGTACGTGGTGCTGGAGCCCCAGTACCAGAACGCCCTCACCCAGGCCGCCACCTCCCTCAACGACCAGAACGGCCCCCTGGCCATCGATCTGAGCGGGTACCTGATCGAGGAGCTCCGCGATCCCCAGAACTACGCCGACTTCTGCGCCGACGTGGCCGAGGCCGATGTGTTCATCGCCTCTCTGATCTTCATCGAGGACCTGGCCCAGAAGGTGGTGGAGGCCGTGGCCCCCCACCGGGATCGCCTCAAGGCGGCGGTGGTGTTCCCCTCCATGCCGGAGGTGATGCGTCTCAACAAGCTGGGCACCTTCTCGATGGCCCAGCTCGGCCAGAGCAAGAGCGCCATCGCCGGCTTCATGAAGAAGCGGAAGGAGGCCGGCGGCGCCGGCTTCCAGGACGCGATGCTCAAGCTGCTCAACACCCTGCCGACGGTGTTGAAGTATCTGCCGGTGGAGAAGGCCCAGGACGCCCGCTCCTTCATGCTCAGCTTCCAGTACTGGCTGGGCGGCACGCCGGACAACCTCAGGAACTTCCTGTTGATGCTGGCGGACAAGTACGTCTTCCCCCGCAGCAAGGGTGGGGATGGCGAGGCCCGGCCCGAATTGCAGGTGGCCGATCCGGTGGTGTTCCCGGACCTCGGCATCTGGCACCCCCTGGCCCCCTCGATGTTCGAGGACATCAAGGAGTATCTGAACTGGAACGCCAGCCGCAAGGAGCTCTCGGAAGCGGCCCGCAAGGGTCCGGTGATCGGTCTGGTGCTGCAGCGCAGTCACATCGTCACCGGCGATGAGGCCCACTATGTGGCCGTGATCCAGGAGATGGAATATCGCGGCGCCACCGTGATCCCGGTGTTCTGCGGCGGCCTCGACTTCACCAAGCCCGTCAACGCCTTCTTCTACGACCCGCTCAACCCCGATCAACCCCTTGTCGATGGCGTCGTCTCCCTGACCGGTTTCGCCCTGGTGGGCGGCCCGGCCCGCCAGGACCACCCGAAGGCGATCGAGGTGCTGAAGAAGCTCAACCGCCCTTACATGGTGGCGCTGCCGCTCGTGTTCCAGACCACTCAGGAATGGGAGGAGAGCGATCTGGGTCTGCACCCGGTGCAGGTGGCGCTGCAGATCGCGATCCCCGAACTGGATGGCGCGATCGAACCGATCGTGCTCAGCGGCCGCGACGATGCCACCGGCAAGGCCCACACCCTGCAGGACCGGGTCGATGCCATTGCCGAGCGCGCGATCCGCTGGGCCTCGCTGCGCATCAAGCCCCGCACCGAGAAGAAGCTGGCCATCACGGTGTTCAGCTTCCCGCCCGATAAGGGCAACGTGGGCACGGCCGCTTACCTCGACGTGTTCGGCTCGATCCACCGGGTGCTCGAGGAGATGCGCGCCAAGGGCTACACGGTCAACGACCTGCCGGCCACGCCGAAGGCGCTGATGGAGGCGGTGCTCAAGGACCCCGAAGCGATGGAGGGCTCCCCCGAGCTGGCGATCGCTCACCGCATGAGCGTGGCCGAGTACGAACGGCTCACCCCCTATTCCGAGCGGCTGGAGGAAAACTGGGGCAAGCCGCCCGGCACCCTCAACACCGATGGCACCAATCTGCTGATCTTCGGCCGCCACTTCGGCAATGTGTTCGTCGGCGTGCAGCCGACCTTCGGCTACGAGGGCGACCCGATGCGCCTGCTTTATTCCCGCAGCGCCAGCCCCCACCACGGCTTCGCCGCTTATTACACCTACCTGGAGAAGGTGTGGGGCGCCGATGCGGTGCTGCACTTCGGCACCCACGGCTCGCTGGAGTTCATGCCGGGCAAGCAGATGGGCATGAGCGAAACCTGCTACCCCGACTCCCTGATCGGCGCGCTGCCCAACCTCTACTACTACGCCGCCAACAATCCCTCGGAGGCCACGATCGCCAAGCGGCGCGGCTACGCCGAAACGATCTCCTACCTCACCCCGCCCGCCGAGAACGCCGGCCTCTACAAGGGCCTCAAGGAGCTCGGCGAACTGGTGGGCTCTTACCAGCAGCTGCGCGAAGGCTCCCGCGGCATCCAGATCGTCAATGCCGTGGTGGAGACGGCCCGCCAGTGCAACCTCGATAAGGACGTCGTGCTGCCGGAGGTGGATGCCTCCGAACTGGATCTCGACGGCCGTGACGGCGTCGTCGGCGCGGTGTACCGCCAGCTGATGGAGATCGAAAGCAGGCTTCTCCCCTGCGGCCTGCACACGATCGGCAAGCCCCCCACCGCCGAGGAGGCGATCGCCACCCTGGTCAACATCGCCGCCCTTGAGCGCGAGGACGATGGTCTGCGCTCGCTGCCGGCCCTGCTGGCCGAGAGCCGTGGCCGCACGATCGACGACGTCTACAAGGGCAACGACGACGGCGTGCTCGCCGATGTCGAACTGAACCGCGTCATCACCGAGACATCCCGCGCCGCCGTGGGTGCGATGGTCAAGGCCGTCACCGGCGCCGATGGACGCGTCACCCTGCGCCGCAACTTCGGCTGGTTCTTCAACCTGCTGGAGCGCTTCGGCTTCAAGCTGCCCAGCCCCTGGCTGAGCGCCTGCCGCACCGCCGGCTTCATCGATGTCGATCAGGCCGAACTCGACAAGCTGTTCGGCTACCTGCAGTTCTGCCTGGAGCAGGTCTGCGCCGACCTGGAGATGCAGAGCCTGCTCAAGGCCCTCGACGGCGAATACGTGCTGCCCGGCCCAGGCGGCGATCCGATCCGCAACCCCGGTGTGCTGCCGAGCGGCAAGAACCTGCATGCCCTCGATCCCCAGTCGATCCCGACCCGGGCCGCCATCGCCGCCGCCAAGGGCGTGGTTGACAAACTGATCGAGCGCCAGAAGGAGGATCAGGGCGCCTGGCCGGAGACGATCGCCTGCGTGCTCTGGGGCACCGACAACATCAAGACCTACGGCGAATCCCTGGCCCAGATCCTCTGGTTCATCGGCGTCAAGCCGGTGCCCGATTCCCTGGGCCGCGTTAACAAGCTCGAGCTGATTTCCCTGGAGGAACTTGGTCGCCCCCGCATCGACGTGGTGGTGAACTGCAGCGGCGTGTTCCGCGATCTGTTCATCAACCAGATGGCGCTGATCGATCAGGGCGTGAAGATGGCCGCCGAGGCCGACGAGCCCCTGGAGATGAACTTCGTGCGCAAGCACTCCCAGGAACAGGCCGAGAAGGAGGGCATCTCCCTGCGTGATGCCGCCACCCGTGTGTTCTCGAATGCCAGCGGCAGCTACAGCTCCAACGTCAACCTGGCGGTTGAGAACAGCACCTGGGAAGAGGAGAACGAACTACAGGAGATGTACCTCTCCCGTAAGACCTTCGCCTTCAATGCCGACAACCCCGGCGAGATGAACCAGAAGCGCGAGGTGTTCGAGTCAGTGATGAAGACGGCCGATGTGACCTTCCAGAACCTCGATTCTGCGGAGATCTCACTCACGGACGTGAGCCACTACTTCGACAGCGACCCCACCAAGCTGATCCAGGGGCTGCGCGACGATGGCAAGGCGCCGGCGAGCTACATCGCCGACACCACCACCGCCAATGCCCAGGTGCGCTCGCTGAGCGAAACCATCCGCCTTGATTCCCGCACCAAGCTGCTCAACCCCAAGTGGTATGAGGGCATGCTCAACTCGGGCTACGAGGGTGTGCGCGAGGTGGCCAAGCGCCTCAACTTCACCCTGGGTTGGAGTGCCACCAGCGGCGCGGTCGACAACTTCGTTTACGAGGAGGCCAACGAGACCTTCATCAACGACCCGGAGATGCGCAAGCGGCTGATGGAGCTCAACCCCCACAGCTTCCGCCGGATCGTGGGCACGCTGCTGGAAGTGAACGGGCGCGGATACTGGGAGACCTCCGACGAGAACATCCAGCAACTGCAGGAGATCTACCAGGAGATCGAAGACCGCATCGAGGGCGTCAGCGAAGCCTGAAGCTGAAGGGCCGGCTCCGAACCACAGCGGAGCCGGCTTTTTTTGCGTAGAAAACCTCCAATTCAACGACTTACCGCACAAGCGGCAGCGACTCGACCTGGTCAGAGGGCCGCCGCCATCCGTGCCACCTGGACGATCGGACCCACGTCGTGCACCCGCAGCACGGATGCGCCACGATCAATGGCCAGGGCACACACCGCTGCCGTACCCCAGAGTCGGGCCCGGGGCCGGGGCTCGCCCAGGACTGCGCCGATGAAGCGCTTGCGCGAGGGACCCACAAGCAGCGGATGCCCAGCCGCCGCGAGCTCCGATAAGCGCCGCAGCAAGTCCAGGTTCTGCTCAGTGGTCTTGGCAAAGCCCAGGCCGGGATCCCAGTAGATCTGTCCGGGCCGAACGCCGGCGGCCAGGGCCACAGCCGTGGCCTGCTCGAGTTCCTCGCGCACCTCCGCCACCACATCGCTGTAAAGCGCGAGGCTATCCATGGTGCTGCTATCGCCACGGCTGTGCATCAGCACATAGGGGCAGCCAGCCCGGGCAATCAGGGAGAGCATCGCCGGATCGCGCAGGCTGCCGTCAGGCGCATCAACGGTGTAGTTCCCACCCCGCACATCGTTGATCCAGTCAGCTCCCGCGGCCAGAGCCGCCTCCGCCACCGACGCCACGAACGTATCCACCGAAATCAGCAGCGCGGGATGTTGAAGCCGCAGCGACTGCAGAGCCTCAAGCACAGGCAGCAGACGTTCAAGTTCCTCAGCAGCACCGACCATCACCGCACCTGGCCGGGTGCTCTGAGCCCCGAGATCCAGTACGTCGGCACCCTGACGGAGCAGGCGCCGCGCCTGGCCCAGGGCCCGTTGGGGCGTGTCGCACCGACCTCCATCGCTGAAGGAATCGGGGGTGATATTGATCACCCCCATCACCAATGGCCCCCGGCCGATTCCTGCATCAGCGCTCGGGGGCTGGGCGCTCACAGCTTCAGGCCGCCACCGGCACCTGGAAGTTGGCGATGCGGGCAAAACCCTCAGGGTCGAGGGAGGCACCGCCCACCAGCACGCCGTCGATGTCGGCCTGGGCCATCAGCTGGTCGATGGTTGCGGGATTGACCGAGCCGCCGTACTGCACCACCACCTCGGGGTAGCCGACCCACTCCCGGATCAGACCGCAGATGCGGTTGGCCTCCGGGGCCTCACAGGTCTTGCCGGTGCCGATCGCCCAGATCGGCTCGTAGGCCACGATCAGCCTGGCCGGATCAAGCCCGTCCACACCCTGCTCCACCTGGCGGCGGATCACCCGCTCGGCTTCGCCAGCCTCCCGCTGGGAATCACTCTCGCCAACGCACAGGATCGGAATGATGCCGTGCTTCTGGGCGCTGCGGGCGCGCAGATTGATCTGCTCGTCGGTCTCGCTGTAGTACTTGCGCGGCTCGCTGTGGCCCACGATCGCGTGGGTCACGCCATGCTCAAGCAGCATCGGCGCGGAAATCATGCCGGTGAAGGCGCCCTTCTCCTGCCAGTGGATGTTCTGAGCGCTGATGCGTACGCCACTGCCGGCCAGAGCTTCACTCAGGCTGGCGATCGCGGTGAAGGGCGGCGCCAGGAGCACTTCTCGATCCGCCGGCAGATCGGCCACCAACGGCTTGAAAGCGGCGGCGAAGGCCTGCGCTTCCGCGCAGGTCATGTGCATCTTCCAGTTACCGGCGATGACGGCCTTGCCCACAGCGTCCAGGGATTGATCAGCCCCCAAACCTAATGGCTGCCCGGTCAGGGCTTCGGTGGCTGGCCGTAGGCCGCCTCGGGCGGCACCACCTCCGTCCTGCCGGCCAGCTCGACGCGGTCGCCAGCCCGCAGCTTGCGGCCGCGCCGCGTTTCCTGAAAGCCGTTGACCCGCACCTCACCGCCCTGGATGCGCTGCTTGGCCTCGCCGCCGGTGAACACCAGACCCTGCCACTTGAGGAATTGATCAAGCCGGATCGGCGATGAACCCGCATCAGCCGCCGTGGCGGCAGCCGGGGCAGTTGGTGCGATGTCGCGGCGATGCTGGGCCAAAACAGCGCTGGTAGCTTGCCCCGATGCTCGCACCCTCCTCGGCTGGCTTCCGGCGTCTGCTGCCGCTGCTGAAGCCCCATCGGCGCACCCTGCTGGCCGGCGGGCTGTGCATGCTCGTGTTCGTGGGCTGCTGGCCCCTGCTCGCCTGGCTGGCAGGCCAGCTGATCCCGGCGATCGGCGCCGGCGATTTCGCGCGCGTGCTGCAGGTGATCGTGCTGGCCCTCAGCGTGTTCATGCTGCAGAAACTGGCCCAGTTCGGCCAGGACACCCTGCTGGCAGGTCCGGCGCTGCAGGTGAGCCAGGAACTGCGCCGCCGCCTGTTTGCCCGGCTGCAACGGCTCGATTTCGGAGTGCTCGAAAAGCTCTCGGCAGGAGATCTCACCTACCGCCTCACCGAGGACGCCGACCGGGTCGGCGAGGTCATCTACAAGACCATCCAGGACACCACCCCCTCGCTGCTGCAGCTGGTGGTGGTGTTCGGCTACATGGTCTGGCTCGACTGGAAGCTGTCGGTGGGCACCCTGCTGCTGGCGCCGCTGGTGGCGGTGCTGGTCAGCGTCTTTGGCGCCAAGGTGATGGGAGCCGCCGAGAGCAGCCAGAAGCAGGTGAGCGAGCTGGCCTCGCTGCTGGGCGAAGCCATCGCCGGACTCCCCCTGGTGCGTGCCTTTGCGGCCGAGCCCTGGCTGCAGCAGCGCTTCGAGCAGGAGATCGATCTGCATCGCCGCGCCCGCTACCGCACCCAGCGCCTGCTGGCCCTGCAGTACCCGGTGGTCGGGTTCCTTGAGGCTGCAGGGATCCTGGCCGTTCTGCTGATGGGGGCGGCCCGCATCCAGAGCGAAGAACTGACCGGTGCCGGTTTCAGCAGCTACGTGGCGGCCCTGCTGATGCTGATCGATCCCATCAGCCATCTCACCACCAATTTCAACGAATTCCAGCAGGGGCAGGCCTCGCTCAAGCGCCTGCGTCAGATCGAGCAGGAGCCGGTGGAGCAGGCCGATCTGCCCGGCGCCCGCCCCCTCGGCAACGTGGCCGGCGAACTGCTGCTGGAGCAGGTGAGCTTCGGTTACGACGCCGGCCAGCCGGTGTTGCACGACCTCAGCCTGCGCGTGGCGCCCGGTCAGGTGGTGGCCCTGGTGGGTCCCTCAGGAGCGGGCAAGAGCACCCTGTTCTCCCTGCTGCTGCGGTTCAACAGCGCCCAGAGCGGCAGGGTTCTGCTCGATGGGCGCGACCTGCGGGAGCTGCGGGCGGCGGAGCTGCGCCGCGCCGTGGCCCTGGTGCCTCAACAGAGTGCTGTCTTCTCGGGCACGGTGGCAGAAGCGATCGCCTTCGGGCGTCCCGCCAGCCTGGAGCAGATCCGGGCAGCGGCCAAGCTTGCCAACGCCGATGGCTTCATCGAAGCCTTGCCCGATGGCTACGGAGCGAGGATCGAGGAGCGGGGGAGCAACTTCTCCGGGGGCCAGCTGCAGCGCCTGGCGATCGCCAGGGCCGTGCTCGGCGATCCAGCCCTGCTGTTGCTCGATGAAGCCACCAGCGCCCTCGACGCCGAAGCCGAGGAGGCGGTGCAGCAGGGACTCAACCAGGCGATGGCCGGTCGCACGGTCCTGGTGATCGCCCACCGGCTCTCCACGGTGCAGGAAGCCGATTCGATCGTGGTGCTCGAACAGGGTCGGATCGTGGACCAGGGCAATCACGACCTGCTGATCAGCCGCCCGGGACGGTACCGGGATCTGTGCGAGCGCCAGCTGATCCGCGGTGCCTAGCCTGAGGCCATGGATCAGGCCCCTCCACCACCATCCCTCCCGTTGGCCCCTGGTGCCCTGATGCCCCAGTGGGAATACCGGGTGATCCACATCAACGTGGATCCCGGGCCGCCGCCGGAGCCGGCTGATCCCAAGACCGCGAGCGATCACCTGCAGGGGGTGCTGAGTCCGACCTTCCTGGCGCGCGAATTCCCGGAGCACTACGGCAAGGACAGCGAAGCGGCCAGGCGAAAGCTGCATCCGGCCGAGCAGCTGCAGGGCTTCCTCAACCTGCTGGGCCGCGAGGGCTGGGAGATGACTGAGACCGCCCAGGTGGGGCCCCTTCTGATGTTCTTCTTCAAACGCCCGCTGCGGGCCACGCCGAAGCTGATCGCACCATCGAGCGAGGCCTCCGCGCCGGCAACCACACGAGCCAGCGAGGGACGGAGCGAGGGACCAGCCAGCCCATCAGCCGGAAGCTGACCGGAGCGCACCCCTTAGTGTGGCCCGGATCTCTACAGCCACCCGTGACCGACTCCGACCTTCAGCAGCCGCCCGTGCTCACCTTTGAAGGCAAGCGCTACGACCTCAACAGCCTTCCGGAAGAACTGAAGGATCTGGTGCGTGGCATGCAGGTGGCCGATACCCAGCTCCGCATGCATGAGGACACCCTCAAGGTGCTGGCCGTGGGTCGCCAGGCGATGGCGATGCAACTGAACGAGAAGCTCCAGCAGATCACCCCACTGCCCGACTGATCACTCGAGCGCAGCGTCGGGGTCTCACCCCACGGGCAGGCCCCGCTCGTTGAAGATTCCCTCGAACAGCACCGAGCTGAGGTAACGCTCGCCGGAATCGGGCAACACCACAACGATCGTCCTGCCGGCATAGGCGGGCTCGCTGGCCAGGCGCAGGGCAGCAACGGTGGCGGCACCGCAGCTGATGCCGGCCAGGATGCCCTCCTCCTTGGTGAGCCGGCGCGCCATCGCCACGGCCTCCTCATCGCTGACCTGCTCGACGCGATCCACCAGCCCCAGATCGAGGTTGCCCGGCACGAAACCAGCGCCGATCCCCTGAATCTTGTGGGGGCCAGGCTGCAGGGCCTGGCCGCTGCGGGTCTGACTGATCACGGGGCTGCTGGCGGGCTCGACCGCCACGCTCACCAAGGGCTTGCCGAGCGTTGCCTTGATGTAACGGCTGACGCCGGTGATCGTGCCGCCGGTGCCGACCCCGGCCACCACCACATCCACGGCGCCATCGGTGTCGTTCCAGATCTCCGGACCGGTGGTGTCGTGATGGATCTGGGGGTTGGCTGGATTCACGAACTGCTGCAGGAGCACGTAGCGCTCCGGATCGCTGGCGGCGATCTCCTTGGCCCGGTTCACGGCTCCGGTCATGCCGAGGCGGCCTTCGGTGAGCTCGAGGTGGGCGCCATAGGCCGTGAGCAGCTTGCGCCGCTCGAGGCTCATGGTTTCGGGCATGGTCAGGGTGAGGCGGATCCCCTTGCTGGCTGCCACGAAGGCCAGGGCAATACCGGTATTGCCGCTGGTGGGCTCGATCAGCTCCTTGCCGGGCCCGAGCAGGCCATCGCGCTCCGCCGCCTGAATCATCGCGGCACCGATGCGGCACTTCACCGAATAGGCCGGGTTGCGGCCTTCGATCTTGGCCAGCACCCGGGCACCGCAGCCCTCGGTGACGCGGTTCAGCTGCACCAGCGGTGTGCGACCGATCGTGAGGCTGTTATCACTGAAGATCGCGGCCATGGGGCGAGCGGACGGGCTGAAACGGTGCACGCACCCTAAGGAGGCCTGCGGCGCATGGGCAAAACCACGACCTGTCGCAATCGGGCCGCTACCCCTAACCTCTGAGGCAACTGCCGGCCATTCCAGGGCCGCCCATCCATGACACCCACTACGTTGCGCCGCATCACCGCCGTCCTGCTCGTCCTGGCGGCGGCCGCATCGATCGCGCTGCCGTTCCTTTCTGCCACGGCCCTCACCCTCAGCATCGGCGTGATCGCCGCAGTGGCCGGTGTGACCCAGCTGCTGCGCATCGGCCAGGCGGAGGGCGGCAAGGGCAAGCTGTTCCGGGCCCTTTCCGGCATCTTCTATCTGGTTGCCGGCCTGTGGGTGGTGGCCTATCCGGTGGAAAGCGAGGTGAGCCTCACGCTGTTCGCGGGGCTCCTGCTGCTGTTTGAAGGTGTGATGGAGCTGGCGGCGGCCGCCGCCAGCCAGACCCAGGCCCGCGGGCTGGTGCTGGCGGACGGCCTGGTGACAGCGCTGCTCGGTGGCATGCTTGTGGCCGAGTGGCCCAGCGACAGCCTCTGGGCGGTGGGCACCCTGCTGGGAATCTCCCTGTTCTTCAGCGCCATCCGGCTGCTGGGCACCCCGGATGCGGCCGAGGGGAGCCAGGGCTGAACCGCCCGGCGCCCGCTCTGGCACCACTCGATTCAGGGAAGATCAGAGCAGCTTGACGACATCAACCACCTGGCCGTAGACCTCGGCGATCTCGCGGGCTGCGGCCACGGCCCGCTGATGGGTATGAAAGATCCAGGCCTTCGCCGGATCGGCCACCCCGTGGATCTGTTCACTCGTTGCGGCGATGCCGAAATAAAGCCCCTGGGAGGGCATCCGCAGGGCATAGCGCTCAGGCTGGGCCCCTGCACCGACGCGGCTGGGATCCAGCCATGGACGCCAAAGATTGATGCTCATGACACCCCAGGAACCCCTCACCTCTCCGCCTTAGCCATGGATGGCATGCGTTGGCCACAGTCCAGCGGCCCGGCGCTGGGCAGATCGTGAACCGGTTCATCGTCGTCGGCGCAGGGCCGGCCGGGCTGAGCCTCAGCCTGCAGTTGGCCCGGGGCGGTGCCGATGTGAGCCTGGTGGAGGGCCGGCGCGACTTCGCACGCAGTCTGCGCGGCGATGCGCTGATGCCTAGCGGACTGGATGCCCTGGCGCGCATGGGGCTCTGGCAGCATCTGATGGCCTTGCCGCAGCGACGGCTCCAGGGCTGGCAGGTGTGGCTGGAGGGGCGCCGGCTGTTCCAGGTGGACGAGCCGATGGGATCGCTGCAGAGCTGCCGGCTGGTTCGGCAGCAGGACCTGCTGGAGAGCCTGCTGGCCCAGGCCATGGCGTTGCCTGGCTTTCACTGGCGTCCCGGAGAGGTGGTGCGTGGGCTCCTGGAGGAGCAGGGGCGCATCACCGGGGTGCGGCTGTCCGGTGGCGAGGCCTTGAGGGCCGATCTGGTGATCGCCTGCGATGGCCGCGACTCGGGCCTGCGCCAGGCCGCAGGGATCGAGCTCCGGCGGGAGGGTCCGCCGCTGGAGATGCTGTGGCTGCAGTTGCCGGACATGACGGGCACGGACCCCACGCTGGGCCAGTTCCTGACACTGGTGGGGGGCGGTGCGATCGCGAGCGCCTGCCTGGGGGCCGGCGGAGAGCTGCAGCTGGGCTGGCTGCTGCGGGCGGCCAAGCCCACGCCCCGGCGCAGCGCCAGCGCCTGGGCTGAGACCATCGCCCGCCTGGCGCCCGCAGGGCTGGCGGCGGTGCTGCGGCAGCAGGGCCATCGGCTGCAGAAACCGCAGCGGCTAGGGGTGCAGGTGGGAGAAGCGAGGCGCTGGCAACGCCCGGGCCTGCTGCTCCTGGGGGACGCCGCCCATCCGATGAGCCCCGTGCGGGCCCAGGGCATCAACCTGGCCCTGCGGGACAGCCTGGTGGCCGCCGGCGAGCTGCTGCAGGTGGAGCCGGTCGCTGATGGGCAAGCCCGGTGGCACGCCCTCGATCAGGCATGCCAGCGGGTGGAGCGGGCTCGGCGCCCCGAGGTGCGTCGGCTACAGACACTGCAGGGGGCGGAACTGCGGCAGGGGCACTGGATCGGGCACAACGCCGCCCTCCGCCATGGCCTCAGCCTGGCCGCCCCGGTGCTGGGCCCCGTGGCGCGGCAGGTGTGGATCGCCAGGCAGCACCCCCTGCGCGAGGGAACAGCCTGGCTGTGATCGCTGGGCCCTAATTGCTGGGCCCGGCGAGCGGCATCAGCGCACGAACAGCATCTCCTGGTAGGTGGGCAGGGGCCAGGCGGCGTCATCGACCAGGGTCTCGAGCGTGTCCACGGCCTGCCGCAGCTCCGCCATCCGCGCCATCAGCACATCGGCGCAGTGGCGCATATGGGCATCGGCGCCATGGGGTGCGGAGCCGAGGGCAGCCTCGAGGGCATCGCAGCGATCGAGCAGCTGGGCGCTGAGGGTACCGATCTGCTGAGCGAGGCCCTTGGGGGGAGTCAGGCCGATGGCCTCCTGCTCCTGAATCGAACCAGCCAGTTCGCTGAGGTAGGCGCTGACGGCCGGATAGATCGTGGTGCGGGCGATGCGCAGGGCGAGCTTGGCCTCCACCTCGATCGCCAGGCAGTACTGCTCGGCATAGACCTCGAAGCGGCTCTCCAGCTCCACCGGGCTGAGCACGTTCTGGCGGACGAACAGGTCGCGGATCTCAGGACGCTGCAGCACCGGCAGGGCATCGGCACTGGTGCGCAGGTTCTCGAGCCCCCGCTCCCGGACGGCCAGCTCGTGCCACTCGCTCGAATAGCCGTCGCCGCCGAAGATCACGGCGCCATGGTCACGGGTGATCTGCTGCAGCACCGCGAAGCTGGCCTGCTCCAGGCTTTCGCCCTGGGCCAGCCGGCCCTCGAGCTGATCGGCGATCCAGGCCAGGGAATCAGCCAGCACGGTGTTGAGCACCACCAGCGGACCGGCCACGGACTGACCCGAGCCGACGGCGCGGAACTCGAAGCGGTTGCCGGTGAAGGCGAACGGGGAGGTGCGGTTGCGATCGCCCGCGTCCTTCGGGAACTCGGGCAGGCTGTCGACACCGAGGCGCATCAGGCCGCCGCTGGCGGAACCCTTGAGTTCACCAGCCTTGATCTGGTTGAAGACATCCTCAAGCTGGCTGCCGAGGTAGACCGAGATGATCGCCGGCGGGGCTTCGTTGGCGCCGAGGCGATGGTCGTTGCTGGCGGTGGCGATCGCCGCACGCAGCAGCGGGCCGTACTGGTGCACGCCGCGGATCACACCGCCGCAGAACAGCAGGAACTGCATGTTCGCGTGGGGGGTGTGGCCGGGATCGAGCAGGTTGCCCTGGGTGCTGTTGCCGATCGACCAGTTGACGTGCTTGCCACTGCCGTTGACCCCGGCGAACGGCTTCTCATGCAGCAGGCAGGTGAAGCCATGCTTGCGGGCGGTGGAGCGCAGCACGGTCATGATCAGCTGCTGGTGATCGGTGGCCACGTTGGCGGCCTCGTACACCGGTGCGATCTCGAACTGACCCGGGGCCACCTCGTTGTGGCGGGTCTTGGCGGGCACGCCGAGGCGGTAGAGCTGCTCCTCGACGTCCTGCATGAACACCTGCACCCGCTCCGGAATCGCACCGAAGTAGTGGTCATCGAACTGCTGACCCTTGGCCGGCGGTGCGCCAAACAGGCTGCGGCCGGCCAGCTGCAGGTCGGGGCGCAGCGCCATGAAGGCGTTGTCCACCAGGAAGTACTCCTGCTCAGCACCACAGCTGGAGTTGATCGGTGCCACCTCCTTGTTGCCGAGCAGCTTGAGCAGGCGCTGGGCCTGGGCGTTGACGGCGGCGTTGGAGCGCAGCAGCGGCGTCTTCTTGTCGAGCGCCTCGCCGGTCCAGCTGACGAACACCGTGGGGATGCAGAGGGTGACGCCATTGGGCGTGCGCATCAGCCAGGCGGGGCTGGTGACATCCCAGGCGGTGTAACCGCGGGCCTCGAAGGTGGAGCGCAGACCGCCGTTCGGGAAGGAGGAGCCATCCGGCTCACCCTGAACCAGCAGCTTGCCGGTGAATTCGGTGATGGCGCGGCCATCGCTCTTGGGCACGATGAAGCCGTCGTGCTTCTCCGCAGTGAGATTGGTCAGCGGATAGAAGACGTGGGCGTAGTAGAGGGCGCCACGGCTGGTGGCCCAGTCCTTCATGGCGTTGGCCACCACGTCGGCAACGGATGGATCGAGCGGACCGCCCTCGCGGATCGTGCGCTGGATCGACTTGTAGACGTTGCGAGGCAACGCCTCCTTCATGCGCTCAAGGTTGAAGACATCGCTGGCCCAGATCTCCTGGAGGGGTGCAGGAGGCTGAACCGCCACGGGCCGGCGCCGCTGGATGGTCTGCAGGGCGGCGAAACGCTCAGCGCTTGGCATGGCCTTGAGTATCAGTTTGGACCATCCAAGACGGCAACGGGACGCATTTTGGTATCCGCTGATACCAAAATGACAGCTGGATCGAAGGGCGGCTAGGGCGGCCGCCTCAGGCGTGGCCCATGCCTGGATGGCGGAGCGTGCGCCAATCGCCGCTGGGGGTGCTCACCTCGATGCCGAAATGCAGGCAGAGCATGGCGTGGCGCTCACGGGCAGGAGCCTGAGGATCCAGCAGGCATCGCCGCTCCAGCCAGTCCATGGCCGCCTCATGGGCCCCGTCCAGCGAATCGAAAAGGTCGTCGAGCTCGGTGTGGGGACGGCCATGGCCATCCAGGAGGCGATAGAAGCGCTCCCGGCCACAGAGCGGCGGCGGGGCAAAGGCCGGCTGGGGGGACGGAACCATGGGTTCAGGCTGAACCGTTCGGCGGGAACCGCGCGTCTCCTTCACAACATCTGCAGGTGGTCTGGACGGCGGCGCGCTGCTGGGCCATGGACGGGAGCGCTCAACAGCGCCGATCAGGAGCCGGTGAGGAGCGCGGCGATGCCGAGCGCCAGGATGGGAACCCTTGAAGTTGCAGGCAGGGCGCGCACCGATGCCGCAGAGCCAGACCCCTGCCGGAACCGACATCGATCCGGGCTTCGCCACCCTGCGGCGCCATGACCTGCGCACCCTGCAGGTGAACCTCGGCTACCGCTGCAATCAGGCCTGTAGCCATTGCCACGTGGCTGCCGGGCCGCACCGCAGCGAAATGATGGCGACCGAAACGCTGGAGCTGATCCCGGCGGTGCTGAGGGCACGGGGGATCTCGACCCTGGACCTCACCGGCGGGGCGCCCGAGCTGCATCCCGGCTTCCGCGATCTGGTGCGGCGGGTCCGGGCCCTGGGGGTGGCGGTGATCGATCGCTGCAACCTCACGATCCTGAGCGAACCGGGCCAGGAGGATCTGGCCCGGTTCCTGGCGGACCAGGGCGTCAACGTGGTGGCCTCACTGCCCTGCTACCTGGAGGAGAACGTCGATCGCCAGCGGGGCTTGGGGGTGTTCCAGCGCAGCATCGCCGGCCTGCAGCAGCTGAACCGCCTCGGTTACGGCCAGGGCGGCTCGGGACTGGAGGTCGATCTGGTGTACAACCCCCTGGGGCCGAGCCTGCCCCCACCCCAGGCACAGCTGGAGGAGGCCTACAAACTCGAGCTGCAGGCGCGATACGGGGTGGTGTTCAACCGGCTGCTGGCCCTGACCAACATGCCGATCCAACGCTTCGCCGCCGCGCTGAGGGCCAGCGGCAGCCTGGAGGACTACCTCGGCCTGCTGCGCCGCAGTCATCGCCCCGAGAACCTCGACCAGGTGATGTGCCGCTCGCTGATCAACGTCGACTGGCTGGGCAACCTCTACGACTGCGATTTCAACCAGCAGCTGGAGCTGCCGCTGCCCCGGCCTCGCCGGCTGGCGGACCTGCTGCACTGGGACCCGGCCGCCACGCCGATCCGCGTGGCGGAACACTGCCTTGGCTGCACCGCCGGCAGTGGCTCCAGCTGCGGCGGTGCCCTGGCCTCCTGAGCGGCAGCGCCGGCCTCAGCGCTTCAGGCCAGGGATGAAACGGCGCTCGTGATCGGCGCCGCGGATCATGCGGTTCCAGTAGAGCCAGGGCAGAATCCTGGTCTTGACGACCCACATGCTCCAGCGCTCCTGGGTGGGATCGAGGGGGAAGGAGGGAACCGGCTGCTGCTCGTAGTTGAACTCAGCCATGATCGTCTTGCCGTAACCCGTGATCAGCGGGCAGCAGCTGTAACCGTCGTAGGAACCGGCACCCTTGCCGCCATCGAGCTGGGCCAGCAGGTTGGTCACCAGGGCCGGCGCCTGACCGCGCACGGCGGCTGCGGTCTTGGAATTGGGCATGCCGCTCACATCGCCGATGGCGAACACATTGGCGAAGCGCACGTGCTGGAGGGAGTGCTTATCGACCTCGACGAAGCCGCTGGCCGCGGCCAGGGGGCTCTGGGCCACGACATCCGGGGCCGCCATCGGCGGGGTCACGTGCAGGAGCTCATAGCGAATCACCTCCTCACGGGGCTCCTCAGCCTGGCTGTCTGCGGGGCTGGCCGGCTGCACACGGAACACGGCCTCCTTGCTCTCGGGCCGCACCTCGGTCAGCACATGGTTGTAGCGGGCGTCGATGCCCTTGCGCTTCACCACCTCCCGCAGGGGGGCGGCATAGGTGGGCACACCGAAGATGCCGGGTGTGGCCGTGGCATAGATCACCTTGCTGCGGGCGGCCAGGACCGGATCGCGCCTGAAGGCATCGTCGGCGAGGTAGGCGATCTTCTGGGGCGCGCCGGGGCATTTGATCGGCATCGGCGGGCAGGTGAACAGGGCGTTACCGCCCTGGAACGCCTGAATGCAATCCCAGGTGTAGGCGGCGTGCTCGCGGGAGTAGTTGCTGCACACCCCACCGTTGCCGAGGGCCTCGGGCAGGCCCTTGATCCGGTCCCAGCACAGCTTCATGCCGGTGGCCACCACGAGGGCGTCGTACGTGATCAGCTGGCCACCGCTGGTGGTGACGCTGTTGGCGTCCGGCTGAAAGCCGGCGACCCCTTCGCGGATCCAGGTCACGCCGGCGGGGATCAGATCAGCCTCGTTGCGCCGGGTCTCCTCCAGGCTGAACACACCGGCCCCCACAAGGGTCCAGCCCGGTTGGTAGTAGTGATCGCTGGCGGGCTCAAGGATCGCCACATCGAGGGAGGGCCTCAACCGCCTCAGGCGTGCCGCCACCGTCAGACCGGCGGCGCCGCCTCCCACGATCAGGACCTTGTGATGGGCCATGGCCAGGCGCTGACAAACGACGTTGAATCCATGATCTAACCAGAGGCCCGCCCTGAAGCCAGACAGCGGGACGCCGACGGCGCGAGCACGGGCATCTAGTGTGGATTCGCTGACATTCCCACCTCGGAATGGCTCCCGACGCCCCTGGATTCCAACCCTCCTTCACCCATCCGCCCGAGCCGGGCGACGGCGATGGCAGCACCAGCCTCAAGTGGGGCAGCAACGGCGAGCTCTCGCCGGTGGATCTGCAGCGGGTGCTCGAGCGGCTCACCGATCCGGAGCTCACCCGCTGCCAACTGGAGCAGCTGGACTGAGCCAGGCTGACCATTCGGCGACCACCGATGGCGATGGCCCGCTCGCCGGCCATGGTGTCGTGCGCTACAGGCCCTGACGCCCAGAATTGAGTGATGCAACAGCTCGCTTCACCGGAACAGGCCCGCCTGCTCGTGGTGGAGGACGACGACACCATCCGCGAGACGGTGAGCGAGGCCATGGAGATGGAGGGCTTCGCCGTCAGCACGGCCGCCGATGGCCTGCAGGCCTGGCAGCAGCTCAGCGAAGCACCGTTTGATCTGGTGGTGCTGGATCTGATGTTGCCGGGTCTCAACGGCCTCGACCTCTGCCGGCGTCTGCGCGGCACGGAACGACCGCCGCTCATCCTGGTGATCAGTGCCCGCGACAGCGAAACCGACCGGGTGCTGGGCCTGGAGGTGGGGGCCGATGATTACCTCGTCAAGCCGTTCGGCCTGCGGGAGCTGGTGGCCCGCTGCCGGGCACTGCTGCGCAGGCAGCGCAGCGGCGCCATCGCGGCCACGGAACTGCGGCATCAGGAGCTCAGCCTGTTTCCCGGCGAATGCCGGGCCACCCGCCAGGGAATCGAACTGAAGCTCTCACCGAAGGAATACCGCCTGCTGGAGCTGTTCATGCAGAACCCGCGCCGGGTGTGGAGCCGTGATCAGCTGATCGAGCAGGTGTGGGGGATCGATTACATCGGTGACAGCAAGACGGTGGATGTCCACATCCGCTGGTTGCGCGAAAAGATCGAGGACGACCCATCCCGCCCTGCCCATCTTGTAACCGTACGGGGCTTCGGCTACCGCTTCGGCTGAGCTGATGACGGGAGCCTGGGTACTGGGCACGACGGCCGCAATGCTGCTGAACCCGCTCCTGTGGCTCGGTGGCGGCATCGCCGTGGGCTGGTGGCTGCGGGGACGCCGGCGGCAGGAGCGGCGCCTGCGCTCTCATCCGGGGCCGGGTGATCCATGGCCTGTGCCGGCGGCAGAGATGCGTGGCTGGCTGGAGGCGTTGCCGCAGGGAATGCTGGTGCTCGCTCCCGATGGCACGATTGCCAGCCTCAACCAGCGGGCTGAACAGCTGCTGCGCCTGGATCAGGGTCTGGCGGTGCTGGGCCGCCCCCTGGCACAGCTGGAGCCTGGTGAGGACGTCAGCCATCTGGTGGACCTGGCCCGAGACAGCGAGCGACCGCAGCGGGGAAGCTGGCTGCGACCATGCGGGACCCTTGAGCTGCGGGTGTTACCAGGGAGTGGCGGCTGGGTGGCCGTGCTGCTGGAAGGACGGAACCCGCTGCAGAGCCAGCTGGAGCGACAGGAAGCCTGGGTAAGCGATGTGGCCCATGAACTGCGCACGCCGATCACGGCGCTGATGCTCGTGGGCGAGAGCCTGGGGGATCGGATCGTGGGGCCGGAGCGGCAGCTGGTGAGCCGCCTGCAGCGGGAGCTGCGCCGATTGCAGGAGCTGGTGAGTGATCTGCTGGTGCTCTCGCGCCTCGAGAACACGCCGGTGGCGGAGGCGAGGCGCCAGAACGCGATCGATCCGCGGGATGTCCTTGGCAGTGTCTGGCAGACGCTGGAGCCCCTCGCTGCGGAACGGCAGGTGCGCCTGACGGTCCACCCTGGTCGCGATCAGGCCAGACGTGCCGCCGTGGATCCGGCCCGCCTGCATCAGGCGTTGCTGAATCTGCTCGACAACGCCCTGCGCTACAGCCCCGATGCCGGTGTGATCAGCGTGCGCATGGACCAACGGGACCGCTGGTGCCTGATCGGCGTGCATGACCAGGGGCCCGGCCTGAGTGAACAGGATCTGCAGCGCCTGTTCGAGCGGTTCTATCGGGGCGATCCCTCAAGGGCCCGGGCACCACGGGTAGGCAGCGGCCTGGGTCTGGCAATCGTCCAGCAGATCGCCCTGTCCCAGGGGGGGCTGGTGCGGGCCCGCAATCATCCCGAAGGCGGTGCTGTGCTGGAGCTGCTGCTGCCGCGGGCCTGAACGGCAGCAGCGGCACGGGCCTAGCGAGGCAGGTGACTCACCACCAGCTGGCGTTGGTCATCCAGCTGCAGCCAGCCCTCCTCCTTGAGCAGGCCGAGCACGCGGGTCACGGTGACGCGGGTGGTGCTCAGGGCGCTGGCAATGTCCTGGTGGGTGAGGCGCAGGTTGAGGCGGAGACCCTGCTCACAGGGCTGACCATAGTCGTGGGCCAGAAGCTCGAGAAAGCCGCGCACGCGCTCCTCGATACGACGCAGGCCGAGCAGGGCGATCAGCGCCTCGGATTGGCGCATCCGGCTGGCCATGGCCCGCACCAGGGTCACGGCGAGATGGGGCGTGTCGTCGATCTCCTCAAAGGGAATGCAGAGCAGATCGCTGTCGCAGAGCGTGGTGGCCTCATAAAGATCGCTGTTGGTGAGCGGCTCGCCAAAGGGCTCGTTGGGACCGGCGAGACCGAGGACCAGATCATCGCCGTGTTCGGTGATACAGCTGAGCTTGACCATGCCGCGGGTCACCAGCCAGAGGTGATTGCGCAACAGTGGAACACGACTGCCGGCGGTCATGTGCACAAGATCTCGCCGCTGATAAGTGTCTTCCAGACTGGTGCGGATACCCTGCTGGCCGTTGGGAGTGAAGACCATCGAGCCGGTGTGCGGAGGCTTGCGGATGACTGTATGGACGGGCACCGACAGGGTCGGCAAAGCAGCGGTAGTCCTTCGGTTAAGGAGTGATTAGCATTTGCAGCACGACCAGAAGCACTGAGGCGCGAATAACGGGAAACCGGCAACAACCGATCTCCCGCATGCACCCCTGGGTCAAGGCGAACCTGTCGACGCCAAAGACAGCTGAGCTGTCGAAGCTAAAGACAGCTCAGCTGTTGAAGCCGCAGACACTTCAGCTGCCGACGCGGGCAACGGCCGCCCGAGCCTTGCGGAGCAGATCGTCCCGCAGCGGCACATACCCAAGGTTATCGGCCAGATCCTGAGCGCGTGGAGAGAGCATCGCCCGGAAGACCTCCCGCAGTTCAGCGGCCTTGGCTCCATTGCCGCGCTGATAGGCCAGGATCCAGGTCAACGTGGTGATCGGATAGCTCTCAGCACCGGCGGGATTCGCATCCTCACCCGCCAGCTGGGCGTTGAGACGGATGTTGTTAAGGGCTGACGAGCCACTGCGCAGATTGGGCAGCACAAACCTGCCGGCACGGTTCTGCAGGGCCGCCGCACGCAGGGAGCCCTTGACGAACGCCTGATTCAGATAGCCGATTGAACCCGGGGTGTTGAGCAGCACGCCGGCCACACCCTCATTGCCCTTACCGCCAACACCCACGGGCCAGCGCACGCTCTTGCCCTCCCCAACCCTGCTCTTCCACTCGGCGGAGAAGGCACTCAGGGAATTGGTGAAGGCGAAGGTGGTGCCGGAGCCATCGGAGCGATGAGCCACGGTGATCTTTCCCTTACCGCACTTGAGCTGATCCCAGGTGCGAATGCGGCCGAGGAAGATGTCAGCTGCCTGCTTCTGGGTGAGCTTGAGGCCTTTGCAATCCGCTTTGTTGTAGGCAATGGCGATCGTGCCGCCAACAGCGGGAAACTGAACCACACCGCGCTTCAAACGGGCAGCCTCGTCAGCCTGAATCGGCTCATCGCTGGCGGCAAAATCCACCGTACCGGCAACGAACTGACGCACACCGGCTCCCGAGCCGACGGACTGATAGTTGACCCGGGCCACATTGCGCGCAGCAAGATCAGCAAACCAACGCTGGTAGAGGGGTGCAGGGAAGGTGGCACCGGCGCCATTCAGGGCAGGGCCTGCCGCAGAGGCGGCACCGGCGAGCAGCAGGACAACCGAGGCGAGAGGGGCGACGGTGGCCAACCGGCGGACAGGGGGCATCACAATCGAACGAAAACCAACTTTTAACCTCTAAAAAACCGAGCCCCCCGCAGTCGTTATGCGTGGGTTAAGGCCTGGTGAACATCCGCTTCAGGCTGATGGACTGACCAAGGCCAGCGCGTGCAGCTCCATCCGGCCCGAGGCCCCACGGAATGGCTGGGACTGCACAAGCCATTGTTGCCAGGCCTGCTCGCGCAGCTCGGCAATGATGCTGCACAGACCAGGCACAACCTGATCAGGACTGGCATCGAGCTGGCGATGCAAGGCGGCATCAAGCAACTGCAGGTCGTTGAGGTCACCCAGCAGCGCCTGCAGCCCGCGCAGCCGGATCAGCCAGCCATCGATGCGCTCAGGATCAAGCGCTTGCAGGTTGCTGAGGCCATAGCGAGCCCGCTTGAGGCGACGCCGCAGACGGTGGAGCTCGACAGTCGCCTCCGGGGCATAGGGGTTGACCGTCCACCAGCCCGGCAGCGTGGTCACCCCCTCAAGAGCGGCCTGCAGCCATTCACTCCGCCAGGCCAGCAGCGGCTCCTCGCCAAGGGCTGTGTAGTCGGGCTGCTTCAGCCAGGCCTGCAACCCGGCCAGGAGTTTGAGATAGCGGCGGCCCTGGAGGCAATCACTCAGCTCCTCAAAGGCCAGTCGCCGTTCACGCCTCAGCTGCTTGAACAGGGGCTTGAGCAACTGCAGCTCCCGCTCGGGGAGCAGCGGCACCAGCTGCTGATCGAGGCGCTGCCTCAGCACATCCAGATCGCGGGCCAGGCCGAGACGGCGGCCGACGCGGGCGATGCGACGCGGCTCGGCGGCCTCCGGCAGGCAAAGGGCGGGAGCGAACTGCTCGAGGACGACGCGCAATCGCCGGAAGCTGACCCGCATCTGGTGGAGGGGTTCCGGGTCGTGATCAGCAAGCACCTCGGACTGGAGGGCCACGAGGCGTCGCAGTCGCACTGCGATCAGATCGGCGGCGAACGCACCACCAGAACCGCTCAGCAGGGAGAGGGACCGGGCATCAGGCAGGGCGGTCACGTGGACGAATCAACAGTGTTCAACGCCAATCTGATCCGACCGAGGCACCGCAGTCGTTAAGACTGGGTTATGGACAATAAGAATTGATTACACCTGCTACGTTCTGCAAAACCTCAGAACGATCCGTGAAGATCACGCAGGTCGATGGTCAGTGTCTGCTGTGCCTGGACCAACGCGAAATGCTGATGATGGCAAGCATCTTTCAGGCTTCGCTGCTGCATGGACCAACCCAGAAGGCCTTGCTGAGCCGGAGCGACTATGCGGAGTTTCACCGCCAGATCATGGCGGGTCTCGCTGGTGCGTCCGGAACCAGGTTCGGTGTGGACGGAAGCATCAGCTTGTCTAGGTGAACCAGCAACACGAACCAGCCAGCCTGAATGGCCAGACAGCACAGCAGTGGGGCAAACAGGTCGCGGCGGCTGCAGGGCCACAGCCGGCTGCTGCCTGGGTTGTGGTCGATGCGCTGCATGGAAGGTCATGTGCGACAGTGGCACCACTTCAGTCGGAAAAGATCCGCCTGACTGTCAGCGGCGACACCCGATCCCTGTCAGCCCGCTGACAGGTGCAGCATCCCTGAGCATCGCTAAGGTCCAGACAGCGGGTCCAGGACCGGTGCACGGTTCATCCCAACGACGGCCGACCCCAGGCTCCCTGGTTTCCCGACGACTTGAGGAGCGACCGGGCGATCTTCCCTTCAGCCTGTTCGTGAGCGGTGCTCGCGCCAGAACCCGGCTGTCGGCTGTGGTTCTGCAGCCTGAGGGGCCTGAATTGATTCAGGACTGCAGCATCGAGGCGCTGCAGTCCTGGAGCAACCGTGGACTGCCGCTCTGGATCCGGGTCAGCGGCATGGCAGACCCGTGGATCATTCAGGCCGTGCTCAGGAGCTGCGAGGTACCGGAGCAGTTCACGCCACTGGTGCTGGAAACGCCCCAGGCCACACGACTGGACTGCGACGGCTCGAGGCTGGCGGTGGTAGTGCACCGCCTGCGCTTCAGCCGGGACCCGATGCAACTGGTGAGCGATCAGGTCAGCCTCGTGCTGACGCCAAACCAACTGATCTCGATTGAGGAGGCGCCACAGGATCACCCCTTCGCGGACCTGACCCACTGGTTGCTGGGGCTCAGCCCAGCACCGACGGCCGAAATCCTTGATGATCTTCTGCACTACAGCCTGGACAATCTGCTGGACGAGATCCTGCCAATGCTGGAGCAGATGGCCAACCGACTGGACGACCTGGAGGAGGCGGCCCTGCGCGATCCAGGCCCACGGGTTCTGAACGGTGCCTATCAGCTGCGGACCAATCTGCGCCAGATCCGGCGGCAGCTCTGGCCGCTCAGGCATCAGATCCTGCTGTTTCTTAGGGCTTCCTGAGAAAGACAGATCCAGGTTCGCGAACGCACAGCCTGGTCATCAAGCGTCTTGATGAGTAACACTCACGCTGCGACCGCATGCATGCTTGGAGGC
>Ga0315899_10000592_pt1 | contig 43509 bp, 35 predicted proteins | sample LakEriMetagenome_2_FD_203518 | JGI IMG/M metagenome (GOLD analysis project Ga0315899, IMG submission 203518) | Freshwater fungal communities from buoy surface, Lake Erie, Ohio, United States - Buoy 4 MA112 | ecosystem: Environmental > Aquatic > Freshwater > Lake | place: USA: Lake Erie, Ohio...
GGGGGGAGGGCGTTGTCGGTTGGGGAGCGTAGCAGGGTTCGCGACAATGCAAAGGCCTCGTTGCCTCGTCCACTACGGGGGCTGGCCTCGTTGCCTCGGCCACTACAAGAAATGGGACTCGTTGCCTCGGCCACTACAAGACGGGGCTCAACGGTGGAGTTGCTGCAAGCCATGCTTGCGGAGGTGAGAAATGATCTTATCAAGACTGGTTCGAAAACTTGGATCAAAAGGTCGTAACTCGGGATAGCCAGGAATGATACAACCCGTGTATTTGTATTGTGCATATCCATCAATCGGAACCAGTCCCGCTCGCTCTGGATTTCTGGCGATGTAGTCGCAGATCTGTTCGAATGCCTCCGGGCGACGCTCTTCGTCCGTCAAAACGTGATCATACGATTGATCCTGCAGCGCGAATCCAATACGCTCCAATGAATCTTCGCATCTACTTCGAAAGTGCTTCGTTGCGTTTAGTTGATCCGTTCCATTTAAGAGCCCCATCCAGACCATGTGGATATGGTCTGGCATTAGGCAAAACACAGGACAGGCTATGCCGTATCGAAACATAGAATGCGTAAGCAACTCTCTGAATCGATAAAGGAATACAGGTGTCAGCCAACCTTGCTTTCGGTCGCGAATGGTATGCGTCCAATGAACGATCGTTTGGCCGAGATAATATTCCCTTGGCAATCGAGTGAGATGTTCTCGATTCGGCATGACGAGCGGGGGCAGCAATAAGTAACGGGGTGTGTGACGTTGGCTAGTGGCCGCCGTTGCTGGGGGAAGGGCGATGGCACTGGTGCTGAGATCATAGCAGGGTTCGTGCCCGGGCAAAGGCCTCGTTGCCTCGGCCACTACAAAAAATGGGACTGGTAGCCTCGGCCGCGAAAATGCAAAGGCCTCGTAGCCTCGTCCACTACGGGGAAAATCGGATGCTACGCATCGGTTTTGTAGTGGACGACGCTAGGAGGCCAGTGGCGCTGCGGGGGAGGGGGATGTCGGTTGGGGGTTTAGCAGGGTTCGCGACAATGCAAAGGCCTCGTAGCCTCGGCCACTACAAAATATGGGCCTCGTTGCCTCGGCCAATACAAGATGGGCCAGGTGGCCTCGGTAGTTAGGGGGGCGGGAGCACGGTGCTTTGGATTTCGCCGGAGGCAAGTTTGGTTCTGATAGTTTGACCTGGAACAACTTCCTGCGCCGATGTGATTAGCTTGCCCGTCTCGGCGTCAACTGTCAGCGAATATCCCCGGGCTAATACGCCGAGAGGACTCAACGCTTCTAAAACTTGTGCATGCTGTTGCAATGTGTTTTTGGCCGCTTCTAGCTTTTGGTCAATTGCCAAATCCATGTCTCGGTAAAAGTCATCCAGTCGTTGACTCGGCCGTTCCAAAAGTCGTTCCGGCTCGGCTAAGATCGGCCGATCGGCAAGCGACGCTAATTGTCCCTCGGCTCGCTCATATTGGTATCCGACTAAACTCCGAAGACGATTGTGAACACCCTCTAACTGATTTAGCAACTCCTCTCGATGGGGAGCGATGATCTCCCCTGCTTCCGTTGGTGTTAAGGCACGTACGTCCGCTGCTAAATCACACAAAGTTACATCGATCTCGTGACCCACAGCTGAGATGGTTGGCAACGGGCAATCTGCTACCGCTCGTACGACAATCTCTTCGTTAAAGGCCCATAAGTCTTCAATCGAGCCACCACCACGCCCAACCACCAAGACATCCAACTCCGGCCGAATTCGCGCCGCCGCTTTAATTCCTCGGGCGATCTCCTCGGCTGCTCCTTCCCCTTGTACTTTGGATGGGATAATTAATACACTCGCTACGGGCCATCGTCGCTTTAACACTTGAAGAAAGTCTTGGATTGCAGCACCGGAGGGGCTGGTTACGAATCCGATCCTAAACGGGAACTGAGGTAGCGGCTTTTTGCGTTCCTGCGCAAACAATCCTTCTGAATCCAGCTTCTTGTATAACTTTCGAAAGGCCGCTTGAAGCGCCCCGAGTCCTTGTTCCTCAACTCGGCTAATGACGATTTGGTAATTGCCACGAGGTGAATACACATCCAATCGACCTTGGACAATGACCGCCATACCTTCAGACAAATCGACATCGATTCGTTCCAAAGTAGATCGCCAAATGACCCCAGCAATCTGACCTCCGGCGTCTTTCAACGTAAGATAGATATGTCCCGCATTCGATTGGGTGAGATTGCTTATTTCACCGGCTATCCAAATTGTGCCAAAGGTCTTGTCTATGATTCTCTTGAGGCACTCGTTTAATTCGCTGACCGAGTAAGGTGCATCCAGCGATTGGCCAGGGCCTGGTTTCAAATTCTTTGCAGCTTGCTTCGGGGCATCTTTTTGTTCGTTGCCAAAAAACGCCTCTTCGTCGTTGCTCCAAAGAAATCCGGTCATGGCCAAAGAGTCTCTCTAAAGGTAGTGTAGAACGGATGCTCGTCATCCCGTTTGCGTCCATGCTCAACCCATTCCTCGGCTTCGGTGGTCACCTCGACCAAGGTATCTTGCAACTGTTTATGCAGGACTTCGATTTCTTCTTTGCTCACTTTTTTGGGGACTCGCATAATTTCACCGAGAACCAATCGAGCCCGAGCGCCAGGTCTAGGAACAGCAAATTTGTCCCATGCTCCATTAAACCGCAAAGCGCGTTCGTACCCGACGCCGATAGGAACGATTTGGGCCCCTAACATGCTTGCCAAATACAGGCACCCGTTTTGTGCGACTCGTCGTGGCCCTCTCGGTCCGTCTGGAGTGATAACAAAACTCTTGCCTCGTAATTGTTTGACCATTTTCAACGCGGCTTCGCTTCCGCCTCGTTTCGAGGAACCGCGCACGGAGCTGTAGCCAAAGTGATTGCCCAATCCCACGATCCAGTCTGCGTCGGCGCTCTGGCTGGCCAGGAGTACCAAGCCGCAGCCTTGACGGCAGCAGGTAGGGACTAACATGTATTCGTGCCAGATGACAAAGATCGTTGGATCTTTAAATCCGTACATGGCCGGATCCCCGAGAGGATCTCGCCGAGCGATTTTACAATCGACGGTATGTATCCAGGCGTTTACGAGACCAGACAAGCACTTACCAACGGTGTAAATTGCGGCTTGTCTCGCTACGGACCGAAGCGAGATGCTACCCATTACGCGTGAACCTGCCAGCGTCCTGTGAATACCTCTGTGGCTGGACCTGTCATCATGACATGGTTGGTGGATTCATCCCAAGTCAGTTTTAACTGGCCACCGATAAGGTTGTTAACAATCGTGCGATCGGTTCTACCCGTTAGAACTCCCGCTACACAAACCGCGCTTGCGCCTGTTCCGCAGGCCCACGTCTCTCCTGATCCCCGCTCCCAAGTTCTCTGGTTAACCTCACCGCGGGCTAAGACCTCAACAAATTCGACGTTCACCTTTTTCGGGAACCGATCATCCTTTTCGATGAGGGGACCGATGCCGAGAACTAATTCATCGTCAACTTCAGGAACAAATATGACACAGTGAGGATTTCCCATCGACACGCAGGTTGCGAAGAGCTTGCGGCCTTTGATTTCGATCGGAACGTTTACCACGTGTTGGCCAGCGGGGGCTAAAGTCGTGGGGATCAAGCTGGCTTCTAAACGGGGCTCCCCCATGTCGACGGTAATTTGCTCTGCAAGTCCGTTTTTGGCGTGGATTTGCAATGAAAGAATCCCGGCGCCTGTCTCGATGCGGAGTTGATCACGCGTAGCAATACCGTGGTCGTAAACATACTTGGCCACACAACGAATGCCGTTGCCGCACATTTCCGACTCGCTGCCATCCGCGTTGAACATGCGCATCTGGGCATCGGCTTGTTTACTCGGGAGAATGAGAATCAATCCATCACCACCAACACCAAATCGACGGTGGGAGATATCGATGGCCAGTTTTTCAAGATCGTTTGGGAGGGAATTGGCAAAGCCATTAACGTACACGTAATCGTTACCCGCTCCGTGCATTTTCGTGAATTCAATTGATGTCATGATGTCCGTATCTTAGCCTGGAAGTCGAAAGTCAGGATCTGCAATGCCACGGATTAACTCCGCAAGCCGACTGTACATTTGAAGCATCAATTGCCAAGTTGCCAAGTCAACATCGATCTTTGCTCGTTTTTCATTGTGTTGGGCTCCGTCAATGACCTCTCCGACTCGAGCGTGGAAGTACTCAAACAATTCTGCTAGCTGGGCGGCTTGGCTGGGACTTAGCCGATCCGGAAGAGGTGGTGGCTGATTTAGATCTCGCAGAGCTCGAACAGATTCAGCCAATCCCGGTCCTAGATCAAAATCGCCCAAGTCATCTTCTTCAGGGGTTTTACCAGCGATTTTCTCGACCGCAGTCAGGCTCTCTTGGACTCGAGAGTTGATTTGTTCGTGCGTCCCGAACAAAAGCATGGTCCGTCCCACTGATATGATATCGCCGAACCGTAGGATCCTAAGCTGACAGTCTTGGCCGTTGACTCGAGTGCCGTTTGTGCTTTCTAAGTCGGTCAGAACCAGATGCTCATTGTCTTCCTGGATCTTGCAATGGAAACGGCTTATCCGCTCGTCGTTAAGCTGGATGGAGTTTCCTTCTTCTCTCCCGATCGATATAGGGGTTTTCATGTCAGAGAAAACCTTGCCTCGGTCAGCCCCTTGCACTACTCGGAGCGTCAATCTAGACATTGCAACCTCGTTCCTGGAACTTCAAATGGACAATCTACATCATAACACAAATTTCAAACTGTTGGATCAGCAGGTTTTGGCTGGCGACCAGCTCCTGTCAAATAGTAGATTGCCCCTATCAAAGTGGTCGCAAGCAGCAGTCCGCGAAAGAAAATCGCCATCACTAAAGGAGAGTATCCTTCAGGCAGTTCTCCTATCTGCTTAAACAGCCCATCAATAGCGGCTTCTTGCAGCCCTAATCCGCCCGGAGTAATGGGCAGGGTTGCTGCCGCAATTGCAGGAGGGATTGCTGTAAAATGATCCCGCACGGATGGCGTTTGGTCATACAAAGCATGGGAAACCAGCACGCAACTCAGTGTCAAAAGGGTGTGCACCACGACGCTCGAAAGAACCACTTCCATGAGCAAGCGATATCTCCCCTGGAAGACCATACAAGCATCAACGAATCTACGTGCATGGTGCCCTATCCAGGGTAGCCGCAAAAGCTGCTTGGTTGGCAATTTGCGTCCTAAGGTTGCCACAGCCAGCAAGCCAATCACTCCGATCGCGGCCAGGATTGTAGAACCCCAGCGAATCGTATCTAGGATTCCATTGTGTAGTTTGGAGGTCTGAAGAATTGTTGCTGTAATCAGAAGCAATCCGAGCAATCCAATGGCCCGGTCCACTAAAACAGAGGCAACGACTTCGGTTCGCTTTCCTTGTGATCGCCGAGCGGCTTCAATCGCTTTGAAGAGGTCACCCCCAACGGAACCAATGCTGACTTGGTTGAGCAAATTGCCGATGAAGCCAAGCCTAATTGCCTCGGGTAGTGACATTGCCACACCCACAGCTCTGGCAAGAAGCATCCAGCGCCAAAAAGAAACGAGGATGGCCGTTAGGGTTACTACTAACCCCTGGGCGAGAAAGCTCCAATCCTTCTTTTGACTGGTAAGAACCTGCCAATGCTCCTCAGGAAAGTTTCGCCACAACCAATATATGATTGCGGCGAGAACAAGGAGTTTGAACGCAAGGAGGAAGTGCTTTAAACTGCCGGGAACGCTCATCCGATTCAAGAGCTTTGAATCGGGGATTAACCCAATACGGCTTTCGCAAGCTTGGAGGCGTTAGCAGTACTTTCCCAAGTGAACTCAGGATCGTTTCGTCCGAAGTGTCCCCCAGAGGAGGTCTTGACGTAGATCGGTCGTCGCAGATCGAGATACTCAATGATTCCCCGTGGAGTCAGGTCGTAAAACGATTTCACTGCTTCGCAGATCACTTCGTCCGCAACCTTACCGGAGCCTTGGGTGTCGACTCGAACGCTAACCGGCTTGCTAACGCCGATTGCATACGCAACTTGAACTTCGCAGCGATCCGCAATTCCAGAGGCAACAATGTTCTTGGCAACGTGGCGAGCCATGTAAGCAGCGCTTCGGTCAACCTTGGTTGGATCTTTACCGCTGAATGCACCACCGCCGTGTCGTCCCCAGCCACCGTAAGTATCGACGATGATCTTGCGACCGGTCAAACCACTGTCCCCGTGAGGTCCGCCGACGACGAAGTTACCGGTTGGATTGATGTGATATTCGATACTGTCAGTGATCAGTTCCTTTGGCAAGCAAGGGTGAATGACCTTTTCGATTACGAATGATCGAATTTCTGCTTGGGATACCGATGGTGCGTGTTGAGTGGAAACAACAACGTTATTGATTCCAACTGGCTTAAAGCCATCGTAAACGATCGACACTTGGCTCTTAGAGTCAGGTCGTAGCCAGTCCACTTCTTTGGCAAAACGTGCTTCGGTCAGTCGATTGGTGATTCGGTGAGCTAATGCAATCGGGAGGGGCATCAACTCAGGGGTATCGTTACAAGCGTAACCGAACATCAACCCTTGGTCGCCTGCGCCAATATCTTTATTGTCGGAAGAATCGACACCCATTGCAATGTCTGGGCTTTGGCGGTCCAAAGCAACCATGACGTTGCAGGTCTTGCCGGAAATACCGGTTTCATCATCGTCGTAGCCAACATCCAAAATGGCTTGGCGAACAATGTCGGCATAATTCACAATTGCCTTGGTGGTGATTTCACCAACAATCAACGCTAGACCCGTTGTAACAACCGTTTCGCATGCGACCCGGCTCATGGGGTCTTGTGCCAAAAGTGCATCAAGAACACTATCAGATATTCGGTCAGCCAATTTATCTGGGTGACCCATGGAAACAGATTCGCTCGTAAAAATGTACTTGCCAGACGCCACGAAATTACCTCCCTTGGAGGGATCAGAACCAAGAAACCTGTAAACTGGAAAGAGAACAGTTTAGCCACCACTCCAAGTTCCTTGAAGGTGTAATAAACATTCCCTTATGAATTGTTTCCAAGTCCAGCCAAAACCGTGACAAACAACCCGGAGATTCCATGCGTTTTCCATCCGAATTGACTGCAGAAACCAAGAATAATCGATGTTTTGGCGGTTTAGACGGTCGGCAGAGACACAACGGCATCAAATCGGAGGGACACAAACTGGCCGGTTCGTTAACATCATCTTCTTTAACATTATCACGGCTACCCGGGACTTCCTCGAGCTTGAGAGACTTTCTCCCATGCCTCTCGGTTCTAGTCATCTTTTTCTGTTCAACCCTCAGCCACACCGAAGTCTTTGGCACGGATGAAAAACCGAGTATCAAATTTGTTCGACTACAGTCTCCTTGGCAACGAGGGGTGGCTCCTGGCTCGAGTTTTGAAATCTCGGTTGATGGGTCACGATTTAGCATTCATGGCGATGTGGTTGATACGAATGTAGTCAGCCCAACTGAGGGTGAACCCGCTTTAGATTATTCCAGATACGATCACATACTTTTTGCGTGGTCTTTTTCACCGTTGGCATTGGAATTTGAAGAGATAGAAATTTTTCCTAATGGACAATTCAGGACTTTTCGAAAGGATCTTTCGAAAAAAGAAGCCGAGCCCTCTAGTCATCTGCTACCAGAACTCCGCGTTACCAAGACTGCAAACGGATTTCGATTTGAATGCGATATCGTTCCCATCAAAGGCGAAGCATTCGATGCGACCAACAATGCTCCCCTCTACGTTTCGTTGTCCCAAATCGATGTCTCTCGGGATGGCGAGGCATCTCGCTGGTATTGCTCAAGTATTCCAGCTACATTGCAGCCAGATCGATTTCACGCATCATCGTTTGCACGGCTCGATTCGTTCCCTTCTGAAAAACAAGAAATTGGCGAAGGAGATGTTTTAACGCAATCGAAATTGGTTAACAGCAGTTTTCGAATAGCGGAATTCGAACTGAGAAACAAATGGGACCAATATGCTTCACAGCCAAGTACTCTAAGTCTGGCTCAAAAGTGGTATGAAGACATAACGAGCTTTCCGGATTCCGAGCGATTTTTGGAGCGAACACGGAGCGGGGAACGACTGAAGCCAATCGATCTGGGGGATGAGCAAACCCCAAAGCGGCTAACAGATGCTCGCTCTGAGAGGATTAACCAATTGTTGGGCCAGAGCTGGAGTATTAACCTCGGTCGAATTGAGGACCTTAGCACATGCCTACCTCTGACGATTCGGACCTCAACATCTATGAGCGACACAACTCAATTCGAGTCTCTCGTGATGTGGCTGGAAAGCAATCGTCTACAAATCGCATTGTTGCAAAACAACGCAGGTGTTTACTGGGGATCTACGAGTTTGCCGCTTGAACATGCCAGCCACCCAGAGAGAGTCACGAGTATTACGCTCGCATCCGACGGGTCAACCAACGGCGTGGGCTACGAGTTGTACGCGAATTCCAAGCCGCTCAACTTAATAACGCATCAGGCGAACAATCTCCGATTACCGACTGATTCGCCTACTCTTTCGGAAAATCAAAGCAAGCTCGCTCATGGCGAATGGAGCATTAAAACCACGAATGCCAATCTGAAAATTGACTTATACAATACGAAACTGACTCCGATTGAGATTTTGTCGCTGGATCCGAACGCAAAGCTTTTAAGCTGGTCCGAACTAACGGAGGAAATGCATGAAGCGTGGCGACTTCATTATGTTTTCTGCATCGATCCGGAAGGTAGGTACTATCTGGAGAGCTTGAAACATTACACTTCTAGCCAAGCAGAATTACTCAGAAGGAGCAAGAAACCAGCCAAGAAGTAGCCCGACGGAGCTTTATTTTCCTTTCAATCTGGGCCAAAATGGGAGGACTGTTTGTCCTTTCACTTTTGGAGCCATACACATGACTCGCTCAACGCGTCGAAACTTTCTGAAGTCCACCGCTGCCGTCACCGCAGCAGCTGCCTCTACCCCTTATTTTCTTACCAGTGCTAACGCAAAGCCACTTTCAGCTAACGACCGATTCGTTATTGGTTGCATTGGAACGGGTAGCATGGGAACCGGCGACGCCGAGGGGGTAGCGAACTTTGGCGATGTCGTTGCTGTTTGCGATGTGGATACCAACCACATGGAGCGAGCTCGCAACAGTGACAAGATCGGCAAAGGCAAAGCCGAGATGTACAAAGACTATCGCAAACTGCTTGATCGCAAAGACATCGAGGTAGTCACCATCGTTACGCCAGATCACTGGCATACCAAGATCGCCATCGAAGCCTTGCAAGCTGGCAAGCACGTCTTCTGCCAAAAGCCACTCACGCTGACTCTTGAGGAAAACGTCCGCATCCGCGCAGCTGCGATGAAGTATCCAGATCGAGTGTTCATCGTAGGTACCCAGCAACGATCTGACAAAGATCGATTCATGCGAGCGGTAAACATGGTTCAGAATGGATTGCTCGGAGACATCAAGAAGATCACGTGCGGCATCAACGGGGGCGATGTCGGCGGACCGTTTATGAAGTCAGCTCCCCCTGCTCACTTGGATTGGGATGTTTGGCAAGGTCAAGTGGAGCCGGTCGACTACATCAAAGAGCGATGCCACTACCAGTACCGTTGGTGGTATGAGTATTCTGGTGGCAAGTTCACAGACTGGGGTGCTCACCACATAGATATCGCGCTTTGGGCCGCGGGCATGACCAACAAGGGATCTGGCCCGGTCGAAGTTGACGGTTCCGACGCGAATCACCCAGTGGAATTTAAAGATGGTTATCCAACCGTCGACAATCACTACAACACTTCCCATGATTTCAATATTGTCCACAAGTTTGCAAACGATATGGAGATTCATGTTACAAGTCGTGGCGACAACGGAGTTCTAATTGAAGGTACCAAGGGGCGAATCTTCGTCAACCGAGGCAAGATCAGTGGCGCACCAATTGAAGAGAATTGGGACAAGGATGTTTTCAATGAAGAGGCGTTGGTCAAACTCTACAACGGGAAGCCGTTCGAATGGCACAAAGCCAACTTCTTCCGATGCGTTCGCGAAGGAGGCACTCCGGTATCGGATCTGCACTCCCATTTGCAAACTATGAACATTTGCCACCTATCGGTTATTGCAGCACGCCTCAAGCGAAGCTTTAAGTGGAATCCTGAAACAGAAATGATCGAAGGGGATGAACAAGCGGCTTCGATGCAAGCACGTAAGCAAAGAGCTGGCTACGAAGTTCCGATTGTTAGCTAAGCTGACCGATCAGATTGTGGATTAGTTGAAGTGAAAGAAAGGCGAGGATAGTCACCTCGCCTTTTTTTATTGCGATTCGATACCCTCAATGGTTCTAAGGAGTTAAACTTAGATCGCTCAAACTATGCCAAATCGCGACTTACCTCATTGTCCAAACTCATGTCAGATCGATTTCAAACGACTCAATTAAGCTTGATTGACAGGCTTGGTGATTTGGACGATCGAGATGCTTGGACAACCTTTATCGAAATCTATCATCCCGCGATTTTGGCTTCACTTCGGCGTAGAGGCTTGCAAGAATCCGACGCAGACGATGTTGCGCAAAAGGTCTTGATGTCTGTCGCTAGAAGCTTGGCTGCTAGGCCTCATGATCCCAATGTCGCCATGTTTAGGACTTGGTTACAGACCATCATCAAAAACGCGGCCATCAACGCGATTCAACGACAACCCAAAGATCGAGCGGTTGGAGGAGAGGCTGCAGATGCTTTCCAGAATTTAGTGGAACCAGACCAGAACTCGGTTTGGGATGATCTTGATTACCGAAGATCGTTGCTCGAAAAAGCCGCTCAGCGAATCCAAAACGATTATACTCCCGATGTTTGGACAGCCTTTTGGAGGACCGCGATTCTAGGAGAATCCATAGAGGATGTTGCAGCGTCGCAGGGCAAGAGTGTTGGGAGCATCTATGCAGCTAGGAGTCGAGTTATCAAGCGACTTCGAGACGAAGTCCAAAAGGTTGAAGAAGAAATTGACGGGCTCGCTTAACACCTCAATGCACCGAACAACGTCTAGCTACCGCTCTAAGATCAATGTAACCGGGCCGTCATTCAGAAGATTGACCTTCATATCGGCTCGAAATCGGCCTCTCGCAACAGTAATGCCAGCCATTTCTATCGATTCGCAGAACGCGACGTAAAGAGATTCCGCCATTTCGGGTGGCGCGGCAGAATCGAAGCTTGGTCGCCGCCCTTTGTTGCAATCACCATACAGAGTAAATTGGCTAACAACAAGAATTTCACCCTGGATGTCTTGGACTGATAGATTCATCTTGCCGTTAGAATCTTCAAATGCTCGTAGCCCAATACACTTCTCCGCCATCCATTTGACTGTTTCTTGCGAGTCTTCTTTCGCGATTCCTAATAGAATAAGCCAGCCGGAATCAATCTTGCCAACGCACTCACCGGCGACGGTTACCGATGCTTGAGTCACTCGCTGAAGAACGGCACGCATGGTTTACCAACGCATTTCCATTTGATCAACAATATGATTGGCGAGTCTTTCGACGAGTCGCTGATTGGCAGTTGCAATCGATTGCCCAGCCTCAGGAACAAAGTTCTCGTTATCAGCAAAATAGAAGGTCGTTTCACCGTTGGGCAAGAAACGGGTTTCAATTAACGGAACATTGCGTCGATCCACCCATTGGACTTCGACCGACATCACCGTTTGGAGTAATCGCGATTCGTCGGTCGGCGTTTCCGCAGTCACACGTTTCGAGTCAGCGGTTATTCGACAATTCAAAACAGAATCCGACGAAGCGAAATCGGATAGTTTATAGGGTGTCCTGCGTTCGATCTCTTTCTGAATGGCTTCTGTTAGCAACACCCCAAGCTCCGGACGAAAAGAATCAGACCGCACAACAGGAATGTGTATGGTTCGAATGTCGTTCCGATAGAGAGAGCGGTTTCCAAATTGATAGCCAGCACAACCTGCGACCAAGGTCGCAAACGCAAGAGCGAACAGAGTGACGAAACGATGGGAAACCATTTAGCGTCGTCCTACGTTACTACCGTTCGAGGCGCCGTAGGGCGCGTTCCGATCTGCCGTCCGAGAAATCTCATCTCTTCGTTGCGAGTCCAATGATTCGGCCGGTAGCGGACGGATCAGTGGCTTAAACTTATCGTTCTCCGGGAACAAAGTGGTTAGAGACTGTAGGTACCGAGTGGGTACATCCGGCATACCTTCGAGTTTTGTCATCAGCTCTCGAGTTGGGTCTGCATACGCTGTGTCAGGATACTCGTTGAGAATATTTTCGCAGTACATCCTTGCTGCTTTTCCTTCGCCGCGATTATAGCGAAACATCGCGCGGTTGAATTCGTAGCCAGCGCGATAGTTCTGCAAATCCGTGTAAGCTCGATCGATCGCTTCTTTTTCTCGCCTAGACTCTTCAGGGAACTTGACGATGTTTTTGAGAAGCTTTTCTGCTTTGTCCAGCGGTTCTTGGGAGTATTCCGGGCCTGCATACGATTGCAAAGCAGCTTGCAAGCCCATGAGGTGAGCATCAAAGAGGTGTTTTGACCCGGGGTAAGTGAGAATCAAATCGTTGTATGTATCGAGTGCTTCGGTCCAACGCTCCTCGAGAAAAGCTGTGTTTGCAATGGCCATAGTAGCATCGTCGGAAATCTTTCCGGTTGGACTATCAAGCCTTAGCTTCTCAAGTTCTTTTTTGCCGTAGTTCTTCGTATCGTTCCAGGGGCGTTTACGATCTACCAAATTGAGATGATAAAACTTATCGGGATACTGAAGCCAAAAATTACCTATCTCCATCCTTCGCCTATCGACTTTATCTTGGTATCGATTTCGAGGGTACTCTTTGGTCAGCTTGGTATATCGTTCCGAAGCCTTAGGGTAATGTTCCGAGAAGAAATAACTTTCTCCCGCCATCATCAAGGCATCTTGTTCTAAGTAACTGCTGGGCCATTGTTTGGCTGCTTCATCATACTTTTTAGCTGCTTCGTCGAACTTGGCAACTCGCTGGTCCCCTTCGAGGCCCTTGGCTTCCTCAAATAAACCTTCTGCTTGGCTGTAAAGTGCTTTAGCTTTGTCAACATCTTTTGGCTTAGGCTCTATGCCAACTGCTGACTTGATAGTGTCCAATACGCCGCTGCTCTTTGATTCCGCGCGACGACCTTCAGGCCTAATGAAGTTCCCTTTACTATCAGAATGGCTCTCGATAGCACGTCGAGCTCGTCCGTATTCGTCGTCATCTCGCAAGCCCAGGGACGCGCATCCTGCGAGTGAGCAACAAACAATTCCAGCCCAAAGTTTGCTGGCGTCAAAACAGGAATGCCACAAGGCGTCAACAATTCTCAACGTCGGAGATCGTCTAGAAAGTCCATCAATCGCAAACGACGATCCACCAAACTGCAAAGGAATCGCTCCATCACAATCCGAACTTCTTCTCTCGAAATGGTTGGGATGTTCCATGTGTCTTCGTTCTTGCTTTCGCTTTCTACAATCGCTTGACGGAAACAGTCGACGGTCTCCGAACGGATTCGCAGTACGCTCCTTTGCCCTGGTAAACAGTTCGAACACAACAGTCCGCCCGCCTCCGCGCCGAATAAATACGTACCACCAGGGTCGGACTCTACAAAATGACCACAACCTGCGCAAAGTTCAAACGTCGGCAAATGCCCAAGTTGCGACAAGAATTTAAGTTCAAATCCAAGCACGATCTTCGCTGGATCCTGCATTTCATCCAAATTAACAAGCGATTCGTCTAAGGATTCGAAAACGCCTGGCAATCGCATATGGTTCTCCGTGAACACATAGGCCAGCTCAGCAAGATAATAGCCACAGTAGAGAGGGAACAATGCACGCTGTCCCGATCGAAATCGCCTAATCAATTTGGCTTCCGTAAGGATATCGAGCGCATCATTCGATTTCGCGATAAATACGACATGAGATTTTGCTAGCAAATCCAAGGCATTTTCAAACGGGCTTTTTAATCGCCTGGCCCCTTTGGCCACCGCGGTCACCTTACCAAATTCGCGAGTGAAGAGAGTGACAACGCTGCTGGTTTCACTCCATGGCACAGTACGGACAACAATCGCTTCTGTTTTTTCTGCCGTCATGGCATTCGTCTACTGGTTCTTGGTAGCTTTGATTGAGTTGGAGGCGAACTATTCCACTAGTCTCGGCCTGCCACTCCAACCGAGCTTATCGCGGAGCGCCTGATAATCATCATGCCCTGGGACAGAAATAAGTTTAAACACGGAATCTGCTCTCGCGATTCGAACTCGCAAACTCTCATCCAGGTGGCATAAGACTCTACCGTCCACGACGACACTCGCGCTGCTCTGTTCCGTTCGCAACCTTAATTCGAAGACGCGATCGGCCGTATCGACCACAGGCCTCATCGTAAGAGTGTGAGGGCTAATTGGACAAATGACAAAGGCTTCGAGGTTTCGCCGAAGAATAGGACCACCGGCTGAAAGATTGTGCGCTGTTGAACCGATGGGTGTGCTAATGATAAGGCCGTCGCAAGCGTAGGTCGTAGCCAAGACGGAATCAATGTTCAAGTCGATATACATCATCGAATAAGGTGGGCCTCCCAAGATGCTGGCTTCGTTGAGCCCCAGCATAGAGTGGAGACGTTCTTGATCTCGATAGACTTCGCAAGAGAGCATCAAATGCTTTGTGATTTCAAATCGGCCGGACGCGATTTCACTCCAAAAAGCGACAAAACTCTCGGGTGGGATGGCAGCCAGAAACCCAAGCTTCCCGAGGTTTACTCCGAGAACTGGACGCTGATTGTTTTGCATCTGACGCGCAGATTGCAAAATAGATCCGTCGCCACCTAGCACAATTACCAAGTCAGAAGTGCACTCAGAAAAGTCATGCTCAAAGTCTTTGTCAACGGTCACGACCTCGGCATGCTTCTCTATAAAAGGAAGCAGTCTAGGTAACTCTGAAGCAACCCTGGGGCGATTGGGGGCCGCGAGCACGGCAACGCGGGGTAAACGGCCTTCTCGCAACCAAACGGCAGGGTTTTGGTTCATCTGAGTTCCTAAACTCGTGCACTGCTGGCGTCAGAGTACTTTTCGCTAAGTTGTTTGCAAACGTTTGCAATTCCGTTGGCATCGATTCCAAGTTCGGCCAGGATTTCGCCTCGTTCACCATGTTCGATGTAACGATCGGGAATCCCGAGCGTTCGCATGATGCGAGTGTCCCATCCGTTGGCACATGCAGCTTCAAGAACGGCGGATCCAAATCCACCCATGAGAGCCCCTTCTTCAACGGTTACAACAAATCGACAATCCTCAAAGACCTGGGCCAACATCGCTAAATCGAGCGGCTTTGCGAAGCGTGCATTAATCACAGCCACGTCGAGCCCTTCGACCTTGAGTTTATCCGCGGCCTCGAGCGCCTGCTGAAGCATCGCGCCAAAGGCGATGATGGCACCGTCATTGCCAAATCTAACCCATTCGGATTTGCCCAATTCAATCGGCTGGTGTGGTCGATCAAAGGTCAACGCAGCGGTCTTGGGGTATCTAATGGCGCATGGACTATTGTGAGCCAATGAAAACTCAAGCATGGGCTCCATTTCGCTTGCGTCACCCGGTGCCATCATAACGATGTTAGGGAATACTCTCATATAACCGATGTCATACAAACCATGGTGAGTTGGGCCATCTGGGCCAGTTAAGCCCGCGCGATCGAGCATCATGGTAACTGGTAGATTCTGCAGCGCGACCTCTTGGAAGATCTGGTCATACGACCGCTGCATGAACGTAGAATAGATCGCTACGATCGGCTTCATGCCAACCTTGGCTTGACCGGCTGCGAAAGCAACCGCGTGGGATTCACATATGCCCACGTCAAAGAATCGGTCGGCGAAAGCATCACGAACCGGCTCAAGTTTGTTGCCTTGGCACATGGCTGCAGTCATAACAGTAACCTTGGGATTCTTCTTCATTTGAGAGAGAATTGCATCCCGTGCGTAGTTTGTGAACGCAGGCTTTTCCGAAGAGTTCAAAACCTTAGGCGCGCCGGCTTCGTCTGCAAACGCTGGCGGCGTGTGGAAGTAAACCGGATCCTTCTCAGCCGGACGATAACCTCGACCTTTTTCAGTGACCACGTGTAAAAGTGTGGGGCCCTTCTGGTCTTTGATCATCTCCATATACTTGCGAAGCAATCGGATGTCATGGCCGTCGATTGGACCAATGTACTTGAACCCGAATTCTTCAAAGAGCATACCGCCGACCATGCCAGCCTTTACCCCTTCTTTGATTTGGGCTAGCAACTTTTCTGCAGGGTCGCCGAATAGCGGGAGCTTGTTGAGCACCTTGACGACTTCGCTCTTAAGGCCCGTATAGAAAGGATTGGTTCTAAGGCGATCTAGGTAATTGGCGACTGCACCAACACGAGGGCAGATTGACATTTTGTTGTCATTCAAAATCACGATCAAATCGGAATTCAGTTCTCCAGCGTTGTTCATCGCTTCGAAAACAATTCCGGAGGGGAAAGCGCCATCGCCGATCACTGCGACGCTCTTGCGACTACCTTGACCTTGTAGATCATCACCACTCTTGAGACCAAGTGCCGTAGAGACGGAACAGCCGGCGTGCCCAGTCATAAACAAATCGTAGTCACTTTCAGATGGGTTCGGATAACCCATCAATCCGCCCTTCATTCGAATGGTCTGGAACTCATGGTATCGACCAGTCACCAGTTTGTGAGGATAGATTTGATGCCCCGTATCCCAGATCAACCGATCGCGACGGAAATCGAAAACGCTGTGCAACGCCAACGTCAATTCCACAACTCCAAGGTTGGAGGCAAAGTGAGCGGTTCTCGTCGCCAACAGATTGCAAAGAACATCTCGAATCTCGGAACCAATTTGCTCCAATTGCTCATCGGTCATCGACTGCAATGCTTCTGCAGACTCAAGTTTTGAAAGCATTTCGTGCATAGTATTTACTGGCTCCTCTCGATGATGTACCTCGCCAACTGCCTTAACGGCAGGGCTGCCTCTCCATATCCCTGGAGCGATTCCAAGGCTTCCTCGATGAAACGCTCCGCTTTGCGGCGACTTTCCTCAACCCCCCAAAAGGATGGGTATGTTAGCTTACCACGATTCTGGTCTTTTCCCGTACGCTTTCCAGTGTTCTCACAACTTCCCTCGACGTCCAGGAGGTCATCTGCAATTTGGAAGGCAATTCCTATACAGTCGCCGTATTTTTCAAACGCTTTGCGGTCTGAATCGCTTCCGCCGGCGGCTTCCACCCCCATAAGTGCGGAGGCTCGGATCATGGCGCCCGTCTTTCGGCGATGAATTGCCATAAGAAAGTCGGCATCCCCGCCCTGCGTTTCGGCTTGCAAATCGTCAACTTGGCCACCCACCATTCCCTCAGCTCCGGCTGCCACGGCTAAAATCTGGCATGCAGCCACTTTTTGTGTGGAATTCAAGTCGCTTTCCAAGATTACCTGAAAAGCGTATGCCTGTAGGGCGTCGCCAGCCAAGATTGCGGTCGCTTCATCAAACTGGATGTGGCATGTCGGACGCCCCCGTCTCAGATCATCGTCGTCCATGGCAGGCAAATCATCGTGGATGAGTGAGTAACAATGGATCATCTCGAGGGCTACACCGCAATCCATCGCAGGGAGGTGATCGCCGAGAATGGTTTCGCACGTCAGGAGCGACAATACAGGACGCAATCGCTTGCCTGGGGCCAACAGCGAGTAATGCATGGCCTGGCGTAGAATTAAAGGGCAACTTTCTGACAAAAGGGAAAGCTTTTTTGTGAGAAATTGATCAACCTCAGCGGTTAACGATTTCCAGCGGCTTTGCACTAATTCGTTTTGCGTAAACGTAGAAATAGGAATGGCCCAAATTCGCGAGGATTGGAAGAGATTTGTTCAACCGCAGATATTCTAAGCATTGTACTCGTTCGTCGAGCCCTTTTGGGATCTTGGATTTCTGAGAACTTCAAAAATCCTTTTTTTGGACTAATGCCTCTCCAAGCAGCGTGTATTACCTATACTCACAAACGCCTGGAAACTACGAATCCCCCCGTCTAGGTGCTCCCTTTAGAATGGGGCGTAATTCTTCTACGAAATCTTGGATATCGCTAAATCGACGATAGACACTGGCAAATCGAACAAAAGCAACTTGATCGAGCTCGCGTAGGAACTCCATACAGAGGTTACCTATCTCTTCGCTGGTAACCTCTTTTTCATAAGTATCGAGAATATGAGCCTCGATTTCCGCAGCTAAAGTCTGGATTTGTTCGACGCTGACCTTTCGCTTCCAGCAGGCAGCAGCTAGCCCCCGTTCAATTTTGGCTCGGCTGAAGTCTTCGTGATCACCGCCTCGCTTAATGACTTGTAATAAGCCCTCAACTCGCTCGTATGTTGTGAACCTACGCTTACAACCGTTGCAAAACCTTCGCCGTCGAATGGCTTTACCGTCTTCAACGATTCGAGAATCCCGAACAGAATCGTTATCACTAGAACAGAAAGGACATTTCATTCGAACCTGACAATGCGGTGTTTATAGACTCAAAAAGATTAAGGCTGTGTCAATCATCGCCTCACGAAAGAATCTTTTGAACTGTCTAACTACACTATTTTAACAGATCGAACCATCTCCGAGGAGGTGCTGTGGACAAACATCGCGTCCTAGCAATTGTTACTTTGGAGATTCTGGGTTGACGTTTCCTGATAGGTCGGCCTTGCTTGCTACCATAGCCAGCCGTAATGAGGCTAACCGGAATGACCGATCCTATCCCTACGTTTGACGCTCACCTGCCAGCACGACTCGTGCAACTCGACCCAGAGACGTGGCAGGTGAGTGAGATCGTCAACCCGCGTATGAAGAAGCCAAGCAAGTATGAAAGTTCGTCTAACTCAATTCCTGCGTCGAGCTGTTCATGCTTCAGTCTTGAGCGCGGCGATTGTAGTCACGGCGAGTCCAACGCCCCTTCGCGGTGAAGATAACCCACGAGTTACTCCCATTGTAGAAGCGATCCGCAAGACGGAATCCGCCGTCGTCAACATCCAAGGCAATAAGACTGTTTCTAATACATCTGCAAACGGTGTCTCGACTCGCCAAGAAGTCAATGGAATGGGAACCGGCGTGATCATTGATCGTCGGGGATTGATTGTCACGAATTATCACGTTGTGGATTCTGTCGAAAAAATTGAGGTCACACTCGCGGATGGTACCACCACGATTGCCAAGTTGATTAATTACGACCCAGAAACGGATCTTGCTATGATCAAGATCAACGTCGACTGGGATCTGCCAACGATCAATGTTGGTCGTAGTGATGATTTGTTGCGTGGCGAGTCCGTCATCGCAATCGGTAACCCATTCGGTTATCAAAACACAGTCACCGTGGGAATCATAAGCGCTCTACATAGAAATATTCCTGTTAACGGATCTCAACAATACACCGACCTTATCCAAACCAACGCAGATATTAACCCAGGCAACTCGGGCGGCCCTTTGCTGAATACCAATGGCGAAGTCATCGGGATCAATGTCGCCGTCCGAGTGGGTGCACAAGGAATAGGGTTCGCCATCCCCATTGATAATGCGTTAGATGTTATGGCCAATTTAGTGGCCCAATACAGAAAGTCTGGCTCGCACGGATTGCTATGTCAGAGAGTGCCATGTGAAGACGGTTGTCAGCTCATCGTACGTGAATACGAATCGACTTCGAACAAATCATCTCGCGATATACGAACGGGGGACGAGATCATCACCGTCGGTGGAGTAACCGTCCGGAATCAACTGGAAGTTGAGCTGGCGTTGCTCGATCGTGATCCAGGCGAGTCGGTCAACATTGAATTAGGGCGAAATGGCCAGTCTGTGATTCAGTCTATCGTCCTAGAAAAGAACAATGTCGTAACGGAAGAGAGTGAGATATCTCGCGTGGCTTGGGATCGAATTGGCGTACGTGTCACCCCTGTGAACGGAAATCAATTGAAGGCGTTAGGAGAAGAATACAAGGGTGGCTTGAAGATTACAGAAGTCCGCCCAGGCAGCCCGGCGGCACGCGAACGGCTAAGCACTGGCGATGTCATTGTCGGAGTGATGAACTGGCAAACTCCGAACCTCAAATCTCTCGCTTGGGTGTTGGCAAACAATAGTTATCAGAGCTCGTTAACTGCCAAGTACTATCTAATCCGCAAAGACCAACCGGTTACCGTGGCCCTTGGGCAGGATCGTGTAAAGCGGTAAACGAATTTGGCCCTATACCTTGAAAGCCTCTAAGCTTCCGACGATCTGATTCAGTTTGATTTCTTCCTCTTCACTTAATGGCTCTGCACCAAAACGTAGTTCGTAAAAACAGGCAGCCAAAAACGAAGAGTCCAGAACGAGACCTTTCTCTGAAAGACGTTGCGATGCCAAGGATAGAAACTCGCGAGGCGTTTCCCACGGTTGCCTGTTAATGCCCATTTTTTTCAGGACCTTCGAGACTCGATTGTAGAAGTCGACCTTAGTAATTCGGTTCTTGGATTTAACTTTGGTTTTTAGTCGAGGCATAAGCCCAGGAAAGAACCAAACAACCAATTTATACAATCCCACTCCTGATGCGCAAAAAACGGTTATCACCAAGGCTGCCCGCCACGAAAACCACTTATCGGGCGATAACAGGCCGCCTATAAGACTGCTGGACTTTAGACTCTCGAGCAACTCTGCGACTTTTTCCCAGTATTCTTCATACGAGTCCTTGGACGTTTCGCCGAACAAAGAGAACATGTTACTCTGTCGGGACTTGTCGACATTCATTACCAGCTCGGACCACAACTCTTGAAGCATTCCGAACGCTTGTCCATCTGGAGTTTTAAACGAATCTAATCCTGTTGCTTCATCTCCCGATGGAGTCGGGTCTAATCGAGCCCACATCCCGGTCTCTACCCAATCGGGCACCATTTCGGACATGAAGGATTCTTTCAGTTCGTCGACCGTAAAATAGGCCTCAACCCAAACGTGAGCATGCTTTTGCTGAACAGGAAAGTACTTACCTATTTCGTTGTACTCGCTCGGACGATATCCACTAACCATCCGCGTTGGAATATTCATCGACCTTAAAAGCATCGCGAGTGCCGATGCGTAATACTCGCAGTGCCCTTTCTTTTTGTTGAGTAGAAAATCAACAATCGGATCAACCTGTTTATCGATTGGAGCTGTATTTCGTAACGAGTATTTGAACTCGGGAGAAGTAGCCAAGTAGCTCTCAAGATATTTGGCATGCGAGAATTTGCTGTCCACCAAATTGGTCGCCATACTCAACACCTTATCCCGAAACGGGATTATTGGTGTGAGCGATGGAGGAAAATCTGTAAGCTCGTCACGAGTGTACAAACTCATTGAGTCATTGGTTTTGTATCGGCTGGTTTCGACGGGAATCACGTCCGACACATCGAGCAGAAGTGATTTCTCAACACCCTTTCTAAAGCCATAGGTTCTAAAGCTGTAACGTCTTCGAGTGGTCTTTAGTATGGATTCTTCTTCTGTATCAACCATTCGCCAATCGCGTCGAAGGGACACATACGATTCTGGCGTATTCGCTTGAGAGTACGGAGGAATGCTGGCGACCGAGGCACCGAAATTGGCTTTTTCAATTATGGAAACCAAGACAGGATTCGAATCCTCAGCCAAGAGTGGTTCTACCTCTAACCCCTTAGGGACCTTTCGAAAAGTTCTCGGATTCACAGCGACAGTAGTATCACTTCGTTGCCAAACCCCGTGCGTTGGACCGTCGAAATACTTGTGGAGAACGGTCATTCGGATGTAGGGCGGAGCAGCTGGACGAAATTCCTTGTCTGTCTCTTCGTCGGTCATCACCATTCGGAAAGCGGGTGATTCGTTTTGCTGTATGTCCCCTTGGTACCGGAGTGAAACCTGCTCTGAAAACCCAACGCTTGAGGATCCCCATGCATTCGATTGATAGGCTCCGATCTGAGTTCTGGGCAAGGTGTAGAAGAATGCAGATGCAAACACAAACACACTAAATGTGATAGGAATCACGAGACTGCTCCATCGAACCCAGCCCCCGCGTTCTGGTCCTGTCGCAGAACTAAAGACATCGTCCATAGATGACAAGCGAATGTTTGCCGATCTCTTAGAGAGCATTGGCTCCATCCCAAGCCATCTCATAGATCTGGATAAGATATTCGTCGACTCAACTCTCGAGTCGTTGTGCAACATGCGGGATGAGTAAAGGGCCAGCGTCATCATGGCAGCGCAGCCGATAACCAACACAGGTACCATCATCACGCCGTACAAAACGTTGTCGTTCACCAATGCCGCAACGACAAGCTCTAACAATAAGAATACACCCCATTGCTCAAAGACTCGTTTAGCCTTCTTCTGAAACACTAAGGGCAGTTGGACGAATACTAGGAGATTGCCCACCGCTAGTAGCCTATCTGCCCCAGGATTAGTCATGTATTGCATAATGGCAATAAATGCGCCAGCAATCATTAACACGTAAACGAAAAACCGGTTTAAAGAAAACCACTCTAACCAGTCGGTGTAAATCACCCCAATCGCAACTGCCACGGCAACCAGTAACGGCAGCGCCCAAGACTCTTGCCCAAGCCCCAATAACCCAGATACAAAGATCGAAAACAGTCCGAAATAAAGAGAGCATCGTACTGACAACCAGTCTCGAACCGTAACCGTCTTTGGATTAGCAGTAGCCATTATCTCTAGATCTCGATTTGTTCACCTGGGCTCATAACAAGCGGGACCGACGAAGTCATGCTTCGAACAGTGTCTGCCCAGGACTGTGCATCCTGTGCGATCGGAGGCCAAGTATTGTAGTGACACGGCACAACATACTTGGGTTTAACTAACTGGACTGCATCGATGCTCTCATCGGGCCCCATGGTAAACAGATCACCGATCGGAACAATAAGCGTATCAATACCTTGGCGTGCATGATAAGCCATATCGCCGAACACCGCTGTATCGCCTGTGTAATAAAGAGTATGTTTTTCATCCGCTAGAATAAACCGTAACACGAAACCACTGGCTAGTCCTCCATACTCTCCGTCCGGCAATCCTGACGAATGGACGGCAGAGACCATCTGCAATTCACCAAAAGCAGCCTTAGCCTTGCCGCCGATGTTCATACCAATAGCGTTCGTCACGCCATGCTTATGACCAAGCCACTGAGCGATCTCATAATTGCAATAGACCGGGCAATTGGTCCGGTTCGCGATTTGCGCGGCGTCAGCCAAGTGATCAAAATGCCCATGCGAAATCAGTATAAAATCAGGCGTAACCTCGGACGCCTTAACCGAAGACGAAGGGTTATCATCCAAAAACGGATCTATAAGAATGCGAATTCCACACGCATTCACCATCCAGGTGGAATGACCAAACCAGCGCAATCCTATCTTCATTCGTTATCCTTTATTGTCGAATTTTCCTAAAACCAAACCGATCCTAGATTCCTAGATAAAGTCAATCCTAACGAGGCGATCGGTTACAAAAATCGCCCCGTTCGATAGGCCGTCCTGTAGATTAGCCTTCAAGCGAGTCGATATTTAACTCGTTGGCTGGGCGGTCCAGTCCAAAACTCTGAGCAGGAGCCGAACCCACGCCCCGCTCCTTGGATTCAATAACCACTAGTCGCCCCAAGTCTAAGCCCACGACCTTTACGGTTTTACCTTTTTCAATAGGACCTGTTTCTGTTATGGCCTCGTACTTGCGGTCCTGAATTTTTACGATCCCACTCGGCAACAGCTCATCGACAACCGTGCCAAGGGCACCGACCAATTCCTTCGGGTCAGAATTCTTCGCGTCAGACCAGACATATGCGTCCGCCTTTTCTGGAGTGACAATGAGCCTCTTGCCTACCGGAGTTTTGGGCCAAAGCTCGATAAATGCCCAAAACATAAGAGGAATCGCCAAGAAAGTACCAATCACCATCCAAATTCCGGTTGAGGTGCTGTGCATAAAGGCAAGCACAATGGCACCAATAGCCAGCACGCCTGTTACACCGATTAAGACACCACCGGTGGGAATAAACAGGTCTACCAAAAATACGATGATCGCGAGTACAAAAAGACCCAAGGCAATCGCAAACAACGACACTATTTTTTCCTGTTCTAATCAAGCTTCTGACGACAGCTAGGCACCGAGAAGCTTTAGGACTTGGAGTACGATCGGTAACATCAGGGATGCAATCACAACCCACGCTACATAGTACCAAAATTTTCGATTCTTCTTTGGTTTGCCAAACTCTTCTTCCAAAAACTCTTCGTAATCAAAATCGTCCTCTTTGGAATCGTAGCCACCATAAACGGCAGCTTGTTCGGGTGCACCTTCAATTTCGGGGTGGGGCGTTTTTTCCCGAACCGCGGAGCCAGTGTTGGCTGACGTTCTCGGTCGAGTTGCTTCGCTAACGGTCTTACCGCATTTATGGCAACGCACGGCTTCGACCCGAATGCGTTTACCACAATGAGGGCAATCCATGAATTCAAGCATCATTGCCCTTTAGTAATTCTAACCCGCGAGTGTGCAACACCGCGAGACGCTCCTGCATTGCAGCTAACAACTGACCGTCAGACATCGATTCGTAAGATTCTATTTTCAATGGTTCCCCGACAACAACCGAAATAGGCCTGCATGTTGGCAATCGGCTACCTCTTGGCAAACAATCATAGGCGCCGACGATGGCAATTGGCACTAAAGGGACTTCAGAGCGGCGCGCGATCGGTATAAATCCCGGCTTTAATACTCCAACCTCCCCATCGATGGTCCTGGTTCCCTCTGGAAACATCAACACGGCTTCTTCACGCTTGAGGCGCTTCAGCATTTCTTTAAGCCCGCTCAATCCCCCTCGATCTCGATCAATCTCGATCGCATCTAGCACACGAATCAAGAAACCAAATGCGGCATTCTTAAACAATGTCTTTCTGGCCAAGTAGTTCAAACGGCGATTAGCAATCAAACCGATTAACACTGGATCCATCACCGACTGGTGAGTCGAGAGCAACATGGCTCCGCCGTCAAAGTCTAGGTGATGGCGTCCCTCCGTCCTAAAACCGAAAAAAACGGTCGCAATGATTCGCGACGTTAAGCGTAACCAACGGTAAAACAAACGGCGACCAGTAGTCCAAAACCGCTCACGCCACTCCATTTCCGACCTCCGGTTCGTCTTTCGGTGAGCAATCGATTGGATAGGAATGAGATCGTTCAACTGAACTCGACTCGGCCTGCTTGCAACGAACAATGTCAATCAAACGATCGAGAACTTGTTCTTCGCTCAAGCAATCGGTGTTGACCTGCAACGCGTCTTTCGCCGCCACCAATCCACCGACTGGTCTTGAAGAGTCGTGTTGGTCTCTCTCCTTTTGGGCTGCCAAAATCGCCTCGTAGTCCGCGTTTTTATTCATAGCCGACAGCTGTCGACAGCGGCGTGCTGCTCTTTCTTCGGCCGACGCTGTCAAAAAGATCTTGCATTCCGCTGCAGGAAAGACCACTGTCCCCTGATCCCTCCCCTCAGTAACCGCATCCTTTCCAACGGCCCAGGTCTGCTGAGCTTTTACCATGAGTTCACGCACATTGACGTTGTCGGCAATAAACCTGATGGCACTACTCACCGCAACGTCGCGGATGGCATCGGTGACGTCAACTCCGTTCGCAAACACCCTATTGTCACGAAACTCTATCTCGCAGTTGCGGGCGATTTCTACGACGCCATTCGGGTCACTCAGATCGACCCCGCGCTCTAAGCACTGAAGCGTCACGCATCGGTACATAGCTCCGGTGTCCAAAAAGGCGAACCCAAGCGAATCGGCTAGCTTTCTCGCCACCGAACTTTTTCCCGCTCCCGCTGGCCCGTCGATTGTTACGATCATTCCGAATTCTTTAACTTCCCGCGTATCTGTCCGCTTTCTTGTGGCTTTTAAGACGTTTGGCATTTTACTGCGTCGCGTCGCTACGGCTCTTATTGTTATTCAGCCGCCCTGGTTGGAAAATACAGAATTCCGACATTCGGAAAGCTGGATTTCGAGAGTTTACTAGATCTTTGGCTATAATTCACAATAACTGTCCCTCTCACTTCTACCAACTCGATAGAAACTACCTAGATAACCACCAAGGAATATCCCTATGCAAATGGTCTTTTCACATTGCTCTCGACCTACGAACAGGTCTATGTCGCCAACAATTTCCGTCGGCTTGTTGTCCATGATCTTGTGGGCAACCTGCACGCAGCTGTTTTCTTACGGACTATCTTTCGGGCAGGAACCACCTGCTTCTGAAGCTTCATCCACGGCCAAAAAAGAGACAGAAACTCAGCCTCCTGCTGCAGAGAAATCAGAAACCGCGAAATCCGAAGCGGAAGCAGCCACTGTAGAGTCGGAAAAAAAAGAAGATGCAGAAAAAGTAGCTTCAGAAGAAACGGTCAAACCAAAAACGAAGGTTGCCAAGGAAAAAGCTCCCCCTAAAAAACAACTACGCTGGCTCGCAATGAGCGGGGCGTACTCCGACTTAGCCCAAGCCCCATCGCTCGATCCAACTGCTTTGCTCTTGGGCGGACTGCCAGAAAAATCTAAATCATTCTATCGGCTTTGCGACTACTTCGACGAAGTGGCTGCGGAAGAAAACGTAACTCACCTCTTGTTCGACTTGTCGGATCCTGCACTCTCTTTGAACCCTGCCCAACTCGATGAATTCTCACGCAGGCTCACGACTTTCAAACAAAAGGGTAAGAAAACAATCGCGTGGATTGAAAACGCGGAAAATGTTCACCTCGCAATCGCGGTTCAATGCGACGATATCATCATGGCCGATTTTGGCTCCATCGATATGCCATCCTCCTCAATGGAGACAACCTTCTACCGAGAAGCAATGGATCTCGTAGGTATCAAGGCATCGGTCGTACGAGCAGGTGACTTTAAAGGTGCCGTAGAACCGTATCTCAATCCTCAAATGAGCTCGCACCTAAAGGAGCATTATCTAAAAATGCTCGAGTCCATTAATGCAGCTCAAGTCTCTCGCATTGCCAAAGGACGTGGGCTCACAACAGCTGCCGTTCGCGAACTTCAAAAGAAACGAATGCTCCTGCCTAACGAAGCGCTCGCGGCTGGACTCGTTACCAAACTAGCCCCGTACGGTTCAATGAAAAAAACCATCACAGACATGATTGGTGCTGACATCGAGTGGACAAAACCCAAGGCGAAACCGAAGCGAGAGAAGTCATTCTTCGAAGTCATGGGAAGCATCATGGCTGGCCCCAAAGAATCTACAATGAAGTACAAAGACGACTCCATCGTCGTATTGCACCTCCAAGGAGCGATTGTAGATGGCAAAGATGCGTCCCCAGGCTCAATCGTAGCTGGTCCAACCGTGAAATCGATCGAAGAGTTAATCAACGAAGAAAAAGTCAAAGGCGTCGTCGTTCGCATCAACTCACCTGGTGGCAGCGCCACCGCAAGCGAAGCGATCCGACAATCGTTGCTCGAGCTATCTCAAAAGAAACCTGTCGTCTTTTCCATGGGCGAAGTTGCCGCTTCGGGCGGCTACTGGGTGACCTGTATCGGTCAACCGATTTACGCAGAACAAGGCACGATTACAGGCTCGATTGGTGTTTTTTCTCTGAAAATAAGTATCGGATCTCTTCTGCGTCGAGTCGGTGTCCACGTGGAAACCGTTGCTCTCGATGATTCCGCCGCACTCAACGGCATCGATCGCTCATGGTCAGACGATGACATCGCCAACATGCAACGATTTATTGACGATGTCTATGGTAAGTTCTTGAACTACGCTAGCGAATCCAGAAAGATCCCTGTCGATAAGCTCAAGTCGCTTGCTGGCGGACGTGTATGGTCCGGGGAGCAAGCAAAGCAAGCAGGATTGGTCGACGAGCTCGGAGGGGTCGATGATTGCATCACCATGATTGCGAAGAAAGCCGGTGTTGCAGATTACAAAGTCGTGCACCGACCTGATGCTGCATCAGCTGGCGGATTGCTTTCGCTATTCGGAGATGAAGATTCTAACGAAGTCACGAACAAGATCCTTGCTGATGCCGAAGCGAAATGGCTGCAAACGCTCGGCAAACTCGGCTTTAAATTGACAGGGCTCCGAACCTTGCTCAAGTCAACTCTTGAAAATCAATCGGGAGCCCCCAAAGCCTGGGCATTGATGACTGACGAGTTGAGGATTCGTTAATTCTTGCAAGTGTCTATTTCCTCAAGCCGCCAATCGCTATTGCGACAATTCTTGATTCCGCTCCTTTCAGCGGTTTTGGTGATTGGCGGCTCGGTTGCCTTTGTGTCTCGATGGTTTGCAGACCGGGCGGCCGATCGCGTCTCTGTTGAACGGATGGAATCGATTGGCAAACTGATTGTTAATGCCCCCTTTCCTTTAACTCCGCAAGTTCTCAATCAGCTCAAGCAACTCTCGCAATTAGAATTTGCTGTTATTGGCTTTTCGCAGCAATCCTCCCCATTCGTTTCAGCCTCCACAATGGATGTGCCTGTTCATTTTCTAAATGTGATAGAGTCATCCCCTCCAAATAATCTCTCAACGGTTCCGCTTAATCTCCAGGAAACCACTGACAGCCCTTATCTCGGGCTAATGCTTCCATCAGGCAGCAGGCATCTTCTAATCATGGAGCGGCAGCACGCCTCGCAGTTTCTAAATGTTTCGTTTTTATTGCCGCTAATTACCGGGCTTCTTTCAGCCATTGGCGTCGGAATCGTCGCTACGTGGAAAGCGTCGCGCATCACTAGCAGAATCGGCTTACTAAAAGAACAGGTCGAAGCAATTGCATCTGGGGCGACCATTTCCGAACAACCACCTGGACCAAATGATGATATTCAATCACTTCAGACAGCGATGAGAGTGATGAGTATTGAGCTTGCCGAATCAAAAAAGAGAATAGCAGAAAACGAACGGACCCGACTCATACAACTTCTCGCTAGCGGTTTAGCTCACGAACTCAGAAATCATTTGACTGGTGCCAAATTAGCTCTGCAAACCTGTGAATCGGACTCTACCGATTACGAAGCCATCGCTATAGCCACGCAGCAAATGGATCTGGCTGAACAACAGGTTCGAAGACTACTTACCGTTCAAACAGGAATCGCAAACGAAAACGAACCACCAGTGCTATGCGTGGATTTACTTCGGAACGTTGTGGATCTCGTTCGTCCGATGGCGAACCATCGGCAGGTAACAGTGGACGTTTTTCCGCCAACGGATTCTCAATCGAACGAATTGATTAAACTATCACACTTAGAGATTCAATCGGGTAATGCAGTGACTGGTGCACTGCTCAATTTGGTCATAAACGCAATGGAAGCAGCAGGTCCTAACGGACAAGTTAAGATTTATGTTACGCCGGCACTCTTCGATTCATGCGATTCGGATAGTGAAAGAGCGAAATCCAATTCCAATTTGTACCGTACAGAAAAAGTTCTTTGGAAGATTTGCGATAACGGTCAAGGCCCACCAGCCGAAATCGCGGAACAACTTTTTGAACCCTTCATCACATCGAAGCCAGAAGGGGTTGGGCTTGGGCTGGCCATGTGCAAACGTGTTGCTGCTTCACTCGGAGGAAGTATCTCTTGGGATCGCTCAAATGGTTGGACTTCTTTTGAGTTTTGTGTACCAGTCTCTGTACGTAAACACGAAACACCACTAGCTATCGAGAAGAGTTGCTAACGTGAAAAACAAAATGATATGGGTTGTGGACGATGAACCCGCCATTTGTTGGTCATTAAAAAAAGCCCTCGAACGAGAAGAAGCATTTGTAAGGACGTTTTCGAATGCCGAGGATGCGATCGATGCGATTCAGCAGCCCGATTTAAAGTGCGATTTGATCGTCACGGATCTCAGATTGCCCAGACGAGATGGTTTTTCGATCGTCGAAGCCGTGACACAAACCCAGGCAAACATCCCGGTCATTATGATCACCGCCTTTGGAGATTTATCGACAGCGATTGAAGCCATGCGAACATCAGTCGCGGAATATCTTCCTAAACCTTTCGATTTAAACGATATCAAGCGCGCAATCAATAAGGCATTGGCTCACAATTCCGTGCCGCTGCGGCCCGCCGCGAACTTTCGAATATCTATTGGTGAAGCACTGTTGCTAGGTCATTCGAAAGCCATGCAGGATGTCTACAAGTGGATTGCGATTGCCGCTCGATCCAATGTTCCAGTCATGTTAGTTGGCCCTGAGGGCTCACCACTCGAATCTGTTGCGGCAGCTATTCATAAGAACAGCGATCAAAATGATGCACCATTCCTTCCCCTGACTCCAGCGTCAATCCCTCTCAATAGCTTGGAACGTGAACTTGTAGGGACCATGTACGACGAGAATGGTGCCGATGACTTACGAACTGGTTTTTTGGGATTAGCCGGCTCAGGCTCTCTCTACGTATCAGAGGTTACCGACTTACCAAGGAATGCTCAGCATCAGTTGTTGCGAGTCTTGGACGATGGCACCTATACACCATTTGGTTCGACGCTTTGCGTGAAATGCAATGCAAGGATCATCGCGGCCTCGACTCGCGAGCTTTCTGAACTCGTCAAGACGGAAGAATTCCTCCCCGAACTCGAACACCGCCTGAAAACGTTTGCGATCCGAATACCTTCTCTTAGGGAACGCCCCGAGGACACAATTCCGATCTCCCAAGCCCTCCTGAGTCGACTCAGCCCAGACCAAAGCCTTCAACTTAACGAAAATGCCAAGGCCTGGTTACAATCCCAGGAATGGCTTGGAGATGTAAGAGAACTCCGATATGTCATCGAAAAAGCGGGGGGGCTGCAGTTGAGAGGTTTTATCGATGCAACCGACCTCGAGATGGCGATACGAACTCTGCGCGAACCAGCCTCGATCCCTCTGAAGCATTCGAATTCCTCCGAGGCATTGAGTAGGGCAATCCAGGCCTGGGTTGACGAATGGTTGGATAGCGAAACCACTAGTAGAGTGCCTGCGGATGAAGAGTTTGGAATTCTCTACGAAGAGTTTTTAGCAGCCGTGGAAAAGCCTTTTCTAGAGGAAGTTTTTCACAGACTGCACGGAAATCGTGTGTTAACAGCCTCTAAACTCGGTTTGCATCGGTCAACTTTGCGCCAAAAAATGCGTCGCTATGGTATAGATTGAGGTTGGGGATATAGAATGTGCGACCTTGAGCTGATCATTGTCTCCCCTCATTCTATCTCAGATGAACACTCGCGAATTATCTTCCCAACAGACTGCATGGATGCTTGCCTCAGTGCTTGTCGTTGCACTTTGTGGCATCGCTTACGAACTAATCATCGCTGCGGTCTCGAGCTATTTGCTCGGTAACAGCGTCGCGCAGTTTTCCATTACGATTGGACTCTTCATGTTTTCGATGGGAATCGGATCGTATCTATCTAAGTTCATTAATCAGGACCTCGTACTTAGATTCGTTCAGATTGAAATCACCGTCGCTCTAATAGGTGGATTTTCCGCAATGATTCTCTTTCTAGTTTTTCCCTATTATGCCCTATATCAGCCGACTATGTATTCACTGACCCTGGTCATCGGTACGTTGGTAGGGCTTGAAATCCCAATCTTAACTAGGATTTTGACCGAGTCTCGGAGCATTTCGGATTCTATAGCGCACGTTTTAAGCCTGGATTACATCGGCGCATTAATTGGTTCCGTAAGTTTCCCTTTGTTACTCCTTCCCAGCTTGGGACTGTTTCGTTCTTCATTCGCTATTGGCCTATTGAACATAAGTGTCGCCGCTTTGGCTTTGGTCGTTTTGCGAAAACCTTTCCCCGAACTAAGAAGTTACTGGCCGGCTACCATTTTTATCATCGCTTTATTGTTTGGTGGGATTTTTTACTCCTCGGCCATTTCCAAATTCGCCGAAGGGCAACTCTTCGCTGATGAAATGATCTTTCAGGAGCAGACGACCTATCAGAGGATAGTCGTTACCAAACATCCTCGGAACGGAGAGGTTCGTCTTTACCTTGACGGACACCTACAGTTTGCGCAATCCGATGAGCACCGCTACCACGAGTCACTGGTTCATCCAGTCATGAGCTGTGGGTCGTTGCCTCGCAGGGTTCTCATACTCGGCGGTGGAGATGGACTCGCCATTCGCGAAGTGCTCAAGTACTCGACCGTGGAGTCAATCGATCTCGTCGATATCGATCCTCGCATGACTGAGTTGAGCAAGTCCTTTGGGCCAATTGTACGTATGAATCAAAACAGCCTCGACGATCCCAAGGTGACCATTTATCACGAGGATGCGTTTAACTTTGTACAAAAAGCTTATCTCCGATTAAGTGAAGAGAATCGTTTCTACGATCGAATCATCATAGATCTTCCAGATCCGCACAGCGAAGTACTCAATAAGTTGTATTCCAAAGAGTTTTATGGATTGATCGCTCGGGTGTTAAGTGACGACGGTAGTCTTATCACGCAAAGCGCATCACCTGTCGTAACTCGAGAAGCATTTTGGTGCATTAATAAAACGATCGAGAGCGCAGACTTTCGCGTGCTTCCCTTTCGAGGATTCTTAAACTCGTTTGGGGAATGGGGGTTTAATTTGGCTGTCAAGAAGCCTTCTTCGGTGAAACTGGATTCCATAGTTCTCACAGACGTCCCACGAAAACACCTGTCGACCGACGCATTTCGCGTTGCTTCCCAGTTTGCGATGGATGATGGCCCTCTCGCTGTGCCAATTAATACACTCTTTGAGCCAAAACTTTATATGCTCTACGAAATGGGCTTAAAGCAATGAGCACTGGCTTCACGAAGCGGAACGAAAAACCAACGTCTAATTCTCAGTGCATTCAAGTGCGAGGCGCTCGAACCCACAATCTCAAAGATATCGATATCGATATACATCGCGGGAAACTCATTGTCGTCACAGGTGTAAGTGGTAGTGGCAAAAGCTCGTTCGCTATCGACACGCTATTTGCGGAGGCGCAAAGGCAATACTTGGAAAGTCTTTCAAGCTTTGCGAGGCAATTCGTTGACAAAATGGAACGCCCCAATGTTGATGCCATTTTCGGGCTCCAGCCTTCACTCTGCATCGATCAGCAACAAGGGTCTTTGAGTCCGCGAAGCACGGTTGGTACCGTAACAGAGATCTACGATTACCTGCGGCTCTTAATGGCGCGTTGTGCTACTCCGGCTTGTCACAAATGTGGTAAACCCATCGATCGGCAATCCGCAGATAGTATCCTCGATCAAATTCGAAAGCTGCCAGATGAAACACGAATCGGTATCTTGGCTCCCATGGTGATTGGCCGCAAGGGAGCCCATGCGGAAGTATTTGAACGCATATCGAAAGCCGGTTTGCTCAAGGCGCGAGTTGATGGAGAGATGATTGATATCGACAATCCTCCAACTTTGGCTCTGAGAAAAGAACACTCAATCTCGGCGGTTGTTGATCGACTCGTTATCCGCAGTGACAACTATACACGGATCGAACAGTCTGTTCAGTCTGCCTTAAGACTTTCGAATGGTCTTGTTGAAGTTGTTACGATCCCCCGGGACAACGAGGCTCCCCAAGAATTTCTTTTCTCAACCCGCTATGCATGTGTTGAGTGCGGAGTCAATATCGCCGAAATTGAACCGCGAACGTTTAGCTTCAACAGTCCCTACGGTGCATGTCCGGTTTGCGAGGGATTCGGGGTCAGTCCTAAGGAAAGTAGAACTCCATGCACCAGTTGTCACGGCGCTCGATTAAAAAAAGAGTCTCTCGCCATTCGACTTGAGAATAAAAATGTGCACGAAATGGTCGAGATGCCTATCGATCAATTTGGTAAGTGGTTAACGTCCCTTGAACTCAAGGGAAGCAAAGCAACAATTGCAGAGCCCCTTATCCGTGAAGTTTACTCCCGTATACATTTTCTGAAGGATGTTGGGTTAGGTTACCTGAGTTTAGGCCGTAGTGCCGAATCCCTTAGCGGTGGTGAGTTGCAACGGGTTAAGTTGGCGTCGAGTTTAGGAGCTGGTCTCACCGGGGTTTGCTACGTTCTGGATGAGCCATCAGTAGGCCTGCATCCATCTGATACTGAAATGCTGATCGAATCACTAATCAAACTTAGAGATAAGGGCAACACAGTTCTCGTCGTCGAGCATGATCACGAAATCATGAAAGCGGCCGATTGGATCGTCGACTTCGGCCCAACGGCTGGTTCAAAAGGGGGGCGATTGTTGGTCGAGGCACCACCGTCCGATTTGATCAGGCCGAAATCTGAATCCCAATACCCAGAATCAGTCACCGTACGATATCTGTCAGGCGCGATTGCTCCCCCTGCTTCGCGAAATCGTGAAACAGGTGATGATTCGCCCGCTATCGAAGTTCGCAACATCACACTACATAATTTAGAAAGTGTTTCATGCCGACTTCCCTTGCGACGCTTGGTGGGGATCCTGGGAGTAAGTGGTAGCGGAAAAAGCACACTCATTCAGGATTCGATTGTTCCCGCGATCCATTCGAAGTTATCTAAAGCGAGCATAGAACATCCCAAGCATGTTGGAGAAATCCACGGGTTAGACCAGATCGAGAGATTGATTGTCGTCAACCAGTCTCCTATCGGGCGGTCACCTCGAAGCACTCCGGCCACTTATTGCGGGTTTTGGGACGATATTCGAAAAGTCTATGCAGCGACTCGTGATGCGAAACAGCGAGGTTTTGATTCCAGCTTTTTCAGCTTTAACTCTGGAAAGGGCCGATGTGAATCGTGTGCTGGCCAAGGACGAGTCAAGCTAGAAATGAATTTCCTTGCTGATGTTTACATCATGTGTCCTCAATGTCGAGGAAATCGATTTCAGCGATCGGTGTTAGCGGTTCGTTTTAAAGGCAAATCGATTGCAGACATTCTCAACATGTCTATTCTCGAAGCCGCTGATTTTTTTAGCGAGATACCAAAGTTAAACCGCCCTTTACAGGGATTGGTACAAGTTGGTTTAGGATACATGCCTATCGGGCAGCCAGCCACGACGATTAGCGGTGGTGAAGCTCAACGTATCAAACTCGCAGCAGAACTATCTAAGACAAATTCTGGTCAGACAGCATATTTTTTGGATGAACCGACGTCGGGGCTTCATACGCAAGACGTGCATCGTCTGATTGACGTGCTACAGAACTTAGTCGATCAAGGAAACAGTGTGTTTGTAATTGAACATCACTGGGACGTGATCAAAGCATGTGATTGGCTAATCGAAATGGGGCCCGGAGCCGCATCGAATGGTGGCAAGATCGTCTACTCGGGGCCACCTCGTGAACGAAACTTATGATGGTCTCTGGTGTGAGACTTGTTGACTTAACCAGAGATGTCTAGTACAGACGTTTCACCATCGTCTGCGGGGAGATGGAGACAGTCCCCCGATGAATCTTGTGGTGTCTCGTCGGAGGATTGTTTTTGTTCTTGCCCCGCTTGATGAGGCATTGGTCCGTCGTATCGTTCGTTGGCGTCGCGATCCCCCGTCTTTTGTGATTGCTCGATGGGGTTTAGTTGTTTGGCGGTGGACTCAGCCGTCGTTACCGTGCTCGATCGCTGATTCGACATCCCTTGCTGTGTGTGCGCGGCTGGGTTCGCCCAGCCTGCTGGCGGTACTTGCATGATCTTCTCCTTTATTCAATCGAAGAATCAATAAATCAATTGTTAGTGAGCCCTAGAACTACGGGTTACGCAGCCCTAACGACTCGAAGCCCCTCCCATCTCTAATGCGTTAGGACGTTGCATTTGCCCCATCAAAGCAACGTTGCTGCGGACAATTGGATCAGTTGTTGTCCCTGACACTTCAATGCGAAACAAGTTAGATGGATATTCCCCCTGCAGTGGTCGCATGACTGCCCCAACGATTGTTCGGCGACTAACATTGGCATCTAGGTTTAAATGCAAGGCTCGCCTCATGTTAACCCAACCACTTCCTCTAAGTGAAACCAGATTTCCGTCTAAAGACAAGTCGTGAATGGGAATTCGATCACCATCGATCCCAAAATGAATGTCAACCGCATCGAATGCACTTTGATCGGGCCGAACCGACAGTAGATTGAATAGTCGAATCATAATCGGCAATTGATAAAGATTGGCGTTTCTAAGCCATACGTTACCGTTACCCTCCAGGGATGACATATTAGTGAACGAACCGGCTAGGTCACATTGAACCCATAGATTCCCATTCGTCTGAGGATTCGGCTCCCCGAGATCGAGCAAACAATCTTTCAGATTAGCTTCCACCAAACGTACTCGGTATCTCGCCCTCCTCCCATCGAGTGGTTCCACTCCACTCACATACAATTTACCACTCAGCGTTTCGGCCGTTACATCGTGAGCGGTCACGTCAAGTTCGGGACCATCCACGAGATTACCCTTCTTAACCAGGCTTTTTTGGCCTAACGACGTTTGAGACAGTTTCACAAAACGTGCGTCCAGTCGGTCATGTATGGTGTTTCGAAATGATGCCTGTGAAACGTTCCCTTTTTCCATCCCTGTTCTATCAGAATAAGCCACCGCGAGACTTACATCGTTTTGTCTCAGTCTTTCGAGTGCGGCTTGTTTTTGAATAACATATTTTTCCTGCCATGACACAGCTTCGCGACCAAATAGCAGGTCTTGATTGGTCAATGCAAAGGGGCCAGTCAAGCCGATGACCGGAATGCCTTTGACCGCCAATGCATCAAACTCGAGTGTACCATAGGCCATGGGGCCGGACGCCGTATTCTCACCAGCCATCGAAATTGTACCTCGCATGCCAGAGGCGATTCCGCCCCCTCCAAGCCGGCCATCTTCGATTTCTAAATCGATATCCCATGACCTCACCACAGACTCGTTGGGATTTTTCGGAGACGAGACAAAGGTCGATCCGGAGATACTAACCGGGCCACGGAAATCCAGTCTCAACAATGGATCTCTTAGATATGGGGGTAAACAGGCGAGCAGTGTTTGGTCTACCAAAAAACGGGTTGATGGAATCCAGAGAATGGTCCCATCCCAACTACCATCCGTATAGATCCGGTAGTGTCCCTCCGCATTGAGTCGACTCGCATCATGGGTGCCGGTAAGCGAAAGGATATCAATCCGACCGGGGCTATAGGCAACGTGACACGAAACATCATTAATCGAATACGGCAAAGACCGAGGACGGAAAGCTAGTGAACGTCCGACTCCTTCCTCTTTGACACTATCCTTTTTCATTTCGACTCTAACGTCGAGAGGTTCGTTTTGGGATCGTTTTACCATCTCTACCTTAGCGTGCCCCATCATGCCAACCGGCTGTATCTCATCCCAAAGACTCTGCACACCCTTGGTAAGTGCGTTGCGCAATTCTTCGTCCATCGATAAATCGTAGGTGTCGAATACGAGATCCACCGAATCGAGCTGCCCAACATCTAACTGACATAGACCATATGCTTTGATTCGTGTCGCATCGTTTCTGCCAATGAAATCGCGAACAATGATTCGATCGTTGTCGACCGTTATTTCACCATGAACGTTATCTATGGGATATCGAAACTGATCGTACTTGATTGAACATTCTGAGAAAATCAATTCTAACGATCGATTGATACGTGTGGGGTCATCAGCGCTTCTTTGAAATCGAGCGTGTTTTAAATGGACTGTTCCATTGGCATGAAGAGAATCCACAAATTTTTGAAAACCGCTTGGTTTCGATTGGTTTCTCGGCGTTAATGCTGTAAGCAGATTCTTATCAATGGCGATCGGTCCATCCGACGAGAACTGAAAGTCCATCAACCATTTTGGGCTAGCCTTTATCAACTCTAATGAGCCCGACAAGCTTTGTTCACCGGCTGAGGCAACCATATTCTTTGCGATTAAATGCCCGTCGTTGTAAATGATTTTTCCACCGATGTTTGACAACGGATAGGGAAAGAATTCCGCGTTGACCGAAAGATCCTCGGTTAACACTTCGACATACGGATGCCAACTGGCACCATCAAACCGAACTGTTGCCTTGGCATCAACATGTCCTCTGGCTTGAAATCGATTCCACATCTCCTGCATTTGAGTCGGAAGAGATTGAAACAATCGATGATCTAGTTCCAAGTCATTGATTTCAATCATAGCGGTCATCGGAGACGGCATTTTTAAGCCTTGCATGTCGATTGATGCAGTTAGGCTCGATGAACCGCAAAGTGCTTTTACATTGCGGACTCGCAAGTCGTTATTTTTTAAGAAGAGCTCGCCGCTTACTTTATCCAGAGGATAACTGAGCTGAGGGTGTTGCCATTGACCTCCTTCAGCCTTGGTATAGACGTTGTAGTCTAGGTTCTGATTGATGTAAGAGAGTTCAAATTTCGTCGATGCTCGAACACTTAAACCCTCGACGGACTTAAAGTAGGATTGCAAACAGCTTGGAATCTGCGAAGCAACGCGGGGACTAAAATCGAGGTTGATCAACTCCCCTTTGAATCGCCAATTTTGACCTGACTCATCGACACTTGCGGAAAAACCCAAGCTCTGAAAATGGCTGCTCTTTACTTGAGCTTGGATACCCAAAACGATTGGCGGCACCAAATCGGCATCAGGGCTTATGGGCAGAAGAGACGCGACCCCTCTGAGATCATGAAAAATGAGCTCCTGAGAACTGGACCCGATTTCGTGACCTAGTCGTATCAATCCTGATCTAATATTCACAGTTGGGAACTGCGAATTAAGCTTCATCTTACCCGTTGGCTTAGGTAAGCACCACGTTCCATCTGCCAGGGGCCATATTGATACTTGAACTCCGTCAGCGACTACATTTTGAATGGGCACTTGCCCTTGTGCCAATCCAAGCCAATCCAAAGGGCCATTGCAGGTAACCCGCTCAGCGCGTAATACTTCACGGTACTGGTGGTCCACTCTTTTGAGTAAACGCAGCCCGTTTAATGTGATTGACTCTCCGACTTGAAGTGTCGCGTTGTCGAGAGAAACATGAAAATCAGGCAAAAGAGTTTGAAGGCGAGTTCGAATCTCCTTGGTTAGTTTTGAGTCTGCTTGACCGAGAAAGTAATGGTAACCCAGAAACGATAGAATCCCTATCACGCAAAACCAAACGATACCTCCGCTGGTGCTGCGTCGACGACTCGCACTAGGAGTATTGACTTTAGAATGAGTCAAATCATTTGTTGGTTCTACTGTTGGGCTGTTTGTTGCCATCCGTGGCTTCACTCTTTTAGGTTACTCTTTTAATTCCGTTTGCTGAAACAACTTCATCCGCTCCATTAGAAAAATGATGCCACAGCCTGCCAAGACGCATATTACCAGCACTGCGGGTTGTCGGTAGCGAACCGAACCAATAAACGTCATATGCAGAACACCAAAGTAAACAGTTGGCATAGCGAACAACCAAGCTCCTGGACGACATTTGGTTGACCACAACCCGATAGCCCCGAACCCTAGGATCACAACGTAAGCGAGCCCTTCCGCATAGCGAACAGCCCGACTACCTAGCTCCTGTGCCACAGGCAATGGCCTCCATGTCTTCCAGAACTTTACCATTCCTAGCCGAATAGCGTCAGATGGATTTTCACGAACCCATTGAATAGCAGCATTTCGCATTCGTCGATCAAGCCGCCACTCTAGCGTCGACTCCTTGGGAATTCCGAGAGCCTCTAAGCGGCGATCATCCACAAGCTGCTCTTTTAGATAGCGATGAACAAATGCCATCCCTTCATCGCTGCTTCCGGTCGCACCCTCGTGCCAACCATCATAGAGGCTTGCTCCTACCTGAAGCGTAGATGGAACGAATTTGCCTGTTATGTGGTAGTTTCGAATCCACCATGGGCCCATGGCCAAAGTGATCCCAACCAAGAAGGCAAAGCCTGTCAGCCCGCAAACAAAGATCGGTTTTAATTCGCGTTTTGCTAGCAATCTCATTGAGACAAAGAGCCACCACAGGCCCGCCCAAAGGCCCCAGCTCGGTCTTGCCAAGCATGCTAGCCCGGTTAAAAAACCCGCCAGCAAGGTCCAGCAATAATACCTTCGAGATTGTTGTTTTGCGTCCAACGCAATACTCGAACAAAGCAAACTTCCGAGCATTAACGGACAAAAGATCATCTCGCTGAGAACAAAGATGCTCATTCCCACCGCCCCGGGATACAGAGCCGCAAATAAAGCGGCCAAGTTGGCTGCTCTGTCTCCGCCGATTCGTTTCGTCATCCACCAAACGAGACCAACGCAAACCATCCCCAAGACGGAACCGAAGACCCGCACAATCAAGACAACTCCCTCGATTTCATTTAATCCAGAGCCCGATGCCCAATAGGCAAAGGGGGACAAGAATATCGGAAACAAAGGAGATCTAAAAATTCGAGATTCATCGCTCAGATAGCGATAGGGCTCCCCCGCTGCGATGCGCTGCGCGTGCACCCAATAGGTATCGCTATCTCCAAATCGAAAACAGCTTGGTCCATCCGGAACCGACGATTGCCAATAGAGAGCCCCAGCGATACGAACTCCCAGCGATAAAGCCAGAATAAAGGTGATTGGTTTTAACCAGCCGTTTGCCATCCCATTTCATTCTGTTTTCAAAGCCATGACAATTTTCGGATGTCGTTAATCTTTATAAGAAACGACGCCATCATTGCCCAATTCGAGTACTTTTGTGATCTCACGACGTACATCAGATGATGAGCTAGTGAGCTCTTTCAATTTGATACGATCCAACATTCCAGTCTTTGTTGGGTTGACCGGATCGATTGGCCACCACCATTCTGCATGGTGATATTCTACCCAGGCTTGAAAGACCATTGTGGGCTCAGAAGCATTTCGGTCATAAACGTAGCCGAGTGCCAACCGTGCGGGGATCTTGTCCTTGCGAAGCAAGGCGATCAATGCCATTGATTGTTCTACAGAATTCAATCGGTTAGTGCTCAAAGCTACCGCCAATTTTCTTACGTCATTATTGAATCCGACTGATTCGAATTTTTCCGACAATCGTTTGGCTGCGGATAGCACCTTTAGATGTAAATCATCGTCTTCAAACTGAAGTAAGAAATCGACGTACATCTTGTTGAATATGGGATTACCCGCATCGAGCCAACCAGACAAATCCAAGTCACTGGGCGTTGGTTCATCCGAAGATTCAACCCCTGCTGGAAGTTCCTCACGATTCTTGAGACGAAAAACAGTGATCTCAGACGTAAACGCATCGAGAGACTTTTTTCGTTGATTGCATCGATTGGAAATGCTCTTGTAGGGATCCGATCGCTTTTGTTCGAACTTGTAGATGACTTGATTTTCCATTTCGATCGCATCAAGATAAGCTTCTCTTTTACCAGGTTTAATAGCAAGCGGCATGATTCTGTTCGTAGAAAACGAAAGATCAAAAGCACTTTCCACCTCTTTGTAGGTTTCTTCTCCGACTTGAAAGATTCGCAGGTCACCAGATTGAATATACGACTTCAGGATTACGCCATCTTCGTCAGCCCACAGAGTTGATTCGTTCAGTGCACCCCCATCGCGGGTCGTAACCTTGGTTTCTCGTAACATCTTAGATTTACCGAGCATTATGGGTGATTTGTATTTTGCATTTGCATCTAAACGACTCTCTACAATGCGACCGGAAAATGGATCGAGCAACCTTATCAATCTCGATTCGTTGTCCTTCATCGGATTGCGCATCATGGACTGTTCTATTGCAAAGGGACCTCGAACTTTGCTATCCCATTCGACAACGTTTTGTTGTTTAGTTTGGTTGATGGTCAGTTCCAAGACCGCTTTAGATCCATTAACCCTCGCAATAACCGACTGGCTTTCCGATCCAGTCTGAGCCCTCGTCGTTAAACTTATCAATTCGCCATTTGGTCGCTCAACGGAGTTGATAATCAGCTCGCGACGTTCCTCTTTGCCCTCTTTCACGAATCGTAAAACACTACGAAAATCGTTGGTGATCACTGGTTCGCTGCCACGATTGCTCGAAACTGATTTCTTTAATGTGTAACCCACCGGCACATTGGCCCGGTACATAACTTCCCATGTTATGTACGATTTTGTTGCATCAAACATCCATGGAGAAGTATTTTCATCATCAACCGGCAGCGATTGTTGAGGTTTGTCGGGGACCGAATCAATCACCAGCACAGCGTCGGATTTGGTCGGCGCCTGCGTAGTCGTGGCGTCTGCGTTGTGCACACTCGAGACTGACTCATTGCTTAGTAACTTTTCTGCTTTAGCAGCAATCGTTTTCTCATCATGAACTGTCGACATTGAGTTCAATTGAGAGAGTTCCTTTAACAACTCATCTGAGTTCTTCTCGCGCGATTGCGGATTGTCGCAACCCGCAACTAGTACACAAACGAATGGTGCAAACATATAGATCAACAGCGAGCGAAGTCCTGTCTCTCGCCGTAAGTATACAAATGGACTCTTATGGAGCATTATTCCGATTCTCATTCGATTTATAAACGGTTGCTTAGCCTTCCATGGCGAACAGGGTAGACCGATTTCGTCTCAAGGGTTCCGAGCATCAGTTACCGTCTCTAATGTAACCCAAACTTCTTTGATTTTGCGGTTCGCTTTTCCACAAAGCGAACCTTGGGGAAAAGAGATCCGATTGTAACGATTGTGCCGACGGAAAAATGGAGCGAATTCTTTGCATAATCCAAAACCATTCCGTGAACCTGACCTAACTTTGGTTGTTCCGCACTGGATGGGGAACGCGTACTTGTTGAACAAAACCCGTACTATTGAGAATGACAATGGGAAACGCTTCTGGCTTCCCCAAGAGCAAAACAACTAATCAGGCCGACTCGGCTCCTAGGTCGACCCCCACCTCTAGTTTCGAAAAACTAACTAACGATGAGCTCGAAGCTCATATGGGAGTTTTTCGATATGGTGCATTCGACCTAACGGACGCGGTTCGCCCCTCGTACGATCTTCAAGTGGTGCCTAAACAGGGCTTCCGCCATGATTCGTACGTCGATCCAAAGAACAATATTGATGTCCCTGTCATCATGGCGTCTGCATCCAGAGAACGGCTTTTCGATCTGTTTCTCGACATGATCGATTGCCTCGGCGACGAAGTTGACGTCGTTCTGGAAACTAGCCATCACGGCAATTCAAGCGATCACAACGATCTGTATCGTGAGCACATTGATGTTCCAGTATTAAAGAGCATTTTGTGCGATCACGAAGAGTTAATCCTCAATGATGGATGTACCGGTATTGCTATTCTTAATCCGAGAAAGCAACAGGAAATCCAGTTCGACGAGCACAAGATGCTTTTGTGCTACGGTAAACCCCTAGAACAATTCGAAAAAATCTTTATTGAACACGACGTTTACCCAGACGAGTCGATTCGATTTATCTCTGAGGCAGAACATGTTCACTGCAGCAGCGATAAGTTCGCAAGAGAATTTGATCGACTTACTGCAGCCTTGGGAATGGACGAAGGTTTACATCGTGATAACAACAGTGACTTAGTCTAAAATTCATTGCGAGATGAATATGAGGCTTCATTCTTTACCTAAGAATTCGAATGTTGCCTCTTTATGCACGAAATCGACGACCAACCATTGGTCACCTAACTTTTCGAGGTCTAGCTGAACCCATCGTGGCACTTTGCCAGG
>Ga0315899_10000593_pt1 | contig 43487 bp, 39 predicted proteins | sample LakEriMetagenome_2_FD_203518 | JGI IMG/M metagenome (GOLD analysis project Ga0315899, IMG submission 203518) | Freshwater fungal communities from buoy surface, Lake Erie, Ohio, United States - Buoy 4 MA112 | ecosystem: Environmental > Aquatic > Freshwater > Lake | place: USA: Lake Erie, Ohio...
GAACCATTCCACCCAGGTAGCCGGCCAGCGCTGCTTTTTCCTTCTTGCCAATGCCGGGTATCCCGGTCAGCACATCCTGGATCTGCGCCTCGGCCAATACCATCGGCATGCGGGTCAGTTGCGCCAAACCCAACCGGCGTTCGGTGGAAGGAAGGGCATCCGCTAGCCGCTGATGCAGGGTCTGAATCGACTCCACCAGCATTTTCTCCAGCGAACCGACTCCTAGAAGGGGCTCCATCAATAGTTCAGACAAACCACGGGCCAGGGCGTCCAAGAATTGCCGCGTGAAAACCAGGGGGTTATCCATGCCGCAAGCCTTGGCTCAGCAATGATTTGGAGTACATCAACCACCTTCTTAGCTTAGCACACGGGTTGATGGAATGCGCTTGATGTGGTTGTCCCAAAAGGATTAGTTTCCCCATGTGCCGGAAGGATTCGGCCACCGGTAGAGCAGGAGTTTGCCATGGCAGGCGGACAACGAAGCGGTTCATGGACAACCTGGCTCGTGACGGGTGGTTTGGCATTGGCAAGCGGCGGGGGCTTACTGGCCTGGAAGCAACAAGACCTGCTGACCGCCTGGAAGGTGCACCAGGTCTCTCAAGCCGGCTTCCAGGAAAGAATAAAACTACTGGCACATCTCGCTGAAACCCCGGATATATCCACGAGTTGGCTGCTGTATTCACTAGCCCAGGCTTCCACGGCCGAAGAGGCTGAGATTCTGAGCGAAGGCTTGGTTCAGGTTTCGGAACCGTTGACCGGTGAAGGTTTGGATCCTCACATCACCAAAGCGGCATCATTGTTCAAGTCTATGGAGCCAATGGCTCAATCAGAAACGCTCAGATGGCTGGCACAGTCTTTGTCCAAGGACCAATCCGAAACCATGTCAGAACGCAGGGCTTCCGCAGCCCGCCGGTTACTGGACCTGTCTTCCCTTTCTGAGGAAAACCCGGTCCAAGCTGCTGGCCTACAAATGGCCGGTGCGATCCTGAAACAAAACCCAAACCCTGAATTGGTTGGAGCCATCCGGCAACTCGTTAGCCTCGGGGCCAAAAGCGAAAGTTCCCAGGTTCAGGTCCAAGCCATCACCACGGCGCTGAATCCCAAACTGGATTGCCTGACCGATGTGACGGTTTGCCTGAAATCACCCCACAAGGAAGTGCGTCAGGCGGCTGTTCTGGCTTTGGGGCCCGCCTCGGAAACCATCACGGATGAGGTTTTGCTACCCTGCCTCCATGATGAGGACAAGACAATCGTTCACTTAACCGAAACAGCTTTACAAGCGCGGGGATTGAGGGAAGACCAGATCCGCCTGGGGAAGATGATGGCAGACCCGAAGCCAGTCAAAAGGCTGGAAGTGCTGGATCACCTGTCCGCAACGAGGGACATTGATCCAATGATATGGCTGAAGAAGATGAGCAACGACCCGTCACCAGCAGTGCGGGCGGCAGCGGTAAGGGCAATATCACAGGAAATGAGTTTGGATCTAATCGACCGGAATAGCAAAGTAGAAAAAAAAGACACTAATCCGAGTATAAATAGATTAGAAAATTATTATGCACAATTGAAAAAAGAGTAGTACTATTTTTCCAAAACACATCCGATCGCCAAAAAAGAAGGGAATATCATTCGCCTGCCAAATGTATTAAATATCCTATGAATAACTTTGCCAAAAAAACGATCACTCTCCCTTTTCCATGGGGGAGGAAAAGCCATAGTGCCGTCAGCGTTCAAAAAACCACTTATCGAACCATAGCCTAGATACTCAAAGAAATTTGGGTCTATCTTTACATTTCTTTTCTTTGCATATTCTTGATAAAAGTTTGGCAGGAATCTAAAGCAATCAATAGGATAATTATGGATCTGCCAAACCGATGGGGTTACGATAACAACCTTTCCGTTGCTCTTTAATACACTCAAGCAGCTATCAATTATCTTTATTGGCTCGAAAGTATGTTCTAGAACATTCAACACTAAAATAGATCCAAAACTTTTGCCATGGAGAAAATCCGGATTTTCGAAATCCCCAACGAAGTCAACACCATTCCCTGGATCCAAATCGGTGCCAAAATATTGAAGGCCAAAGGATTGCACTAATTCTCTGCAAGTTGGCCCTCCATATCCGGCACCCAGTTCCAAAATTGGACCATCAAGTGCATTATTCTCAAGAAGCTTTTTAACAAAAATCAAGTCTTCATTTGTCATAAAAGAAAACCTCAGACTCTTATCAAAAATCGTGTAAAAATTAAAATATGGATTCTTAATAAACAAAAAAGCGAAGACTAACTCAATATTTTTTCTTGAAACTTTTTTTCTGAAAAAAATTGGTGTGCCCATTTCACTTGCCTACCTAAATTCCGCCGATAACTCAAGGCTCGATTAAATCGTTTAAGAAATTCGAGGCCCGCCAAAATAGACCACCAAAACCGCTTAAAATTTAAAGAAATTATCTGACTCATTAACAGAGAAAAAAAGATAAAAAATAACAGGGCTGAGTGCCAAAAAGCACAATGCTTAACAGCCATAACTAACAAACTTGATTTGCCGGAAATGTACCTTCGCTTTCCCACCAGAGTTCTTCCACCTCCAATGGATTTGTTATTGGAAACATTTACCGCATGATAAACTTTAGCTTCAGGAACACTGACACAAATCAAACCTTCACGCCAACCTCTCAAAAAAAAGTCTACATCCTCGTGGTCAAGAAAAAAAGTAGTATCCCATCCCCCTAATGAATCATATTTTTCCTTGTGAATCATGACGGCACCTGCGCAACCAAAAGGCGTTTGTTCCAAATTTTTTAAATCAGATGTGAAATTATATTTTCTGAAAGGATACAAGGAAGTCATATTTAAAAAACATCTCCTAAACCTGGTCCCACCATGTATCCATGTCTTTCCATCATATGTCCATTGCCATGGGTCCGAAGCAAATATACCTTTGGAAAGATCTATCGCATTTGTCAATCGCATCAAACAATCGGGTTCAAACCACATATCTTCGTTACAAAAAAAAAGTAAAGAATTGGTTGCGTGTAATGAACCGGCGTGATAGCCAGAAACCAAACCCGTCTCAGCAGGCTCCTTAACTACTTTGATTTCGGTATGTTGTGCAAAAAAAAGATCCGATTTATCAGAACTATTCCTGTCCACAATAATTAGTTCAACATGAACACCCTTTTGGGCTTTCAAAGTTTCGACCAATTTAGGCAGGTATTTGAATCCATTAAAATTACTAATAATTACCGAAACAGCAGGCATACTACTAACCATTTTACAATTATCTCCGTCTTTTTTACTTTTTTCCAACAATCACAAATTGAGTTGAAAAAAGACCAGGAAATAAAGATACAGCAATACGGTCCAACAATTTGCCAATCCAAGGTACATACTTAGAAAAAGGGAAAACACCCTGTCCACAGGCTTCAATTTTTACAAAACCTGAATCTCTAACCAAATTAATTGCTGATTGAAAGTCAAAGAAACGAAAGTGCGTCTCGTCCATTATACCGCCAGATGTGTATCGAAAATAACCGATTAAAAATAAAATGCGCTGACGCCAGGCAAGTACATTTGGTAGTGCCACAATCAAAACACCATCATCGGCCAAATAATTTTTCAACCCTGAAAGAATTTGTTTTGGCCAATTTAAATGTTCCAAAATATGACTGCAAACAATGCAATCAAAATATTCCGTAGTAAAATTACAATTGTCCTGAATCAAATCGTTTAAATCAAGAATTGAGACATTATCAAGCCTTGTTTTAGCTCTGTCTGCTTCTTCCCGAGAATAGGTCAATCCATGGATATAAGCAGCCTGCCTCAATTTAATTGCAAATCCAAAACTCCCGTCACCACAACCGACATCCAAAATCCGTGAAACATTCAAAGGCACTCGTTCAAGGACAGATTTGTTAACAGCCCCGTAAACAATTTTTTCATATGTATTTTCTACACCTTTTAGCATTCCCATCCTCCCGGCAAATTTTCACGAATTTCAATATTTTTGAATTGGACTGGGACCGATGGCCCTTTGGATTTTACCCATTCGGCCATTCGTCGGATTCCGTCCTCCAATGTAATTGAAGGCCCCAATCCAAAAACCTTGACTACTTTTGAATGGTCACTGAAAGCATGCACAACCTCATTCCTTGGGGAAAGGTGTTTCAAATTTATTGACTTTCCAAAAGCTTTGGTAACTTCAGACGCTAATTTTAAGACCGTATAAGGGATATCAGCCCCGATATTGAAAACCTGATTTTCCGCGGCTGGAACAAGGGGTGATTTGGCAATAACTGGGGCGACATCATCAACATGGGAAAAGGCCCGGGTCTGCAGGCCGTCGCCAAAAACAGTCATAGGTTGATCTTGAAGAACCTGATTCATGAAAATGCCAATAACATTTCTATATTTGTCAGCAATGTTTTGTCGTTCACCGTAAACATTGTGAGGTCTGAAAATTACGAAATTCAATCCAAACATCTCATGCGCCGCCTTTAGATCAAGTTCAACGGCGTATTTGCTAATTCCATATGGGTCTTCGGGTTGAGGAACCATATCCTCGCTCATAGGTAACTGCCCTTTACCGTAAACAGCTATAGAGGATGTGAACACAAAAGACCTGCATGCCTTGCTTTTCACTGCCTCATTGATCAAATGCATGGATGCAACAAGATTTGTCGAATAATTGTAAGCTCTGATAAAATGAGAAAGTCCTTCGGCAGCATAAGCGCCAAGATGATAAACGTAATCAAAAGGGCCATGCTTTAACCAAAGGTTTTTGACAAAATCGGAATCTTTTAAATCGCCTTTCTCCCACACTGCCTTTTGTGGTATATTTTCCAGGAATCCTCCTGATAAATCATCCGTCGCTACTACTTTCATACCCAAATTCAGGCAATGGTCTGCCACATGAGAACCGATGAACCCCGCAGCACCTGTAACTAAAGCTTTCATCTCACAACCTTCCTCAATTAGTTAAGAATACTTGAATACGATTCGAGAATTGTTTTTGAATGCAAACTCCAATCAAATCTCTTCCTCACCATTTCACTGCGCTTAAGCTTATCCGGATCATTCATGTTTTTAAGAACACCTAATACAGTATCAACCCAAACATCGACAGTTCCAACCGCACAGAATTTCACTGCGGCTCCTCCAACTTCCCTAAGGGTTGATATGTCACTTGCAATAACCCGGGCACCACAGGCCAGGCCTTCAATGACAGGCAAACCAAAGCCTTCTGCTTCACTTGTAACTAATAGAAGCCTAGATCCTCTATAAAATGATGCCAAGGACTGCCTTGACAAGTTTCTTACCTGCTCAATGTGTTTCTCAAGGCCCAATTTTTCAATAATTGAAATCTGGTTATCAGTGAATTGGCCACCAGCTTGAATAAGTTTTAAGTTTTTTTTTGACTTCCTAACTTCCGAAAAAACCTTCAACAAAAATTCGATCCTTTTCCTTGGAATGCAACTTCCGACATGAAGAATATAATCTTCGCTATATCTAGGCCCTTCAGGGATAAATTCTTCAGATATACCATAGGGAACAACTCGGATAGAATCCAAAGCCCAATGGCCCATATCAATTAGTTTACTTTTGACCGCGTTTGTACTGCAAAAAATTAACCTGGCTCTCTTTAATCCACCAAAAACATCTCCCATCATTTTCCTAAACCATTTCGGTCTATTTTCTTTTTCAGGTTCTAGAAGGCATCTGAATGCATCCAAATCATGACAGTAAACACCCACTCGTTCCCGTGGTAAATGGTTAGCTAAGTGGGCGTAACTATGGTCAACAATATGAAAATGCCCGGTCTTATCTCTTATTTTATCAACATAGCTGGGATAAACTCTCCAACGATTATACCACCTGTCAAAATTGTGGGCTTTCTGCAAAGGAAGAAATCCGAAAACTCTTTTAAACTTGGGTATGCATACTTCAGGAATGAATCCAGATGGGGCATACTTGACCAGCATCTCGGCGCACAGATCCATACTATGCCATTTTTCTTCCCTGAAATCTGGGAGAACTGTTAACAATTGCTCAAATCTCCCCAATTAATTCTCGCCAGTTTTGAAATATCCTCTCTTGGCCAAACGAATTTACGATTCGCTCTCTGGCAGCCTTTCCAATTTTATCCCGCAATTTTTCACTGTTTAAAAGGCTAACAATAGCAGATGACAAGCTTTCAGCATCGCCCGGCTGGTGGTTTAAGCAGTCCAATCCGCTTCTACCTACTTCCGCAGCTCCCCCCCGCAGAGCCGCTACTACTGGTTTCCCACACGCCATTGCTTCCCCTATCACCAGCCCGAATGGTTCCCGCCTAATACTGGCATGAACAACAACATCCAAAGACTGATAAACACGGGCTGTGTCACTTTGAAAAGGTATCAACCCTACAGTTTCTTTCAAACCTAAATTTTGGATCATACCTTCAAGATCTTCAATGGTCCATTGGCTACCCGGCGTCTGATACACCGGTCCTCCAATAATGTAGAAACGCACATTGCCAGAATATTCCTCTAAGATTTTTGAACACGCACGCAAGAAAACATCCTGACCTTTCCACCTAGCGTACGTTGCTACCATCCCTACCCGTAAACCATTGAATCCATGTGAAAATCCAGCAAGATGGTCCAACCATGAACCATCCAGGTTCTCCGGATAAAATTTGACCGTATCAATTGTGTTATTCCAAACCCGGATTGGACATTTTGGAACTATATTGGAAAAGTCATCCGCTACCGCTTTGGAGATAGCCAAAGCCTGAATTCCCGGCCGCCACGCAATCCGGAGAAGTTTTCGCACCATCGGTCGTTCACCAACAAAATCATGAAGGTGCCAAAAAACGGGAATATTTACTGGAACGGACCAGCTCGCCAAAATATGTGTTTTAGCACCGTTGCTGTGAATCCACTTTACGTTAGATTTACCAAAACGTTTTCGCCATTTCCAAACGGTCCAAGCTAGGCCAGGTAAAGCAAGGCCATATTGCCAAAACCTGGATCCTATCCCAACATTTCCAAGAGGAGAATCCCCAATTCTTTCAAGGCTTTCAACCATGGGGAAAAAATCACAATTTATACCAGACCTCGATATTTCTTTAGTAAGAGGACCATCAGTAGGGAAAAATACTGTTGGAACAAAAGTACCTTGCCCTCCTATCCAAGGAGATAACAGGCTACCCAATACACGCTCAGCCCCACCCAGATTGGAAGAAGGAGAAAGAAAATAAGCTGATTTGATAGTATCGATTTTTTAACCTGGCCTATTAAATTTTTGCTGTAACCTAGAATCGAAAAAAAATGTTTCCGAGGAAATATTCGATAGATTTCTATTGCCACCAAAATTGATCATGGGGAATTCAAACTTGTCGAGACCCTTTCTTGTTTCGCATTGCGCAAAAAATACCATAGGAAAATGTTCCATAGTCAATTGTATAATCCCAACCAGCGATTCTTTCCAATAAACACCGTATTGGATTTTGAGGAATTTTCATCCGATAAAAAGGCCAGGATAGCCAATCCATTAACGGATATATGAACAAACCTGCCCGCCTAACGTTTTCAACTTCTAAATTCCTTCCCCCGAGTGCGATTAATTCATCCAAATTGAAATGCTCATGATAAACAACCTGTTCCGATCTTGATTCGTATGTTTTATCCCGCATGCCTTTTCCAACCAACAATCTATACAGCCAGGAAAAATTATGTCGCACATTATTTGAATCAAGCCAATGAAAAAGGCCACGGTGGGGGACCGAAAAAATGAAAAGGCCGCCATTATTAAGCACCCTGGACACTTCGGAGAAAACCTTCGGTCGAAGTTCGGCAGGAATATGTTCAATGACCTCAAAGCTTGTCACCACATCGAAGGAATTATCGGGGAATGGAATACTATCCCCGGAAGCCTCGACAATTTCTGCGATTGGTACTTTTGTTCGGGCACGCTCCAATGATTCCGAATTGATATCTAAACCCGCCAGCCTTGCCCTTGGCCATTTAATTGAACAATCCTTCAGCCATTCACCCGCATTGCATCCCAAATCCAGAATCGAACCTGGGTTATCTGGATACCAAAAGGCTATTTTACTACCCTTTATTTCCAAGCCAGCTTACTCCTCATAATCGACATCGAATTAGCTTGATAAAACATTTAAATCAAACAATGAAATTAATTGAGAATATCGGAAATAAATTTTGTCACTCTTTTTATCTGAGATTCCCGGTCAAAAAAGCCTGCCTTAAAAAATTTGGTCATTTGATCTTTGGTAATTTCTATCCTTATTCCTTCATTCATCAATTTGGCAATTGTATTGATAAATTTTGGATCCCATGGATTTTCCCCGGGAAGTATAGTCAATCCAGGAATATTCAAATCATAAGCCATTGGAATTTGGTTGGTAAGAATTGGCAAACCTGCGGCAACATATTCACTTACCTTTGTTGTATACCTTGATGCTCCTACAGCGTCACAACTTTGTGGAATGGTTCCAAAATCCAATGATCCAAGAAATGAAAGAGTTTTTTCTGGTTCGATTCGTCCAAGAAAATGAATCCTTTTGCCAAGTAGTTGACCACTTTCCTTTTGAAGAACGGGGAGACCGTCACCATCACCGGCAATCACAACATGTACATCCTTTCGTTCCACCATTTGTATAGCTTTTACCAACTCCATCCCATAGCAATATCGCATCCTTTTAGACCATTTCAAGGAACCAACAAGGCCGTAAACAATGTCCGATTCACTTATTCCCAGTCCCCTTCGAATTTCATTTCGATTCGTTTCTAATTCCTTTTTATCTAGATAAAAACCTGTGAATCCTTCCGCCGTCATTCCTCTCCGAGCTCCTAGGGAAATCGCTCTTCCAACCAAATAGGGAGTCCAACCGATAAAACCCTTGCAATACTTACACAAAACTTTCTCATAAAAATAAAAAACAAAGGAAAACCAGGGAAACCGCTGGGAAAGAAATGGAGCAACTGCATCGCCACTACTAACAACATACGGGATACCCAGCAATATTCGGCAATAAAGAAGGGCAATGCCGCCCCAAAAACCAGTTCCTTCCTGGACAATCAATTCCGGCCTTACGTTCCTTGCTTCCTTTATTACTCTGCAACAAGACTGAAACTTATGCATTCGATCAAACGGAATGAACATACAATGAAATTCGGAAAGAAGGGTTTTGAGTCTTTTTTCATCATGACTGCCAAAGCCTAAAGTCGCGTAAGCCAATATTCTTATTGCTCTAGGTTTCATTTTTGAATGCCTAATATTTTTTTGTTTTTCCAGATTATGTCAGGTGTATTTAACTTTTTCTAATCATCCTAATCGGAAAATTCCTAAAATAATCCTTTCCAAAAGCTAATTGATTTAAATTTAAAGCTTTTTATTTAAAAACTCTTTATATACATTCATTGTTTGGTTTGCACAATCATCCCATGTAAGGCCTTCAACCGCTAGTCTTGCTGACGCCCCCATTCTCTTTGATAATTCTGGATCATCCACAAACTTTTGCATTGCATCCGCTAATTGATTTGGATCCCATGGATCTTTTGTCAATATCCCATTCAAGCCATCAGTCACAATTTCTGCTGCCCCAACGGAATGATTGGTGATAACCGGTATCCCACTGGCCATTGCTTCGGTAACAACCATCCCGAAACTGTCGTAATAGGAAGGAAAGACAAAGACATCCGAAGCACAATAAAACTTTTCAATTTCCCTAGTGGGCTCACATAGAATAACGCGGTCAATACTACCGTATTTTTTTAAATCACCCCAGACTATTTCTTTGCAAGTCTTCGTAACCACTAACAATTTGGATCCATCAACTTTTCCGATTGCTTCCGCGAGGACCGGACCGGCTTTCTGCCAATCTCCAACATAAAGGAAAATAATCTCATTGCCGGGTAAACCAAGTTTATTCTTGATCTCAATGCCAAAAACCTGATTGTTATCTGGATTAAAAACAGAGAGATCTACACCATGGTGAATGACCTTAATTTTGTTTTTGGGAATTCGGTGCTCCCTGACAAGATCCCCTTTGATCCTGTTGGATACGGCAATAAAGTACTCAGCTCCACTAGGCCGATATGTCATTTTTTCTAGTAATGTAATTATCCACTTGTTTATCATCTTTCTCCATGGCAATGGTCCCCCATATTTTTCTGCCGCTTCAAACCAGGCTTTGTTACAGATATGGGAGGTTACAATATTTTGCCTAATACCGCAAAGGCCCTGGGCGTGGACAATGTCATAATTTTTAAAAGGGATGAATGAGCCTGGAATTATGAAGGAGATGACAGTTGTGAGGGCTGTCCACCGAAACGATGGAACTCGATGGAAATGAATTCCCTCCGGATTTGGCTCTTCCCAAATAGAGGTGTATACATGCACCTCATGTTTTTTTTTAAACCGTGCCGAAAGTTCGGCGACATATCGAGCGTGACCGCCATGGCGATGATAATCATGAACAATAAAAGCTATTTTCACAAATCTTTCCAATAGGAAAAATTCTAACTTTGGAGTATCCAATCAAATTCAACAGCTCTAACAGCAGCAGTATGGTCCTTAAGTGTTCGCAACTGGCCCGCTTTAGCTATTTCTTTTCGGTGATTTTCATTTGAAAGTAAATAATTGATTTTTTCAACAGCATCCTCATTTGAGGAATATGTGATTATTTCCTTACCTTCCTCAAAAAGATCACCCATATTGGGGCCTGTATCTGCCACCAAACAAGAGCCAAGGCCTGTAGCTTCAAACAATCGCAAAGCCCCAATATCACCTTTTTGGCAGCTCTTTCCATCATAAATATTATTGCAAGCCTTAGTAAAACTTATTTTCGACTTTGCCATTACTTTGTAGTACTCCAGTCCCATTAGGGCGTCATGACAACGATTTTTAAAAAGTGATCGGATTGGATTTGAAGGCAGTTTTCTCCCTTCTAAGTGGAACTCTTTTTCTCTTAAACATTCGTTAACGATAGTCAAATACTGGTCAGGAAATATCTGGGAATTTAGAGTCTTACGAAGAAGACTAATTGGCAGTACTTCCATACAATTTTTTATTGAATTTCTCATTTTAAGACGAAAACTATAATTAGGCTTTGAACTTTTTGGTTCATTCACCCAAGCTTCTATTGGCGTTCTTTCCATCAAATAACAAAGGGTTTCATACCGGTCTGCATGCAGATAGCCACCCCCAAATCCAGACGACCCTAAAAAGGTAATAGGGTAGTGTCTATCGATTTCCGCTTCGCGACTGATTTCGAGTATTTCAGAATCAAAGTAATGGTAGAAAAGCTTAGGTTTATAGCCTTGGCGTTGAAAACGATCCACCAGACTGGGTGTTCCAGCCAATAGAACATCGACATACCCAACATGTCCAAGGTTACCTAAATAAGCAGAGTGTAAAATAATTTTTTTGATAAATGGAAATGATATTTTCAATTTGTGCAATATCTTCGCATTAAGCCTCGTTGTTTTTTGTATAAATAGTATCTCAGGTTTGATTGTTTCAATTTGCTTTAACAAAATATTAGTTTGCCAGTTGTCATATTCCCATTTTACTTCGTTTTCTTCAGCCCATTTCTTCTGCGGAACCTCCAAGTCAAAGTAAACATCCACAACTTCGTGACCAATCTTCCGCAATTCTCTTGATAATGCTGCGCAGTTGTCAACCTTCATATCCGCAAGCAAAGCCATTTGCTTGCAGTAGGGAAATTGAGAAAAATTCTCAATTCCACTGACAATTTGTGCCATTTCTGAAGGTGTAAATATATGCGATAGTCTTAAAATTTTAAATTTTTTTGACATTTCAGTTTATCGAATGACTTATTATCAAAAAGAATTACAAATCGACCTTACCACAATTTCCTGTTGATTATCCGTCATTTCAGGAAACATCGGTAGAGAAAGTATTCGGTCTTGGTACCCATACGCGTTAGGAAAATCACTTGGTTTATGTCCCAAAGATGAATATGCAGGATAAAATGGTAAGGCTTTTGGGTAGTTAATACTGAATCCTATATTGTTCTCTTTAAATTTCATTTGAATAGCTTCACGGCTCCGGGTTTTGATGACATACAGGTGGTACACATGCTCAACATCCGGTGAAACCTTTGGAATCTCAATGTCGCCAATACCTGCCAACATCTCATCGTATTTTTTTGCGATCAATTGGCGCTTTTTTGTCCAATCCTCTAATCTAGGTATTTTGACATTTAATATAGCTGCTTGGATTCCATCCATTCGACTGTTGATCCCTTCGATCTGATGTTCTCCCTTACCACCATGCCTGGCGAACAACGCACACCATGCAGCTAACTTTGAATCCTGCGTCACTATGGCACCGGCGTCACCCATGGCCCCCAAATTCTTACCTGGATAAAACGAAAATGTTCCTGCGGTCCCAATAGTTCCAACCACCTTACTCTTGTAGCGGGCAAGGTGCGCTTGTGCGCAATCTTCAACCACCCACAAATTGTTTTTGTTAGCAATATCAATAATGGGATCCATATTTGCAGGATGGCCGTACAAGTGAACAGGAATAATTCCGACCGTCCTCTGGGTAATTTTTGCCTTTATTTGTTCTGGATCTATCGTAAAAGTGTCTGGTGTGGTGTCACAAAATACGACTTTCCCACCAGCTTGGCTGATTGTTTCCGAGGTGGATATCCACGAATGCGCGGTGGTGATCACCTCATCACCAGGCTTTATTCCCAACCCTTTCATTGCTATGTAGATGGCGTCGGTACCATTACCACAGGAAATGCAGTGTTCAATCCCAAGCAATTCCTTAAAGTTTTTTTCGAAATGATCTACAAAGCTGCCGCGAATGAATGCTGATTCTCCTATCACCGCGGAGATTGCCTGATCAATTTCGCTTTTCAATGATAGATATTGTGCATGCAGATCTGCGAATGGAACAGAAGCAGGAGGCATCAACTGAATCTCCGAAGCAACCGCGCAGGATTTCCAGCATAAATGCCGGGTTTATTTATGTCATTAGTCACCACAGCACCAGCGCCAATGACCACATCATCGCATATGGCTACCGGGAGAATAGTGGCGTTCGAACCGATTGAAACTCTGTTCCCAATTCTGGTTGACATCCACTTGGTTTTATCTCCTTTGGCAGGTCCACCAGATCGAAACAGGTCGTTGATAAACATCACCCCATGGGCAATTACACAATCATTGCCAATTGTTACTAGTTCACAGATGAATGTATGAGACTGAATTCTACAATTTGAACCGACAACAACACCTCTTTGAATCTCTACGAAAGGTCCAACAAAAACACCATCACCCAAACGACACCCATAAAGGTTTGCCGGCTGTACAACTGTTACATTTATTCCGAACAAAACATTACGAATGCCACTTTCCAGAATGCGCGGTTCATTCATTTGTTTAACCCCCCAACCTTGATCGCGACGGGCTGAAGCGTAGCTGGACGGGAAGACGGGTCTCAATGGATTCGTAAATCGCACTGATTAATTCAAGGCTTTTTCTGCCGGCCAAACCATCAATGAGGTTAGGCCCCCCACGAAGGATTGAATGGACAACATGCTCGTAATACGCCTGATGTCCAAACCCGTAAACACTTGGAGGGTTGACTGAATATTTTTCCATCACCTCGTCATCATCAGGCATACTTTCACAGAACTGCCAAGTTTTGATCTTGTTCATAGCGAAACCGCCTACTTCAACGGATCCACCTTCTCCAAGGATGGAAATAGATCCTTCCAAATCTTTTGGCCTTGTCGCCGATGTGGCTTCAATCAGCCCCAGCGCGCCGTTGCGGAATCTCAGGGAGACCACTGCAGTGTCTTCTGCCTCGATGTTCACAAGCCGAGTAGATGCCATAGCGTAGACGCTGTCAACATCACCCATCATCCATTCTAGCATGTCGATGTGGTGGCTGGCTTGATTACTGAGCACTCCCCCGTCCATGGCCCATGTCCCGCGCCATGGGGCTTGATCATAATATTCCTGTGGCCGGCACCACCTGACTCGAACGGTCCCTAGAACAAGCTTACCGAACCGTCCCTGATCAATGGCCTTTCGCAACTGGACGATTGGGGTGTTGAACCGGTTTTGTTTCACCACAAACAACTTGATTCCTGCCTCATCGCAGACCTCGATCATCCTATCAGCGTCAGCGAGGCGAAGAGCCATTGGCTTCTCAACTACAAGGTGTTTACCGTAGGGAGCCAACTCAATAGCCAAGGGGGCGTGCAGGCCACTTTCGGTGAGAATGACAAGAACATCCGGATCGACGGACCGGACCATCTCGTGAGGGTCCACAAACGCTGGGACGGAAAACTTAGAGGCGATGGTCTGGGCTTTTTCAGAAACCGGGTCGCATACGGCTGCCAACCTAGCTCCGCTAATAACATTATTGCCAAGAAGTTCGGAGTGCCGGACTGCGATGCGTCCACACCCCACTAGGGCGAATTTAATAGGGGCCGTTTCACCCATCTCGGAAAATCCTCGTGTCATTCTGTTTGGGTTCTTAGCAGTCTCCTGCGCAAACGCAGTAGAAGCAGGACGAAGCGGTCGATCACTGACCCATACAGGCCATTAGTGATAAAGTCACCATGAGGTCTTGGGGGAGCGCGCATGATCGCATCAAACTCCTCCTCGGTGAAGCCAAGTTTACTGATCACATACTCGAATTCCTGCTTCTCTTGCTCGGCAGACTCATAAACCGGTTTCGCCAAAACTTCCAATGCTTGATCCCTGGTAAGGTGACCGGAGTTGATACGGTCGCACAAGTGTGCCCGGCGCTTGTCAAACTTGAACTTCCGGGGAAGGAAATAGGACTGATAAAACTTGGTAAATATAGACTCGCCATGTTTCACGCCATAGTCACGCCAATCCATTTCCTCCCGGAGCACCGCCTTCATTTTGCCATAATCACACTCGTCATAGAGAAGAATGTTGTTGAGCCGGACATCGCGCCACCTGTAAAGAAGCCTCTGAATGGGGCTGTAGTAGGGGAAAGTCTTCAGGGGAACAGAGCCGAACCGCTTATGGATGTCCTCCAGGTTGGACCGGTCCCACTTGTCAAAATTCCAACTCATTCCCATGGTCGATTCGGTCTCGATGTTGGTTCCAAAAAGTATGTTTTTCACGCGGAACTTCATGGCGAGTTTCGGTATCAGGGAGAAGATGCCCATGTCGGTGGGAACCTCCACATCAACCACCGATGCCCTGAAGTAACTTTTCTGCAAGTCCCGGAATTCCTCCCAATCGACGATGTAATTGAAGTAATCAAAGCCTGTCTTCTTGATGATGTTCTCGATGTTCTTGACCGCAAGCTCGGAATCCCAGCCGTTGTCAAAATGAACGACGATGGAACGTAGATCGTGCTTCTTGGCGAGGTAGACCACATAGGAGCTGTCTACTCCACCACTCAACCCGATCAGACAGTCGTATTTCCTACCCTGACCTTTCCTTTTCACCCTGGCTATCAGGTCCCTCAATCCCTCGGCTCTTTTTTGGGGAGAAAGGATCCGGGGCCGGATCTCCCGGTCAAAGCGTTGGCAATGGCAGCAAACACCCTGGGTGTCGAACGAGATGCCGGTGTCGCTGGTGTCCATCACGCAGCGTGAGCAGATACGGTAAGATGCTTGATCAGGCATTTTTGTTTCCCAGGACTGACTCCAAGTCGGCGAAGGCCGGGTAGGTGATCAGCACGGCCCGGTAGGGACCGTGATAGACGAAGAACGCACCCGCCGCAACAGCGGAGGCACCGGCGTCGACGCATTTCCTAATGTCATCGAGGCTGGCCACCCCCCCCAGGGCGATCAAAGGGACCGACAGGGCCCTTGAGGCCTGGGTGACAAGCGGCAGGTCCGGCCCGGACAGGGTGCCGTCCTTGTGGACGGCGTTAAGGAGGATCTCGCCAGCCCCGGCGGCGACGGCCCTTTGGGCGAACTCCAGCCACGGCACATCGGCGGTCTTGCCCGAGGCGCATTTGCGAAGCCTCGGGGACCCGAAAAAACCCCTTTCCACATCCACGGAAACAACGATGCTCTGGGAGCCGAACTTGTCGGACACCTCGCGGACAATTGACAAATTCTCCAGAGCGGAGGTCTGCACCGATATCTTCTCGACACCGAGGGCGAAGAGGCGGCCGGCCTGCTCCAGCGTCCTGACGCCGCCGCCGTAGGTCAGGGGCATGAAGCACTCGCCCGCAAATTTCTCGATCAGGGCGAAATTGGGTTCCAGCCCCTCTCTGGAGGCGCGGATGTCGAGCACCATCAGCTCGTCGACCTCCTTCTCGTTAAAAATCCGGATGGCGTTGACCGGGTCACCGACATAGACCGGGTCGCGAAATTTCCTGGTTTTCACCAGACCGCCGCTCTGGAGCAGCAGGGCCGGTATAACCCTGTTTTTAAGCACGGGTCAAAATTCCGAGAAGCGCCTGAGGAGTTCCATACCAAACTTGTGGCTTTTCTCGGGGTGGAACTGGACCCCGAAAATGTTACCCCGGCGGATGGCCGCCAGAACGGGGCCGCCATGGCTGGTGACGCCGATGACATCCTCCTCGTTGGCGCAGCGGCCATGGTACGAATGCACGAAATAGAAGCGGTCACCTACGTCGTTCCGCCGCGGCAGGAGTGGATTGTCCCTCGGGACCTGGACGACATTCCAGCCCATGTGTGGAACTTTCAGGGGGGATACATCGGGAAACCGAAACTTTGTAAAGTGGCAATCGATCCATCCCATGCCAGGGGACTGCCCCTCATCACTACCATTGCACATGAGCTGCATACCTAGGCAGACACCCAAAATGGGTTTGCCCCTTCCTAGTACTTGCTCCTCAAGGGGAGGAATCATTCCGTTTTCACGCAACCCGCGTATACCATGGTCGAACGAACCCACTCCTGGCAAAATAAACTTCTGGAAGTCCCCAAGTCTTGAACTGTCCGAAACAATTGCTGAGTCCACACTGATTTTTTTCAGCATGTTATTGATGGAATTCAGGTTACCTAGGCCATAATTGATGATGCCAATCATCTATCGATTTCCGAGACGATCTATGAACTGGACCGAGATAAGGTTTCCTTTTTATTCAGGGAATTAAGCAATTCCTCAAAGAATTGCCGATAAACCTTTTCAGCATTGTGTGAAGCATTCCATTTAGCCAGACTACCTTTTCGCAAACGGTCGCAATCCATTCGCCCGGACACAAAGGAAAGTATTCCTTCTGCAACGTCGTTCTCGTCTGGATTCCCCCACAACAAAAGGCCATTCGACGGTTCCACAATTTCCTTGTTTCCACCAACCGCTGTTGCCAAGACAGGAATACCATGACTAATCGCTTCGATAATGGAGACAGGGGTTCCCTCGGTGGTGCTCAAATTCATAAACAAGTCAACAGGGTTTTCCTGGTAAAACCGGTCCACATTTTGTTTCCCAGGATAATCCAAAAATTGGTATGCGAATCCGGGACCAAGGACGGCGCAGGCAAGATCAATTAGCTTCTCCTTTTCTGGACCGTTACCAATATGAGTCCACTGAATTCTTGTTGTAGGGGACTTTTCAATAACCTTGCCCAGGCCTCGAATTAGCAGGTCCACACGCTTCAAAGGTATCAGGAATGAACAACTGACAATTCGAAAAACGCCGTCAGTAGATTTGGACGCTGCTCTTTGAGGACGGTAGATCCCAACCAATCCTACTTTGACCTTCTCAGCAAATTCCGGATAAAGCGATTTTAAGTAGTCGGCGCCGGCTACTGAATCCGGAAAAATCATATCCAGAAGTCGCAAAGTTTTCCTTCTAAATGGAATATAAGCCGGGGAGCGCCTTTGTTCATACAGATCGTATCCGTGGGCTCGTGAAACTGCGACAACATTTGCTTTTGCCCTAGAGTAACTTGCAATTCCAAAGGAAGTGAAATCAAACCACCATGATTCTAAGACAATTTTGGCCCCTGCCGATATTTTCCTATCCAGCTCGTTTTTTAACCATTCCACCGTTAATTTTTTCTGAGCTTGGAAGAAAACCAAATATCTTAAAAATGATAAATTCTTTGGAAAACGAGCAATAAAAATGCATGCCTCCCATATGAATTCAGGAGTTATCAAAGCTCTTAGTTTGGCCCAAACCAAATTTTTATGATTTTGAATATAGTTGGCGTAGTTTTCATTAATTTCAACATTTGGCAGAAAGAGGTCATCTCGAGATCCGCAATTATTGACAGGGACAACTTGAACCACATCGAATTGTTTTGCTAACTCCCTAATTTCTTGAGGGAGAAAAGTATTTTCCGAAGCCGACGAATACGGGTACGAACCGGTAAACAATACCAATATTTTCATGCCAGGCTATCGAGACCCACTAGGATAATTTAAAACTAACTTTACCTGAATGGATTAAAGACAAGAGATCAAGACGGGATTTCACAGGATCATCCAAGCAGCCAAAATATGCCTTGGTCCAGACTGATTATCGGATTCCATCCAAGTTCATCCTTGGCCTTCGTTATATCGGCATAAACATCCATCAATTCATTTTGCCGCTTGGCTCCGGTAGATCGCACGGGTTTTCTGGTCCCTGCCAGCGCTTGCATACGATCCAACACTTCCCGGACACTAATAGAAACCCCTGATCCAAGGTTGAAAATCCCAAAACCCGGCCTACCGACTGTCAAAGAAAGTCCGTCAGCCACATCCCTGACATGAACATAGTCCCTCCTTGGCTGAAGATCATTCACGACAATTTCTTTATTCTCACCTGAGATCTGAGAAAGGAGGCTTGGTATGAGGAATTTCAAGGATTGCCCCGGGCCGTAAATATTAAAGGGCCGAACAACCTGAATGGGAATGCTATAGGTCTTATGGTAGAACTCACAAGCATGCTCAGCGACACTTTTGGATAGGGCGTAGGGATTGTTCGGCCTCAGGGGAAAGTCCTCCCGTACTGGAAGACTTTCTGGGTAACCGTAAAGATAGGCGCTTACAAATGTGAGAGAGGCGTCCACCAGTCGGCAATTCTCGAGGACGTTTATAGTGCCCAGAAAATTCACCCGCATGAATTCAGCAGGCTCAACCCAGCTATCGGGAACAAAAGTCTTGGCGGCTAAGTGAAAAACATGGTCCAAGTCAGTCACACCATTTTCCCTGAATAAATCAGGGTTCGTGAGATCGCCGTTCTTCCTATCCAATTCAAAAACATGATGGCCCTGTTCCCGAAGAACATGAACCAATGTCCGCCCTAAAAAGCCGGAAGCACCGGTAACCAAAACCTTACTCATAGAAAAATTTAGACTTCATTTTCTCAAATTGTTCTACTGCCTGCTCATAATCATCGGGCCTGCCAATATCCAGCCAATAGCCACTGAATTCCGAAATGGCGGCAGGCATTTTGGCCTTGATAAGGTCAATCATCAGGTTGTCAAAGCCATAGGCCTTTCCTTCGGGTATGAACTGAAGAGCCCTTTGGCTCACCATGTAAATCCCCATGCTTACCAAATATTTGTTAACCGGCTTTTCCTGGAAACCCGAGAGAAATCCAGCCTCATCAGGCATCAGCACACCGTAATCGACCTTGTGCTCTCGGACATAGGAGGAAACGGTGAATATGTTTCCCTTGGCAACATGGTTATCAAAAAATGAAGTATAATCTAGATCCGTGAGGATGTCGCCATTCATGACAAGAAAATCGTCCGGAAGATCACGGACAAGTTTCAGGGGAGCCATTGTCCCAAGCGGCCTGTCCTCAAGGGAATAGGTGATACGGATTCCCCAGCGCCGTCCGTCCTGGAAAAAGGCATTGATAAGTTCGGCCTGATGATTGACCGCCAAAGTGATGTGGGAAAAACCATGAGAGGCAAGCTGGCGGATGATCACTTCCAGGATGGGATATTCCCCAACCGGCATTAAGGGTTTTGGGAGGGCCACAGTATAGGGCCGAAGCCGGGTTCCCTTGCCTCCGGCAAGGATGACAGCCCTTTTAGACATTGTAAATATCCGCCCGGTACTTGTTCAAATTGTCCAAATCCATGAACCAGTCAACGGTTTTCTTGATTCCCTGCTTCAATCCCTCGCGACCACCGTATTCTGGTTTCCAACCGAAAAGTTCAAAAGCCTTGGAGTTATCCGCCCAAAGCCTTTCTACCTCGGATTTTCCCGGTCGAATGCGGACCTCGTCGGTTACAAGGTTGACTTTTTGTCCCATAACCTCGGCAATCAGATTGACGGTATCGCCGACGGAAATCTCGAAGTTGCTCCCAAGGTTCACCACTTCTCCAAGGCCGGCGGAGGATTTCAGGACAGCTTCAAATCCCCGGACGGTATCGGCGACATAATTGAAGTCCCGAGTAGGTGAGACGGAACCCAAACGGATATCCCGGCTTCCCTTGGCGATCTGGGTAATTATTGTGGGAATAACCGCCCTGGCAGACTGGCGGGGGCCGTAGGTATTAAAGGGCCTGACGATCACCACAGGCAGGCCAAAGGAGGCGTAAAAGGAATATGCCAACTGGTCCGCGGCGATCTTGCTTGCGGAATACGGTGACTGACCCTGCAAGGGGTGCTCCTCGGTGATTGGCACAAACCGGGCAGTCCCGTAAACTTCGCTGGTAGATGTATGGAGAACTCGACTCACCTTCAATTGCCTTGCGGCCTGAAGAATATTCAGAGTCCCTTTGACATTCGTGTCAATGTAGGTGTCCGGCGAATGGTAGGAATAGGGAATGCCAATCAGGGCAGCGAGGTGTAGCACTGCATCACATCCCTGCATCGCCTCGCGCACACCGTTGGGGTCGCGAATATCCCCGGAAAAAACCTCTATGCTATTCTTGATTTCAGCAGGGATCTGGTCGAGCCATCCCCAGGAATTGAACGAGTTGTAAAGAACGAATGCACGGACTTTGAATCCCTGGCCAACAAGTCTTTCAACAAGATGGGAGCCAATGAAGCCGTCTGCCCCGGTTACAAGAACATTCATGCTTTTCACCTTGATTAGTTCGAAATTCTAATTTTCCCGGTAAACCATTGGAGAAGCGCCGGGGACTGGGCATGCATTGCGAAAAAGAACATCGAAATCCTTTGGGTTCCGATTAATCATTTCAATAGACCCTTGAGTCAAGGAACTAAAAAGAGCAGTTTTCCCTCTAAGGTTGGCCAAACCTTACCCAAATCAACCAGTGACCAAGCCCGAACCGCTGAATGGGTTAACTCTAGCACTGAAATGAATGGACCACCTTTTTCCGAGGGTTGTCCTTTCCCCCCTGCGATGATACCCAAAGGTATCAGCAACAATCATGGCGTTCCCCAAGCCCTCACAAACCTTGTTTTTTCCCATCGGATAAATCCTGGCCGGGTCAGCGCACCGGAATCCCTGGACATTCTTGGAGCCCAATGATTGCCGGAACTCCTCCCAGAATCGTCGGAAGGAGAACCGGTGACTCCCGAGAAAAAAGTTAAACGGGCCATCCGCCAGAGACAAGGGATCGATGTATAAAAACCCCTTCACGGTGTTATGGAAGGTGTCCGTGTGCCATTCAAGGTTGATGTCCTTTCGGTTTGAAGAGGTGTCATCCTCAACCCCATGGAGCCACATATCGAGCCCCTCAAGATCCCTTAAACCCAAATATCTGCGGACAAGTTCGACAAGTTCTTTCGACGGAAGGATCTTCATATCCCTTGTCAAATTCAGGTGAACATAGGATGCACCGTCTTGGGTTTTAAATTGGACCCCAATCGCCTTCAAAGATTCCCGGTCGTTCGATTCCTCGATTCGAGAAATGACATGCCTGATCCTTCCCAGGGTCTCTTTATCAAAATAATCCCGAATTACGGCCAGCCCATTGTCTTTGAGGTCGGAAAGCAGGGTGCTAGGGACCCCCTTGGCGTTTAACTTTCTTTTCAGCAACAGGGCCCAAAGCGCCAGGATTTGCCTTTCCGTGTGAAGCCCGAAATAAGCCAAAAAATGATAATTGAATTTGTCATTGGCTGAGAAAAAATTCGAGACATAACGCCACCCTTTCTTAATTATTCCCATTGCACTCTCCTCGCAGGGCGACTATTTCAAACAAAGAATCCTTGCCAAGCTGAGGTAAAGGAACGGCAACCCTCAGAAGCAAACGGCATTCAAACAAATTCATCCCATCTCGCCAGTTTTTCGGGAATTCTTCCGATTTCTTCCATATCCGCCTTGTATTCCATGGGGACTTCCCCGTTGTAAGCCTTTCTTGACCTTCGGACACTCAGCCAATGTCTCAGGTAGTTTTTCAAAGCGGATAAATAGGGCTCCGGTGGTGGGAAAAGCTCCCGCCACCGATACCTTGGGGCAGCCTTTACACGGCCTTTTAGCAAATCATTTAGCAGGTCCACCAGGTTCCGGATGGGATCCCCTTTTGAAAGGATGGTATCCCGAGCCCATTGTTCCAGGTGCCCCCAATTGGTTTCCAAGTTTTCACCGGTCAAACTATTTAAAAAACTATTCCGATCCCTCAATACAGGAGCATATCGGTGCCAATCGACCTTCAGGTTGTCCAACAGGGGGAATGGTTCGACCATGTAGATCGTCTTATTTGCCAAGCTCGCCTCAATCAGGCAGGTGCTGTAGGATGAAATAACCGCCTGACTTGCAAGGATCCATTCGCGGACCGTTCCCGACTGGTTCATGTGAAAGTTGGGCGGCACTTTGCCAAGGAGCATCCTGACCCTTTCGACAAATTCATTTCCTGCGGTCGAAGGCCTCGGACGGAGAATCAACTCTATGGAGGGATCCTCCACCAAATCTCGACACCACCGCATGGCAGCCTCAAAACTCTTGGTGGCAAACTCCCGCATTTCCCTTACCTGGTCTGGGGACTGCCCATCCCTGACCATTTGCTGGAGCATATCCTCCCCGTAAAATGCCCAATTGTAGTTTTCCGGGAAGAAAACCCACCTTTTACCTGGATCCAGTCTGTTTTTTTCTGCCAACTCGGCTCTGGTGGGGAAGAATTCCCGATAAGGCTTTTGGTAAAGCTGATAAAAAGGATTTCCATTTAAATAGATGTGATCAGCCGGGACCCCGATTGCTTTTAATTTATTGGCATACATTTTACTCCATGAATGATGTAATACTTTATTGATTGCAAAAGATCCTCTAGGTGTTTTTGCAATACTATTTCCAGGGTAAAAAAATTGCTCGTAGGTCAAATTGAAATAAATGGCCTTCGGCCACCTTAAAAAGAACCATTTGTTGCTTCGTTCTTGATAGCAAAATGGAAGGAAAACCACCTTTGGTTTTAAGGTTTTGAAGGCGAGTGCATATTGACAATTCTGCTGGATGATTTCTACTTCCAAGCCGTATTTTTTCCTTGCCAGAAGCTTGATCAAGCAGGCAACATCCAGTTCCCGCGCCGCTTTCTCAACTAAAATTACAGCATCAACATTTCTGACAATCATCCTGTTCGATTTCTCCTGCTTTTGGCTCCATTCAAGCTCAGTCCCCTTGTTCGAAACAAAGTATAAATTTCATTTGTTTTCCACTCCGGCCTATCAAATATGTATTGGGATTGGGTATTCACCCTTTCACCAATTGGGCCAGATTCCCAATGCAAAAGCCCACTGCCTCCAAAACTTCACCTGGGCCGCCACTGGGTGGAATACTGTCCAAAGCGACCCGATTAAACCTGATTCCAGGGCCCAATTTTCCGGCCAAAGCTTCTTCAATGCGGTCCCCCTGGCCGCCAATCCGGTAATGATTCTCCAGGGAAATGATCCTCATGCAATCTTTCAATTCCGCCCCAAGCCAATCTCCATCCACCTTGTTCAACCAGGGAAGGTTGATCACTTTGGCTCTTATGGAATGCTTTTCCGCCAATTCCCTTGCCGCCTGGTGGGCGATGGCCAGTGGAATCGGGCCGTAGCCGATCAGGGCGACGCCACCGCTCTCGCCCCAGGAGCAGCCCTGTCCCGGAACCGGCAGATATCCCGCAGGAAGTTCGAAGGGTACCTCCCAAGGAACACTGGTCAGGCGGAGGTAGGAACTCAAGGGGTTCTTGTTAACACACCAATCGAATAGAAGGCCGACCTCTTTTTCGCAGCATGGTTCAACCATGGTGAGCCCCGGAATACCCCCCAACGAGGAGATATCACGCACTCCCTGGTGGGAGTGGCCCGGGCCGCCGGGTATAACCCCCGCCAGGGATCCCACATAAATAATCTTGGTCTTCTCGGTCGCGTTGTTGTAGATCTGCTCGTTGGGTCTGGTGGAAAGGAAACAGGCGAAAGAATGAACCACCGGCAAGAGTCCGCGCAGCGCCATTCCTCCAGCCTGTGACACCATGTCCTGCTCGGCGATCCCGCATTCCAGGAACCGCTCGGGGAATTCCTTCTGGAAGGGAATCAGGCCGGTGTCCAGAATCAGGTCGGCATCCAGCGCCACCAGCTTCGGATTTTTTCTGGCCTGGTCCAACAAGGCGGCGGAATAGGCCTGGACCAACCTTTGGGGCTGGTTCAAGGCAACCGCTGGGGACCTTGTGACCTCCGCCAAATCCAAACGGGACAGTCCACATTGAGACAGTTGCGCGTTCACCTTATCGATAAGCTCCGAGGCGGCCCGGGTGTAGGCCTCTTCGGAAGGAGCGCCGCTGTGGAATTTGTAGAACTCCACATCCGAATCAATCGAGGTGTGTTCCATGAAGGAAACACCTTTTCCCTTGATGGTATCTGCGATTATCACCTTGGGCCTGTCGGTAACTTTTTTCCCCGACTCCAGAGCCTCGGAAATAGATGGGATATCGTTACCATCACACCTTTCGACATGCCACCCAAAGGCTTTGAGTTTTCCCACCAGATCCCCCAAGTCGCTCACCTTGGCGACCAGGGTGTCCGACTGCAGTTTGTTGTGATCGATGATGACAGTGAGTTCATGCAACTTGTGGTTCGCCGCGGAAATCAGGGATTCCCAGAACTGACCCTCCTGCAGTTCCCCGTCGCCGGTCAGAACAAACACCTTGCTGGTTTTCCCGGCCAGGCGGTTGGCGAAAATCATTCCCTTGCCCTTGGAAACCCCCATACCCAGGGAACCGGTGTTGGTGACGATGTTGGGAGTGCCCACATCCGGGTGCCCTGGCAGGCCGTTGAGGCGACGGAGTTGATGGATCAGGTCAAAGTCGAGCAGCCCCAAGCCGATCAGGGTCGCGTAATATCCGGGGGCGTCATGGCCCTTGGAGGAAAAGAACAGGTCATCCGGTCCTTTTTCATGCAGGTGGAGGCAGGAGAGGATGTCCATGCTGCTGAAGCTGCTGCCGATGTGCCCGGACCCGGCCCTGGCGATCATGTACAGCGTGTTGATCCGGCAAAGGCCCGCGAAAAGTCCGGCCTTGGCAACGGGTTCAAGGGAACCGGAAAGGATCCTTTTGAATTCGGCGGCCGGAACATAGAAAAGTGTTCCGGAAACTGATGTGCCAACCAGGTCACCCACGATCCACTCCCCTATTCCGCCCGGACAAACGGACTGATGGAAATTTCCGGAAGCTTTGCCACTCCCGAAGCCAGGTGATGTTCCGCTAAAAGCCAATCCTCGGGCTGATTGATGTCAAACCCCTCAAGTCCCTGACTGATAAAGGGAACAATCGACTCGCCGGCGATGCTGTTCTTTTCGAGAGGAACCCTGCTCCAAGCGATTTCCAGACTCGCATCCTGAACATAGATTTCAGGCAAGGCCGCGTACTGGCTGCTGTGCCAGGGAGTGGAACCGTTGGAGAAGGGCAGCAGGGGCAGCATCCGGTCACCCCGGATCACCCACATTTTTCCAGGGTGTTGGCCGCATTTCTCCACGGCCCGGAGGGAATCGGCCGTCGGATTGTCCTTGAACGCATTCCAGGCGCGGCGAATGGTTGCCGGCAGGCGGAAAGGGCTGGTGGGCCGCAAAATACTGAAGACATCAAAGATACGATTGTTTCGGGCCAACGCCTGGAGCATCCAGACCACCCACTCGATATCGGGGGACTTATCCCCGGAGATTTCGCCGGGTCTCAGAAAAGGCACTTCGGCCCCGTAGTGCAAGGCGATATCCCTGTATTCCTCGCTATCAGTGGCGCAAATGACCGTGTCGAACACCCCGCTGTCCACGGCCGCCCTGATGGTGTAGGCGATCATGGGGTGGCCCTGAAGTGGGCGGATATTCTTATTTGGGACCCGTTTGGAACCCGAGCGGGCCGGAACAAAGCCAACATTTTTCATCGGCATACCTTGGGCTGAATTTCGATTAGGTGCCAAGGACCGCGACAAGCATATCCCAAGTCGAAAATTCTCGCACGGTCTCAAAACCATTTTGCCCGATGGTCCTAAGATTATCCTTGGCCAAATCACCCTGGCACAGAGAATTTATATCAAGGATATTGAAATTATGCTTCATCCATTTAGGAGACCAATTGTCAAGATTTGTTAGGACTGGACATTTCTTCGCCATGGCGCCGTAAACACTAGTGTTATTCGCCCTGACACCTTTCTCAAAAAAGGCTACAAACAAATCGCTAGTCTCAAGGAAAAAATTAACTGAAGCATCAGACAAAAAGCCCAGGAAAGAGAGGCGGTCGCCGAATACAGCCTGCATTTCGGAACTGACAGAATCAAAATCACCAAAATTGGCATGTTCGTGGAAGGCAGTAGAAACCCTTAGATTGAAAGTAACTCCCATATCCTCAAGTCTTTTCAGCAATCTTCTATAGTTCCACAAGTTAATCTTGTGGGCCATCCCGAAAGAAAAAAGGTTGAGGGATTCGGAGTGCAGAGTTGAATTCCCCTCGATCAGGGCAGGACACCACAAAGGAATTCCAACAAAGCCAAGTTCCGCGACCTGGGAGCAAATTTCATCATTTCCGCAATACACATTGGCCGCATTCTGAATCAAAACAAGCTCGACATCCAGGCCATCAAAGGTGTGAAAAAAAACATCGTAACTAATCTTTTTAACTTTGAATTCCTTAATTGCGGAATGAAAAAGGCTTTTATCCCCCTCAGAGCAATCTTTCATTTTCACCGAGGCAAGGCAACGCGCGCCCTCCAATTCCAAAACGTTTGCAATTGGAATTGTGGGGGCGTTTAACTTCTGCCCAAGAATAAAATTAAACTTTGCTACCCCTGACAAATTGGGACTGTTATGCGATGTCAGGATGTGTGTGTAGGGGGGCATCGAATCAGATTGTGGAAACATCAACGGCTTTTTCAAAAACCATCACGCGTCCAAAACCCCTCCAATCCATCCGAGCCTCAAGATCCGGCCTGGATTTCATGCCTTCAAGAACAAAAAGCGCCCGGATGAATTCCTTATTCATTACGGTGATATGTGTCGGGTCTGTTTTTTTGTCGTCCCCAACATCCAGCAGACTAATCGGATTTTGATAATACCTGGTGGTGATATACAGGAATTTATTGGTGAATCTTGCCATCGCTGCAACGGTCGCACGAACTTGCAGAACGGTCAAATGTTCAAGAACCTCCCGACAAATCACGAGATCAAACTTTTTTCCCAAATCCAGAAACTTGGTTACCGAACCAATGTGAATCCGATCCTTTACAAGTTCGCTGGCCAGGGATTTGGCATCCTCGCTAAATTCCAAACCGGTAACATCAATTCCAAGTTCGGCAAGAAAATGCATCAAAGCCCCTGGCCCGCAGCCAACATCCAAAACAGACTTTGGGTTAAAGACTGCCTTGATGTTTTCAGGATTTTTTGCTTCGATTTCCCGTCTTTTTTCAAGCGAATAGGAATTTTCGTTTTTCCTCCAATCACCCAGGAAATAGGACTGATCATAACTACTGGAGGGAATAATTCCCTGGTTTAGTACAATTGCCTCAAATTTTGCCACTTGATCCCTGAAATTATTTTGATTTACCGCCGCTACCAAATCATTGACCCTGCTGGTCGAGCTGTCTGAAACTGTGTCCATGTATCTGATCTCCGTGTTAGAAAGCCTACAAACTTCAAGTTCCCTAGGGGGAAGACCCTTCACCTGCCAATCCGAACCTTTTATGTAAATTTTTGGTTTAAATTTCAACAAAACATCCGCTGTCGACATATCCCCATTGTTGAGAAAAACGTAGTCAATCGGTTTCAGGCCATTGATCAACTCCGCCCTTAAAACCCCGGGCAATAACGCTGGCCTTTTCTTGGTTCTTTCGATATAACCGTCAGCCTGAACATGGCAAAAAACCGGAAGTCCGAACTTCTCTTTTGCTGCCTGGAAATACCTCAAATGCCCCGCGTGAAGCGGATCGAAGCAACCATCAACCATAGCAAACGGATATTTCAGGGAATCCACACTCGAGTCATCGACAATCATTTTGAGCCCCGATCGAATTTCTAGCGTATATAGAAATCAGGCTAGCGGGTTAAGGCCATCGACTATTTCAAGGATTCCTTTCAAGCTGGCACAGATGAATTCCGGTCCCCCACAATTGCTGTCTTTTTGTAATGAAAGCAAAGCCCTTAGCATCACATCGTTATGGGCCGGTTGAAATGTCCGTTCGGAAAAACAGGCGATGGATTTCACACCATAAAAGGGGGCCAGGTAAGAAAACCCCCCGTATGTGCCAATAAACATGGATGAATTACCGACTATTTGCGATTGCATTTCAAGATTGTCTGCCGGTTTCATTTCCAGGTCCGGCACCATAATGTTGGGGTGTCGGAAAAGTTCACCCATAACATCAGAGTGGTCATCCACTTTGGTTCCTGACTGTAAAAGAACGACCTTTCTGTGTTTTGCCATTCCAATTAATAGTTTAATGATACCCTGGATATTTTCACCGCAATCAGTAAGGGCGTTGCTGAAATAAAATTTTGCCGAAACATAATTTCTCCTCACAAGACCCAACCTTTCGATAATTTCTTTGCTGGCCGGCGTGAATTTTTTATATGTCGATTGATTTACAATCATTTCACTAGATTGAACATTTTTCCAATATGGATTAAAACGCGAATACATTTCACGAGGATGCAAAATTAAATCCGATCCAACAGGACGACCCAAGGTTTTCTCTAAGATACTAATCTCATCTTGGTCCATTACCCACTGCTTAAGAGAGCCTGTCATTGACAATCTTCTATCGTTTATTTTTTTAAAATCATTTGGAGAAACAGCATCAAAAATATCAAAATAATCTATTCTACCGATTGCTGAATACCAGTTTTTAACGCCTCCTCTAGATATGACTACAAATTTGGAGGGGTCAAAACCATTTTCCTGGACAAGGAAATGTAAAAATGGAATCCAGTACAAAACCTCAAAACCGACTTCTCCCAACCATGGTCCAACTATTATTTTTTCTGAGCCTTTGATTTTAGCCATTCTCAATTCATGTGCTTTTCTTTTTATAAGTTCCCTTGCTTTAAAAACGAAGAAATTTCCAGCGGCCTTAAAAAACCTGGAAGATAGCATTACGCTCATACCTCAACGAAAGGCAAAGCCTTGACAATTGAATAGGCCTCTTCCGGTTTGGGCCTGATTTTTGTCCCCGATGTCAACGGAAAATAGGCTTCAGGCGCTGTCAGCACCTCGAAACGATTTCCTACAAACTCATCAGCTACGAAAAAGGCATTGACCCCCTTTGAATCGCATCCAACCAAAGAATAACCCTTTGATTTTCCTAATTTTTCCAAAGCTGCCAACGAAGCCCCGAAATAAAAACCGCTCGGATGTTTCTTGTAACGTTGAAATTCCTCATCGTTGGGAACCGTGATTGCCTTTCCTACTGGCAAGTAAGCGTTGTACTCAATCACAACCAATTTAGGCCGGATGCCTCCTACAAGACTTTCCCAAAGCCAATAATCTACCCCATCCACATCGATTGAAAGTATGTCTATTTCCCGGTGGTAACCGGTTCTTATGAGAATATCCGAAAAATTTTTCGTCGAGACAAACTCTTCTACGATCTCAACATTCTCCTTGAGTTTCAATTTTTCCCCGTAATAATTCCTTGCTTGGTTGGCGTAATCCTTGTTGCCCTCAATCAAAAGGCCTTTCCAGCCAAAGTTAATCAACAGGTTCGCGGAATTACATTCCGTCCCATCCTCAATGCCAATTTCTACAATGCGACCAAAGGAACTATTCAAACGCCTTATTATTTCCAATATGATTCCATCTTCACCATTCTGGGAGAACACTTTTATTTCATTATCATTCAGCTTGGCTGGCTTGCCTTTATTCAATTCTCTGTAGTTTAGAGATTGAATTAATTTTGCCACTCGTTTTTGAATTTCTTCGATTTGGTTTTTGCAGGTATTTAATTCTTTTCTTAATCTGAATAAGTCTTTAAATTTATTTAGAATATTCATAAAGTTCCCATTCTCCCCTTAATCACAGCCTAAACCACTTCCCTAGTCAAAAAGGAAATGTTTTTTAGCTCAGAATATACATCCAAGGCCTCAACGCCCGGTTCCCGTGTCCCGTTTCCCGAGGCCCCGAAGCCCCCGAAGGGCATGTGGGGCTCACTGCCATAGGTCCCCATGTTCACATTGGCCACTCCGGCCCTGACCCGTTGGGCGAAGGTCATGGCACGGTCCACATCACGGGTGTGGATTGCCGCTGTCAGACCGTATTCGGTGGAGTTGGCCACCTCGATTGCCTCTTCCAGGCCCCTGACCGGGTGAAGGGTGGCAAGGGGCCCGAACAATTCCTTGCAACCCATCTCGGATCCGGGAGGGAGTCCCTCCAAAAGCGTGGGCTGAATATAAAAACCGCCTGCCAATTCCGGGGCGGAGGGAGAGTTGCCACCGCACAGGACCTTGGCCCCCTCAGACTTCGCCTTTTCCACCGCCACCAGGATGATGTCCCGTTGCCGTCGAGTGATGACTGGACCAAGGTCGCAGCCGGAAGCCACACCCAGCTTCAAGGACTTGGCTTTTGTCACCAGTTTTTCCGTGAATTCCTCGTAGACACTTTCAAATACCAGAATCCGACTACCGGCGGCACACCTCTGCCCTGCGTTGCTGAAAGCGGAAAGTGCTGCCCAACGGACCGCCCAATCCAGATCGGCGTCATCGCATACGACGAACGGGTTCTTCCCCCCGAGTTCCAGCGAGACGCGAGCCAACCTTTTCCCTGCGGTTTCCGCGATCCAACGCCCAACCTCAGTGGAACCGGTGAAGCTGATAATCGCCACCCTTGGATTCTGGACCAGCGCGGCCCCTGCCGGCTGGCCGGCCCCCTGGATCACATTCAAGACCCCGTCAGGAAGTCCCGCTTCCTTGGAAATTTCAGCGAAAAGAAGGGCGGTCCTCGGTGCATCCTCGGACGCCTTCAAAACGGCGGAATTTCCGCAAACCAGCGCGGGAAACACTTTCCAGGCAATGTTGGCAATGGGGGTGTTGGCTGGCACGATCAAACCGGCGACGCCCCGGGGCTGTCGAACCGTGTGGCTGTATTTGCCCTCCATCCCTGAGGTGAGGGACCGGGCATAAAGGCGCATTCCCTCACCGGCGAAGAACTCCGCCTGCAGAATGGCCCCACCCACCTCCCCCTTGGCATCCTGGGGCGTCTTGCCGGTCTCAATCGCCACGCAATCGGCAAGTTCCCCGGCCCGGGATTTCATTTTGGCGGCAATGTCACCGAGGATCTGACCCCGCCGAACCGGGGTCAGCTTGGACCATGAGCCAAAGGCGGCCTCGGCGGATTGGATGGCATTATCCACATCCTCGGATGAGGAATTGGCGGGATGGCTTTCCAGTTGACCGGTATGGGGATTGTATTTGTCCAGATAGTTTCCACCCGCCGTGGCAACCAACCGACCATTAAGCCAATTGTCCACACGCATTGTTTTTTCCACGCTGTTCAAATTGCGGTCCAACCCCCATCCACTACCAGGTTCGATCCGGTCATGTAACTCGAGGCCCGGCTGGCAAGGAACAACACCGCCCCGTTGTATTCATCTGGGTTGGCCATTCTGCCGACGGGGATGCGGGCGCAGTACCCCTTTAGAAATTCGGGATCCTGATGGTTGAAAACACCGGCTAGCGTGAGCGTGTTGACCCGTACATCTTTTTTCGCCCAATAAGCGCTTAAATAGCGGGTCAAATTGTAAAGGCCGGATTTGGAGGCCGAATAGGCCACAGGTTTGAAGAACACCTCGCCCCTTTGGCGCCTGAATTCATAGATCCCCTGGTCCGGGGAGACCATCCCGTAAATGGAGGAGACATTGATGATAGACCCGCCATTGCCCCGGGCCATCCTGCCCCCGAACACCTGGCAGCAGAGGAACACACCTTTCAGATTGACATCCAAAACTTTGTCCCAAGAAGATTCTGGATATTCCTCAAAGGGTCCGGTTTCCTCCGGGGGAGCGCTGGGCGGTGAATCGATTCCCGCATTGTTGACGAGCACCGTGGGAGTGCCGAAGCGCTTTTCAACGTCGGAAAGTGCCCCTTCGAGGGAAGACTTGGAGGTAATATCCACCGCCTGGAATTGATACTGGGGAAAGCCGGCGCCCAATTCCAGGCTGCGCTTTCCCTCGGTAACATCCAAACCGGCCACCTGAGCGCCGGCCTGGAGGAAGGCCTTGGCGTACTGGTGACCCATTTGCCCGGAGACGCCCGTGATCAACACGATTTCGCCACTCACATCAAATAGGCCTGCCTGAGTCATGCCTGGGTCACCGCCAATTTCCTGAACTCGCAAACAAGGTCACAAATTTCCCGCACCGCCCCGAATCCGCCAGGTTTGGAGGTACGGAACAGAACATGGGGGTCAACCTCGGAATAGGCGTCCGCCACCGCCACAGGGACACCCACCTCGCCAAAAGCGGGAATGTCGTTGATATCGTTGCCGACGAACATGCTTTCGCGGGGATCGATGCCCATTTCCTGGCAGATCTCAATGACACCCCGGGCCTTGTCCTCGACTGCGTGGCGGCAAGGCAACTTCAGCTTGGCAGCCCTGACGACCACCACAGGGTTGGCCTCAGTCGAGACGATCTGGGCTGGAACGCCGGCCGCCCGGAGCCTAGAGAGACCCAGACCATCGCTGCGCCAACAGCGGACCTGTTCTATCCCATCCTGATTCACATAGACGGTGTTGTCGGTGAACACGCCGTCAAAATCAAAAATCACCAATTTCAATCCGGCAAGAAGTGGGCCGTGTTTTTCCCTGTCAAAAATCAAGCAAGGTCCCCCGACTGGATTGGCTCTCCGGCAGAAATATCGCGGGCCGCCGTCCGTCCAATCACCTTTCCGGAATCTCTTACCGGGATATGCTGGGTGTTGAAAATTCTGCCGGTCAAGTTGTCGAGCGTAAAAACCTCGCCTTTGCGGATGGGGGTTAGGGCGATAACTGACTTGCCGAGTTTCTTGAAGACAAACTCGGTGCCCAGTTCCTCCGCGGGTTTGGGTGCCATCATGTGACGCACGCGTTTGATATCCCGAACAAATTTGCGAAATCCATCCGGTTCAAGTGCGAAACTGTGGTCGGTTCCCTTCCACGCCCGGTTCAGGGTAACATGTTTTTCAAAGACCCTGGCCCCCTTCATGTAGGCAATGGGACCAGACAAGGTTCCGTTGAAATGGTCCGACAGTCCAATCGTGCAATGAGGAAACTGGTTTTTCAGAATCTCAATATTATCAAGGCCAAGTTTACTGTACTCACAGGGATACTCTGACACGCAGTGGAGAACCGCAACATTATTGTGGTGGGCGAGAATTGTCTGGACACTCGAACGGATCTGTTCACCCTTGCCTCCACCGACACTCAACACAACAGGTTTCCTTGTTTTTGCTATGCGGTGGATAAAAGGAAGATTCCCAAGGTCGAAAGAGGCAATTTTAAGAAGATCCACATTTAGTTTGACCAGAAGGTCCAAGCTGGGCTCATCAAACGGGGTGGACATGAATTTCACACCGTGCCTGATGCAGTCTTCCTTTAGAATATGTAACCACTCAGGCTTAAGTTCTAGCTTTTCACGGTGACTACCATAAGTATCAGAAAAAGCATTTTCACTAGTATAAGGAGCTCTGTAGGCGTCCTCAGAAAACAGGTAACGATTATTCCTGGTTTGAAATTTAACTGCATCTGCACCTTCAAAAGCGAAAATCCGAATATAATCTCTGGCTTTCTCCAAGTCCCCTTGGTGGTTTTGTCCAACTTCTGCAATTATGAATGGATCTGAGTTTCTATCTTGGTCGGTAAACACGAATTATACCCACTTTAGTTGTTTCAGATTACTTAACCACTGGAAATTGAGCGAGGTCTTTAATTTCTTTTCCACTCAAGCCACCGGAATAGTTACCAGTTTGTCTGGACCAAAGCTCGGAATAAAGCTTTCCTAGCTCTAAAAGTTGGTCATGAGTACCAGATTCAATAATCGATCCTTTATCCAATACAAAAATAACATCGGCTCTTCTTACTGTTGACAATCGATGGGCGATAGTAAGCTTTGTTCCCCCCGCAGGCAGTGAATCAATAGTGGACTGCACCGCTTGTTCTGCGTTTGTGTCCAAGGCACTAGTGGCCTCATCCAAAATCAGGATGGCCGGGTTGCGTAAAAGAGCGCGTGCAATGGCTAAACGTTGCCGCTGGCCTCCCGAAAGCATGAAGCCGCGTTCGCCAACCAATGTGTCGAGACCATGAGGAAGTTTAAGGACAAATTCCAAGGCATCAGCGGATTTGATAGCTTCTAATAATTGAGAATCGGTTGCATCTGGTTTTGCAAACAATAGATTTTGCTTTACTGACGCATTAAAAAGTAAAGTATCTTGGCTAACGACACCAAGAAGTTGGCGCCAAGAACTCACAGAAAGCTCCCTGATATCGTTACCATCTACCGTGATTCGACCAGAAGTCGGCTCGTATAACCCTAAAAGAAGGTCGGCAAGAGAAGACTTCCCACTTCCTGACGGTCCGACCAATGCCAAGCTTTTTCCAGTTTCCAATTCCAAGTTAATTTCCCGCAAAGCATCTTCGTCCCGTCCGGGGTAACGGAGAGATACATTCTCAAAACGAACCACACTCCGAAATTCGGAGATATCCATCCCACCAACCCGCAGCATATCTTCGGTTTTAGTTCCCAATATTTCATTCAATACACTAACCCGGTTAGCATAAGCCTTTAGCGAGGACCAACCGATTCCTAATTGGCTGATCCTTTGCGATAGCCGATTCAACACGGCAATAAAGGTGAGAAGGTCCGGTAATAGGGCAGAACGGTCGCTCTTGAACAGGAAAAAACCAACTAGAAGAAAACCACCCAATCCAATTAAAAGCAAAGATTCAGATAAGGGTCCAAGCACAGCCAACCGAAGATTCAATTGCCGCATGGTTTGGATGAAACGATTTTGCAATATAGCGACTTGGTCCTTGACCAAATCCCTGCGGTGGAATGCATGTACCAAACGCAAGCCACCTATACCTTCTACCACTTTGCGGCTGAGATCTGCCTGTTGCATGCCCAAGTTGTACGACAAAGAACCAATCTTTCGGCCGACTATTTTTTGCAACCAGACAACCGCGCCAAACAGGAAGAGAGCAGCTATAAAGAGTGGCAAAGATATGGAACACAAAACCAAAACGTAGGCAAATATTGTCAATAAATTGGTAACAAAGTTGAGCCCATGGATTAGAACTTGGGAAACGCTTTCGGCTGGTACCACGACAAAGTTTGTCAATTCACCGACTTTGTAGCGACTGGCGCGTGCGAAGTTCATGTCGAGGATTATGCCTAGGGCTTTTTGTTGCACATCTTGGGCAGCCTGGGCTGAAAGCAGCGTGCTTATTTGAGTGTTAAGCACTTGAAAAATACTTTTGGCAACTTGGCACAAGACTGCCGAACTCACCAATACAATGAATTGTCTACCGGAACTCCAGTTGGCAATCCAGGCTAGGCCAAAAGGTGCCAAGCGATCTGCTTGCAAACTGCCGTTTGTGGCAAGGAGTTCAAGGGCGATAGCCAACAGGGCGAAAGTTGCCCCTTCTAATGCTGCTCCAAGCGTTCCAAGTAGGAGAATCCCAAATAGACGCTTTTTTTGCGCCAAGGCAGATTGCAACAGCAATTTACGCGATGGGGACACCGATGCCCAGCGGTGTAAAAGTTGCTTCAGTGCGCCAATTAGCATGGTCACGCCCGGGCCAAGCCCCGCTGATATGCTGGCAAATTTTTGGTTGTTTTATGTGGACTGGATTTCTCAGTGCAATCGTTTCTAATACCACTAAAACGAGTTCCGAGACCCAACCCCGAGAAAACAAATCCGAGCGACAGAAATTGAAGGGCTGCTGCCGGCACCGAAATAAACGCTCCAACACCGATAAACATAGTACTGAACCAAACCAGACAGTTAGCCCATAGCAAAGCTTTCGCAGGAAACAAAGACTCTTTTTTATCCAAAGGTTGTTGAAACCAGAAAAAAATAAAGGCCAACCAAAGGAATAGTCCGACCAATCCTTGCTCCAAGACTAACCGTCCGTATTCGTTCTCAATTAGCATGTTTGCCCCATTCATGTACTGGAGCAACCAAAACGGGATATTGGTTCCGCCTGCCCCCATTCCTCTCCCCATGGGGTAATCAGCAACAATCTCAAAGAATTTTACACTGGCTGATCCTTGGATCCGTTCTATTACAAATTCCGTTTCCTGAAGTGACAGAAAACGCTGCATGCGTTCTTCCTGCAAAACAAAAAATGCGGTCAAATATCCGACAAAGGCAATGGTTAATACCAAACTCCAACTGATACGGCCACTTACCAATCGAAGAAAAACCAACAAACCCAGGACAACCACCGGCGACCTTGGCCCGGCTATAAATACCCCCAATACCGCTGCTGCCAAGCCTGCCATGTAAAGTGGCTTACCCAGCCAGCCTACCTCCCGACTGGTAGTCAGACAGCCCAGCAGCCATGGAACAGTAATGACCATAGTCCCAGCGTATGAATGGGCGCTGGTAAAAAAGGAAGGTATCCGTAGATATGAATTCTCCAAGACACCGGCCCCGACATCTCGGCTCTTGAAAACAATGTCGGTAGCCTCGTTCTCAGGTAGAAATTGTTCAACTCCCCAAGTGAACTCGGCAAAGGCCATTCCCAATGCCGAAACATTCAGCACCGCGAAAGTAGTGGCCAGCAAAACCAAAGCTTTTGCATCCAACCAGGCACCAATGATAATCATGGGTACCCACATAATATTACCTCTAAGCCCTACCAACTGAATCATATAATGCTGAAGAGGAATCAACGCCATAAACACGGGCCAAAAGATCAAAACCACAACCCAAGGCTTCAACTTACCGGCCGTTAGAGTCACGGAACGGCTCGGGGGCTTTAGAATCAGTGCCAGATAGAACCCGAGAGTTGCACTATCGAAAATAAACTGGCCATAGGTGTAAACACAGTGCGCCTTCAGATATCCAAAGACATAACCCCAAACCATCATAAGACACAGGGAATATCGCCAATTGGAAATGCCTAAACCTAAACAACTGAAAAAGGCTATCGGGCATAGGAAGTAGCCATTCATTCCTTAACGACCGTTTTCGTAACAAGAAACTCTCGTAGTTCCCTCACCAATGATTCCATATCATTTGGCAATAAAAGTCTATTCAATCCTCCTGGCCAAACCGATTCTTTGGTCCCTCCCATTTCAAAGGTAATTACCGGGCATCCTAATAACTGTGCTTCTATGAAAACCTGCCCAAACGGCTCCGGGGAAATATTGGGTTGGCAAAAAACATCCGCGGCAGCATAAATTTCGCTTATTTTGGCGACATTGGCTAACCACCGCACCCGATTCTCTATTCCTAATTTTTTTGTTTTTTCAACTAAAGAGGCTTTGAAAACAGTTTCTTTTTGGTTTTGTGGTTCATTGGCCACCCAGCATTCCCAATCACCTTGGCCACCAAGTTTACCGAGGGCATCCATAAGCATCTGATGCCCCTTATACTCATCAAACCGGCTAGTAATCAGAACAACCCTCCGCGAATCCTGACACCCTAGTCCTTCGCGAAACTTAAGGCGAATCTCATGCCTATTTTCTTTTTGATCAATGAAGGTAAACGGATAAATAATTTTTGCTGTTCTCCCTGGATAAATTAAGGGAACACCTTGAGCTGAATAGTTACTATTGGCCAGGATAAGATCTGGCTGGAGCTTTGCGGAAAAATATTCATCCCAGGATCTATTGGGGGTTTTCCCCCGAGGCTTGTCATGGATCCATAAAACCAGAGGGATTTTCTTTTTTCGAACAGCAGTACCAAAGATGCTATAAATCCAAAAACTATGGATGATTACACAACCTGGCTTTTCCTTTTCCAACAGATTGGCTAATGCTTTTCTTGCAGAGTAGACCTGCCACGGGTAGCGCATCTTCACCGTGGGCAGCTTATGGATTTCTAATTCCAGATTTTCTAACTCCTTTTGTAGTCTACCGCTGAACATTATTGCAAATATGTTTTTCAATCCTGGTTTCATTTTCTGAAACCTGCAAAGATTTACGAAAGTATTTTCAATTCCACCAAAAATATTACCGGCACCTATGTGTAAAACGCTTTTTGCTTCTGGAAAAGCCTTTTTCAAATGGTTTTCAAGCATTGGAACGATGTTTTCGGGAGCAAATTGGCCTAGGAATTGATTTAATCCAAAGCTCGTATCAGGCTGAACTCCTTCAATTTCGATGATTTTCGCCAATGCTATTTTCTTCTCCAAAGCTTTTGAAAAAAGGTCCGGACAGGCCTCCGAAACCAGGACATTAGGCCAGCAATTATTTACAGCCTCAATAGCACCACCTATTCCTGTTGTTATGACAGGGCAACCGGCAGCTTGGGCCTCAATAAATGTTAGACCAAACGACTCAGGCAGGGAATTGGCCTGGCAATACACATCAGCGGCAGCGTACAGCGGCAGCATGTTTTTTACATAGCCAAGCCAGTTTATCCGGCTTTCAAGACCCAATCTTAAAACCGTTTCCTTTAATGTCTTCAAATACAGGAAATCACTTGTTCTCTGGGGCTCACCAGCTATCCAGCATTCCCAATTGGTGAGGCTTTTTATTTTCCCCAAGGCTTGTATAAGAATATCGAATCCTTTCCCGGCTTCAAACCTGCCCGCTGAAAGGATTATCCTTTTGTTTGGCGCAACATTTCCCCTGCTTCTGACATTCTCCCTAAGAATAGAAAGTTTATCAGAAACTACTAATTCACAAGGAGGATAGCAAATTTTAACCGGAACCCCTGGAAACAGATACGCAGCGGTATCAACTGTGGATTTACTATTGGCAATCACAAGATCTGGTCTGGTTTTCTTGGCGATGTAATCCTGAAATGAAAACTGTGACAAAATACCATGTAGCATTAGGGCCGATTTCTGCCCGGTTCGCCTGATTACGGGCCCAAACAGGGCGTAAGTCCAGACACCATGGCAAACCACCCAATCGAACGGTCTAGGGGTCAATAACTTTTCCAACTTTCTTCTTGAGCGATAAATTGAAAAAGGGTTTCTGAAACTCGCGGGAAATAGGCCATTGAAAGGTGCGCCTGCTTCCAATAATTCCTCTTTTAGCCTTCCCTCAAAGCATGTGGCAAATGAGCTGGCCATCCCAGGCCAAAGATTTTTTTGTTTTGCAAGGGTGACCAGCATTTTTTCCACCCCGCCGAACAAATTACCAGCGGAGATATGGAGTACCCTTCCCGGCACTTCCCTTTTAATTCCTAAAGCCATTCCGAATTTCGGAATTGTAAATTCCGGTTTGAACTTTTCAACAAAATCAATCATGAAAGGGCTTTGTGATAATATTCCAAGCTGCGGTAAGCCATTGTCCTGGAATCAAATTCGGATTTCGCTCTCTCGATGGCCCCTTGGGATAGTCTTTCTCTGAGAGCCTTATTTTCAAACAAATTTCTGGCTGCTTCGGCAAATCGGTATGAATCTCCGACGGGTACTGTGAGACCACTTACTTCGTCCTGACTAACCCAACTGACCCCGCTGCCGGGTATGTCCGTGTTAATTACAGGGCACCCGGCAGCCATCGCCTCAACTTGGACCAAACCAAAGCCTTCACTTTTCGCCACACTTGGAAACCACAAGGCAGTGGCAGCATGGTAAAGGGCTATTAATTCTTGTTGGCCCAAATTCGTTTTCCATTCAATTCTGTCTAAAACGCCCTTCCTTTTGGCTTGTTCACGCAATTCGGATTCCAAGGGTCCGGTCCCCACAATCACTAGACGGCCAGGAACATCAGCCAAGGAATTAAGGGCCACATGGTAGCCCTTGTAATAAGTCAGCCGGCCAACCATCAGCCAAAGGGGGCCACCACTCAAACCTTGGCGCAACTCTTGGGCGCGAGCCAAGATCTCACGAGTGGGATGAAGGTATGGCTCCAAGTCGATAGCTAAAGGCAAAGCTTGGGTCTTTTCACTGAATGGTCGAAGCTGTCCAGAATCTTCAAGATACTTGGGCGAGGTGGTCAGGATTATTCGGGCGGACCGGTAAACGGCCGATTCAAACGGGGCGACAGCATAACGAAGGAAGCGCTGCTTGATCACATCGCTATGGTGGGTGACCACTACAGGTTTATCTCTCGCACCAGCGGCCCACCATGCCCCAAGCATCAGTGGGTTGGGTGTGTGCAAGTGGACAATGTCGGCAGCGGCTGTATCCCGCCGGATCTTTCCCAAAAGCGATGGACATACTTCGAGGCGACTGACACCAAACAACCGGCCTACTCTTTCCACCCGGACAGATCCATCAGATTCCACTACAGATCGCGTCGGGCGGAAGCGGGCGTGGGTGATATCCTTCCCGGCCCCATCAACATGGCTCACACAGAGAACCCTAACATCACAGCCCAATTTCGCCTGATAACGGGCCAAGGTTTGAACATGCGACTCTATACCCCCAGGAGCTGGTGGGTAATATTTGCCCAAGTGAAGGATTCGCAAGGGCAGGCCTTCTGTTATTGATGTCATTTAGGAATACACACCAACCATTCTTGGTTTCCCCGGATTTCACGAATGGCACTAGCTCGCTCCCCAGCAGTCAAGAAATCAAGCTTGTCAAATAATGCATCTTTGGCTGGGACATTAAACTTCAAAATTTCGTGGGTTGAGGTAAAGGCCTTGTGGACACAATCACTTGCACCGGGCACAAGATTGTCATGGGTTTCGACAATTGCGGTAAGACTTGGCAAGTTGGGTCCTAGATTTTCGGAAAAGATCACTTTTTCGAAGCCTTCGCAATCACTAACTAATAGAGCGTCACTTTTAAGGTTTTCTCTAATCCACTGAGGCTCGCAAAAGCCAAGAACTTCTAGATTTGAAAGGCTATTTTCCCTCGACATCGCCCCCGTGGCTTTTTGTGCCCAAGGGTCGATATCAAAAGCTTTGACTTCAGCCTCAGGGTATTTCAGAGCCAATCCCACTGCATAAAATCCAAATTTGGAACCAATATCTATGATTTGCCTGTAACGCCTTGCCAGAATAGTCGGCCAAATGGGAGTTAGTTCAGATTCATAAGTGCCAAGCAGATATGGCCCCACGTGCTCTTTGAAAGCATCTTCACATAATGACATACCTGCAAATGGGCCGCTTTGAACTTTATTACCAAGGTTATCTTGAAGCTTCTTATTTAAGTCCAACAATCCCCATTCATGTATCAACTTGTGAGACCTTCTTCTTGACCTAATGCTTTGAACAACTGCCATTTTTTTTGGCGCTATTGCAAACAACAAGCTTTTAAAAAAACTCTTCAAATTAATTTACCGCCACCACCGCCGCCCCCAAGGCACTCCCCTCAGCGACCGGCAACCTCAAAACTTTTCGCCCCAGCGTCTTTTCCAAAATCTCTACCATCAAATCGCTTTTGCTGATCCCACCACTCACCGTGATTTGGCTGATTTTTTGCCCGTTACGCTCATGCGCTTGTACACCCAGACCAACCAGATTGGCCAAAGCTTCGAGGCTTGCGCGAAAACGCACCCCCACATCAATCGGCTCAGACGGCTCCCAACCAAAATCCGGCTTCGTGACACCGATGGATGGTTCCGCATGCACGAACGGGCGCACCTTGTAGCCATTGCATCCCGCAGGCACCAACCGCGCTTTGGCTTCCAGTTGCGCCCAGTTGGGGTTATGACCCACTACCCGGTCGAGGAATTGTGCGCCATTCGTGTAGCACCGCATCCACAAATAAGGCCCCCAACTCAATCGCATGCAATCCAGTTCATCGGTAGCCGGTGGCTTATCAGCACTGGCATTCACCACCGCCGAGTTGCCCAGAATGATCGCCACCTGCCCGGGCTGCATCGCACCACCACCCACTAGCCCCGCCTGCTGGTCATCGGAAGTGGGATAAACGATGGGAGCTTGAGCAGGATCAACACCTAGCCCCTGGCAAATCCACGAAGCCAAGGGGCCAATCGGTTCATTGCCTGGCACTATCTGCGGCAGTTGTTCTATTACCATCTGTCGGTGCTTAGGCTTTTCCAGACACTCAAGCATCTTCGTCTGCCACTTGCACGATCGCAGGTCCATCATCCCGGTGGAGGCAGCCGAGCTGATGGAGATTTTGTCAAAATTCCCAGTCATGAACCCGGAAACCAAAGTCCCATGCGGCAGGATGCGCCATGTGCGCTCCCAGTCCGCCTCACTAAGAGTGGCCTCGTCTTTCACCAAATGGCTCAGGCTGTAGCGCACAGCCCAAGGCCCACCGATCAGCCCCCTTACCTTGGCTTGCCCTCCCAACCGCTCCAACCCTTTAGCGTGGAAAGGAGCCAAAGTCCCATCGTTCCAGCAAATGGCCCGGCGCACCGGCAACTTTTTTTTGTCTATCCGTCCGCAAGTATGATGTGTTGCCGAGATACCAATTGCCTTCCAATAATCAATACGACCGATCTCGTGCAATTTAGCAGCCATCCCGCGCAATGCAGAATGCACCTGGCCTTCCAACAAAGCTAGGTTCAGCTCACTTACCCCGCCTTCTGTCCAAAGGTCGGTGCCCAATCGCACTTCCGCCAACGGATTGCCTTCCATGTCGAAGGCAATGCCCTTCACCGACCCTGTGCTGAAATCAAACCCAGTCACCACCGAGTCTTGTGGCAGCTTGGAGTTCGCGAAAAGTTGTTTGATCGTATCCAATGCACGGCCCCGTCGGTTGCACACCGACGCTTTCAGAAATGGCAATCCGGGAAATCTTTCACCGGTTTGCAGATAATATTACTGAACGAGCCAAAGACCTTGGTTGGGACAGATTTTTGAGCGTCTTGGTTCCAACTTAAGCCCGTGGCATTCCAGTATCTTACGGCCACTCACTGCGGCCGTATCAGCATCGCATCGCCGTAACTCAAGAACCGGTAAGGACCTGCCAGCGCGTGCTGGTAGGCCTCCCGAATCCTTTCGCCCGGCAAAAGGGAATGTAGCAGCATAAGCAAACTGGTTCCCGGCTGGTGAAAATTGGTCACCATGCCGTCCACGCAGGCCAATCGGCTGCCCGGCCCTAGGGTGACCCTAGCCCAGCCTTCCCAGTTGCGCAATTTTCCATGAGCGCTGGCCG
>Ga0315899_10000594_pt1 | contig 43487 bp, 26 predicted proteins | sample LakEriMetagenome_2_FD_203518 | JGI IMG/M metagenome (GOLD analysis project Ga0315899, IMG submission 203518) | Freshwater fungal communities from buoy surface, Lake Erie, Ohio, United States - Buoy 4 MA112 | ecosystem: Environmental > Aquatic > Freshwater > Lake | place: USA: Lake Erie, Ohio...
GGGGTCGAAAGGGAACTCCAGCGACTTTACAGCGACTTTGCAGCGACTTTGGCCCGGCGCTTGTCCGGCCACTTGGACTTCGCTGTCCGGCCACTTGGACTTCGCTGTCCGGCCACTTGGAGTTCGCCTCTGGGCGCTAAATCACCTTGCCTCGCCGCGGCCATCCCGGCTAAATTGCGGGCAATCCGCCGACGGCTCGACTTGGCCTCCGGGAAATCATGGAAGCTGCATTCAGCGCTGCCAACTCGCCAACTTACCTGCAAAAATTCGAATGAACATTCAATTTTACAACTCGTTGACCAATCGCCTTGAGAAGTTTGAATCGCTTGAGCCGGGCAAGGTCCGGATGTACAGCTGCGGGCCGACCGTCTACGACTTTGCCCACATTGGAAATTTCCGGACCTTTCTCTTTGGCGACGTGCTGCGTCGGTTCCTCGAGTTGGCGGGTTATGAAGTCAATCAGGTGATGAACATCACCGATGTGGGACACATGACCGACGGCGAAGAGGACCGCATGACGCAGGCTGCGGCCCGGATGAAAGAGAACAAAAAGTCCGGCCGGGTTGCCGAGGGCGCCGTCGAAAATCCGGATGACCCTTACCAAATCGCCGAGTACTACACCCAAGCGTTCCTCGCCGATGCCCGGAAGCTCGGCTACAAGGTTGCTTTTGAGTATCCGCAGAAGATGCCGAGAGCAACCGAACATGTCGGCGGAATGCTGGCGATGATCCAGAAACTGATCGAGCGGGGACACGCCTACATCGCCGATGACGGCGTGGTCTACTTCAGCGTCGAGAGCTTTCCTGCTTACGGCAGGCTCAGTGGCAACACGCTGGAGCATCTGCAGACTGGAGCTGGGGGACGCGTATCGGACGAAAATCAGTCCAGGAAGCGACATCCGGCCGACTTCATGCTCTGGAAGCCGGACTCGCACCACATCATGAAATGGCCCAGCCCGTGGGGCGTGGGCTATCCGGGGTGGCATATTGAATGCTCGGTGATGGCTCGCGAACTTCTGGGACATGACCTGATCGACATCCACACCGGCGGCGAAGATTTGATTTTCCCTCACCATGAGTGCGAAATTGCTCAGTCTTGCGGCGCGTCTGGAAAGGACACGTTCGCCCGATTCTGGATTCACGCCCGCTTCCTCTTCGTCGAGGGGGAGAAAATGTCCAAATCGCGCGGCAACTTCTTCACCGCCCGGGATATTTTCGAAGGCAAGAAGGTCGGCGGTGTCAAAGGGCGCGAAGTCCAACCCGAGGTCCTGCGATTTGAGCTGATCAAAGCCCATTACCGAACCAACATGAACTTTACCGAAAAGGGCTTGGCCGATTCGGCGACCACCGTGCGGCGGTTCATGGAGTTGCGACAACAACTCGACGAGAAAACTGGCGGACAAGCTGCACCGGTCGACCTCAGTCATCCCGTGCTTGAACAATTTGCAGCTGCACTGGCAGACGACTTGAACATTGCCGGCGCGTTGGCTGTGGTAATTCCTTGGGCGGGTGGTTCCCACCCCGATCCCCATCTTTCACTGGGTGTCTGGAAGAAGATCAATTCGGTGCTCAGTGTCGCTCCGATTAACGAAGGTATCGCCGCCGCGGCTGGCCTGACGTCGGCCGTCGACCCGCGGCTGGAGCAAGCTCAAGGCTGGTGCCGGGAGCTGGATGCGGCACGCGCCGCAAAGAATTTCTCGCTGGCCGATGAACTGCGAAAGCGCATCCAGGATGCAGGCTTCGAAGTCCGAACGACCAAAGAGGGTACGGTGATTCAAAAGACACTGGCTTGAGGCGGGTAACCTCGCACCCCCGAAATCGCACGCCCTGTTCCCTCTCGGCGCGCGCCGAGTCGCCGGATTGAGAGGCTGTGGGCAAACGCGCGTTCTGCCGGCATGGACCTCGAAGTGGACGCGGAATCTCCGGTGACGATGCCGCACTCAGACTTTGTCCCTGCTCGGCCGGGGGCACTTTTTCATTCTTCGTGCAGGACCTTCAGATACAGGTTGCGCCAAGCAACCCGGCAACTCGGTCCATTGTGCACCTGCAAACCGATGAAGCCTCGATAAGTCGCATCCTTCTCGTCCTGGTCGAGAAAATCGACGCGTTGCTCTCCATTGAGCCACGTTTCGATATGATTTCCTGCACAGCGAATGGTGATCACATTCCAATCCTCCCAGCGGAAAAGTTGCTGACCTTGTGCAGTGAACTTCTGCTCGGCCTCCTTATCGCCTTGCCGCGGGAAGAGCCAGCCCCGGCGGGCCTCGTCGTAAAGTCCGGCTGTCCAACTGCGGGGGTGATTTTGATCGTGCTCGCATTGGTATCCAAAGACGCGGCCGTCGGGGTCAGGGCGACCATCTTTGCCGGGACGCTGGTTGGCGCGAAACATCAGTCCCGAATTGCCCGCGCGGTCGAGAAACCGGAATTCGAACGCCAGCTCAAAATCCTTGAAGGTCTCTTCGGTACAAAGAAACGTGTTGGCATTGATATTCTCGCCGTAGCCGACAATCGCCCCGTCCTCGACTTTGTACTGACCATTGCCGTTTAACGACCGCCAGCCCTGGAGATCTTTGCCGTTGAAAAGCGGCTCGAACCCCGCCGCTTTCAGGGCGATCACATCCAGGTGCCCCGCCGCCGTCAGGGGAGCCTGCGCCCAACTGGCGGTCGCTCCGCCGATCCAGTTCAGGCAGGTCATGGCCAATAAAATCAGGCAACTCCGCATCGGGGCAGCTCCTCAGTCATGGTTCGCCTCGGTCTCAAAGGCTTCGCTTGCCCAGCCGAGTACATGGCAACTCAAGCAACCGCCTGAGTCTTGGCCGGATTATAGCTTCTAAAGTCCCGGGCTTCACCATTCCCGAGCGCCGGGCGGGGCAGATGTTTTTTCCCCCGCAAAGCTGGCCAGTCTCTGTTCAACCTGCCACAATCAGGGGACCCGCGGCAACACCGCGAGCCAGCGATTCGTTTTTCTACTCCAGCTCCCAGCAACCCCATGTCCGTCGACAACTCACTGCAACGCGATGCCGAGACTTTCCGCCAACGTTATCAGGAAGTCAAATCTGAAATCGGAAAAGTGATTGTCGGTCACGACGAGATCGTGCACGGCGTCCTTACCAGCCTGATGATTGGCGGCCACTGCCTGCTCGAGGGAGCGCCGGGGCTGGGCAAGACGCTACTCGTTCGTACGTTGGCCCAAGTCCTCGACCTCGATTTCTCCCGCATCCAATTCACACCGGACCTGATGCCAGCCGATATTCTCGGCACGAACATGGTCGTTGAGACACCTGATGGCAAACGAATCTTCGAGTTTCAGCGAGGTCCGATTTTCACCCAGATCTGCCTGGCCGACGAAATCAACCGGGCGACTCCCAAGACGCAGTCGGCGATGCTGGAGACGATGCAGGAGGGAACCGTGACGGTTGCCGGGACGCGGTACGAATTAAAGCGTCCGTTTTTTGTGCTCGCCACGCAAAACCCGATCGAACAGGAGGGCACCTACCCGTTGCCCGAGGCGCAACTGGATCGCTTTCTGTTTAAGCTGATCGTCGATTATTCGGGCCGCGAGGAACTGGCGACCATTATTGACCGGACGACCCGGGGGATCAGCATCGAACCGCGGCGGGTGATGGACGGAGCTGAAATCCTCAAATGGCAAGGGTTGATCCGGCAAGTCATTCTGGCCGACCACCTCCGCGACTACATCGTGAGATTGGTCTTGGCAACGCATCCAGAGGGCCCCCATGCGGCCGAGATTACGAACCGCTACCTGCGCTGGGGCAGCAGCCCGCGAGGAGCACAGACGATTGCACTTGCGGCAAAAGTCCGGGCGCTGCTCGAGGGGCGGTTCAATGTCAGCTTCGAGGATGTGCGGAAGACATTCCTTCCCTCGCTGCGCCATCGCGTGATCCCCAATTTTGAGGCGCTGGCTGAAGGCATTTCCACTGACCAGATTCTGCTGGAAGTCCTCGAGAAAACTCCGCAGAAGTCAGATGCCTGAGAACACTGATTAAAGCCTCTCAAGCTCCTCAGCTGCTCCCGATTTCCTGACTGGTCGCTCCTCGCTCATTCGCAAACCAAAGCCCATGAAAGTCCAACCGTCCACTGCGACGCTTTTGCCGCCCCAGCTGCTCGCGCAACTGGAACGGATGGAGCTCGTCAGCCGCAAGATCTTTCGCGGCCGGATGAAAGGTGAGCGGCGGAGCAGGCGCAAAGGGCAATCAGTCGAGTTCGCCGACTTCCGCAATTATGTTCCGGGCGATGATCTCCGCTTTATCGACTGGAACCTCTACGCCCGACTCGACAAGCTCTTTCTCAAGCTCTTTCAGGAGGAAGAAGACCTGCACTTTTACGCGCTCATCGATTGCAGTCCCAGCATGGACTTCGGGGAGCCGAGCAAGTTTCTATATGCCAGGCAGCTCGCGGCGGCGTTGGGTTACATCGGGCTCTGCCGCAGCGACCGCGTGAAAATCGAGCCATTGGGCCTGCCCGTCGCAAGGGCTGCCCCGGCACTTCGGGGCCGAGGCAGTCTCTGGCGAATGCTCAGCTATCTCGAACAGTTGCCCTGCAGCGGAACGACTGACTTGACCGCTGCTGTCAAGTCTTTCTGTCTGCGAAATGCCGGCAAGGGAATCGTGGTTCTCATCTCGGACTTGATGGACAAGAACGGGTACGAGTCGGCACTGCGGGCGCTCATCGCCCGGGACTTGGACGTGTACGTGATTCAAGTGCTCAGCCAAGCCGAAATCGACCCCGACCTGAAAGGCGATTTGCGGCTGGTGGATGTCGAAGATCAGGCTGTCACCGAGGTCAGCGTCAGTCCGCGACTGCTGGACAAGTACCGTCGCACCCTGGCGACATTCATCGAAACGGCTCGCGAATTCTCGGCCCGCCGAGGAATCAGCTACATGATGACCAGTACCGATCGCCCGGTTGAGCGGCTGATTTCGCGCTACCTTCGTCAACGAGGGCTGGTGCGATGAGCTGGCTGAACATGCTTGGCCCTCTGGAGTGGGCCATACTCGGCTCACTTCCGGGTCTCTTGGTGGCACTCTACTTTCTCAAGCTTCGCCGCCAGCCCCTGGTCGTTCCGAGCACCTATCTCTGGACCAAGACTCTGGAGGACTTGCACGTCAACAGCTTGTGGCAGCGGCTGCGCCAGAGCCTGCTTCTGCTGTTGCAACTCCTCCTGCTCCTGTTCGTGATCCTTGCCGTCTTGCGACCGGGTTGCCAGGGAACGGACCTGGTCGGAGACCGTTTTATTTTTCTGCTCGATCATTCGGCCAGCATGTCGGCGACAGACGTCGAAGCGGGCACCCGACTGGATGAGGCGAAACGCAAAATTTCCCAGACGATCGAGCGAATGAAGCCAGGCGACTCGGCGATGCTGATCGCGTTTTCCAATCGGGCCCAAGTCATCCAGTCTTACACGAGAAACAAATCGCTCCTGAAAAAGAAACTGGAGTCGGTCGAACAGACGGAGCGGGGGACCGACCTGACCGAAGCGTTGACGGCAGCCAGCGGCTTGGCAAATCCTGGCCGAACCTCAACCGAAGAGACCGACATTCAGGTCGCCGACTCGCTGCCGGCCAAACTGCTGATCTACTCCGATGGTGGCGTGAACGAGATTCCCGATTTTTCGCTCGGCAATTTGACTCCCGAGTATTTCCCGATTGGAGGACTGGAGCCTCCCCGCAATGCGGGATTCACCGCCTTTGCCCTGAGCGACGAATCCGGCGCGGATCGGCGAATGGAGCTATTCGCTCAACTGCGAAATTCCCTTGACACCGGGCGCACCGTCAACGTGAGCCTGTTCGTGGAGGGCAAGCTCTTCGATGCCCAAGCTGAAATTCAACTCGATCCGGGGCAGGCCAAGGGTGTCAGCTTTGATCTCACGGCGCTCGCCGGCTCGATTGACCAGCCGCAGCAATTGAAACTGCAAATCGAGGAGCCGGATGATTACCTGCAAGACAATGTCGTCTACGGAATTCTCAACCCGCCCCGTCCGGCAAAACTGCTCGTCATCGGTCCCGGCAACGACTATTTGAAAGTAGCGTTGCAAACCGAGGCCATCGTTCGCCAGGCTGAGGTCCGATTCGAATCGCGGAACTTTCTCGAAACACCCGAGTACGAGACCGATGCCGCTCTCGGGACCTTTGACCTGATTGTTTACGATGACTGCACACCTGCGAAACTTCCCCAGTGCAGTACGGTCTTCGTGGGGCGCGCCCCACCAGGTGACAGCTGGAAATTTGGCCCCCGACAGTTCCCAACAGTGATCGCCAATTTCGACCAGAGCCATCCGCTGATGAACTCCCTGCAATTGCTCAAACTCTCCATCGTGGAGTCGGCCCCGCTGGAGCCGCCGGCCGGCGCGACTGTCCTGCTGGAGTCGACAGACGGTCCACTGATGGCCCTCGCGCCTCGGGAGAGCTATCAGGACCTGGTGATCTCTTTTCCGTTGGCGGAACTTCAGGAAAACGGAGAGTTCTCAATCAACACCAACTGGCCCAGCCAACTCAGTTTCCCCCTGTTCGTGCAGAATCTTGTGAGCTACCTGTCGGGCGGTGCTCGATACTTCACTACCGAAGTCTCATCGCCGGGAAGCATCGTGCGGCTGCGGGTCCCGCCAACCGTCGAGCAGATCAGGATCACCAACCCCGCCAACCAGATGGAGACCCTGCGGCGCGGCTCGGACCAGAGTTTCAGCTTCAGTGGAACCGAGCGGGCGGGTTGGTACGACGCGCGGGCCGAAGGGAAGAAAGAATTGGAATTGCCTTTCGCCGTCAACCTGCTTGACCCTCGGGAAAGCGATTTGACCGTACGAGACAAGTTGGAGATTGGCCACGAGGAGATTGCGGGGCAAAGGTCGATTGAGCCCGCACGCACCGAATTCTGGCGTTGGCTGGTCATCCTCGCGCTGGCCGTTTTGCTGATGGAGTGGCTAGTCTACAATCGTCGTTTGGCAATGTAGGTTCGCGTGACGCGCGTGCGCCTTCGACGATTCGAGCTGCTGCCAAACGGGTGGCTGCTCGGCCTCAAAGGCTGCTTGGCTTCCCGGAACAATTACATTGAGTCATCTGCAAAGAAATGCTACCGGAGCGCTGCATGTCCAGTGTCCCCAAATCACGTCTCGATTGTGCTCAGTTGCGCTGGCAGTGCGATCCGAACCTGTTCTCATTTGAGACTACAGCCGAATTGGAAATTACCGATTCGCTGGTTGGTCAGGAAACAGCTCGCGATGCTTTGTTGTTCGGAATCGAGTGTCTCGCTCATGGCCAGAACGTCTACGTGCGGGGACCGCGGGGCACGGGACGCATCACGATGGTCCGGCAGTTGCTTCGACAATTACAAATGAAAACGAAGAAGAAGCGAGATCGCTGCTTCGTGAACAACTTCCTCAAGCCGGATCGGCCGCGGCTGATTACGCTGCCGCCCGGAACCGCAAACGAATTCCGAAAGGCGATGTATGAGTTCGCTGACTTTGTCGGCAAGGATCTGCGGAAGTTGCTCGATACCGAGCCGCTTCTGTCGCAGAGAGAGGCAGCAAAGGAACGTATCCATACCTCGGCCAGACGTCTTTCCGATCCATTGGAGGCTCGCCTCGCAAACGCCGGCCTCGCCTTGGTCTCGATTCCACAAGGACCAACCGTAATTTTCCCACTGGTCGATGGAGAACCAATTCCTCCCGATCAATTGAAAACCTTGATTGCCCAGGGAAAGGTCTCGGGCGAGTTGCTGGAAAATTACGAGCGGCAATTGCCGAATTTTCAAAAGGAAGTCGAACGCATCAGTCGGGAGATTGGCCAAGTCTACCGGGAAGGAAAACGGGAAATTGATTCGTTGAAGCAGATGGCGGCTCGGGCCTTGCTTGGAGCGATCACGGGCTCCATCCTGATGCGATTCAACCAGCCTGAAGTCAAGAAGTTCATTGACGAAGCGGTACAGGATGTCATTGAGAATCAACTGGAGAGCGAAGAAGAAGAGGATGGGGAGGCCGACTTGGACGCCCTCTACGGCGTCAATATCGTCCTCACCCACACCGAAAGCGAGCTTGCTCCTGTAGTCGAAGAAGTCGTTCCCAATGTCATCAATCTGTTGGGTACCGTCGATCTGACATTCGCGGGAGAGCAAGCAGTCTCGGATTTTCGCGGGATTCGAGCCGGGGCTTTGTTGCAGGCGGATGCAGGCTATCTGGTTGTCGATATCGAGGATTTACTCAGCGAGCCGGGGGCATATCGCGCGTTAATGCGCACCCTCCGCACGAGACGACTGGAAATCGTGCCCCCGGAAATGGGCTTCATGCGTCCCTACGTGGTGGTCCAACCAGAGCCGATCGATGTTGAGGTTCGAGTGATTCTGGTCGGTGATGTCGACACGTACTACCAACTCGACGCAATCGACCCCGATTTTCAGGAGCTATTCAAGGTTCTGGCTGACTTTGATGATGAAATCCCGCGTGACCCGCAGGGGCTGCAACAATATGCGATTGTCGTGTCGCGGTTGGCGAAAGAAGAAGGGCTGCTGCCGTTCCATCGCACGGCTGTCGCTGCCCTCGCCGAACACGGTGCCCGAGTGGTCGCCCGCGATGGGAGGCTGACGGCAAAGTTCGGCCGGATCAGCGATATTGCCCGCGAGGCCGCTTTTCTCGCGACCAAGGATAATGCGCCGCACGTTCGCGACAATCACGTTTGGCAGGTAGTCAGGCGGACAAAACAGCGAGCCAACCTGCCGTCGCGGCGATTTCAGGATTATGTCACTTCCGGGACGATTCGGGTCGCAACCAGCGGCAGCGAGATTGGGCAGATTAATGGCTTGGCCGTGATCCACTCCGGTCCCTTAACCTACGGCTTCCCCGCGCGCATCACCGCGACGATTGGCCCGGGCACGGCAGGACTGATCAATATCGAGGGCCGGGCCCGAATGAGCGGGGCGATTCACAGCAAGGGCTTCCACATCCTGGGCGGGCTACTGCGGCATCTGCTGAACACCGATCATCCGCTTTCGTTCAGCGCCTCGCTGGCGTTCGAACAGAGCTACGGCGGGATCGACGGCGACTCCGCCAGCGGCGCCGAAACAGTCTGTCTGTTGAGCGCACTGACTGGCATTCCGATCACTCAGAGCCTGGCAATGACGGGCGCAATCGACCAGCTCGGGCACGTTCAGGCGATTGGCGGTGTGAACGAGAAGATCGAAGGGTTCTTTGACATCTGTCATCACTTTGGATTGACGGGAGACCAAGGCGTCGTGATCCCGCGGGCCAACACGGGCGACCTGATGCTGCGGGCTGACGTGGTTGCAGCCTGCCGGGCTGGACGATTCCACATTCACGCAGTCGAGACCATCCACCAAGCGCTCGAGTTGTTCACGGGAATCCCCGCTGGTCAGTCGACGACAGGCCGTTATCCGGCCGGTTCCGTTTTGGCCGTCGCCGTGCAACGAGCCCACGAATTCTGGCAAAAAACACTTTCGGCTCCGCAGCGAATGACCCAAATCGCGAGTGGAGAACCTTTTGAGCCACAATCCCTTCGCCCTCCCGAGGAATTGACCTCCAAACCCAAAAAGGGGAAGAAAAAAAGCTAGAATAAACGAGCGGCGAAACCATGCGCAGAGCTTTGCCGCGCCGCATCTCGCAGCACTCTTCTCTTTCAGGTGAAACATGGCGTGCCTCTCCACAACTTGGCTGCGGCAACGGCTCACCGAGTTCACTCGCAATCCGCAAGGGGTTTGCTTCCCCCTGAGCGGAATCTGGGCACTGCTCACCTCGGCAGTCCTGGGCTTGTCAACCAGCTGCGCACAACAACAGCCCGCGGACCCGCTCCCAGAGCTTCAGGTGAAAGTAAATCACCTCGACCAGCAACTCGACGTGTCGATTCGCGGCTGGTTTGAAGAGCACTGCACCGCTTGCCACTCCGGCGACGAGGCAGACGGGGAATTGGACTTAACCAAACCATTTCGCGTCAAGAACGTGGTCAAGTCGGCAGAGAAGTGGCGTCGGCTCTGGCAGCGGGTGGAAGCGGGGGAAATGCCCCCGCCGGACCACGCGGTGCTTACTCATGATGAGCAAAAAGTCCTCGGCGATTGGCTGGGGAAGGTCCTCTACGAAGTTGCTTGCGAGGTGACTGTCCCGCGTCGCTCCCCGGCAGTCAGGCGTCTGACGCGAGACGAATTCCGCCGAGCGGTCGCCGATTTGACTGGCGTCACTTACGAAACCGCAGAGCAATTCCCGGCAGATGAAGTCGGACATGGTTTTGACAACATCGCCGATCTGCTCAGTGTTTCGCCGTTATTGATGGAGAAATACCTGAACGCGGCGGAAGAGATTGCGACTCAGGCAATCATCGACCCGGCCGCTTACCGGCTGGAGCATTCATGGAATGGAATCGATTTGACTGGTGGTGAACATGTCTATCCGGCTGAGCAGGATCAGGTGCTGGCCTCCGGTGGCGAGTTGACCGCCAAAATTTCTTTGCCCAAGGCCGGCGCTTACGAATTAGAGGTCGTGGCCTGGGGACAACAGGCAGGCAACGAAGCTTGCCGGATGGGAGTCATTGCCGATGGAAAACAACTCGAGGAATTCGAAGTTACAGCAGGTCGGCGCCGCCCCTCCAAGCATCCGTTGAAGGTCGAGCTTACCGCAGGTGAGCACCAGCTTGGCGTTTCCTTCAACAATGACTATTACGACCCGGATAATCCGGACAAGAATCAGCGCGACCGGAATCTGGCGATCCGCCGACTTTCCCTCAAGGGCCCGGTCGGAATCGAGATTCCGGCAGGTCCCCGACAGGCCGAGTTGGTCTTTGTCCGGCCTGATGAGCGGACGCGGCCTGCAGCAGCGGCCCGGCAAGTGCTGGAGCGACTTGCGGCCCGCGCCTTTCGACGCGAGGTGGAGCAGGCCGAAGTCTTGCGGCTCGTCACGCTGTTTGACGAGCAGCAACGCTGGGGAGCCAGTTATGAGGCCGCTCTGCAGACTTGCCTCGTCGCCATCCTGACATCGCCTTCCTTTTTGTTTAAGCAGGAAACTATCCCCTCACCCGGCGAGGTCTCGCTGCTGCCGGACCAGGAACTGGCTCAATCCCTTTCCTTTTTTCTCTGGAGCCGACCGGCGGATGATGAACTGCTGGCATCGGCGTCTGCGGGGGCTTTAAAGGAACCAGTCCAATTGGCTCAACAAGTCGATCGCCTGCTCAACGACCAGCGGGCCGACGCCTGGCTCGATAACTTTGTCGAGCAATGGCTCTACCTGCGGATGCTGGATCGTCTGGAACCGCGGCTGGAACTCTCGCCGCCGCTGACAACAGACGTCATGCAGGCGATGCGGGCAGAGACCAAACAGTTTGTCGCGCACCTGGTCAAAGAAAACAGGCCGATTCGCGAGCTCGTTCTCGCGGAGTACTCTTTTGTGAATCAAACACTGGCCGAGTGGTATGGGCTCAAGGGCGAGTTTGGCGGCGAGGACATGACTCAGGTCAGTCTTGCGGAGACACCGCGACGGGGACTGCTGGGCCAAGCCAGCATCCTGATTTTGACCTCCAATCCCGATCGAACCAGTCCGGTGAAGCGGGGCAAGTGGATCCTGGAAACGCTCCTCAATCAGCCTCCTCCCCCGCCTGCCCCAGAGGTACCGCAACTCGATAGCCAGACCCAATTGAGCGGAACACTGCGACAGAAAATGGAACAGCACCGGAGCGATCCGAACTGCGCTTCCTGTCATCTGAAAATGGATGCTCTCGGATTTGCTCTGGAGCGCTACGACTCGGCAGGTCGTTGGCGGGATCAGGATGGGGGACAAAAGATCGACGACCGGGGCGAGTTGCCCGGGGGAATCGGGGTTGCCGGAGCGACTCAATTGGCTCAAATCCTGAGCGACCAGTACGAGCGGCAAATCGCCCGCGGATTCGTGGAGAAACTGCTGACTTTTTCGCTTGGCCGAGGATTGACCCTGCACGATGATCAGAGTGTGGCTAAGATTCTGGAGGAGTGCCAGGCCAATGGCTACCGCTTCCGCGACTTGATTCAGGCAGTGGTCGCCTCGAAAGCCTTCCAAATGCGGAGTGGAGGCCCCGGTACTTCGGGAACCGACGAGTCCCAGTCACCCCCTTCTCAGGAGAGTGGTTCATGAGCCCTTCTGCAGACCGTTCCGAGTTACTGCCTGGTCCCTCCCGCAGACGTTGGCTTCAGGGGGTCGGAGCGACCCTCGCTCTGCCGCTTTTGGAGAGCTCGCTTCCGGCTGCCGTGCGGCGTGGATTGGAAACCAGCGGAGCGTCCTCCCAACCGCCGCGGGTCGTTTACATGTACGTCCCCAACGGGATGCACATGCCTGACTTCCGCCCGCGGACGATCGGGAACGATTTCGAGCTGCCTCCGATTCTCCAACAGCTGGCAGCTCATCGCGGCGACATGAACGTGCTGACCGGTTTGACCCTCAATGGTGCCAGGGCTCTGGGTGATGGACCGGGTGACCACGCACGGGCGGTCGCGGCCTACCTCACCTCGGCCCATCCCAAGAAGTCGGATGGCACCGACATTCGCAACGGCGTTTCCATCGACCAAGTCATCGCACGGCAGTTGGGTGATCGGACGCGGCTCCCGAGCCTCGAGGTGGGGATGGAGCAGAGCGCGGCTGCCGGCAATTGCGACTCTGGTTACAGCTGCATTTACTCGTCGAATTTGAGCTGGCGGGATGAAACGACCCCGGCCCCCAAGGAAGCAAACCCCGCCGCACTGTTTGACCGTCTCTTTGGGCGACCAGCCTCGCTCGAACCGCTGGCTGGGCCCGACCCGGAGCGCCGCCGCCGCAGCGTGCTCGACTTTGTTCAAGAAGACGCCCGGCGGCTTCGCCGGGGCCTGGACCGCGCCGACCAGCATCGACTGGAGCAATACCTGACGAGCGTCCGCGAGCTTGAGCGGCAGATGACCCGAACAGATCGGCTGGAGGGGCTCGACCCGGATGATCCGGAATACCCCCGACCGGCAGGTGCACCGCGAGATTACGCGGAACACATGGAGCTGATGTTCGACCTGATGGCGCTTGCCCTGCAGACCGACGCCACGCGAATCATAACCTTCATGTACGCCAATGCGGGAAGCAATCGCAGCTACCGCAACCTTGAGATTAACCAGGGTCATCACGAACTGTCACATCACGGCAACGACCGGGACAAACAGGCCAAGATCAGTCAAATCAACCAATTCCATGCGAGCTTGTTCTGCCGTTTCCTCGATCGGCTGGCCGGCCACGAAGTTGGCGGCGAACGATTGCTCGACCGAACCCTGATCGTTTACGGGTCAGGGATTTCTGATGGCAACGCCCACAATCATGATGACTTGCCGATTCTGTTGCTCGGCGGCAAAGGACTCGGCATCCAAACCGGCCGGCATCTGAAATTCCGCAAGGAAACTCCGCTGGCCAACCTCCACCTCTCTGTCGCGCGTCTGGCCGGGGCCGAACTCGATCAGTTTGGTGATGGGACGGGTGACCTCCACGGCGAACTCCTGGGCTAACTCCTTTCGGAGCGGCACGGCGGGGCAAGCCTCCAGCCGTTACGAGGACGCGGCTGCCAGTGGGTGTCGCGCCGTCTTGCGAGAACCGATTGACAGAACCGAGTGACGCGGCCGAGTGCTCTGCCCAGACAGGGAAAACTCTCGGTGCGAACCGACTCGGGAATCGGCTTGACCATCTGGCGAGCAACGCGTGAGTAAGCGTCGGGCAAACGCCAACCGGCGGCCCCTCGCTGGGCAATTCCGACTCAGACCGGAAGCAGGCCGATCACGTCGGTGATGTCGATCAGCCCGACAGGCTGATTTTGTTGATCGACTACCGGAATCTCGCTGATATTCTTCCGGGCGAGAAGTTCAACTGCTTTTACAACTGACTCGTCCGCGGAAACCGTTACCGGGCGTGGCGTCATCACCTCAGCGATCGGGCGATCGAGCATTTCATCGCGATGCTTCTCCAGCAACCTGGCGAGGTCGCTGTCGGTAAAGATTCCTGCCAGCTGCCCTTGCAGGTCGGTCACCAGAATGACGCCCACTCGGCGTTCAGTAACTGAGCTGCGAACGTAAATTGCCCGCACGATTTCGTCGGTCCGGGCCACGCGGCACTGGGCGATGGGACGCATCAGATCGCGAACACTGGAGAGTTTGCGCCCCAGCGACCCACCTGGATGAAAGCGGGCGAAATCGATCGCTTGAAAACGCCTCGCCTGGGAGACCACCAAGGCCAACGCGTCCCCCAGCCCCAGCATCAGGGTCGTGCTCGTCGAGGGAGCGAGATTCAGGTGACAAGCTTCCTCCACTCGACCATATTCAATGACGACTTCCGCCGCCCGTCCGAGCGTACTGCTTGCCTGTCCGGTAATCGCAATCATCGGGATGGCGGCCTTGCTCAGACTCGGAAGAATCTGCAGCAGTTCGTCGGTCTCTCCGCTGTTGGACAACGCCAGGACCACATCGTCGGGACCAATCCGGCCCAAGTCGCCATGCATCGCTTCCGCCGGATGAAGAAAGTGGGACCGGGTCCCCGTGCTGGCGAGAGAAGCTGAAATTTTCTGTCCAATCCAGCCCGCCTTGCCCATGCCGGTAACGATCACGGCACCTCGGCATTGCAGCAGCAGATCGACGGCATCCGCAAAACTGAGTGGCAGATGTCGGGCGAGCCGAGCCAGCGATTCGCTTTCCGCTGCAAGAATTTCACTCGCCGCCCGCAGCTTCTCGAACGGCGTTTCGAGACTGCCAGGCAAAACCGATCGTCGCGCTGCTGAACTCATCTCAGGCGGCCTCCTGCATTTCTGACTCGCGCAAGCGGCGGTAGGTTTCACACCGCCGCATCAACTCCTCATGGGTCCCGCAGTCCACCGCGCGTCCCTCGTCCATCACCAGGATCCGATCAACCAGTTCCAGCGTTGAAAGGCGATGCGTAATGATCACCGTTGTCCGCCCTTTGATAAATTCCTTTAACGTCTGATGTATGAGCAATTCGCTTTGCGGGTCGATCTGACTGGTCGCCTCATCCAACAGCAGCACGCGAGGGTCCTTGAGAATCGCTCGAGCCAGGGTCAGGCGTTGGCGCTGGCCGCCAGACAGGCGACCTCCATGCTCGCCCACATCGGTGTCATAGCCGTGCGTTAATTCCTGGATGAAGCTGTCGGCGTGAGCCTTTCGGGCCGCCGAGATCACCTCTATTTGGGAGGCGTGAGGAGTGCCATAGCGAATATTGTTGGCGATGCTGTCCGCAAACAGCATGGCCGTCTGCGTGACGTAGCCGACCTGCTTGCGAAGCTGCTTGACGCCAAAGTCGCGGAGGTCGATTCCGTTGACTCGAATGCAGCCACTGGTCGGATCAAAAAAACGCGGAACCAGATTGATAAACGTGCTTTTGCCGCATCCATTAGGCCCGATAATCGCAAGGGACGATCCGGCTGGCACGCGAAAGGACAGCCCTTTGAGGACTTGCTTCTGGGAGTCGTAGGCAAAGTGAACGTTCTCGACTTCCAGTTCGACTTGGCCCGCGGGGAAGGGAACAGCCTGCTCTGGATTACCGACCGCCGGTTGCTGGTCAATCAACGGATAGACCCGGTCGGCCGCGACTTGCCCGGCCTGCAGCGTGCCGTAAACGTCGGACATTTTCCGCAAGGGATCGGCCACGCCGCAAAGAAAGGCAAAAAACGTCATCACCTCGCCAAATTTCATGGGCGTCGCTGATATCGGGATACCAAACAGGCTGGTCTCGCCCTTAATCACCAGATACCCCCCAGCCAGTACGGCCAGGCCGATAATGCTCAAACCGAGCAACTCGTTATTGATCCGGGCCAGCGCACCATAGAGGGAAATCTTCATTCCCCGTTTGTAGACCTCGCGGGAGACCACCTCGAAACGGGCCCGCTCGTGCGTCTCCATCGTGAAGGCCCGCACAATTCTCGAGTAGGTCACCGCCTGATACAGGCGATTGAGCAACTTGGCCGACTCTTCCATCGCCCGCCGGTTCGCCCGCTTTGTGCTGCGGGCCAGAATCAGCATCAGCACGATCGCGATTGGAACGACCAGCAGCGAAACCACCAACAGACGCCAATTAATCCACGCAGCACAGGCGAGACAGGCAAACATCTTCAGCGGCTCGCGCAGTGTCTTACCAAACAGATTCGTGATCGCCTGGCCTATCAACCCCGTCTCGCCGCGAATTCGATTGACCAGATCGCCCGTGCCATGCACGCCCAACTCGTGCATTTCCATGCTCATCACGTTTTGAAAAACCTGATTTTGCAGGTCAAGAATCGTACGCTGGCCGACCCGGGCGACCAAAATCATGTTGCCCATCAGGAACAACCCGCGAAACAGGGTCGCCACGAGCAACAGCACAATGATCAAGGTCAGCGTCTGAAAAGCATCCTTCGGTGTGTACTCCTTCAAAAAAGGGAGCAGCTTTTCGGTCGAAGCAATGCGGTCCAACTGAACTTGACGCTCCGCCTCCCGATTCCGCAATTCACCCCCAGCGGCGGCATCCGCTTTCAACTGGGCAATTATCCCGTCAAGCTTCTGAACCTCGCCAGCCGACTCAGCGATCTGCTGCTCAGCCCACTCGGTCAACGTTTTCCCGTGCAGGACCACTTCCACAAAGGGATAGACGCCCCCGAGGTTGGCTCCCCAGCAAATGGCGACCCCAATCGAGCAAAGCAATGAGCCCAGAATGGACCAGCGATAGGTCAGCGCCTGACGGAGCGCCCGCACGAGATTTTTCATGTTCAGTCCAGCTTCCTTGCCAGACCGGTTCGGAGAAGATGAACCGGCTAATCAAAAATGTAACCCGGCAGGGAGCGGACGAACAAGTTCAGTTTATTGGCGCTGAATTCCCAAACGAAATCGAAGCCAAACACTGCTAGCAAGTGTCGCCGCATAGCGCCAGAAACTTAGCGCCAGAAACTTAGCGCCAGAAACTTAGCGCCAGAAACTTAGCGCCAGATGCGGGAGGAATCCTCGAGTTCATTTATCCGTTTGGGCGGATCCCGAACTCTCGGGCTGGGAAGGGCCACTGCCGGCAGCCTTCGGGTCAGCCTTCGCGTCAGCCTTGAGCACGAGCAGCACAGGCGTGTTCAGTGGCGGGATTTGGTCGGGATTTGCCTCGAAGAGCAGGGCCCCCGCTTCAGCCGTGCTCGGGATCGGGAGGTCGATCATCGCCGAAGAAAAATTCGAGAGGCAAATCAACTCGCCTCCATTGGCGGCATAGAGTTCACGCCCATCCGGGTCGGTGATGAACTTGCTTCCGCCAAACACCCAGTCGATTTTCAGCGGACTGCCATCGGCCACCAACCGCACCATCTCTTTGGCGTTTTTCTTGACCAGCTCTTTCTGCTCGTTGAAGTACCAGACCTCGACACTGATCCGCGGGCCTTCGGCTGGCTTGTACTCCGGGTCCCACTGGACGGTTCGTCCCGGGTTGACGCCGGCCAGCAGCAGGGCTTGGTGAACGTACATGGCCCAGGGTTTGGTGGCGACGATCGACTCATGCTCTTTCGTCCCCTTGGGGCAGGCAAACATTTCAAGCAGTCCCCGAGTCAAACAAATTCGCCCAGAAACCGCGACGAGTTTTTCCTGGCTGTCGATCCAGATTTCCTCCTTGTCGCTGAGGCGCTTCCAATTCGAGGGGATCTCGAATGGGAAGGGGAGTTCCTCATCGGCCTCGCGGATGAAACCCGGTGGCTCAGTCGCGGCGGATTCCACAGACGATTCGCGCTGTTCCGCAGCCGGAGCCGACTGAGGCAGTGCTCCGGCCGCGAACCCGGAGGCAGAATTCTTGGACGTGCCCTCTTTGGACAGGCTTTCTTTCGCCGACGCCGGAGCGCCAAGCGGTTCCTCCGAGAGCACCTTTTGGCCGGGCTCGGGCACCGGTTCGGTCGCTTGCTTTTCCTCCGCTCCGTTGGCCTTTTCTGCGCTTGAGAACGACGGCGTTTTCCCAGTGCTCTGGCCCGCACCCACAGCAGGTTTGCTTGCTGCGGACGGAGCCAAAGACTTGGCTGTCGGCCGATTGGCTTGGTCGCAGCCGACAAGCGTGAACGTCAACAACAGCAGCAGCAATACAGCCCCATTCCGCGCCCACCAAGAGAAGCCCAACTTCATTGCTCGCACTCCTGTTCCATCTGTCCGGCACGCTGTCCGGCCGACTTGCTGCTGACGTCGAATAAACCCACCGCCTTGCTTACCCGCCTCCTTATCATAGACGCGGCTCACGCTGGGGATAATCGGCCGAGCTATTTCCCCGCGAAATAGCGGGCATTTACGCGACTTGAAAGCCGTCAAACCAAGGCGGCTGGCCTCGCAGGTAATCTCGCGGCAACCTCCCCCGAGCGCGAATCGGGGTTTAGATGTTAAGATGGGGAGCTTCTGTTGAGTCAGCTTCCATCTTCGACAATCCCCATGATTACTGATTCCCAATCTGAATCGAGCGGTCGCAAGAAACCAACCCGGCAAAAGAAAAAACAGCTCACTGCGGCTCCCGGTTCGGCCGGCACTTCTCTACCTGTCGTGAATGCTCCGCTGGAGGGTCTTGCAGCGGAACCGATCGGCCAGACTCCCGCGACTGTCAACTATCGCCGGCTCCCAAAGGGACTCCGGTCAGCGTTCGGCGAAAAGTCAGCCTTTCTTAGCTGGGGCTTGCCGACTGAAATCGCCGATTCGCCCGCCGCCAAGGTCCTGAACAAGCTGCAAAAAGCGATCCAGCGAGATGCTGCCGCACCGGCACTGGCCGCTCGGGTCGCAGAAGAACTGGCAGTTGCTGACGCGGCAGGGCAGGGGAGCGGGCGACTGTTTCTGTCGCTTGCCGCAGCTTATGCCTTGCCCCAATTGAGCGATGCCCAGGAGGGGAAACCGTTTGCAGAGATCATCGCCGCCATTCATTCGCTCGTTCATCAGCCCGACCTTGATGTCGAAGCCGACCCGGTTAATTGGTTGCTTTCGGCAGTAGAGTTGCCGCTGGTCCTCGGTTTCACCGCCGACCCGATCGACTCCCACCGCTTGGCCGAACTGTCCAGTCGCTACTCGTTGTTCGTCGAGCAAAATCTGGAGGAAGAGGGCTGGGTGCCACAGCCGGTATTGGGGGAACTCGCCGTTCTGCACGCGGCCCTGCTTCGCTGTCAACTGCTTCTGCGGCAACTTAACCAGCGACTCGACGAGCGCGTGGCCCATCGCCTGGAGTGGATGACGAGAAACCTGTTTCGATTGCTCGACCATTCCGGCCGGCAGATGCTCGGTGGCGGAATTGTCGAGGATCAACCCGGCCTGGCGCGGGCTGCGCGGCGCGTCACGACCGACGAGGATGACTCCCGGATGCTGAAAGCGATCGAAACGGGGAACTTCCCGCCCCCCAAGCGTTTGCCGGAGTGCAGCGGCTACTGCGAGGAGACCCTGACTGCCGTGCTTCGCGGCAACTGGGGCTCCAAGACAGCCAAACTGGCGATCCGCGTCAGCGAAGGTCGACAGTTGGTCGAAGGCGGTTGTCGCGAGACGCTTTTGCAAGGCAACTGGACTCCCGAAATCACATTTAACGGCGAGACGCTGTCGCTTCGGCCGGAAACAACGACGCTGAATTGCTGGAACAGCGACCATGAATCGGATTATCTCGAATTTCAGGTCGAACTCTCGGGGGGAGTGATTTGGCAACGGCAGTATGCCCTCGACAAGCGCGAACTGGTATTGTTCGTGTCCGATGTCTTTCTCGGCAAGGAATCAGGCCGCTGGGAGTATCGCTGCCACTTGCCGGTCTCGCCTGAACTGGCAGTGGAGGAAGCGGCCGATTCGCGCGAACTGCGACTGCAGGGCTCCAACTCAACGGCACTCGCCTTGCCGCTGAGCATGGGTGAATGGAAGGCGGACCGCTCCGACGACGCGTTTGTCGCGCATGAGCAAGGCTTGGAGGCGCGGCAGACGAGGCGCGGGCAGGGCTGCTTGTTCGCCGTGGCAATCGATCTCGACCCAAAGCGGTCCCAGCGCCCGGCGACTTGGCGACACCTCACCGTGGGGGAAAACCTCAAGCCCGTGGCCCGCGATCAGGCACTCGCTTTCCGCTTCCAATTCGGCCGCCAACAGTGGCTGATCTATCGCAGCCTGACCCCATTAGCCAGCCGAACCTATCTGGGGCAAAATGTTTACAGTGAGTTCGCCTTCGACCGGTTCGCTAATGACGGAACGGCTGAGTCTCTGGTTTGTGTCGAGTAGGCAGGCACCGAGTGAGTGGTCATGGACCTTGCGGAACGACTGCGGAGCAATTTGAGCCGGGTGAAATCGGAAATTGCCGAGGCTTGCCTCCGGGCTGGCCGGGCCCCTGACTCGGTCCGCCTGGTCGCAGTCACCAAGTACGTGGATTCCGCCGTCACCAGTGCTCTCCTGGCCGCTGGAGCGACCGACCTGGGGGAGAATCGTCCCCAAGCCTTGGTCGAAAAGGCAGAAGCCCTCGCTCACCTGAATCCTCGCTGGCACTTGATTGGACATCTCCAGCGAAACAAGATTCGCAAGGTCCTGCCGCATGTGCATTTGCTCCATGCCGGAGATAGCTGGCGACTGCTCGAGGCGGTAAACGTCGCGGCCGGTGAGCTGTCGCGCCCAGTTGACGTTTTGCTGGAGGTGAATGTCTCCGGTGACACTTCCAAGCACGGCTTCCACCCCCAAGAGCTGACCGGGTTGGTGCCCCAGTTGGATAACCTTGGTCAAGTGCGCGTGAGGGGGTTGATGGGAATGTCGGGCTTGGAATCCTCGCCTGCCGAAAAGCAGGTGGAGTTCGCCCGTTTGCGGCTGTTGCTCGAACGCCTGCAGGCCGAATTTCCCGCGGCCCGGCAGTGGCGGGAGTTATCGATGGGAATGAGTGACGACTTTCCAGCGGCAATCGCCGAAGGAAGCACCATGGTCCGAGTCGGCTCGGCGCTCTTTGCCGGCATCTGACAAAACCCGTTTCCTCCTCTTTGGCGCTGCTTGGCCGGGGCCGATTCAGGGCGAATCCCCCCGCCTCGCGGCCGTCAACGCCATGCCGCCTCCCAGCCGATCCGGGGAAAAACGGCACTCTCCCTCAGCCCTGTTAAAACAGGCAATCTGCGGAAACTCTCCCGGGGTTAGCGATCGTGCTAATCGTTTGGTTGATATCGGTCGATTCAATCCCGCAGACAGTATGTGCGCTCGTTCAACGCCTGGAGGAACTGGACGTGAGGTTCTTGATTAACATTGCCGTCGTGGCCTTGGCTGTACTGGGAACAGCCCAAGTTCAAGCTCAATGGCCGCAGACGACTAGCCCAGGCAACTGTGGCTTCTGGGCGGAAGCCAACGGCGCGGTCTACGATCGCCCCGGGACCGATTTGGGCCTGAGCCTGATATTTGACTCGGTCACGCTCGCGCCGCTGTACACCAGCGATGACGTCACCGACTTGAACACGACTGTCGGAGCCGACTTCCGGTTTGGCAACAACAGTCATTGGTTTGGACCGTGGGAGTTTGGTGGCTCGCTCGCCACTTGGGATACCCACGCCACCGTAGAGGGTGCGAATCTCGAATCGCCTTTCTTTCCCGGCTTCAGCCCAGACCGGGTCGACTTCTTCAATCAGTCGCAGTTTTATGACTTGGAGTTCAATCTCCGCCGGGCTTTTGCTCCAGGATTCACTTTCCTGTACGGCATCCGCTACCTCGACCTCTCCGACAAATTGCAATACGTGTCCCAAACCGATTTCGGCATCATCGACTTCTTCACCAACGATGTGATCGAGACGAGCAACTCGGCGATTGGTGGCCAGGTCGGTCTGGAATACAACATGCCTCTGGCCCAAACGGTCTACGTCCAAGGCTTCATCAAGGTCGCCGGCCTGGGGAATGCCACCAAGGTTGACCGGATCTCCTCCACGACCCTGGACAGCGAAATCAGCAGTCGCGATACCAAGGGGATTGGCACCTTTATGGGGCAGACTGGCGGACGGATTTACTTTGAACTGCTCCCCCGGCACCTGCATACTTATGCCGGGTACGAAGCAACCTGGATTGATGGTGTCGCCGTTGCACCGCCGCAGTTCCTCTCGACGGGAACGGAACCGGTGGTCACCGCCAACACGATTTTCTGGCATGCAATTACCTTCGGTATGCGGTACCAGTTCTAAATCGATTGGCTCCGACTTGTTGTCCGCAACTGCTTGACCGACTCATCCTCCGCCTGCATTGGCCCGGGGGCACTTTCAAGACTCCCTCGAGGCCGAGCTCGAACGTTCCGACCGGTTAGCAGCCACACGCAGCTGCCAACGCATCCCGAGGTCGAACCCAGATCGATCGAGCCACCGTCTCGAGGCCACAAAGAAAAAGGCTGTTCACCCCTCAAGGTGAACAGCCTTTTTTCGTTTTCAATCGTGGGCCAGCATAGCAGCCCAACAGGCCGCAACGCTGGCTTTGAGCCCGGTTACTGCCGGGGCTTAGTCCTCATTGCCTTCCCGGGCTGGCAGGTTCAACAACAGGTTGGTTGTTGTCGCTGCTCCATTGGCGGCGTACTTGGCATCGAGGAAGTGGGCAATCCGTTCGTGCAGGTCGGAGAGGTGAGCCTTGGTGTAGGTGTCCAATCCAGCCGTATCCCGAGCGGCAGCCAACTTGGCCTTCAGGTCGACAAGAGTCATCGTGGCGATGTTGGCAATCGGCTTGAGAGCCGCATTGCTGCCGCGAATGTCGCGAGACAGGTCAAACAGCCGTCCGACGTATTCCGCTTGCAGATTGCGGCGGAGGCTGCTGATTGCCGGCTTGCGATCCGAATAATTCCCGGCATTCAGGTTGCCAAGTTCCTTCCAGACTGCTCCGGTGACCACATTCATCATCTCAGCCAGGGTCAGGGCGTCCTGATCGGCCGGAGTCCGCAGCTCGTTGTCATAAATCCGGCGCAGTACGGTCGGATTGATGATTTGGCTGAGAGTGGAAGCCTGAATCGCCGCAATTTGGTCGTGAACTGGCCAGGCCATCTCGCTCATCGAAGAACCGCGGTCATCGCGCCAGCTGTCGCCAACCAGGTGCACGAGCAGCTCCGGCGTGAGGCCAAACGCATCGTCAAAGAACGAGTTCTCAATCACAAAGTTCAGGGCATCGCGCTGTGCGGCTGCAGGAACAACCTCAATCGGCTTGCGGCCGTTCGGGTCACCCTTCTTGTCGCGGTTGATGAACGAGCCACCCAGCCAGTTGGCCATGTTGCCAACGCTGCGGGTCTGCAAGCTCAAGGTCAATTGGTAACCGCGACGGGCTTTGGCCCAGCTGTCACCTTCCTTGACGAACTTCTCAAGAATCTTTTCCCGGTGGTGCTTGGCCAGATTGGTCTGACTGCGGGAGAAGTCAAGCGGATTCTTGCTGAAGTCATAACGGCGAGCCAGTGGATCCGGGCCCATCGTGTCTTCGTCAGTCCCGTAAATCAACTCCGGCTCAGCCACTCGCTTGAGAATCTCAGGGAGCTTCTTGTCATCCATGGTGTAGCCGTATTCGATCGCCCACAAGTCGTAGGGACCGACGCCGATCATGGTGAAGTCGCCTTGGACCACGCCATCATTGAAATTGAAGTTGACCGGGAGGTAGTCCATCACGGAGCCAGCCAGCGGCTTCTTCCCCTTGACGGCCTCGCTGTTGATCTCGGCCAGCGTGAAAATGCTGGAAGCCTTGAAGTTGTGCCGCAAGCCCAGCGTGTGTCCGACTTCATGGCAGACGAGGTCAGCCAGCAGCGGTCCAATAAAGGACTCGGGCATCCCATCCAGAATCTGCTCATCGGATTCCGGATTCGGCTTCTGATCTTCCAGCATCAGGGCCATCGACATTCGCATCGTAGCGACGTCGAAGGCATGTCCATCGGCAGCAAAGCAACCGCCGTTGACTTGGCTGATGCGATTGTAAAGTCCATCGGAAACCTCATCGCCCAAAGCCTTGGTCTTCACGCCCACTTGGGGATGCCCGGCGTAAGGCTGCTGGGCTTCCAGAAGCAACTGGCGACGAATCGATTCGCGCTGGGCCGGTGACACCAGCCGCAGACGCGGATCCCATTCCGGATGTTCGGCAAACCAGGCCAGGGTCTCGGGAGTCATTCCCTCCATGGCGATTCGCGGCATCACTTTTTCAAACTGGTCTTCGAAAGTCCGGATCCAGCCATCGGTCAGCACGATATCGGCATCGAGAATTTCGCCAGTCAACGGGTTGACCCGACTCGGCCCAATCGCCGTGCTGACGTTGTTGTTCAACCAGCGGATGAAATTGTAACGCACATCCTCGGGGTCCCGATTCATGTGCTCATTCGACTGTTTGTCCTGCTGGCGGACTTCAATCGCGTTGACGATGCCAACTTGCTCAAAAGCCTTGTTCCAGTACAGAACACCTTCGCGAACCCAGCGTCGATACCGAACCGGAGTCGTGTGCTCGATATAGAACACAATCGGCTGCTTCGGCGGGCTCATTTTCAAGCTCGGGTCGCGCTTCTCGAGATGCCAGCGATTGACAAACCGAATGCGCGTGTCGTCCGAGGAGTACTTGCCGTAATCGCTGTAAGCGGTCGTGAAATAGCCGACGCGCTCGTCGGCCGGACGCGGCTTGAAGCCCGGCGTTCCTTCAATCTTGCTGATCGAATAGTGCAGGACCTTCAAATTGCCGTCGGCACCGGCGACTTCGAAGGCGATTTCGACATTCTTGGGAAACGCCTTGACCCGGGCAACTTTGGACAGATAAGCCTTGCCCGGACGGAAATTGCCGAAGAACGTACCGGCATTGTTCACTAGCAGCTCATCCAAATCGACGATCGGACCACCGCGGGGATACCAACCGACAATCGGCACATCGACAATCACGGAGTCGGTAAACAACCGCTTGACCGACGACCTCGACTCGTCGTCCGAACCGCGAATGGAAAGGTCCTCGGCGACCAGGGCCAGCCGCTTGCCATACTGCTTCCAGTAGACATAGAAATCCGAGGACTGCAGCCCGGCAAAGACATCGCCGCCGGACAGGGTGGTCGCGATGAACTGCCGATGGTTATCAGCGGCAAAATCCCGAGGCAACTCGGCCAGTACCTGATTGGTTTTCTTGTTTATCCAGAGTCGATAGAAGGAGCGATCTTCCTTGCTTCCTTCCTCGGTTTGAACCTTGATTTCCTCGTAATCCTTGGTCACCTGATCAAGCGGCGGAAAATCCGCGGATTGATCTTCCTGGGCCCCGGCCTGCAACCCCAACAGCGTCGTCACAGACAACGCCAGGCTGAAGCGGACCCACCACGTGCGACGAAATAAACTCATGCTGACGACCTTTCCAAAACAGGCAATGTTGATGTTCAGCGCTTGCCCGGATCCCTGCGGGCAACAATGCTCCTAAGCCGAAGCTGCACTTCGCTTGTGAGCGGCCATGACAGACTGGGTAAAGCAAACGGCAAGCCAAATCCCCGGCATCAAACCGGGAACCTCGAATTCCGGGGACTGAGCCCTGACCTTACCCCCCTCACTGCCGCCCATTCTATTTCAAACCAGCCAAAAAACCAATCAAGTGGTTGCGTTTCGGCAACGATCTGCTGCCAAAAAGCAACCTCAGCGCAGCCTCCTCAACGCTTCGGGTGACGAACCAGCCCGCACCGCAGTCAGCACGCCGCCCTGGAACAGACGGTATACTGACCGAGGTTTTTGCTCCCCAGCTTCGGCCACCGCCAAACATGCCTTTTGTACTGACGTTTGAACGACCTTGGTTGCTGTTGTTACTTGGCCTGTTGCCGCTGGTCTGGTGGCTTGGCTTCCGCAGCCTCGCAGGCCTGGGTGGACTGCGGCGGGTCCTCGCGCTGCTGCTGCGCTCACTTGTTTTGACGCTCTTGGTGCTCGCTCTCGCGGAGATGAGCTGGCAGAAACGGACCGACCAACTCACAGTCATTTACCTGCTCGACCAGTCGGAAAGCATTCCGGTCGCCAAACGCTCGGCGATGCTCAAGTTCGTATTTGAATCAGTCGCCCGGCATCGCCGTGAAAAGGACAAGGCGGGCGTCGTGATTTTCGGAGCCAATGCACGGATTGAAGCCCCACCCTACGAAGGCCAGTTGCCGCTGATTGGCGAGTTGGAATCCGATCTGGCGCTGCGCACTGATGCGACCAATCTGGAAGCGGCCCTGAAGCTGGCCAAGGCCTCGCTCCCCGAGGACTCGGCGGGCCGAATCGTCGTGGTCAGCGACGGCAATGAGAACCTCGGCGATGGGCTGACCGTGGCCCGCGGTCTTGCAGCGGATGGAATTGGCGTCGACGTGGTTCCGATCGAGCTTCCGCCGCGGGCGGAAATCGCGGTTGAGAAAATCCTGCTCCCTTCCGATATCCGCAAAGGCCAAAAGTTCGAAGCCCGCGTGCTGATCGATTACCAACCTTCGCCAGGCAACACAGAGGATGCCGCTCAAACCGGAAAGGAGACCACCGGCAAACTCCGGCTGACGCAGCGAATCAACCAGCGCGAAGAGCTGATTGCCGAGCAACAAGTCACCTTGCGCCCCGGCAAGAATGTCGTCGCCCTGCAGCACCAACTTGAACAGTCGGCGATCGTCAGCTTTGCAGCGAGCTTTCTCCCCGACGATCCCACCGCCGACGGCGTGCTGAAAAACAATCAGGCTTCGGCGTTCACCCACGTGCGGGGCAAAGGCAAGGTTTTGCTGATCGAAGATGGCAGTTTCCGCGGCGAGTTCACTCAGTTTATCGAAAGACTGCAAGCCAACGCGATTGAAGTGGACCTGATGTCATCGAGCAACCTGTTCGGTTCCGCAGCCGAACTGCTGCAGTACGACTCGATCATTCTGGCCAATGTCCCGCGGGCGACGGGCGATGACGCGGGAAACGCCGAAGCATTCAGTGACGAACAGATCCGCATGCTGGTCAGCAATTGCGAGAATATGGGTTGCGGGATTGTCATGCTCGGTGGCGACCGCGCTTTCGGTGCTGGAGGCTGGGCCAACACCGAATTGGAACGGGCGATGCCCGTCGACTTCCAGATCAAGAATGACAAGGTCAATGCTGTCGGCGCGCTCGCCCTGATGATGCATGCTTCGGAAATGGCTGACGGAAACTTCTGGCAACTCAAAATCGCCAAAGAGGCTCTGAACATCCTCGGTCCAATGGACTACGCCGGCGTGATTGACTGGAGCGACATCGGCGGTGCCCCCAAGTGGCTGTGGCGCCTGCCTGCCGGAGTCGATCGGGTCAGTGAAAATCGGAATCGGATGCTCGCGCTGATCGGTCGCATGACGCCGGGAGACATGCCGGAATTCGACGCGCCGATGAAGCTCGCGGTCAACGGGCTGCTCAAAGCTCCCGCGTCAATCAAGCACATGATCATCATCAGCGATGGCGATCCGGCCCCGCCGACCAGAGCGGTGATGCAAGCCTGCAAGGACAACAAGATCACCATCACCACTGTGGCTGTAGGGACTCATGGACCTGCAGGGAGCACGCCACTCAAGGACATCGCCGAGTTTACCGGTGGCAAATATTACGAAGTCAAAGACGCCCGCGCCCTGCCCAAGATCTATCAGCGCGAGGCCCGACGAGTCTCCAAACCGGTCATCCGTGAGTCCAAGTCGGGGATGCGGGCGCTGGGCGTTGCCGGTTACGAGGGAAATGAAATCCTGCAAGGCATTACCCCGGGGGAACTGCCACCGTTTTTCGGCTACGTCATGACCACTCTCAAGTCGAGTCCGCTGGTCGAGCAATTGCTTGTCTCCAATGATCCTCCGGACACCCCGGAAAATTCCACTTTGCTCGCCAGCTGGCGATATGGGGTCGGCCGGACAGTTGTCTTCAGCAGTGATGCCGGGAATCAATGGACTACGAACTGGTACAGCAGCGAATACTACGACAAACTATTCTCGCAACTGGTCCGGTATTCCATGCGACCGGTGACGCGGAGCGCGAATTTTTCCGTTGGCACGGAGTTCAAAGACAGCCGCGGTCGGATCGTTATCACAGCCTCGGATGACGAGGGCGAGTACCTTAACTTCCTGAACCTGACCGCACGTGGACTCGACCCGCGACTGCAGGATGTCGAACTCAACTTTACCCAAACCGCCCCCGGCCGTTACGTCGCCGAGTTTCCTGCAAATGACCCCGGCAATTATCTGTTCAGCATTTTCCCCGACGAGGGCTACGAACGGTTGACGGCCGGATTGAGTGCGCCCTACTCCAGCGAGTTTTCCGTGCGAAGTACCAACCTCGCCTTGCTCGAATCCCTGGCGGGCGTCCAGCCCAAAGGGGGCTCGCCGGGCGTGCTTGCGACTGGTGATTTGCTTGATGCGGGACTCGAACGGCTCCTGGAACTCAATCCGTTTCGCAGCGACCTGTTCCAAGTCACCAGCATCCAGGGTATCTGGCCGGGTTTGTTGCTCTGGGCCGCCGTCTTGTTTTGGTTCGATGTGCTGACTCGTCGAGTCGCCCTCTCAGCCGCTCCGCTCTGGACCGCGATGCGGAATTGGCTGGCCCGAATCCGCGGGCAAGAACCAGTACTGGCCGGGCCAAGCCTCGAACGTCTCCGGACTCGAAAGCTGGAGGTTGGAAAACAGTTGGAACTGAAACGGGCCAACACGCGATTCGAGCCCGAATCATCCCCATCAAGTTCCGCTTCGGGCAAGGAACTTCTTGATGCAGTGCTCGAAAGCGAGATCGCCAAGGAACGCGACCCCTTGCCGCCGAAGCCAATCACCCAACTCGATCAGCCCGAGGAATCGCACACCGCGCGGCTGTTGGAAGCGAAACGCCGAGCCCGACAAAATCGGCCCGACAAGTAACGCCGCTTCACGAATGGTTGCGAAGCCAAAACTCCCGCATCCAGAGAGTGGAGCCACAGAGAGTGGAGCCACAAGTTGTGGAGCCCCAGAGAGTGTGCCTCTGGAAGCCTGCATTCAAGCGAGCCCAGCGTTCCGCGTTCCAATCTGCGCCCGCCTGCCGCCTCATCACTCGGTCCAAGCGGTCGGCTGCAGGATTTCCTCGACTGGCTGGTCCAGCGATTTTGAGAGGTCTGAGTTCCAGCCAGACAAGGCAACGGGCGAGCAGGCAATCGGGCGCGTTTGGCCCGGAGAAAAATCTGCTTAATCCAGCAGCCAGCGAAAGGTGAGATAGAGTATCCCCAGACAAACAACGAGCGTCAGCAGATTGACGATCCAGCGGCGGCGGCGAACCTTGGCAGGATCGGCAGCGGCCAAGACGATCGTCTCCCCCTCATGTTGAATCCGCATCACGGTGTTATTCACCCGTTGAAAGCCACCAGAAGCATCGGGCAAGAGCACAAACGCCGATTCGGCTCGGCTTTTCGCTTGACGAATGATGGTCGGGTCACTGCTGTAATAGCGGGGCGGCAGCAACTGGGCGGCCTCGGATGCCGCCTGACCGAGCTTCACATTCGGCCTGCTGTTTCGATCTTCCGCTCGACTCGAAAAGGATGGCGGCAAGCCTTGCTGCTGTATCGAATCCGCTGCCTCGACCGGGGAGAGCGTTGCCTTGATGGCTTCCGAATTTCGCTCCTGAGGCAATTGGGCTCTCGCCGCCTTCGCTTGTGGTCCAACGGAGGGCGAAGCCGGATTGGGCTTCGCCGTTTCATTTTTTGATGTCGATGGGGCAACGTTGGTTGGGCCTCCGGTTTTGCCCTGCGCTCCTCGGGCAAGTTGCTCCAAGGGCTTGGCCAAATCAATCCGGAAGTCAGCCTCAGCGACCTCTTTTCGCCGCGAACCTGCCGTTTCGATGCGTGGCGGCTCAGTCGGTTGCTGTGCAAGCGAGCCGGTTTGAGGGGCTGGCTTTTCCGGAGCATCGGGCAGGTCGCTGTCCGAATCGCGAAAACGTTTCCGTTTTGCCTGGGCTGGCTTCGGCGGAGGAGGAGGCGAAGGCGGTGCCGCCGCTGGCGCGAACTTTGGCCGGCTGGTAACGGACTTTTCGCTCACCACCCCGGACACCTCTTTTCCCAAGCGTCCCGTCGCGCTCAGTTGGAACGACGAGCCGCAGTGGGGACAGGCAACCAGGGTTCCCAGCATTTGGGTCGTGTAGCCGAAGCCCTGCCGACATTGGGGGCACTCACAAACGTCAATCCGGATCGCCTGGCAAACCTGGGGCAAATGGCTGCCGATGCGGTCGGGCAATTGCAGCAGCTTTGCACAACCGGGGCATTGAACGGCCGCGCCCGCCATTTCCGGCGTCGCCTGAAAGGTAGCCTGGCAAAGCGGGCATTCGCAAACAGAGTCGGTCATCGAGTTCCTGTACTCACCTACTAGCCTTCATGCCCAAATTCGCAAGTCGCAGGCAACCTGTTACACCCCGGTCTCTCGACTTCGCTCTCTCTCACTTGGCACAACGTCCTGCAGGGCCGTTGCATTCCTGCCTTCCCGGCAAACGAACCGAGCCCCGGAATCAATCCGAACGTTTCGCAACAAAACGACTCGGAACCAACAGCCGCGATTTTTTCGGTTCGGAGTATTCTTGATTCAACCATCAATGAAGTGTGTTGAAGATTCGATCGCCCGCATCGCCCAATCCTGGAACAATGAACTTGTGTTCGTTCAGACCTTGGTCAACGGCGCAAGCATGAATTTCGATTTGGGGGCAATTCGCCTGTAATTGCCCAATCCCCTCGGGCACGGCAATCACCGACAACAACTTGATCGTTTTGACGCCCCAATGCTCAAGAGCCTGATAGGCAGCTTGAGCAGAGCCGCCGGTGGCGAGCATCGGGTCGAGGATGAAAGCGACATCGACCGGATTCCGTTCAGGGAGCTTGTTGTAATAGCTCACCGGGCGGGCCGTTTCCTCGTCGCGATAGAGGCCGAGGTGCCAGACCTCCGCCATCGGAAGCACCTGGAGCATGGCGTCGACCATCCCCAAACCTGCCCGCAAAATCGGCACGATTCCAATCCGGCCCTGCAGACGCTTGCCAACCGTGCGTGTAATCGGAGTCTCCACCGGCCAGTCGACGGTCGGCAACCCGCTTGTCGCTTCATAGGCGAGCAGCATGGAGAGTCGATTGACCGTCTGTCGAAACTCCCATGTCGGTGTCTCCCGATTTCGCAGCACGGTCAGATGGTAAGCCACCAGCGGATGTTCCAAGACCTTGACGCTGCTCATCGCCACTTCCCGTATCTCATGACTGACTTCTGGCTGCATTTGACTCCCAGCCACCCGCTTTCATCATATCGCCTTTCGCCTGCCGAACGAAGAGCGAGCCAGAATCCAGAGCGCCCAGGCTGGCAGCCCCAGGCTGAGGGTGAGTCCGAGTGGTAACCAACCGCCTGCCAACGACATCGAGCCCAAAATCGCGTACGCCAGAGCAAGTCCGAGGTTGGCAGGTGCCACCATTATCCAAAAGCTGATTCTGGGTAATCGATAGATCCCGGCAGCAAGGATGCTCGCCTCGGCCAACACGGGGACTCCACGGCAAACGGCCAACGCTCCAAGTCCCCAGTGGTCCCGCAGTTGCGCAATCCGATGGTGAGCCGGCTTTGACCCCAGCCGATTTCGCCAACCAAAGCTAAACCAGCGAGCCAACTCGTACCCGACCAATGCACCAAGGTTCAAGCCGATCCAAATCACCAGCCCTCCGGCAGCGATTCCCAACAAGGCCCCCAGAAACGTCCCAACCAGACTGCTGGGAATCGGCAATACAATATCTGCCACTAGCAACCCAATCCCCAGAGAAGCGGCGACCCAAGGCCGCTCCCGCAGCCAGCTACCGGAAACCAATGCCTCAATCTGCGGCTCGAGATACCATCCACAGAACAAAAAGGGGACAATTGGAACAGCCAGAATCAGGGCGATCGTTGTCAAATCTTGTTTTATCAAAGCAGAGCCCCCCGCAAGACAGCATGTTGCAACAGTATCGCTCAAATCAGGATCTCCCGCGATCCCTCGCACTGGCCCCGGTCGAGCCGATCGCCGCAAATGAATTCCCCGACCGCCCCTCCTTTGAAATCCTTTTTCGAGGGAGCTTCTGGCGAATGCTGAGTTATCTGCTGTGGGGCCTTCCGCTGGGAGTGTTGGTCGGCTGTCAACCGACCCCGCGGCAAGCCATCATTGAGGGCGCTTCGATGGCTCCCCATCTCTATGGGGCTCATACCCAACTGGCCTGCGCAGACTGTGGCTTCCAAGCGTCGCTCCTTCTCGATTCGAGCTTGAAAAATCTGCTCTGCCCAAACTGCGGAGCCTCCAACTCATCCGCTCGGCTGAGAAAACAACCAGCACCGCTCATGGTGGTAGAGGAACTGCAAGAGCAGCCCCGACGCTGGGAGATCGTCGCCTTCAATGCTCCTTACTCCCGGCAGGATTCGCCGAGGTTGACCGTCAAGCGAATTGTCGGGTTGCCCGGAGAGGAACTGAAAATTGCGGAGGGCGATCTCTGGATCGACGGTCGACGGCTTGCGAAACGCTGGGAAGAACAGAGAGAACTCGCCGTCCTGATCCGCGACTTTGAATTTCTCCCGCGGAGTGAGGCCGGCGGAACGATTTCGCCTTGGTTCTCGACGGCCAACCACAACTTGTGGAACTCGGAGCCAGAGGGAATCGCGATGAATGACAACGGCCCCGTGCCGACGCCGACGCGGCTGGAATATCGCCATTGGGCCGGGTATCAAAGCGGCCAACCGCGGTTTCAACCGGTGCCGATCCTCGATGCTCAACCCTTTGACCCTCGCGAGGCCCGTACCCTGCTCCCGGTCTACGACTTGCTGCTGACCTGTGCCGTCGCCACGCCTGAGAAGCGTTTTGGTTTCGGGTTTCAGCAGTTTGAACCCCCGATAAGCTGCGAAGTGTGTCCAGACTTGGGAAAGCTCAGAGTCCGACAGACCGCTGACCAAACGGTGCAGGAGTTCACCTACACACCCCCCATCGCCCCCTATCAGTTCGGAATCTCCACCTGCGACCGGCAACTCACCATCGCGATTGACGATCGCCAACTGCTCCAGATTCCTATCACCAGTTCCCCCCAGCCCGACCGCCAGCAACTCAGCCGCCCGCTGTTCCTTGAATCGGCAGACGGTCCCATCCGGCTGAGTCACATCCAATTGCTTCGCGATGTCTATTACCTCGAGCGGGCCAGCGGAGAGCCCGCATCCCCAAGGGACAAGCAATACAAGCTCGGAGCCCGTGAATACTTGGTGCTCGGGGATAATCCGCAGGACTCAATTGACAGTCGCGACTGGCCTCAACCCGGACTGTCAAGAAGCCAGATGATCGGACGCGTGGGGAAAGTCGGCCGGCAATGAAACTGGCCGGATCACGAACCCAGCGAGCTCACGTCCCCTCCGAACCGGCGAGGGAGACCCTCGGTTAGGAAGTCCCTCGGTTAGGATTTGGATAGGAAGGATGCTCAAGCGGGGCTATAATCGCGAGTAATTGTCGCCGCCCGGAATCCCATTGTCTGGAATCCGTTGAAGAGAATCCTCTCGGATTGGCTGTCGACAACCGCGGCCGCAAAACTTGGAGCAGGGAAACAGGAATGAGCAGGGAATCACGCCGCCAACCGTTTGAAACAGCGTCCCGACGCGATCGCACGGCGGCAGGCAGCGGAGCAACTGGGGCGGCAGGCCGCGGATCAACTGGCGGAGTGGCCGCTTCCGGCACACTTCGTCCGGCAGGTCCAATTCAGGGCTTTTTTACCGATTACGGGACTCGGGAAACGATTGAGTCCATCTTAGTGGCAGTCGTGCTGGCCCTTTTGTTTCGCACCTTTCAAGCCGAAGCCTTCATCATTCCCACGGGCTCAATGGCTCCCACTCTGATGGGCCAGCATATCGATGTCGCCTGCGACAAATGCCGGTATCAATACCGCACGGGCGCGACCGAGGAAAACACCACCCGCCCGGTGGCCGAACGAGATCCAATCACCAGAACCTTCTGTCCGCTGTGCCAGTACCCGATGCGCTTGCGTCGAAACAAGGACGCCGACCATCGCTCGAATCAGGGCGATCGAATTCTGGTCAACAAGTTTGTCTACGACTTCCAGCCACCCGAACGGTTCGATGTCATCGTCTTCAAGTACCCGAACAACGGCAAACAGAATTACATCAAGCGTCTGGTCGGCTTGCCCGGAGAAAATCTCGTCATTCAGTGCGGCGATATCTTCTCGTTGACTCCCAAAGCGGAAGGGGCAGGGTGGAACTGGGAGATCGTTCGCAAGCCACCCGAAAAGCTGCTCACCATGCTCCAACTGGTCGACGATACGCACTTCGTCGCCGCCGAGTTGCGCAAAGTAAATTGGCCGTGGCGCTGGCAACAGTGGGGCGTGGAGGATTCAGAGCGCGGCTGGACCGTAGTCGAGTCCGGCGGCAAGCCGCTCTATCAGGTGACCGCGGAATCCGCCAAGACGCCGCAGTGGCTTCGCTATCGCCACATGCTCCCCACCCAGGAAGACTGGGAGCTTATTTCGGAGGGGCGGCAGGTTGCCCGTCTGCAGAACGATCTTGGTCGCTGGATCGGCGATTACTATGCCTACAACGATTCAGAGGTCAATAATTCGCGCCGAAACAAAAGCTGGGGAGCGAATTTTGTCGGCGACATCGGGCTGGAGGCGGTCGTCGATATCCAGGAAAAGTCAGGCCAATTGTTGCTCGACCTTGTCGAGGGCGGGGCTCACTTCCAATGCACGGTCGATATCGCCTCGGGCAAGGCAACGCTCAGCTGTGCTGATTCCAGCGTCCGCTTTCGCAGCGCCAGTGGCGAGCCAATCGAGGAGCCCACGGCAGAAACCTCGATTCGGGGACCGGGCCGCTACCTGGTCAAGTATGTCAACGCTGACGACCAACTCAGATTGTGGGTGAACGGCAAACTGGTCGAATTCACCACAGACCTTTACACGCGAGAAGGTCGCGTTTTTCCGACCTGGTCTCCCAATGATGCCGGCGACGCAGAACCGCTTGGGATTGGCTCAGCCGGAGCTGCGCTGAAGGTTGAACGAATTCAGGTCTGGCGAGACATCTACTACATTTCGGTGACTCAACGCGAACAAACCTTTGACGAGGGTATCGTGCCCCCTCCAGAGTTGCTGGCCATCTCCCGCGAGCCCAAAAGCTGGGGCTCCAGCCGCGTCCGATCGGCCATGGCGGGACGCTATCGCCCCGACAAGCCGATGTTTCAGTTGGGGGAGGGACAGTACATGCCGATGGGGGACAATAGCCCTGCTAGCTTGGATGCGCGGGTTTGGCCGGGGGCGCCTTATGTCGAAGAAGCCTTGCTTCTGGGGCGGGCTTTGTTTATTTACTGGCCCCACAGTTTGAACAAACCGATTCCCTTTTTCCCGAACTTCCCGAGGATGGGCCCGATACGCTGATCGGCGTCCTCGCCTGCCCCGTGACGGATCTCCCGCTTCAAGGAGGAAGCATGACCATTCTGCAAGCCAACGGCTTGGTGAAAGTCTTCGGCCGGCGCACTGTCGTCGACGGGGTCTCGATCGCGGTCGAGCAGGGGGAGATCGTCGGAATTTTGGGCCCGAACGGCGCCGGCAAATCGACAACTTTTCGGATGATTTGCGGGCTGACTCAACCCGACTCCGGTGAAGTCTTTCTCAAGAACACCAATGTCACTCACTGGCCGATGTATCAGCGGGCGAAACAGGGAGGGATGGGGTACCTGCCCCAGCAGTCCAGCGTTTTCGCCAAACTTTCGGCTGAAGATAACCTGCGGGGGATCATGCAATTGCTGGGATTTTCCCGCAAACGCCAAAAGGCCCGCATCCAGGAATTGCTCGACCAGTTCAAAATCTCTCATGTGCGACACACCCAGGCTGGGCGACTCTCCGGCGGCGAACGCCGACGATTGGAAATTGCCCGCTGCCTGATCTCCGAGCCAGAGATCATCATGCTGGACGAACCGTTTGCCGGTATCGACCCGGTCACGGTACAGAACATCCAGCTGATCATTCAGGAACTGGCCGAAAACGGAATCTCGATCCTGATCACAGACCACGCGGCTCGCGAGATCCTGCAAATCACTGATCGCACTTATGTCGTCAGCGAGGGGAAGATCCTGGTCAGCGGCACGACCGACCAGATCGTCTCGCACGAGGAAGTTAAACAAAAGTACCTCGGCGAAATCGATTTCGCCGGTGCTTCATCGGCGACCGCCGGAACAGCCCCGCACCTCCGCTTCCGAGCTGACACAATGCCCGAAAACATCCTGAAAACCGGAACGGGGCCGGTCGTTCGCCCGCCCAGCAGCACGGCCGTGCCACTGAGGAAATTCGATGACTTTTCCTGACCAAGGCGTAACTCGCTGCGCTACGTCGGCGTGAGCTCGCACTGAGGGGAACCTGAAATCATGCTGCTCCCCTCGCAAGAGTAAAGAGCGTGGGTTCGCCTCCAAGCCCTGCTGATTCACTTTCGCCAATCGCCATAAGCCCACTGAAACTCGCTGCTCGCCACCATGTCCGCCTGTCCCTGCCCCAGCTTTCCAGTCACAACCGCCACCGGTTGGCAGCCAACCGGGCTCGACCGGACGACGGGACCGTTGATGTTTTGGGCTTCGGTCCTCTTCATGGTTTTCTTCAGTCTGATGCTCCACTTGGAACTCGACCCTCAAGACACGGGCGAATGGCGTTGGGAGTTTGCCCGTTTGGCTGCCTCGATTTACTGGTTGTTCCCGACCGAGGCGGCACTCTATTGGCTACGCGGCAATCGCCTGACGCCGGGGCATTGGTTAGGTGCTCTGCTGCCGATGTTCCGTTCGGGAGCTCGCGACCACGAAGCAGCCGAGTATGTCTGGCTGCCCCTGTCAGGCTGGAAAAAAGTAGAACCCGAATTGGAAAAGTACCTGGCTGTATTTTTTCGCTGGCCAATGGTCGTGATTGCCGTTCTGGTCGTCCCGATCGTGGGAGTTGAGCTGCTGGCCGGCGAGCTGCTCGAAGAGAATCTGCCAGCCCGACGAGGCTTGGAGGTCCTGACGGCGATCATCTGGGTGGCCTTTACGCTCGAGTTCATTCTGATGATCTCGGTGACACCCAAGAAGCTGAAATATGTCCTCCGTCACTGGCTGGAAATTCTGGTCATCGCCCTGCCGATGCTGGCGTTTCTGCGCACCGCTCGGCTGGGGCGTTTAGCGCGGCTCAAAGACTTGAGCAAAACGGTTAGGGCCTATCGCACGAGGGGGTTGTATGCCCGTTGGTGGCGGGCAATCGTCGCTCTGGAGTTGCTAGACCGCGTCCAGAAATTGGATCTCGACAGCTACCTCAGCAACCTGGAGGACCAGTTCGAGGAAAAGAAAGAGGAATTGGTTCGCATTGAACAGAAGCTGGAGCAAACGCGAAAAGAGTTGGCAGCCAAACAGTCCGCGACGTCCACGATGTCCGGAGCGGCCCAAGTTCCACCTGCTGTCCGCCGCGTTGCTTAAGTGAGCCAAGGCTCGTCAAAGGGTCAAGCAAGCTCTCGCCCTGATCGCTCTGGCGCGGGTTCGCTATCGGGCGCCGGTCGACTACACTGGTTCCCAGAGACTGCTCTTGCGGGAGCTGGTCGCCTCTCTTTCCCTGGAAACCATGCAACATGAGCAGCCCGGTGCAGCCCCCGCTCTGGAATTCCGCCCAGGTGCCTGCCGGAGCGCGCGAAGGGCGCTGGCACGGTTTTTCCGGTTGGCTTACCTGGGCCCTGCTGGTTCTCCTTTGCGGATTCTTTTTTGGCCAAGCTCCACCCGACGTCAACGAATCCCACTACCTGACCAAGGCGAAACATTTCTGGAATCCGCAGTGGTGTTCGGGCGATTTGTTTCTGCGATCGGCCGAGGCTCACTGGCTGTTTTTTTTCGCAACGGGATGGCTGACCAAATTCGTTTCGTTGGAAACCTATGCCTGGCTGGGGCGACTGTTGAGTTGGCTGCTGGTTGCGACCGCTTGGCTGCAATTGAGCCGCCAGGTCTCGCAACGCGCCTGGTTCGCTCTGTTCAGCTTTGCCTTATTCCTGCTGTTCAACCTGCGCTTTCATCCGGCTGGCGAGTGGGTCGTCGGGGGTTTTGAAGGCAAGCCGCTGGCCTACGCCTGCGGAATCTGGGCCGTGGCCGCTTGGCTGCGGGGCAACTGGCCACAAACGGTTTTTCTGATCGGCGCGGCGATCGGCTGGCACGCTTTGGTCGGCGGTTGGTTGGGGCTGGCTGTCGCCTTGGCCACGCTCTCACTGGGCTCTCAGGGCATTCGTGAAGCCATCGCCGGTTGCTGGCCCAGTCGAGGCTCGCTGCTCAGCGGGATCCAAATCGCGGCGGGTGCCTGCTTGGCGCTGACAGGGGTGTTGCCGAGCCTGCTGAGCCAATCGGCGGCCAGTCCTGAGCAGTTACGCGAGGTGGCTTGGATTCAAGTGACCCAGCGATTGAGCCATCACTTGTGGTTTACTGCGTTTCCCACAGGCCGGGTCGCAGCGTTCGCCTTGCTCGCGGCCTTCTGCTGTCTGATGGCCATGCGGGTCCTCTGGCCTCGAGCACTCGGCCTGATGTTCCGACTCGCGTTTGCCGGATTGCTGTTCAACCTGATCGGGCTCTGCCTCTCGGCCATGGTGTCCGAACAATCGGCTGGAGCGAATGTGGCTTGCTCCCTGCTCCGACTTTACTGGTTTCGCTTTGCTGATTTCGCGATCCCCTTGGCAGTGGCTCTGGGCACGGGCTGGCTGCTTGAGTCGTGGTCGCGTCAGGGCAATCCCCGCCTGCAGATTGTGATTGCCCGAGGAGTCTTGGTCGTATTGAGCTTGGCCGCGGGACTGCAGGCGTTGGAGAATTGGGAGACCAGCCGGCCGGGCGCCGATGCGGCGGCGTTGGAGCAATTCCCCTCGGAGCCGAACAAAGAATTGAAACTGGCCGCCAATTGGAGGCAAGTCTGCCAATGGATAGCTGCCGAGACTCCCCCGCAGGCCGTCTTCATCACTCCGGCCAGACAACAGAGCTTCAAATGGTACGCCGAACGGGCCGAGGTTGTTTGCTGGAAGGACATGCCCCAGGACCCGGCGGGCATTGTCGAGTGGTCGAGACGCTTGAACCTGGTTTACCGCCCGCAACTGGACTATGAACTGGGTCTGTTCGCCTTCGATGATCTGCAATTGCAGCAACTGGGCGCGGAGCTCGGCGCAGATTATCTGCTCTTGCCCCAAGCCGAGTACGATCAGGTTCGCGACCGCTGCCGCTTGCCTCTGATTTACCCCAGCGACCCGCAAGCTCGGGTTTCCTTCGTTGTATTGCGACTGCCTTCCACGGGCGGTAAATCGCCGGATTAGGGCTCGCGGATGCTCGAGTCGACTGCGCCCATCAACGGGTAAAGGATGTACTCGATCACCCGTCGCTTGCCCACTTTGATATCGGCGTCAGCGGTCATTCCGGGCAGAAGGCGGTAGTCCTTGGCGCGGAAGTTGATTTGCTCGGGCTTGAGGGTGACGCGAGCCCTGAATGTGGTGATCGGCGGCGCACCGTTTTGCACTTCTTTCTCAAACGAACCTTCACTGATGGTTCGGATGTTGCCATCCAGCCAGCCATTCTTCTGATAGGGAAACGCCGACAGTTTCACCCGCACCAAATCTCCCGTTTTGACATAGGAAATATCCTTACCGGGAATTTCAACTTCAACTTCCAGTTCAGCGTCGAGCGGTGTCAACTTGAACAGAGCTTCGCCCGGCTGGACGACGGAGCCAACAGTGCGGTCAGCGACCTCCTGAACGTAAAATTCCTTGTAGGGCAGGTCCGTCGGAACCCTCAGCTCGACCAGTTCGCTGGTCCGCTTCGCCTTTTTGACTTCCTCGTCGCTGCTGTTCTTTTTCTCGGCAGCTTCCACCAGTTGCTTGGCTACATCGGCCCGCCAGCTTGCAATGTAGGCTGCCCGGCGTTTGGTGATCGCTTCCTTCTCGGCGGCAAGCTCCTTCTCTTTCCCCTCGAGGACGTCGATATTCTTGCGCGAATCCATGGTCTGAATTTCCCAACGCATGACATCGATATCCGAGACGGAGCCTTGCTGTTTGAGCTTGCTGCGAGCCTCCAGAGCTTCTTCGAGTTTGACCAGCTTCTCTTTCTCGATGGCCTGTTCGACGCCGTTATTCTTGAGCTGCGTCTCGACCTTGCTAAACTCGGACTCAAATTCGGCAAGTTTCGAATCGTATTCATTTTTACGCTCGACATAAGCCATCTGCTGCATCAGCCAATCCCGATGATTCTCGTGGCCGGTGAGGTCATATGGGATCGAGTCACGCTCGGCGTTCAATCTCGCAATCTGAGCGTCCAGGCTGATCAGCTTCTGCTCCAACTGGGCGAGGTCGGCGGCAGAAAAGGTCGGGTCGAGAGTTGCCAGAACATCCCCGGCGCGGACGATGTCGCCAAACCGGGCAAGCACGGTGCGGATCGGCGCGGTATTTGGGGTCTGAATGATGACTTGCTTGTCAGCCGTGGTCAGCTTGCCCTGTGAAGTCACAATTTTGTCGACTTCGGCCCAGCAAGACCAGCCGATCGTCGCGACGATCATCGCAATCACGGTGTAGAGCGTCCAGCGCATCCCACCGGGAATCCGCGCCTGCTCAATTTCAACCGCATCGGGTTGGAATTCATTCAGCAACTGTTCGGTGCGCCCGCTTCGGGCCCGCAGTTCATCGACCACGGCGCGACGGCGCGCATCCCGCTGCTGCTGCACCCGCTCTTTTAATGTCGGCCCACTTGCTGATGCCATAAGTCGCGATAAACCTTGCAGGAGTTAAGTAATTGCTGATGAGTCCCCATCGCATCGACCTGAGCCCGATTGAGCACCACGATGGCGTCGCAACCGGTCAGCGTGGTCAAGCGATGGGACACAATAATGACGGTTCGACCTTTGGCAATCCGGGCGAGATTGGCCTGAATGATTGCCTCGCTCTCCGGGTCGAGGGCGCTGGTCGCCTCATCGAAAACCAGAATGCGGGGATCGGTCAGCAGCGCTCTCGCGATCGCCAGACGCTGCTTCTGACCGCCGGAAAGATTGGATCCGTTTTCTTCCAGAAGCGTATCGTATGACTGCGGCAGCCGTTCGATGAATTCATCCGCCCCGGCCATCTTGGCGGCGAAAACGACCTCTTGGAATGAGGAGTTGGGCTTGGCCATGGCGATGTTGTCGCGAACCGATCCCCGAAACAAAAAGTTATCCTGAAGAACGACGCCAATGTTCTGGCGGAGATGCGAAATGTCGAGCTCGCGGATGTCGAGCCCGTCAATTCGAAGCACGCCTGATTGAGCCCGGTACATCCCCTGAAGCAAGCGGGTCAGGGTCGTCTTGCCGCTGCCACTGCGTCCCACCACGCCGATGACTTTACCCGCCGGAATCCGAATGGAAACGCGGTCCAGCGCCGGCGGAGATGTCGGGGCGTAGGCAAAGGTCACATTCTCAAACTCGACCGATCCCTGAATCATGGGGCGGAGACCTTGTCCGACCCCCGCCTCGCGCGGCTGGTTCATCACCGCTCCGAGCATGCGCACACTCAGGGCCGCCTCCTGGTAAGAATGCACGAGCGAAACCAACTGAACCAGTGGACCGGTGACGCGACCGCTGATCATCTGAAAAGCGACCAGGGCTCCGACACTTAACTGGTTTTCAAACACCATGTTGGCTCCGAACCAGACGACAGCTACCGTCATCAGCTTTTCCAAAAGCTTGGAAATCGTGGTCGCAATCGTGGAAATCTTGCCCACCTTGAAATGCATCGCCACGGACTCAGCCGTTCGCTGGTCCCATTTCTTTCGCTGGACTGGCTCCATGCTCAGGGCCTTGACGGTCTGGGCGCCGTGGATTGTCTCGACCAGCATCGCCTGCCGGTTGCCCTCGGCGAAGTACAGGGCCTCAAGGCGGCGTCGATAAGGGCCGAGCAGCACTCCGATGTTCAAGGCTAATAGTCCGGAAAACCCGAGCACAATCAGCGTCAGCGATGCGCTGTAGTAAAAGTACAGAATGGGCAGGAACACAAACAGCGCTGTCGCGTCGAGCAGCGTCGTGAACAGGCTGCCGGTAAGGAACTCCCGGATCTTGGAGGTCTGCTGCATGTGCTTCGCCAGCACGCCCGCGGAAATGTGCTCGAAAAATGTCATCGGCAGGGCGAGCATGTGCTGGAAGGTTCGCGTCGAAACGCGCACATCGATCTTGGACGTTGCGTGCAGGAGGAGGAATCCTCGCAGAAACCCGAGAATCGCATCGAACAGGAGCGCCAGGCAGATTCCGACCGTAATCACCTGCAAGGTGGAGAGGGCGTAATTCACCAGCACCTTGTCGATTACGATCTGAAAGTAAAGCGGGACCACCAGCGAAATCAGGTGAATGAAGAAGACCGCAATCGCCACGTCGACAAATGCCGAACGCTGCTTCCACATCTCCGGGATGAACCAGCTCAAACTGAAAGGCTGGTCCTGGTCAAGCACGGTGAACGTCCGCTTGGCGAGGATCACCTCACCCTTCCAGGATCGCTCGAAGTCATCCCGTTCGAGAAAAATGAAATCGGGACGATCGGCCAGTGGGTCAAAGATCGCCACCTGATTGAGAATCGTGCCATCCTCCAACTCCTTGCGGCGGAGGCCGACGATAATCACGTAGTTTCCATTGTTCAATTTGGCCATCACCGGAAAGACCTGCTGCATCTTTTCCAGATGCTTCCAAGTCAACTTCCCAGGCCGCACTTTCAACCCGGCATCCCGGGCCATGCGAAGCAGCCGCCGCTGGTCGGGCTCTTCGTTTTCCAGAGAGTAATCGTGGATCAAGCGATCGGCGCTCACATCGAGCCCGTGATGCCGCCCGATGAGCGAGAGACATTTGACGGCGGTGTGCTGACTCTGCCCCTGCCCGAATTCCTGAGTTCGCTCGGCTCCCGCTCCCGGCCGTTCCGCCGGGCGATCCGCCGGACGTTCCGCCGACCGAGAGTCAACTGGCGCGGAGCCCGCGGCATCTGCCTCGTGACTCTGCTGCGATTCAGCGGCCAGTTCTTTGCGGTCGTCGGTGTTGTTCATGCGGTTCGCTCAATTGGATCGGATGGTTGAATCTTAGGCGCGACCCAGCCTCAGACCATCATCAGAGCTTGTCGTACCATCCGAAGGCAGCTTGATGACAGCCCTGAAAGCAGCTTGGCGGCCGGGCCGTATTGGCGGAACGCTTGAACGTAGAAACAAAAAAACCTCGCTGGCGGGAACCAGCGAGGTTCTAGTGGTTAAATTTCCGCCCGGCAATTCTAGACCGGGGTAGCGATAAAACCGAATTGAGTCTGGCTGCTGGACAGCTGGAATCGCTGCCGGACATCGGTAGATTGGACAAAGATGGAATTCAGGTCAATGTCGTTACCAATCCGATTACCGGCAGAATCGACAAACCGCAAGGTCTCAACCCGTGAACCGCCCCAAGCCATATCCTTGACGACAACCGATCCCAACGCTTCGCCACGGTCGAACGCAATGTCGATTCGCAGGTCGCGGCCGAATCGCCGGAACGTAAAGTCGTCCTGAAGTGCATTCAACTGGCCAAATGGATCCGCGATCTCGATGATTTCTCGTCCGCTCTGAGTCTCTTCGCGGACAACGTCATTTCCGTCCCCAC